>CAJDUN010000064.1_pt1 | contig 13374 bp, 13 predicted proteins | sample 7390741 | NCBI WGS metagenome assembly CAJDUN01 (sample SAMEA7055660, study PRJEB34461) | soil metagenome | biome: terrestrial ecosystem; feature: Peninsula; material: soil | place: Antarctica | collected 2016 | reverse complement strand
TGCGCGGCCTGCACCGAGTGCAAGCGGAGTGGAAGCTCGTCTGCATGGCGTTGAATCTGCGACGGATGGCGACGATGCAGGTCGCCTGAGGCCTGCAACTGCACGAAAACGAACCTCGCAGGCCTCGCTATGGGGCCACCACGGTCTCTGTCCGCCTCCGGCCCGCCCGCCGATCCCGCAAATCGCTCGCCGCCAGCTGACTTGCCAATATCAACTCGGCTTCAAAGCGTCTGCCGCCCAGACTCCTAGCGCCCGGGCTTCGCTACCGCTTCATCTGCTGCGGCAGGAACGTCGCCATCTGGGGGAAGGTGTAGAGCAGGACGACCATCGCGACCATCAGCAGGAAGAACGGGAACGCGGCCGAGGCGATCGTGCCGATGGGCCGCTTGGTCATGCCCTGGAGCACGAAGAGGTTGAAGCCGACGGGCGGCGTCACCTGCGCCATCTCGACGACGATGACGATGAAGACGCCGAACCAGAGCGGATCGATGCCGGCCTTCTGCACCGTCGGCATGATCACGCCCATGGTCAGCACGACCATCGAGATGCCGTCGAGAAAGCAGCCGAGAACGACGTAGAACGCCGTCAGGGCCAGGATCAGGCCGAACTTGCTCAGTCCCAGGGTCGCGATCCACTCGGCGAGGTGACGCGGCAGGCCGATGTAGCCCATGCTGAGCGTGAGGAACGCGGCGCCGGCGAGGATGAGCGCAATCATGCAGTAGAGACGCGTGCCGCCCATCAGCGACTCCTTGAACGTCGCCCAGCTCATCGACCCTTGCGCCAGCGAGATGACGAGCGAGCCGAGCACGCCGATCGCGGCAGCCTCCGTCGCCGTGGCGATGCCGGAATAGATCGATCCGAGCACGGCGATGATCAGCACCACGACTGGGATCAGGCTCCTCGACTCGTGCAGCTTCTCGACGAAGGTCATCGGCGCGTCGGCCGGCGGGATCCTGTCCTTGTTGACGATCGACCAGCCCGCGATGTAGAGCGAGAAGATGCCCGCGAGGACGATGCCCGGGATCACGCCGCCGATGAAGAGCTGCGAGATCGAGACATCGGCCGACACGCCGTAGACGATCATGATGATCGAGGGCGGGATGAGCAGGCCGAGCGTGCCGGCGCCGGCGAGCGAGCCGAGCGCCATCATGTCGGGGTAGCCGCGGCGGGAGAGCTCGGGCAGGCTCATCTTGCCGATCGTCGCGCAGGTGGCGGCGCTCGAGCCCGAGACCGCTGCGAAGATCGCGCAGCCGACGATGTTGGTGTGGAGCAGACGGCCGGGCAGGCGCTGCATCCAGGGCGCGAGGCCCCTGAACATGTCCTGGCTGAGGCGGGTGCGAAAGAGGATCTCGCCCATCCAGATGAAGAGCGGCAGGGCGGTCAGCGTCCAGCTCGACGCCGAGCCCCAGATCGTGACGGCCATCGCGTCGCCCGCCGGGCGCGAGCTGAACATCTGCATGCCGATCCAGGCGACGCCCGAGAGCGTGAGGCCGATCCAGACGCCGCTCGCGAGGATCAGGAAGAGCGAGGCGATGAGCAGCGCGGTGATCGAGAAGTCGCTCATGGCGTTTCTCTGCCGTTCATTCGTTGCGCGACGCCTCGTCGCTTACCGGAACGAAGCGCTCGCCGCGGAGCTCGAGCACGAACTCGTCGACGAAGGCGATCGCGAGGACGACCGCGCCGAGCGCCATCGAGAGCTGCGGGATCCAGAGCGGCGTCGCGTCGTTGCTGGTCGAGATGTCGTGGAAGACATACGACTGCCAGGCGAGCCGGCAGCTGTAGCCGGCCAGGAGGACGGCCAGCAGCGTCGCCGCGAACAGCGCCCAGATCTCGAGCGCGTGCTTGCTCCTGCCCTTCAGCGCCGCGAGCACCAGTGTCACGCGGATGTGCTCGCCGCGCTTCAGCGTGTGGGCCATCGCCAGAAAGCCGGCCGCGGCCATCATGTAGCCGGCGTAGGCGTCGATGCCGCCGATGTTGAAGCCGACCTGGCGCGAGATCACCGAGAGCAGCACCATCACCAGCAGCAGGATCATCGCGATCCCGCCGAGCGCGGCCGTGCCGTCGTAGAGCCGGTCGAGGGCGCGGCCGAGCGGGCCGCGCGCCGGCGCAGTATTCGTCGGCATCGGGCGGCCCGCGCCTACATCTTCTTGTAGGCGTCGATGACGGCCTTGCCTTCAGCACCGGCCTTGTCGAGCCACTCCTTCAACATCGTGTCGCCGACCTTGGCCAAGTCGGCCTTCAGCTGCGGCGACGGCGGCAGGATCTGCATGCCGTTCTTCTTGAGAAGGTCGATGTATTCGCCGTTCTTCTGCTGCGACAACGCCCAGCCGCGCGCCTCCGCTTCGGCGCCGGCCTTCATCACGGCAGCCTGGGTCGGCTTGTCGAGCGCATCGAAGGCGGCCTTGTTGACCAGCACCGCGTTCTTCGGCAGCCAGGCCTGCGTGTCGTACCAGTACTTGATGTGCTCGTAGGTCTTGGTGTCGTATCCGGTCGAGCCCGACGACATGTAGCTCTCGATCACGCCGGTCGCCATCGCCTGCGAGAGCTCCGCGGCCTGGACGGTGACCGGCTGCGCGCCGACGAGCTCGGCGATGCGCGCCGTGGCCGGGCTGTAGGCGCGCCACTTCACGCCCTTCAGGTCGGCGGCCGAGCTGATCGGCTTGTTCACGTAGATGCCCTGCGGCGGCCACGGCACCGTGTAGAGCAGCATCATTCCCTGCTCGGCGAGCTTGGCCTGGATCACCGGCCGGCTGGCGGCGTCGAGCTTCTTCGCGGCGGCATAGCTGTCGGCCAGGAAGGGCAGGCCGTCGACGCCGTAGATCGGCCACTCGTTCGAGTAGGCGGTGAGCAGGATCTCGCCGATCTGCGCCTGGCCGCCCTGGACGGCGCGCTTGATCTCGTTGGCCTTGAACAGCGACGCGTTGGCGTGCACCGTGATCTTCAGCTTGCCGCCGGTCGCCTTGTCGACGTCGTTGGCGAACTGCTGGAGGTTCTCGGTGTGGAAGTTCGTCGCCGGATAGGCGGCGGGAAGGTCCCACTTGGTCTGGGCCGACGCGCCGATGGCGAGACCGGCAAGGGCAGCGACGGCGGCGCGCGAGGCGATCCGCAGGTGACGAGCGACAGATGACATAAGACTCCCGCACTTTTTGATGGAAGGCGAAAAGCATAGGGCGCGCCCTCGGCATCGCCATCGGCTTTTTCCCCGAAGCGCTTGCAGTCTAGGAAGAACGAAGATAAATTGTCAATAACTTTTCAACGTTTCGACGGGATTGCATGACCGTGAAGGTGGCGACCAGGAGGAAGGACGGAGCGCCGGGCATCGTCTCGTCGTCGCATCTCGTCTCGGCCAAGAGCCTCGAGCTCTCGGAGCTCGAGTTCGGCCTCATCGTCGCCTGGAACGCGTTCTCGCGCTGGGCCGTGCGCTGCATGGCGGCGGCCGGCTGCCCCGAGCTCACGATCATGGACGTGCTCGTGCTGCATCACATCTGCCATCGCGCCCGCAACAAGAAGGTCGGCGACATCTGTTTCGTTCTCAACGTCGAGGACACCCACATCGTCGCCTACTCGCTGAAGAAGCTCGTCGGCGCCGGACTCGCCCAGGCCGACAAGGTCGGCAAGGAGGTCTTCTACAGCCCGAGCGAGAGCGGCGAGCGCGCCGTCGCCCGCTACCGCGATGTGCGCGAGGCCTGCCTGATCGCCAATCTCGACGCCGAGCGAAACGCCGACATCGGCGAGAGCGCGCGTCTCCTGCGCACGATGTCGGGTCTCTACGACCAGGCCGCGCGCGCCGCGACGTCGCTGTGAGCGCCGCGCTCGGCATCGTCATGCTCGATACCCGGTTCCCGCGCGTTCGCGGCGATATCGGCAATCCCGCGACCTTCGCTTTCCCCGTCCGCTATCGGACCGTCCGCGGCGCTTCGCCGCGACGCGTCGTCGTCGGGCGCGATCGGTCGCTGCTCGCGCCGTTCGTCGACGCTGCTCGCGATCTCGAGCGCGAGGGGGCGAGCGCGATCACCACGAGCTGCGGATTCCTCGCGCTCTTCCAGCGCGAGCTCGCCGAGTCGGTGCGCGTGCCGCTCTGGACGTCGAGCCTGCTGCTCGTCGCCGGGATCGACGCGCGCCTGGCCCCGGGTCGCCGGGTCGGCATCGTCAGCGCTGACGCGGCGTCGCTGACGGCCGATCATCTGCGCGCCGTCGGCGCCTCGATCGACGTTCCCGTCGAAGGCCTCGCGCCTGATTCCAGGTTCAGGATGACGTTGCTCGACGATCTCCCCGGGCTCGACGTCGAAGAAGCTTCGCGCGCGACCGTCGATGCTGCGCGGCGCCTCGTCGCGCGCCGTCCCGACGTCGCCGAGATCGTCCTCGAGTGCACCAACCTGCCGCCTTACGCCGACGCTGTGCGCGCCGCCACCGGACTTCCGGTGCACGACATCACGACCCTGATCGCGGCGCGCTTCGCCGGCGCGACGAACCGGAGCCACGCATGACCGCCGGCGCCACGCCACGCTGGCAGTTCTGGATTGCCATCCGCGTGTGACATGGCCGACGAGTTGGTGTGAAGGCGGGGCTGGCTTGCCAGGATGCATACGATGCGTCTTTCGATTGCGCGAACGATGGAGCACTTGCGATGAACAGGATCGTTGTTGTCTTGGCCACTGTTTTGGGCGTTGGCCTCAGCGGCATGGCGATCTCTGCCGACGAGGTGATGCACCACGAGCATCACGATGCGGCCCAGGCCGAGTCCGTAGCTCCGAAGCCGGGAGCGGTGAAGGATGCACGGCAGCTTGTGAAATACCCAGGCGCGTTACGTATCAGCACGTTGACCAACATGCGGGACCATCTTCAGACGATGGGAGACATTCAAGCCGCTCTGGCTGCCGGTTCGTTCGACAAAGCAAGTGAACTTGCCGAGGACCGACTCGGCATGTCGTCACTGGAGATGCACGGGGCACACGAGGTAGCGAAGTTCATGCCCGAGGGCATGCAGGATGCAGGCACTGCAATGCACCACACCGCAAGTCAATTTGCGCTGGTTGCCAAGGATGCTTCGGTGACCGGAGACCTCAAGTCAGCGTTGGCCGCGTTGAGCAAGCTGAACCTGACGTGTGTGGCTTGTCATGCGGGATACCGAATTCAATGACGTCGAGTGTCTTACGCGGTGTCGCCCCCAGCATTGTCAAAACCCTGCAAATTCCAACGTCTGAGTGCAGAACTGAAGTGCGCTGAAGTTCGTCGTGACATCACCGTGTAGATACAGAAATGCCAACCAACTCAAGCCATTCCTCCAGCAAATGGCAGTTCTGGGTCGACCGCGGCGGCACCTTCACCGACATCGTCGGCAAGCGTCCCGACGGCAGCCTGGCGACGCTGAAGCTGCTCTCCGACAACCCAGAGCAATACCGCGATGCGGCCGTGGCCGGCATCCGAAGGCTCCTCGGCCTCGCGCCCGATGCGCCGGTGACGCCCGACCGCGTCGAGTCGGTGAAGATGGGAACGACGGTCGCCACCAACGCGCTTCTCGAGCGCAAGGGCGACCCGACGCTGCTGGTGATCACGCGCGGCTTTCGCGACGCGCTGCGCATCGCCTACCAGGACCGGCCGAAGCTGTTCGAGCGCCGCATCGTCCTGCCCGAGCTGCTCTATTCGCGCGTCGTCGAGGCGGACGAACGCGTGGCGGCCGACGGCGAGATGCTCCAGGCGTTGGACGAGCGCGCGCTCGAGAGCGACCTGCGCGCCGCTTTCGATGCCGGTCTCACGAGCGTCGCCATCGTCTTCATGCATGGCTGGCGCTTCCCGACGCACGAGCTCGCGGCCGAGCGCATCGCGCGCGCGATCGGCTTCACGCAGGTGAGCGTCTCGCATCGCGTCAGCCCGCTGATGAAGCTCGTCGGCCGTGGCGACACGACCGTCGTCGATGCCTACCTCTCGCCGATCCTGCGCCGCTACGTCGACGAGGTCGCGGCCGAGATGCCCGGCGTCGAGCTGTACTTCATGCAGTCGTCGGGCGGACTCGCTCGCGCCGACGCGTTCCAGGGCAAGGACGCGATCCTGTCGGGACCTGCCGGCGGCATCGTCGGCATGGTGCGCACCGCCGAGATCGGCTTGAAAGAAGCCTCCACGCTCCCTTCGGTTCCTGCCCCCCGAGGGGGCGCGGCCGGCCTTGGGGCGGCCCGGTGCCCGGCCGACGGCGCAGTCGAAGAGCCGGTGCGCATCATCGGCTTCGACATGGGCGGGACGTCGACCGACGTCAGCCACTACGCCGGCGAGTTCGAGCGCGCGTTCGAGACCAAGGTGGCCGGCGTTCGCGTGCGCGCACCGATGATGGCGATCCACACCGTCGCGGCCGGCGGCGGCTCGGTCCTCGCGTTCGACGGCGCGCGCTTTCGCGTCGGCCCGCAGAGCGCGGGCGCGAATCCGGGGCCGGCGTGCTACCGGCGCGGCGGGCCGCTCACGGTGACCGACGCGAACGTCGCCGTCGGCAAGCTCCAGCCGGCGTTCTTCCCGGCCGTCTTCGGTCCGCGCGGCGACGAGCCGCTCGACGGCGCGGTCGTCGCAGGCCGCTTTGCCGCACTCTCGACGGAGATCGAGCGCGCGACCGGCATCGCCCGCTCGCCCGAGGAGGTCGCCGAAGGCTTCATCGACATCGCCGTCGGCAGCATGGCCAACGCGATCAAGAAGATCTCGGTCGCGCGCGGCTACGACGTCACCCGCTACACGCTGCAGTGCTTCGGCGGCGCCGGCGGCCAGCATGCGTGCCGCGTCGCCGACGCGTTGGGCATGGAGCGCATCTTCGTCCACCCGCTCGCCGGCGTGCTGTCGGCCTACGGCATGGGCCTCGCCGACCAGACCGTGATGCGCCAGGCGGCGATCGAGCGGCCGCTCGCCGACGCGCTCGCCGACATCGACGCGCGTCTCGACACTCTGGCGCGCGAGGCGCGCGGCGAGCTCGAAGGGCAGGGCGTCGCCGCGGGTCGTGTCGTCGTGCGCCGGCGCGTCCACCTGCGCTACGAAGGCACCGACACGGCGCTGGTCGTGCCCTTCGCCGACGCTGCCGGCCTGCGCGACGGCTTCGAAGCCGCGTACCGGCAGCGCTTCGCGTTCCTGATGGAAGGGCGGCGCCTGATCGCCGAAGCCGTGTCCGTCGAGGCGATCGGCGCGGGCGATGCGCCGGCGGAGGCCTCGCATCCGCTGGTAGAAGCCGGTCCGGCGCCGGTCGCCGCGACCGTGCGGATGTTCGGCGAGGGCCGCTGGCATGACGCTGCGCTCGTGCAGCGCGCGAGCGCGCGGCCCGGGCAGACGATCACGGGGCCGGCGATCGTCGTCGAGAGCAACGCGACGACCGTGATCGAGCCCGGATGGGCGGCACGTATCACGGCGCTAAACCACCTCGTGCTCGAGCGCACGGTGGCGCGCGAGACGCGGCGCGCCATCGGCACGACGGTCGATCCGGTCCTGCTCGAGGTCTTCAACAACCTCTTCATGAACATCGCCGAACAGATGGGCCTGCAGCTGCAGAACACGGCCTACTCGGTGAACATCAAGGAGCGGCTCGACTTCTCGTGCGCGCTCTTCGACGCCGAAGGCAACCTGATTGCCAACGCGCCGCACATGCCGGTCCATCTCGGCTCGATGAGCGAGTCGATCAAGACCGTGATCGCCAGGAACGCGGGCACCATGCGGCGCGGCGACGTCTACGCCCTCAACGACCCATACCACGGCGGCACGCACCTGCCCGACGTCACGGTCGTCACGCCGGTCTACCTCGAGGACGCGAGCGAGCGGCCAACCTTCTACGTCGGCTCGCGCGGCCACCACGCCGACATCGGCGGCACGACGCCGGGCTCGATGCCACCGTTCTCGACGCGGATCGAGGAGGAGGGCGTGCAGTTCGACAACGTCAAGCTGGTCGAGCGCGGCCGCTTCCTCGAGGACGAGACCCGCACGCTGCTCGAGAGCGGCGAGTGGCCGTCGCGCAACCCGGCGCAGAACATTGCCGACCTGAAGGCGCAGGTCGCGGCCAACGAGAAGGGCGTGCGCGAGCTGGCGCAGATGACGTCCCAATACGGGCTCGACGTCGTCCAGGGCTACATGCGCCACGTCCAGGACAACGCCGAGGAGTCGGTGCGCCGCGTCATCACGAAGCTCAAGGACGGCGCGTTCACGCTGCCGCTCGACAACGGCGCGCAGATCAGCGTCAGGGTCCGCGTCGATGCCGCGCGGCGCAGCGCGACGATCGACTTCACCGGCACGTCCGCGCAGCTGAAGAACAACTTCAATGCACCGACGGCGGTCTGCATGGCGGCCGTGCTCTACGTCTTTCGCACCCTCGTCGACGACGACATCCCGCTCAACGCCGGCTGCCTGAAGCCGCTCGAGGTGATCGTTCCCGAAGGCTCGATGCTCAACCCGAAGCCGCCCGCGTCGGTCGTCGCCGGCAACGTCGAGACCTCGACCTGCATCACCAACGCGCTCTACGGCGCGCTCGGCGTGATGGCCTCGTCGCAGTGCACGATGAACAATTTCACCTTCGGCAACGCACGCCACCAGTACTACGAGACGATCTCCGGCGGCTCGGGCGCCGGCCTCGTTTTCGACGACCAAGGACGCGCCGTCGGCGGCTTCGACGGCACCTCGGTCGTGCAGGTGCACATGACCAACTCGCGCCTCACCGATCCCGAGGTCCTCGAGTTCCGCTTTCCGGTTCGGCTCGACAGCTACGCCATCCGCACCGGCTCGGGCGGTGCCGGCCGCTGGCACGGCGGCGACGGCGGGGTCCGGCGCGTGCGTTTCCTCGAGCCGATGACGGCGTCGATCCTGTCGAACGGTCGTCATTCGGGTGCCTTCGGCATCGCCGGCGGCTCGCCGGGCGCGCCGGGCGTCAACCGGGTCGAGCGCGCCGACGGGCGCGTCGAGATGCTCGACCACATCGCCAGCGTCGAGATGCAGGCGGGCGACGTGTTCGTCATCGAGACGCCGGGCGGGGGCGGCTGCGGCCAAGCGTGAGCGATCCGGGCTAGCGCTCTTGGCAGGCAGGCCGAAGTCAGGCGACACTCGACGGATGAATCGATCTCTTCCTTTCTCTCGCGGGCTCGTCCCGGCACTCGCCTTCGCCGTCTCGTGCGCGGCGCCGTGCGCACCGGCCGGTGCGCAGACATTGAGCGGATTCGGCGCGTCCGGTGGCGCGCCCGCAGCGCCGTGGAAGGTGATCGGCCTGCCGCAACAGACCAAGCCGTTCACGAAGTTCTCGGTCGTCGACATCGACGGCAAGCACGCTGTCAAGATCGAGGCCGACGAGTCGTACGGCAACCTCGTGCATCCGGTGAAGTCGATGGCGCCGCCGGCCCATCTGGCCTGGAGCTGGCGGATCGAAAAGCCCCTCGAAGACGCCAACCTGCGCGAGAAGAGCGGCGACGACACCTCGGTCAAGGTCTGCGTCTTCTTCGACATGGCGATGGACAACGTCCCGTTCGCCGACCGTCAGCTGCTGCGCTTCGCCCGCTCGAAGACGAGCGACCCGGTGCCGACGGCGACGATCTGCTACGTCTGGGACAAGAAGCTGCCCGCCGGCACGGCGCTCGACAACGCCTTCACGCGCCGGATGCGCTACATCGTCGTCGAGTCGGGCAATGACCGGCTCGACAAGTGGGTCGCCGAGAAGCGCGACCTCGCCGCCGACTTCACCAGGCTCTTCTCCGACGAGAACGGCCAGGTCGTGCCACCCATCGTCGGCGTCGCGGTGGGCGCCGACGCCGACAACACCAAGGCGCACAGCATCTCGTACGTGAGCGGGCTCGTCCTCTCGCCCTGACCGCGCAGCGCGTCCAGCGCGCCCCTATTCGAGCGGGCGAAAGGCGATGGTGATCATCGGCGGGACGCGTCCGTCGACGTCGCGCGGCAGGACCTCGGTCTTGTCGATCGCGCGCAGCACGGTCTCGTCCCATGCGGCGACGCCGCTCGATGTGACGAGCTTTCGACCGACGATGGTGCCGTCGGGAGCGACCCGCACCTCGACCGTCGCCGAGGGATTGCCGCTGACCGGCGCCGTGAGCACGATGTTCGGCTTGATGCGTGCCTTGATCCGCCCGGCGTAGCTCGCCGACGGGCCCGAGGTGCGGGCTGCGCTGCCGGTCGTGTTCGCGCTGACCTCGTCGCTTCGGCCGGCCTGGCTCATCATCCGCTTCAGGTTCGCCTCGCGGATCGCGGCCTGGCGCGCCTCGTCCTTCTTCGCCTGCTCGGCCAGCTTCTTCTTCTCGGCCTGTTCCTCGGCGACACGCTCGCGTTCGCGCTCCTGTTCGGCGCGCTTGGTGTCCTCGCGCCGCTTCGTGTCCGCCTTCTTCTGCGCTTCGAGCCGCTCGGCTTCGTCGCGCTTGACCTGCTCACGCTTCTCACGCTTCTCGCGCTCGATCGCGATCTGCGCATCGACCTGTGGCGGCACGACCGCGGCCGGCTTCGGCACGACCGGCGGCGCTTTCGGCACGACCGGCGCGGGTTTCGGTTCGGGCGGCTTCGGTTCGGGCGGCAGTGGCGCGGGCCGCGTCGCGGCGATCTGCGGCACGGCCGACCACAGCTCGGCGACGACGCCCTCGGGCTCGCTTGCCTTCCAGCGCACGCCCCACGCGATCGCGATGATCAGGAGCGCATGGACGATCAGCGCCAGCACCAGTCCCGAGCGCATGCCCGGCGGCTGGCGCGGCGCGAACGCATCGTGATGGAGGACTGCCGTGCTCATCGCGTGGGCCGACGGTCAGCTGCGCTGGCTCTTCACGGACAGGCCGACACGCTGCACGCCGGCCCGCTGCAGCGCATCCATCGCCCGCACGACGACGTCGTACTTCACTCCCTTGTCGGCCGAGATGACGACCGGCGTGTCGGCATTGCCGCCCTGCGCCTCGACGGCGCGTCGGCCGAGATCGGCGATCGCGATGGCGCCGGCGTCCTTGCCGTCGAGCCGCATGCGCAGCATCTCGTCGGCGCCGACCACGAGCTCGACGACGTGCTGCGGCATCGTCTTCGTGCTCTTGCCGACGGTGGGAAGGTCGACGACGCCGGTCGTGATCAGCGGCGCCGTCACCATGAAGATGATCAGCAGCACGAGCATGACGTCGATGAAGGGCACCATGTTGATCTCGTTGATCGTGCGGCGGCGCGAGGCGCGCTGAAGGACGGCGGGCATGTCAGGCGCGCGCGATGGTCGCCGGCGTCGGCATCGCGCCGGCGTTGCGCTGCAGGATGTTCGAGAATTCCTCGATGAAGCTCTCGAGCTGGCCGGCGATGCGGTCGATGTCGCGCGCGAAGCGGTTGTAGGCGATCACCGCCGGGATCGCGGCGAACAGGCCGATCGCGGTGGCGACGAGCGCTTCGGCGATCCCGGGTGCGACCGTCGCGAGCGTCACCTGGGTCATGTTGGCGAGCCCGATGAACGCATGCATGATTCCCCACACCGTGCCGAACAGGCCGACATAGGGCGAGACCGAGCCGACCGAGGCGAGGAAGGAGAGGTTGGACTCGATCGCATCGAGCTCGCGCTGAAAGCTCGCCCGCATCGCCCGGCGCGCACCGTCGAGCAACGCGCCCGGATCCATGACGCGCTTCTCGCGCAGCTTGAAGAACTCGCGCATGCCCGAGGCGAAGATCCGCTCCATCGGCGCGTCGCTCGGCCGCTCGGTCGCGTCGGTGTAGAGGTCGTTGAGGTTGCGGCCGGCCCAGAACTCGCGCTCGAACTCGTCGTTGGCGGCCTTGGTCTTGCGCAGGCCGAAGAGCTTGCCGAAGATCACGGTCCAGCTCGACAGCGAAGCGAGCATCAGGCCCGCCATCACGAACTGCACGACGAAGCTCGCGTGGAGCACGAGGGGGACGATCGAAAAATCCTGGTTCATGTGGGGAGGCTGTCGCGGATGTCGTTGGGGATCCGGCAGGGCCGGAAAGTTCCGAGCTCGACGCAGCCGATCCGGATCGTCGCTTGCGCGAGCAATTCGTCGGCCCGCCAGGCTTGCTGGTCGATCTCGAGGCTCGCCTGGCGGAGATGGCGTACCTCGACGCTGACGGAGAGCACGTCGTCGAGCCGGGCCGGGCGACGATAGCGCACCGCCGTCTCGCTGACGACGAAGGCGATCCCGGGGTCGCGGCGCAGCGTCTCCTGCCCGTGGCCCAGGCTCCTCAGCCACTCGCTGCGGGCGCGCTCGAAGAACTTCAGGTAGTTGGCGTAGAAGACGATGCCGGCCGCGTCGGTGTCTTCCCAATAGACGCGCATCTCGAAGCGATAGGGCTTGCGCGTGCTCGCGCTCATCGCCGCGCCCCGTGACCGACGGCGCTCAGCCGTGGCCGCGAACGGTCAGGGCGAGAGCTTCCGGTAGATCGGGCCCCAGACCGGATGGCCGGTTTCGGACTTGTCGAGCGCGAACGTGCGGTCGGCCTCGCGAGCGCGCCGGAACTCGGTCTCGCACTCGGCGAGCCGGCCGGCCGCGCAGCCGATGAAGGCGAGCCGCTTGTGCGCCTCGGCGCGGTCGCGCGGCGAAGCCAGGCCGCTGGCGAGGGCGTCCTTGAAGAGTCGTTCGGCGGTTTCGTATTGGGCGTCGTCATAGGCCTTCAGTCCGGCCAGAAGCGACTTCTCGGCGGGTCGCGCGGCCACGTCGAGCAGGCCGACCGGCGCGGAAGGCGCCTGCGCGCAGGCGGCGAGCCACAGGACCGCCGATGCTAGCGCGACGCGCCACCCGAACCGATTCACGAGCCGAACCTGTGGCGCACGGTCACGATTTGACCCGCGGTGACGTCGACCGTCGTGGTGTACGGCGCGAAGTCGCCGTTGCGAACGACGATCTGATGCCGGCCCTCGGCGAGCCTGAGCTCGGTGATCGGCGGCGCGGCCCCCGACGAGGTGCCGTCGACCTCGACCTGGCCCCAAGGGCTGATCGCGATCCTGACCGTGCCGGTCGGCGGCGCGAGCAGCGACGCCGCTGATGCGACGCGCGCTTCGCTCTCGCGCAGTTCGCGCTCGCGCGCCTCGCGGGTGCGGCGTTCCCGGATCGATTCGCGCACGGGCCTGGCCGACGCGTTCGCGGCGAGCGGTGCCTTCGCGGTGACTGAAGTCGGCGGCGGCGGCATGACCGCGTGGGCCGACGCGGCGTCGGCAGCCGTCGCATCGACGGCCACGGCGGCCGCCAGCTCGCTTCTCACGCTGCGGGCGACGACGTCGACGCCGGCGAGCGGCGCAGCCGGCTGCGCGGCGGATCCGATCGCCTGCGGTGCGACCGTTGAGACCGTCGCGGCCGGATCCGAGATCGCAGGCACCGGCTCCGCGGTCGCGGCGACAGGCGCGGCGGCCGTCTCCGCTGCGGCCGACGCGTCGTTGGCGACGACTGGTGCAGGGGAGGTATC
>CAJDUN010000139.1_pt1 | contig 13385 bp, 12 predicted proteins | sample 7390741 | NCBI WGS metagenome assembly CAJDUN01 (sample SAMEA7055660, study PRJEB34461) | soil metagenome | biome: terrestrial ecosystem; feature: Peninsula; material: soil | place: Antarctica | collected 2016 | reverse complement strand
GTTGCAGGCCTCAGGCGACCTGCATCGTCGCCATCCGTCGCAGATTCAACGCCATGCAGACGAGCTTCCACTCCGCTTGCACTCGGTGCAGGCCGCGCATGCTGAATTGGCGGAACCCCAGGACGTTCTTGACCCAACCGTTGGGCGGTTCGGCAAGCCACTTGCGTCGACGATAGGCTTCGCGCGCCGCGGGCGTCTTCATCTTCGCCACCATCTGCGCAGTCCGCGGCAGCACTGCCCCGTTGATCGGGCGGTGGCTCTTGCCTTCGCGGCCGATCGTCCGACAAGCGCCTCGAAGACCGCTTCGCTTCGGTAGCCCGCATCGGCCAGCGTCTGCTCGGGATACGCACCGAGCGCGTCCTTGACCGCCTCAACCATCCTGGGCAACTCGCGCGCGTCCGAGGCGTTGTTGATCAGCTCGGCCGCCACGATGATGTGGGCGCTGTCGTCGACGGCAAGCTGTCCGTTGAACGAGGCTTCGAACCCTCCACCAGCGTGCTGCATGATGCGGCTGTCGGGGTCTGTGAAGTTGTCCTGAGTCTTGTCCTCGGGCACACCGAACGGCTGCTTGTAAGGACCGCCACGCTTGGGTTTGCCGTCCGGACCGCGTGGCTTGTTGTCATCGCCGTCGCTGCGCCCTCGCTCGAGGTCCGCGTCGCGCTGTCGCGCTTCGAGTCGAGCACGCGCGGCGGCGATCGCGTCGAGCCGGTCCTGGCGGCGCGCAATCTCCGCAGGAATATCGAGTTCGGGCTCATTCTTCTCGGCCTCGTCGGCCGCGCGCGCCTTGTTGAGCAGGGCCTCGATCTGCGCCTTCAACTCGGCCTCGGCCTTGAGCATGTGGCCGTAGCTCATCGCCTTGTGGCGGCTCGCGTTGGCCTTGAGCTTGGTGCCGTCCACCGCGATCGTGCCGAGCTTGACCAGCCCCATCTCGCGCGCCAGGCGCACCACCTGCACGAACAGGTCCGAGAGTTCCTTCAGATGCAAGGCGCGAAAGTCGCGGATCGTGCGGTGCGCCGGGAAGTTGCGGGCAGCCAGCACCCGAAACGCCACGTCCTCGTGCAGCTTCCTGGCGATCTTGCGCGAGCTGAACACGCCCGTGGCGTAGCCATAGACCAGCACCTTGACCATCATGGCCGGGTGAAACGGCTGGTTGCGCGGGCCGTCCTTGTCGTAGCGCGCGTGGAAGGCTTCAAGGTCGAGCCCGTCGATTGCATCGCTGATGAAGTGCGACAGGTGCCCTTCGGGCAGCCACTCCTGCAAGCTCTCGGGTAGCAGCATCATCTGCTGCGGCTCATAGGGGAGGTAGTTCGCAGCCATGCCCCCTACAACGAACTACCCCTCACTCACGCCGACAGAGATCGACCTTCTGCCGCCCAGACTCCTAGCGCAGCACGAAGTAGAGCGTGACGGCGACGACGATCGCCGCCAGCACCCAGCCAATCGTTCCCGCCGGCTCGCGCGCGCGCGGCGCAACGACCGCCGGCGTCGCGACCGGTGTTCCGGCCGGCGCACGCGCCTGCAGCGTCGCCTCGAAGGCGCGGAAGAAGTCTTCGGCGATCTTGGCGGCCGTGGCATCGATCAGGCGTGAGCCGATCTGCGCCATCTTGCCGCCGACCGTCGCGCGCGCGACGTAGGCGAGCTTCGTCACCTGCGGCTCGACCGCCGTGAGCGCGACATCCGCGGAGCCCTTGCCGAAGCCGGCGACGCCACCCGAGCCGTCGAAGTTGATCGTGTAGCTCGACGGCGCCACCACGTTGGTCATCTTCAGGTTGCCCTTGAAGCGCGCGCTGACCGGGCCGATCTTCATCGCCACCACCGCGACGAAGCCGTCGTCGCCGACGCGGTCGAGCGATTCGCAGCCGGCGATGCAGCCCTTGAGCGTCGCGGGGTCGTTGAGGGCCGCCCAGGTCGCGTCGACGCTGGCGGGGACGAGTCGTTCGCCGGTGAGTTCCATGGTGTCGTTCTCCTATCTGTGTGACCGCGGGGCCGGGCGCCGACGCAACGCGACGGCGAGGTCGGCGAGGCTCGCCAGGTTGTGAACTGGCAGGAACCGGTCGACGTTCGGCAGCAGCGCCCGCACGCCGCCGGCGCGCGGCTCGAAGCGGTCGAAGCGCAGTAGCGGGTTGAGCCAGACGATCTCGTTCGCGAACAGGCGCAGCTGCTTCGCGGCGCGCGTGAGCTCGCCCTGCTCGTCGCGGTCGAGGCCGTCGGTGACGAGCAGCAGCGCGGCATTGCCGCCGAGCAGGCGCCGCGCCCAGTGCCGGTTGAAGTCGTCGAGGCACGACGCGATCCGCGTGCCGCCCTTCCAGTCCTCGACCTGGGCGCTCGCCCGGGCGAGGGCGAGGTCGGGATCGCGATGGCGCAGAGAACGCGTGATGTTGGTGAGCCGCGTGCCGAAGGTGAACGTGTGGACCTTGATGTAGCGCCGGGTCAGGCCGTGGACGTAGTGCAGCATCAGGCGCGCGTAGCGGTCCATCGAGCCCGAGACGTCGAGCAGGACGACGATCGTCGGCAGCTCGGTGCGCGGATGGCTGAAGCGCGGCACGAGCGTCTCCGGCTGGCGCGCCATCGCCAGCATCGTCGCGCGCAGGTCGATCCGGCCGCGCGCGCTGGCCGCGTGGCGGCGTCGACGCACCGGCGCGAACGGCAGCGGCACTTCCTCGGCCAGGCGCTGGGCGAGCTCGAACTCGGCCGCGGTCATCGATTCGAAGTCGGCGCTCTGCAAGCGCTCGCGATCGGAGAAGGTGAACGTGGTCTCGAACTCCAACTCGTCGACGGGCTTGTCGCGCGGACGCGCGGCATCGGGCATCGGCGACGGCGCGAGCGCGTCGGCGAGACGGTGCGAGCGCGGCTTGGTCTCGCGATCGCCGCGGCCGCTGATCTTCGGCAGCATCTCGGCCATCATCCGCTCGAGCAGCTTCGGGTCGCGCCAGAACGCCGCGAAGGCGTCGTCGAAGAGCGGCTGCTGCTCGTGGCGATCGAGCATCACGGCCGAGAGTGCGGCGTGGACGTCGTCGCGCCGGCCGAGGCCGACGGCCTCGATCGCCTCGAGCGCCGCGAGGACGCGGTCCGGCCCGACCGGCACGCCGGCGTGGCGCAGGATGCGCGCGAAGTGGACGACGTTGTCGGCGAGCATCGCCGCTAGACCTGCGTCGTCGCCTGCAGCTCGTTGAGCAGCTTGGCGATGTCGCCGCCCTGCATCTTGGCGATGTCGTCGCGATGCTTGAGGAGCACGCCGAGCGTGTCGCGAACGTTGTCGGGCGCCAGGCTGATCGCGTTGAGCGCGACGAGCGCATTGGTCCAGTCGATCGTCTCGGCGATGCCCGGCGCCTTGAAGAGGTCGAGGCTGCGCATCCGCTGCACGAAGTGCACGACCTGCGCGTAGAGCCGTTCCGACGCGCCCGGGGCGCGGATCCGCACGATCTGCAGCTCGCGGTCGACGTCGGGATAGTCGACCCAGTGGTAGAGGCAGCGACGCTTCAGCGCATCGTGGATCTCGCGCGTGCGGTTGCTCGTGATGACGACGACCGGCGGCGCGTCGGCCTTCACCGTGCCGAGCTCCGGGATGGTGAGCTGGTTCTCGGCCAGCACCTCGAGCAGGAAGGCGTCGAAGGGCTCGTCGGCGCGGTCGAGCTCGTCGATGAGGAGCACCGGCGAGCGCTCCTGGGTGAGCGCCTGCAGGAGCGGCCGCTCGATCAGCATGCCGCGCGCGTAGAGGCTCTTCGCCAGTCGCTCGCGCGACGCGGCGTCGCCGACGTCGTGCGCCGCCTCGGCCAGGCGGATCTCCATCATCTGGCGCGCCACGTTCCATTCGTAGGCGGTCTGCGCAACGTCGAGCCCTTCGTAGCACTGCACGCGCAGCAGCAGCGTTTGCAGCGCCCGGCTCAGTGCCTTGGCCAGCTCGGTCTTGCCGACGCCTGGCTCGCCCTCGACGAACAGTGGCCGGCCGAGCTTGAGGGCGAGAAAGACCGAGGTGGCGAGACGACGGTCGGCGACGTAGTTCTCGGTCGCGAGCAGGGCAACGACGTCGTCGACGGAAGCGGGCGTTGGGATTGGCGTCATGTCGCTTCGGAGTGTCGCATCGAGCTCGTGGGGGCGCGTGCCAAGGGCATCGTCGAAAGAACACGATCGTGCAGGAGCGGGACGGTGGGGCGTTCTGTGGAGCGAAGTCAAGGAGGAGAAGGCAGCCGCAGGCTGCCTTCGGGGGACATGAGCGCAACAGAGCGCCCCGCCGGCCCGCTCCCGCTCGGCCGGCCAACCTCCGACCCGACCTATCGCGCCAGCGCCGCCTCGACTGCGCGGGACGCGATCACGCTGATCATCGCGGCCCGGTACTCGGCCGAGCCGTGCAGATCGGCGTTGATGCCGGTCGTCGGCATCTTCACCGCCTTCGCCGCAGCCGCCGTGAAGCTCTTGCCCAGTGCGTTCTCGATCTCGGTCGCACGAAAGACGTTGCCCTTGGCACCGGTGACGGCGACGCGAACGCCGCTTGCCGTCTGGGCGACGAAGACGCCGATCAGGGCGAAGCGCGACGCCGGCTGCCGGTACTTCACGTAGGCCGCTTTCTGCGCCGCCGGAAAGCTCACGGCGGTGATCAGCTCGCCCGGCTGCAGCGCCGTCTCGTAGAGGCCGGTGAAGAAGTCGTCGCCCTTGATCGTGCGCCGGTCGGTGTGGATCGTCGCGCCGAGCGCGAGCACGGCCGTCGGGTAGCAGGCCGCCGGGTCGGCATTGGCAATCGAGCCGCCGATCGTTCCCATGTTCCTCACCATCGGGTCGCCGATGCCGCCGGCGAGCTCGGCCAGGGCCGGCAGGAGCTTCTTCACGTCGGCGTTCGACGCCACCTGCGCATGCGTCGCCATCGCGCCGATCGTGACGCCGCCGTTCTCGGCCTTGATGCCTTTCAGGTCGGCGACGGCGCCGAGATCGACAAGTCGCTCGGACTGCGACAGGCGCAGCCGCATCGCCTGGATGAGGCTTTGTCCGCCGGCCAGATAGCGGGTGTCGGCGCCGGCGGCGGCGCTCTTGGCGGCATCGCGGCTGGTCGGCCGCTGGTATTCGAATCCGTACATGGTGTTCTCCTTGTTCGGCCGGCGGCGAGCCGATCGCACCGGCCTCGCCGCAGCCCTTGACGCCGAGCGGGTTGTGGCTGCACGGCGTGTTGGTCGTCGCGATCTGGATGTTCGGCACGTCGACCGCGCGCGGCATCGCATAGTCCATCAGCGAGCCGGTGAGGAGCTGGCCCGATGTCGTGTCGTACGTGCAGCCTTCCATCATCGCCTGGCCGAGGCCCTGCGCGATGCCGCCCTGCACCTGGCCCTCGACGATCATCGGGTTGACGATGTTGCCGAAGTCGTCGACGGCGACGAACTGCTCGATCTTCACCACGCCGGTTTCGGGATCGACCTCGACCTCGCAGATGTAGCTGCCCGCCGGATAGGTGAAGTTGGTCGGGTCGTAGAACGCGTTCTCGTTCAGGCCCGGCTCGAGCTTGTCGAGCGGGAAGTTGTGCGGCACGTAGGCGGTGAGCGAGACGTTGCCCCACGCCACCTTCTTGTCGGTGCCCGCGACCTTGAACTCGCCGTTCTCGAACTCGATGTCGGCGTCGGCCGCCTCGAGCAGGTGGGCGGCGATCTTCTTGCCCTTGGCGATGATCTTGTCGACCGCCTTGACGATCGCCGTGCCGCCGACCGCGAGCGAGCGGCTGCCGTAGGTGCCCATGCCGAACGGCACCCGGCCGGTGTCGCCGTGGACGATCTCGACGTTGCCCACCGGGATGCCGAGGCGGGCCGCGACGACCTGCGCGAACGTCGTCTCGTGGCCCTGGCCGTGGCTGTGCGAGCCGGTGAAGACGGTGACCGTGCCGGTCGGGTGGACGCGCACCTCGCCTGCCTCGAACAGACCCGCGCGAGCGCCGAGCGCACCGGCGATGTTCGACGGCGCGATGCCGCAGGCTTCGATGTAGCAGGCGTAGCCGAGGCCGCGCTTCTTGCCCTTCGCTTCCGAGGCCTTCTTGCGCGCCGGGTAGCCGGCAACGTCGGCCATCTCGATCGCCTTGTCGAGGTGGGCCGCATAGCCGCCGACGTCGTACGTGAGGCCGACCGGCGTCGCGTACGGAAAGGTCGTGATGAAGTTCTTGCGGCGGATCTCGGCCGGATTCATCTTCATGTCGCGCGCCGCCTGCTCGACCATCCGCTCCACGAGGTACGTGGCCTCGGGCCGGCCCGCGCCGCGGTAGGCGTCGACGGGCGACGTGTTGGTGAACACCGCCTTCACCTCGGCGTAGATCGCCGGCGTCTTGTACTGGCCGGCGAGCAGCGTCGCATAGAGGATGGTCGGCACCGCCGACGCGAAGGTCGAGAGGTACGCGCCCATGTTGGCGATCGTCTTGACGCGCAGGGCGAGGAAGTTGCCTTCCGCGTCCATCGCCAGCTCGGCGGTCGAGACGTGATCGCGGCCGTGCGCGTCGGTGAGGAACGATTCGCTCCGCTCGGCGGTCCACTTGATCGGCCGGCCGACGCGCTTGCTCGCCCAGACCAGCGCGACGTCCTCCGCATACAGGAAGATTTTCGAGCCGAAGCCGCCGCCGACGTCGGGGGCGATCACGCGCACCTTCGATTCCGGCAGGCCGAGCACGAAGGCGCACATCAGGAGCCGCTCGACATGCGGGTTCTGGTTGGCGACGTAGAGCGTGTAGCTCTCGTCGTGCTTGGTGTAGCTGGCGTTGGCCGCGCGTGGCTCGATCGCGTTCGGGATCAGCCGGTTGTTGACGAACGAGAGCTTGGTGACGTGCGCCGCCTTGGCGAACGCGGCGTCGACCGCCGCCTTGTCGCCGTGGCCCCAGTCGTAGCAGACGTTGTCGGCGACGTCGTCGTGCACCGCCGATCCGTTCGAGGCGGCCGAGGCGAGGTCGATCACCGGCGCAAGCTCCTCGTAGTCGACCTCGATCAGCTCGGCCGCGTCCTTGGCCTGGAGCAGCGTCTCGGCGACGACGAGCGCGACCTGGTCGCCGACGTGGCGCACCTTGCCCTGCGCGAGCACCGGGTGGGCCGGCTCCTTCATCGGCGTGCCGTCCTTGCTGTGGATCAGCCAGCCGCACGGCAGGCCGCCGACCTTCGCCTCGGCGAGATCGGCGCCGGTGATGATGTCGACGACCCCGGGCGACTTCAGCGCCGCATCGAGCTTGATCGACTTGATCCTCGCGTGCGCATGCGGGCTGCGCAGGAAGACGCCGTAGGTCTGGCCGTGCAGGGTGACGTCGTCGGTGTAGTTGCCGGCGCCGGTGATGAAGCGCGCGTCCTCGCGGCGGCGCAGGGATTGCCCGATCGGGCTCTTGGTCAGGTCGACCTCGTGCATGTTGCCCATGTCGTGCTCCTTCAGACCGCCGTCGGGGTTGCGCCCGACTGGCAGAACTGGATCGACTTGACGATGTTCTGGTAGCCCGTGCAGCGGCAGATGTTGCCGTCGAGCGCCTCGCGGATCGCCGCCTCGGAGGCTGTAGGGTTGTCGGCCAGGAGTTGCACCGACGACATCACCATGCCCGGCGTGCAGAAGCCGCATTGCAGGCCGTGGCACTCGCGGAACGCCGCCTGCATCGGATGCAGCTCGCCGTTCTTCGAGAGACCTTCGATCGTCGTGATCTCGCTGCCCTGCACCTGCAGCGCGAGCATCGAGCACGACTTCACCGCGCGGCCGTTGACGTGCACCGTGCACGCACCGCACTGCGCCGTGTCACAGCCGACGTGGGTGCCGGTGAGCTGGAGGTTTTCGCGCAGGAACTGGACCAGGAGCGTGCGCGGATCGATGGCCGTATCGACCTTCTTGCCGTTGACCGTGAGGGAAATGGGAACGTCCACAACTATCTCCTGAGACGGGTTGGCGCGCGATGGAATGACCGCAGGCGCCTGCGAACCATTGTTCGAGCGCCACCCCCTGTCGCAAGGACGGGGTTACCCTAGGTGATCGCGTGGCCGGCTAGGGGCCGCAGCTGCGAAAGCCGAAGAATCCGTCGTCGCGCGCCGGCAGGGCGAAGCCGCGCAGGCGCGCGCTGCGCAATCCGGGACGGGTCGCGACCGACGCGCCGCGCAGCACCTTGTGCGTGCCGAACGCGAAGGTCGAATAGTCGCGCCACGGCCCGGGCATGAAGCCGGGATACGGGCGGAACGTCGACGCCGTCCACTCGTGGACGTCGCCCCAGCGAAAGCCGCGACTCGCGCCCTGGTGCGCCGCGGCTTCCCATTCGACCTCGGTCGGCAGCCGCCGACCGGCCCAGCGGCACCACGCATCGGCCTCGAACCAGCTCACATGCACGGCAGGCTGCACCGACGCGACCCGGGAGAGCAGGCCAAAGCGCCGCTGCAGCACGCCGTGGCGCATCTGCTCGACGTGGCGCGGCGTGCGCCGGCCGAGGCTGCCGATCCAGTCGCGACCGGCCTGGCTCCAGTGGCGCGGCTCGTCGTAGCCGCCGTCCCCGACGAACTCGCCGTACTGCGCCCAGGTCACCGCCTGCGCGTCGATCTCGAACTCGGGCAGCTCGACCGGATGGGGCTCGGCCTCGTTGTCGAAGCGAAAGCCCGAGCCGCTGCTGCCGAGCAGCCAGCGCGTCGCCGGGAAGAGCAGCGGCGGCCGCGCGGCCTGGGTCGCGATGCGCGGCACGAGGCCGGTCTCGATGCCGAGCGTCTGGGCGAGCACGGCGAACGCCTCGGCATGCATCTCCTCGTGGAAGAGCGCGAGCCGAAAGAAGTAGAGCGCGTCATCGTCCTCGAGCGGGATCCCGGCGAGCAGCTCGAGCGTCGTCTCGAGCGATTCGACGAGGTAGTCGCGCGTCGCCTGGAGATCGGGAAGCGCTTCGGCGGCGACGAGCTCGCGCCGGCGCGGCCGATCGATCGTCGCCGGGTCGTACAGGTCGTCGGCGCCGGGAAGGATCGACGCGAGCCGCGGATGCCCCGGATCGGCGCGCTCGCCGCGGTTTCGCTGCACGTTGCGGGCGATCCAGTACTCCTGGATCCAGCCAATGTGGCCGAGCGTCCAGAGCGGCGGATCGAGCTCGGCGGCGAGCGCGGGCGCGAGGTCGGCCGGCAGGACGATCGCATCGCCGTTGTTCGCGGCCTGCAGCGCCGAGGCCCAGCGCAGGGTCTGGTTGCGCGCCTCGATCAGGGCGAGTGAGAGCCGCTCCTTGCCGGCCCGGCGCAGGCGCGAGCCATCCAGGCCGGGTGTGTCGAAGTCGATCACGGACGCGCTCGCGGCCCTCAGACCGGTGCCGCTGCGGCGATGGCGCGACAGCTGAGCGGCAGATAGCGGGCCGGGACGTCGGTCTTGTTGAGACCCTTGGCGACCATCTTGTCGGGCGGCGAAGCGTCGCCGCAGACCCAGGTCACCGGCACGATCGTGGCGTCCTCGATCACGCCGGGACGCAGCGTGAGCACCTTGCCGCGGATGGCGGCGTTGGCGCGGTTGCCGAAGGTGATCTGGATCGCGCCCGACTCGACCGCCACCGAGCTGATGTAGTCGTTGACGATCTTGTCGGCGACGGGCAGTCCCGCCGCCGCGTTGTCGACCGGCAGACCCTTGTTCTGCGCCCACGACGCCGCCACCGGCGTCTTGACGATGTCGGCGAGCTTCACGGCCTCGACAATCCGGTCGCGGATGAGCTTGTCGGGCACGCCGGGCAGGGCGATGAGCGCAAGGATGGCGATGATCGCGATCACGATCAGCAGCTCGAGCAAGGTGAACCCGGCGACGCCGGCGCGGCTCCTCCATCGGCGGTAAGGTGCTCGAAAGAACGGCAGGCTCATCATGCAGGAGGAATTGGACACGCTCAAGGCGCTCGGCATCACTTTGCCGAGCCCCGCCTACATTGTCGGCGCCATCCTGTTCGGCGTGCTCGGCCTGGCTGCGTACTACTACGGGAAACGCGACGGCCGGCCGCGCACGCGCTGGCTCGGCCTGGCGCTCATGCTCTATCCGTACGTGGTCTGGCAGACCTGGCTGCTCTATCTCGTCGGCGCGGGCCTGTGCGTGGCGATCTGGTTCGACCGGGGCTGATTCGTCCTCGCGACGGCGCCGCTCGGCGGCCACGGGAAGTCGGGCGGCGCGCGCGCGAGGCCGTGTCCTACGAGGACGGACGAAGGTGCGACTTACGGTGCGGAATCAGCTTCGGCAGGGTCGCCGTCGCAAGGAGACGATCGTGATCAGAAATCTCGCATCCCTGGCCGGGCTCATCGCCGTCGGCGTTGCCGCCTCATTCGCCGCCTCGCCGTCGCACGGCGCAGAGGCCGCCGCCGCGAAATCGACCTACGCCAAGGATCACGTCGACTGCGACACCGGCCGCACTGCGGAGGATCGCGCGACCTGCCTCAAGGAAGCAGGCGCCGCCCAGGCCGAACGCAGGCGCCACACGCTCGACACCCAGGGCTCCACGCGCCAGAACGCGGTCGACCGCTGCAACCTCGTCGCCGCCAAGGACAAGGCCGACTGCCTGGCGCGCATCGAAGGTCCGAGCACGCCGAACCAGAAGACGACCACGTCGGGCAGCGTCGCCGGCGGCGGCATGCTGCGTGAGACCACGACAACGACGACCGGCACGCCGAAGGTCATCGTCGTCCCCGCTCCGCCCGCGGCCAGCGCCACGAAGTGACCCCGAAGGTCTCCTCCCGACCCTGACCTGCGCGAGGTCGGGGCGCGACGACCTCCGGCGACGGCGCTAGGATCGCCGCCTTTCGCGATCGCGCGTGGCCGCCCTGCACATCACCGACATCGAATCGGCCATCAACTGGTGGCGCGATCGCAGTCCCTCGCCCGACGGCATCACAGCCTGTCGCGAGGTGCTCGCCCTCGCCGAGGTCTATGCGCTGATGGTGTACTACCACGAGAGCGATTGCGACGAGGACAGCATGCCGGCGGCGGCGCGCGACGCCTGGCTCGCCTGGTACGCGTCGACACCCGACGCGCCCTGCATCGCGATCTGCTCGACCAGCCAGGGCGACGCGATCTGCAAGGGCTGCGGACGCACGTTCGAGGAAGTCCGGCACTGGACCTCGATGACGCCCGCCGAGAAGCGCATCACCTGGCGCCGGATCACGCGCGAAGGAACGGCCTGGCGCTTCAACCGCTATGCCGAGCGCAGCGCCGACGGGCCTTCGGCGAGCGCGTCGGCCGAGGGCTCCGCTGCGCCGGGTCGCGTCGGCGCGACATGACGCGGCCCGGCCTGCGCCTGAGCGCGCAGCGCATCGCCCCCCTCGCCTGGCCGGTCTTCGTCGGCCAGGTCGCGGTGCTCGCGTTCAGCACCATCGACACGGTGATGGTCGCCCGCGTGTCCGCGCTCGACCTCGCCGCGCTCGCCATCGGCATCGCCAGCTATGTCTCGGTGTTCGTGGGTCTCATGGGTGTCGTGCTCGCGGTCGGCCCGATCGCCGGCCAGCTGTTCGGCGCCGGCAAGCTGCGCGAGAGCGGTCACGAAGCCCACCAGGCGATCTGGCTGGCGATCGCCCTCTCGGTGCCGGGCTGCGCGATGCTGCTCGCGCCCGAGCCGGTTCTCGCCCTCGCCCGGGCCGGCCCGGAGGTCGCGGCCAAGGTGCGGACGTACCTCCTCGGCCTCGCGTTCGCGCTGCCGCCGGCGCTGGTCTTCACCGCGTACCGCGGCTTCAACATCGCCGTCTCGAGACCGAAGGCGGTGATGGTGCTGCAGATCGCTGCGCTCGCGCTGAAGGTGCCGGCCAACGCACTGCTCGTCTTCGGGATCGACTGGGCGACGCCCTTCGGCCCGCTCCACGTGCCGGGCTTCGGCGCCGCCGGCTGCGGCTTCGCCACCGCGCTCGTGATGTGGTGCCAGCTCGGCGCGGCGTTCTGGCTGCTCCGCAGCGATCCGTTCTACGCGCGCTTCGGGCTCGATCGCGGCATCGGCCGGCCGAGCGCGAAGAGCCTCGGCGCGCTGCTGCGCCTGGGCGTGCCGATAGGCCTGTCGATCCTGATCGAGGTGACCGGCTTCACCTTCATGTCGTTCTTCGTCTCGCGCACCGGGGCGAACGCGGTCGCCGGCCACCAGATCGCCGTCAACATGGTGTCGATGATGTTCATGCTGCCGCTCGCCATCGCCAACGCGTCGAGCACGCTGGTGGCGCAGCGCGTCGGCGCCGGCGACCCGGCCGACGCGCGCCACATCGGCTGGGCCGGCCTCGAGATCGGCGTCCTGATCGCCGCCGCGCTGGGCAGCGCGGTCTATCTCCTGCGCGAGCAGCTCGTCGGCCTCTACACCGCCAACCCGGTGATCGTCGGGGCCGCCGTGCCGCTGCTCGCCTGGGTCGCGCTCTTTCACATCGCCGACGCGGCGCAGACCATCTCGGCGTTCGTGCTGCGTGCCTATCGCATCACGACCGTGCCGATGATCGTCTACGTGTTCGCAGTCTGGGGACTCGGGCTCGGCGGCGGCTACGTGATGGCCTTCGACCTCCTCGGCCTGAGCCCGTCGTGGATGCTCGGCGCGCGCGGCTTCTGGTCGATGGCAACGCTCGGACTGGCCGCCGCGGCGCTCGGCATGGCCGGCTTTCTCGCCCTCAGGCTGCGCCGCGATCGACGGCGCGAGGCGCTCGGCGCCCTGCCGGCGCTGAAGGCCGCCGTCTCCTAGACCTCGGGCAGCTCGATCACGAAGCGGCTGCCGCCGCCTGCGCGCGACTCGCATCTCGCCGTGCCGCCGTGACGTTCGGCGATCTGCTTGACGAGCGCGAGGCCGAGGCCGACCCCGCCGGCCTGCTCGGCGTGGCCGGGCAGGCGGAAGAACGGCTCGAAGATCCGCTCGCGCATCGCGTCGGGCACGCCCGGGCCGCGGTCGCTGACGCAGATCACGACGACCCGGCGAGCCATGCCCGAAGGGCGGAGCGACAGCGCGATCTCGATGTCGCTGCCGCCGTAGCGGTGCCCGTTCTCGAGCAGGTTGCGCATGGCGCGGCGCAGGAGCCGCTCGTCGCCGCCGACGACGACGCTGTTCGGCGCGTCGATGGCGGCACCGACGCGCGCCGCCTCTTCCGCCGCCACGCCGACGAGATCGACGCGATCGCGATGGAGCGGGTCGTGGCTCGCGTCGAGCCGGCTCGCGAGCAGCACCTCCTCGACCAGGCTGTCGAGCTCGGCGACGTTCTTGTCGATCTCCGCCTTGAGCTTGTCGCGCTGCGGTGCGGTCGCGCCATCGAGCATCGACACCGCCATCTTCATGCGCGCGAGCGGCGAGCGGAGCTCGTGGCTGGCGTTGGCGAGCAGGGATCGATGCGACAGCACGAGCGCTTCGACGCGTGCCGCCGCGACGTTGAAGCTGGACGCGACGGCCGCGACCTCGTCGGCCCCCGAGATCGCGACGCGATGGCTCAGCTCGCCGGCACCGAACTGCTCGACACCCT
>CAJDUN010000114.1_pt1 | contig 13496 bp, 12 predicted proteins | sample 7390741 | NCBI WGS metagenome assembly CAJDUN01 (sample SAMEA7055660, study PRJEB34461) | soil metagenome | biome: terrestrial ecosystem; feature: Peninsula; material: soil | place: Antarctica | collected 2016 | reverse complement strand
TGGGGCATCGACCCGGGCACGGCCGACCCGTGCACCGCCGCCGCGCGCCAGCAGGTGCGCTGCTCGAAGTTCGCCAGCACGCTGTCCCTGCTGCGCCAGCTCGGCCGCCCGGGCATCGTCGCCCTGCGCGACGGCAACGGGCACACGGTCTACGCGACGCTGGTCGGCCTCGGCGCCAAGACCGTGACGCTGCGCGCCGACGACCAGACGCTCGTCGCCCAGAACGCGGCCTTCGTCAAGGCCTGGCGCGGCGAGTTCGGCACTCTCTGGCGCATGCCTTCGGGCTATGTCTCGCCCGTGGCCGAAGGCGCCTCGGGTCCGGTCGTCGACGGGCTCGCGGCACAGCTGGCGCGCGCCGGCAACGAACCCCCGCCGGAGCCCTCGCAGGTGATGGACGCGGCCCTGCGCGGCAAGGTCGCGCAGTTCCAGTCGAGCCACGGCCTCACCGCCTCCGGCCGCGCCGGACCGACGACCTTCATGCAGCTCAACCGCGTCACCGGCGTCGACGAGCCGCGCCTCGGCAGCGACGGCGTCGCACCCTGACGAAGCCGAGATCGGGACCCCACGCCATGTCGTACATCCTCGATGCCCTGCGTCGCGCCGAAGCCGAACGCGAGCGCGGCGCCGTGCCGAGCCTGGCCTCGCAGCAGCACTCGATCGAGGTCGAGGACGAGGCGCCGCAGCGCTCGCGCGTGCTCGTCTGGGCGGTGATCGGCCTCGCCTTCGCGCTGATCGCAACGCTCGCCTGGACGCTGCTCGGCGGTCCCGCCGCGCCCTCGCGCCCGATCGCCGAAGGACCGGTGACGATCGCTCCGCCGCCGGCGCCGGCCGCGCCGGCCGCGGTGCCGCAGTCGCTCGCCGAGATCGCGGCGACGCCGAGCGCGACCGTCGCACCGGCACCGGCACCGACACCAGTACCAGCACCGCCAACGCAGTCGGTGGTCGCGTCGCCGTCGCGGTCGACGTCCAAGGCTCCGGTCCCGGCACCCCTGCCCACGCCGCGGCCTGTCACGGCGCCAGCGGCGAAGGCCGCGCCTTCGGTCGCCCTCGCTGCACCGAAGGCAGCGCCAAGGAAATCCGGCGCGACGGCTCCCCCGCCCGCGCCCGCCGCCGCGGCTTCGGAGCCGCGCATCTATGCCCAGTCCGAGCTGCCCGAGGACATTCGTCGCGAGCTGCCGCGCGTCGCGATCAACGGCTCGAGCTATTCGGGCGACGCCGCGAGCCGGATGGTGATGGTCAACGGCCAGGTCTTCCACGAAGGCGACCAGCTCGCCGCCAACCTCGTGCTCGACAAGATCCGGCGCCGCTCGGCCGTGCTCGCGTACAAGGGCTTTCGCTACGAAGTGATGTTCTGAAGCGCGCGCCCGTCGCCATCAGGGATTCACGTTCCCCGATACCCTGTCGTGTTCTCGCTGCACGGAGATCGCCATGCTCGTCGTCTGCCCGCACTGCCTCGCCGCCAACCGCGTTCCCATCGAGCGCACCGAAGACGATCCGGTCTGCGGCAAATGCGGACGCGCCCTGCTCGACGGCACGCCCGCGGTCCTCGACGACAGCACCTTTGCGCGTTTCGTCGAGCGCAGCGAAGTGCCGGTCGTCGTCGATTTCTGGGCCGCGTGGTGCGGGCCCTGCCGCACGATGGCGCCGCAGTTCGAGGCCGCAGCCCGGCAGCTCAAGGGCCGCGCGGTGTTCGCCAAGGTCGACAGCGACGCGAGCCCGCAGACATCGGCACGCTTCGCGATCCGCAGCATCCCGACGATGGTGAGGCTCGACCACGGCCGCGAGACGAAGCGCCAGTCGGGCGCGGTGCAGGCGGCGCAGATCGTCGCCTGGGCGGACGGCGCGTCCTAGCGTCCTTCCGGATGACTTCGCGCGGCGACGCTGCGCACAATCGTCGCCCAACGCAGGAGAACGCATGGCGGCGATCGGCTTCATCGGGGCATCGGGCTTGATGGGACATGGCATGGCGAAGAACCTGCTCGCCGCGGGCCATGCCTTGTCGCTCACCGTGCATCGCAACCGCGATCGTGTCGCCGACCTGCTCGCCGCCGGTGCCGGCGAGAAGAAGACGCCGGCCGAGCTCGCCGCGGCGAGCGAGATCGTCTTCCTCTGCGTCACGGGGTCGCCGCAGGTCGAGGCCTCCCTCGAAGGCCCGCTCGGCCTGCTCGCCGGCGCGCGCCCGGGGCTCGTGATCGTCGACTGCTCGACCAGCGAGCCCGACTCGACCGCGCGCCTGCGCGAGATCGCGGCGAAGCACGACGTCGTGCTCGTCGACGCGCCGCTCGCGCGCACTCCGATCGAGGCCGAGGCCGGCAAGCTCAACGTCATGGTCGGCGCCGACGGCGCGACGTTCGCCCGGCTCGAGCCGGTGCTGCACGCCTTCGCCGAGAACGTCTTCCACGTCGGCGCGCCGGGCGCAGGCCACATCGTCAAGCTGCTCAACAATTTCATCGGCCAGGCGATCTGCACCGCGACGGCCGAGGCCTTCGCGGTCGGCCAGCGCGCCGGCATCGACCCGCAGCGCCTCGTCGACATCGTCTCGCTCGGCGCCGTCAACTCGGGCCTCTTCCAGATGATGTCGAAAGCCTTGCAGGGCGACCTCGGCGCGCTCCGCTTCGAGCTCGACAACGCGAGGAAGGACGTGCGCTACTACACCCACCTCGCCGAAGGCCTGGCGATCCCGACCGTCGTCGGCGAAGCGGTGCACCAGTCGCTGGTCATCGCGAGCGCACTGGGCTACGGCAAGAAATTCGTGCCCTCGCTGATCGAAGCTCAGCAGCAGCTCACCGGCGCCAAGCTCGTCCCGTGACGCCGTCTGCGGCCCACCGGTCCGACGAGTCGCCGCATGCGTGGACGGTCGTATGGGCCGCGTTCGCCTGCGTCGCGGTCATCTTCGGAGTCGCCTATTCGTTCGCCGCGTTCTTCCGGTCGTTCGGCGCGGAGTTCCACGCCGAGCGCGCCGACATCTCGCTCGTCTTCGGACTGTCGGGCCTGATCTACTTCCTGCTCGGCGCCGGCGCGGGCATGCTCGCCGACCGCTTCGGACCACGCCTCGTGTGCGCGGCCGGCATGACGATCATCGCTGCCGGCCTGGTCGCAAGCAGCTTCGCGCAGTCGATGTCGGCGATCTACGTCGCCTGGGGCGCGGGCCTCGGCGTCGGCATCGGCCTGGTCTACGCGCCGTCGATCGCCAGCGTGCCGCCCTGGTTCGTGCACCGGCGTGCCTTCGCGGCCGGCATCGCCAGCGCCGGCATCGGCGTCGGCACGCTCGCCGTGCCGCTCCTGGCGACGACCGCGATCGACGCGCTCGGCTGGCGCCACGCGCTCCAGGCGATCGCCGCCGGCGTGCTCGTCGTCGGTGTCGGTGCGACGCTGTTCCTGCGTCGAGCGCCCGCCCGGAGCACCACCAGCGCCACGGCCGCGGGCGTGACGCTGAAGGAGGCGCTGCAGAGCCGGCGCTTCTGGTGGATGTATGCCGCCTGCGTCATGGCCGCGCCGGCGATGTTCATTCCGTTCGCGCACGTCTCGGCGGCGGCGCGCGACCTCGGCATCGGTGACGCGCGCGCGGTCGGCCTGGTCGGCATGATCGGCGTCGGCAGCATCGTCGGGCGCTTCGCGATCGGCAGCCTCGCCGATCGGCTCGGGCGCATCGCCAGCATCGTCCTGCTCGAGGCCTCGCTGGGCGCGTGCTACCTGCTCTGGCTGGCTGCCGGCGGCTACGTCGCGCTCGCCGTCTTCTCGCTCTGGCTCGGCCTCAGCTACGGCGGCATCGTCTCGCTGATGCCGGCGATCTGCATGGACCTGTTCGGCGCGCGCGCGGTGTCGAGCATCCTCGGCACGCTCTACAGCGGCGCGGCCTTCGGCAACCTACTCGGCCCAGTGCTCGCCGGCGCGGTGTTCGATCGCAGCGGCAGCTACGTGCCCGTCATCTGGGCCTGCATGATCCTGTCGGCGGGCGCGGCGATCGCCTCGGCGCAGCTGCTGCGCGACCGCCGGCCGCTCTATTGAGCGTCACTGAACGTAGAGGATCCGGTAGATCGCACCGGCCATGTCGTCGCTCACCAGCAAGGACCCGTCGGGCAGCGACAGGACGTCGGCAGGCCGGCCCCAGACCCTCTCACGGCCGCCGGCGTCCACCTGCAGGAAGCCTTGGAGGAAAGGCTCGGGCGCGCCCGCGCGGCCCTGGGCGTCGACGGCGACGCGAACGACCTGGTAGCCGCTCTTCCTGCTGCGGTTCCACGAGCCGTGCTCGGCGATGAACGCGTTGCCGCGATACGCCGGCGGGAACTGCGTGCCGGTGTAGAAGCGCATGCCGAGCGCGGCGACGTGGGCGCCGAGCCGTGCGGCGGGCGCCGTGAACTCGCTGCATGCGCGTTGCTGGCCGAACTGCGGATCGGGCAGATCGCCCTGGTGACAGAACGGAAAGCCGAAGTGCTCGCCGACGCGAGCAACGTGGTTCAGCTCGTCGGCGGGCAGGTCGTCGCCGAGCAGGTCTCGGCCGTTGTCGGTGAACCAGAGCGACCGGTCGGCCGGATTCCAGTCGAAGCCGACCGAGTTGCGCACGCCCTTCGCGACGGTCTCGATCGCGCCGCCGTCGACATTCATCCGCTGGATCACGCCGTGGCGATCGTCGGGCAGACAGACGTTGCAGGGCGCGCCGACCGCGACGTAGAGCTTGCCGTCGGGTCCGAAGCCGATGAAGCGCCGGCCGTGGTGCGCGTCGGTCGGAAAGCTGTCGCTGACGACGGCCGGCACCGGCGGCCGTCCGAGGCGATCGTCGATGCCGTCGTAGCGCAGCACCTGGCCCGAGGCGCCGACGTAGAGCTTGCCGTCGCGCCAGGCGACGCCCGTCGGCATGGACAGGCCGGAGGCGATCGTGCGCACCTTCGCCGGACCGCTCGCGCCGTACTCGACGGCATACACCGCGCCGCGGTTGCTGCCGACGTAGACGACGCCGGTGCCGTCGCTGCCCTGCCGGCCGAGCGTCATCGCGCGCGCGTTCGGCACGGCGTCGGTCAGGAGCTCGACGCGAAATCCGGCCGGTGCGCGCAGCTTGTCGAGCTCGACCGCAGCATCGGCGTGGTTCGTCGCAAGAGCGCAGACGACGAGGGAAGCGAGCAGGACCGGAGCGATCTTCATGCGCGGCCCCGGGCTATCCGCGTGCCGTCGCGTCGGTACGCGCACCGGCGACGCCGACCTTCTCGCCGGCCGCGACGATCTCGCCCCAGGTCACCGCGTCGATCGCGATGCCGTCCTTGATCCGCTTCGCGCGCGTCTCGCGCTCGGGCTCGCCCGGCGTCTTCACGCGGCCGACGCCGGCCTGCGGCGGCGACGCGGTCGCGTAGGCGACGAAGCCTTCCATCTCGCGCGCGAGGTTGGCGGCGGTGCCGAGCCGCTCCGGGTCGACCAGGATCGAGAACATGCTGTTCAGCACGCGGCGCCTTCCGTCGCTCACGGCACGTCCGGTGTCGCCGCCCGCGAGCGCGCCGCCGAGCAGCTCGCAGATGAGCGCCAGGCCCGCGCCCTTGTGCTCGCCGAACGGCAGCAGCGCGCCGACCGGCTCGATCACGGTGAAGCGCGGATCGGTCGTCGGCTCGCCGTGGTTGTCGATCAGCGTGCCAGCCTCGATCCGTTCGCCCTTGTTGTAGGCGACGCGCGTCTTGCCCTGCGCGATCTTGCTGGTCGCGAAGTCGAGCACGATCGGATCACCCCCCGGTCGCGGGATGCCGACGCAGAACGGGTTGGTGCCCAGGCGCGCATCGCGCCCGCCGAACGGCGCGACGATCGGCCGCGACAGCACGTTGACGAAGTGGATCGAGACCAGCCCGCTGGCGATGCACTGCTCGGCCCAATGACCGATCCGGCCGAGGTGATGCGAGTGGGCGAGGCCGACGACGCAGACGCCGTGCTCTCGCGCCCGGGCGATGCCGAGCGCCATCGCCTCGCGGCCGATCACCTGGCCGTAGCCGTGCTGGCCGTCGAGCGTGAGCAGGGCGCCGCTGTCCTGGCGCACCGCCACGTGGGCGTTGATCGCGAGACCGCCTTCGAGCACCGCGTCGATGTAGCGCGGCACCATGCCGACGCCGTGCGAATCGTGGCCGCGCAGGTTGGCCTCGACCAGGTTGTCGGCGACCATCTTCGCTTCGGCCTCGTGCGATCCCGCGGCGGCGACGATGGCACGAACGGCGGCGACGAGCGGCGCGGATTGCACGGTGTGGATGTCGGTCATGGCGGGGTTGGGAGGCTGCGAAGCCTGCAAGCGTAACAAGGGCGGAGATTGGCGACCGGCGCCTGCGCCGAGCAGCGAGTGGTGGCACATTTGCAGTGTCGTCGCGAAGACGACGTCGCCCGGAGATGGCCATGCGCACGATCATCCTTCTCGCCTTCGCGGCCTTGGCCAGCGGCCCGCTGCTCGCCCAGGCGGCCGCGACGACGGAGATCATCCAGCAGCGGACGGCCGACGGCCGCATCCTGCTCACGGATCGGCCGAGCGCGGGCGCGAAGACCGAGCGCTCGTGGCGCATGGCGGCAGAAGATCCGGCCGCCGCGCGCAGGCGCGCACTCGACGTGCAGATCGAGTCGCAGCTCGTGAGCGAGCGCATCGATCGGCGCATCGCGATGCAGCAGCGCCTGCTCGACCAGGACATGGAGCGCCGCAGCCTCGCGCTCGAGCGCGAACGCAGGGTCGCGTACGACGACGATTACGCCGACAGACTGGTCGTGTTCGCGCCGGGCTATCTGCGTGGCCCCCACCGCCACCACGGCTCGCGCTTCGACGGCCGGCCCGGACGCGACGGCCACGGCATGGGCGCAGGCGCGCCGCGCCCGCCGCGGACCTCGCGCTTCACACGACCAGGATCGCCCGGAAGTCGTTGACGTTGGTGAACGTCGGCCCGGTCACGACCAGGTCGTCGAGCGCCGCGAAGAACGAGAACGCGTCGTTGCGATCGAGGTGATCGCGCGCACTCAACGAGCGCTCGCGCGCCCGTGCCAGCGTGTCGGGCGCGACGATGGCGCCGGCGTTGGTCTCGACGCCGTCGATGCCGTCGGTGTCGGCGGCCAGCACGAAGATCCCGGGTGATTCCTGCAGCGCCATCGCGCAGCCGAGCAGGAACTCGGTCGCCCGGCCGCCGCGCCCGCCTTTCTCGCGCCCGTTCCTCTGCTTCACGGTGACCGTCGTCTCGCCGCCCGAGAGGATCACGCAGGGCGCCGCGAACGGCTGGCCGCGACGCGCGACCTGGCGCGCCAGCGCCGCATGCACCTTGCCGACTTCGCGCGACTCGCCTTCGATCTCGTCGCCGAGCACATGCGCCTCGATGCCCGCCGAACGCGCGAGTGCCGCGGCGGCATCGAGCGACTGTTGCGGCGTCGCGACGAGGTGGACCTCGTTGCGCGCGAACGCTGCGGCTCCCGGCTTGGGCGTCTCGAAGGCGCCGCTCTCGAGGCCGGCGCGGATGCCGCCGGGCACGGCGATGGCGTAGCGCTTCAGCACCGCGAGCGCATCGGCGCAGGTCGTCGGGTCGGGCACCGTCGGGCCGCTGCCGATCACCGCCGGCGAGTCGCCGGGCACGTCGCTGACGAGCAGCGTGACGACCTGGGCAGGCGCGCACGCGACGGCAAGCCGGCCGCCCTTGATCGCCGAGAGATGCTTTCGCACGCAGTTCATCTCGTCGATCGCGGCACCGCTCTTCAGCAGCGCGCCGTTGATCGCCTGCTTCTCGGCGAAGCTCACGCCGTCGGCGGGCAGCGCGAGCAGCGACGATGCGCCGCCCGACATCAGGCAGATCACGAGGTCGTCTTCGGTCAGGCCGCGGGCGAGCTCCAGGATCCGCGCGGCGGCGCGGCGGCCGGCCTCGTCGGGCACGGGATGCGCCGCCTCGACCACCTCGATCCGCGTCGCACCGCGAGCGCGCGCGGCGACGAGTGCCTGCGGCACGTAGTCATAGCGCGTGACGACCAGCCCGCTCATCGGCGCGTCGCGCGGCCAGAGTGCTTCGAGCGCGGCCGCCATCGAGCCGCCGGCCTTGCCGGCGCCGAGCACGAGCGTGCGGCCGCGCGGCGGTGCGGGCAGGAACCGGGCGAGGCCGTCTCCCGGCACGGCCTGGGCGACGGCGGCGTCGAACAGCGCGCGCAGGAAGGCGCGCGGCTGGTCGCGTGGGTCAGGCGTCGGCAAGCCGGTTACTTCGGGGCGTTGGCGCCGCCGTCGCCGGCGTTGACCATCCACGGCGTGCCGAACCTGTCGGTGCACATGCCGAAGCCGTCGGCCCAGAAGGTCTTCTGGTAGGGCATCGTCACCTTGCCGCCGGCGCAGAGCGCCTCGAAGATCGCCTTGCCCTTGGCGACATCGGGATAGGCGAGCGAGACGGTCATGCCCTTCATGCCCTCGAACGGCATGCCCGGCGGCATGTCGGAGGCCATGATGCGGTGGCCTTCCAGCGTCATCGACGCGTGCATGATCCGCTTCGCGTCAGCGCCGGCCGGCGCAGGATGGCCGGGCATCGGCGGCGCGTCGCCGTAGGTCATCGACATCTCGATCTTGCCGCCGAGCGTCTTCTCGTAGAAGCGCATCGCCTCGGCGCAGGTGCCGTCGAAGCTGAGGTAGGGCTCGAACTGGGCCATGGCGGAAATCTCCTTTTGCCAGGTGATTCTGTGGCGGGTCGGTCAGTATGCCCCTTCGACGCTATCCTCTTCGCCCATGCTGATCGACTTCTTCTTCACCCTGCGCGCCGCCAAGCTCAAGGTCTCGGTGAAGGAGTACCTCACGCTGCTCGAGGCGATCGAGGCCGGCGTCATCGACGACGAGGAAGAAGGCCCGACGATCGACCGCTTCTACTACCTCGCGCGCGCCTCGCTCGTGAAGGACGAGGCCCAGTTCGACAAGTTCGACCGCGCCTTCGCCGCCTACTTCAAGGGCGTCGAGATGCTCACCGACTTCACGCAGGAGATCCCGCTCGAGTGGCTGCAGAAGCGCCTCGAGCTCGAGCTCACTGCGGAAGAGAAGGCGGCGATCGAGAAGATGGGCTGGGACGAGCTGATGGAAACGCTGAAGAAGCGCTTCGAGGAGCAGAAGAAGCGCCACGAGGGTGGCAGCAAGATGATCGGCACCGGCGGCACGAGCCCGTTCGGCGCCTACGGCTACAACCCGCAGGGCATCCGCATCGGCCAGGACAAGGGCCGCAACAAGAGCGCGGTGAAGGTCTGGGACCAGCGCCAGTTCAAGGACTACGACGATTCGCTCGAGCTCGGCACGAGGAACATCAAGGTCGCGCTCAGGCGTCTGCGCCGTTTCGCGCGCGAGGGCTCCGAGGAGGAGCTCGACCTCGCCCGAGCGGCACAACAAGGTGAAGGTGCTGCTGCTGATGGACGTCGGCGGCACGATGGACGAGCACATCCACCGCGTCGAGGAGCTCTTCAGCGCCGCCAAGACCGAGTTCAAGCACCTCGAGTTCTACTACTTCCACAACTGCGTCTACGACTTCATGTGGAAGAACAATCGGCGCCGCTACAGCGAGAAGTTCAGCACCTGGGACCTGATCCGAAAGTACAACAAGGACTACAAGCTGATCTTCGTCGGCGACGCGACCATGAGCCCGTACGAGATCCTGCAGCCCGGCGGCAGCGTCGAATACAACAACGAGGAGCCGGGCGCCGAGTGGCTGCAGCGACTCACGAACGCCTTTCCGAAGTTCGCCTGGATCAACCCCGAGCCGCAGGGCGTCTGGGGCTATCGCCAGAGCATCTCGGTGGTCCAGCAGCTGATGAACCAGCGCATGTTTCCGCTCACCTTGCCGGGGCTCGAAGGAGCCATGCGCCTGCTCGTGAAATGACCGCGCCGTTGCGGGCACTGGCGTCTCTGCTCGCCACGGCGCTGCTCGCGGGCTGCTCCAGCCTGCCGTTCTTCGCGAAGGACGAAGGCGCAGACGGCGCGGCGACGCGCGAAGACGGCCCCAAGGTGGCGCTCTACGAGTTCGATGCGCAGGCGCCGGCGCCGCTGCGCAAGCTCCTGCTCGATTTCCTCGACCTGTCGCGGTTCCAGAAGGCGCCCGAGGACGAGGCGATCAGCGGCCGGGAGCTCGACCGCCTGGCGGCGGCGGCGCCGGCACAGGCCCGGTCGCTGCTCGAGACCGAGGGCTACTTCGACGCCACGGTCCGGGTCGAAAAGAGCGCCGGCGCGGACGGGAAGACGCGCATCGTGATGACCGTCGAGCCGGGGCCGCGGGTCAGGATCGCGAGCGTCGAGATCGGCTCGACGACGCCGCTCGCCGTGCGCACGCCGACGCGCGACGACGACACCACCGATACCCATGCGCTGATCGACGCCACCGCCGAGACCGCGGCGCTCGACCTGCAGGTGACTCCGGGCCCGCTCTACCACCTCGGCGCGATCCAGGTCGAAGGCATCCAGCGATACCGCGAGGCCGCCGTGCGGCGACTGTCCACCTTTCGCACCGGCGATGTCTATTCCGAGAAGGCCCTGCTCGACTACCAGGAGCGCCTGGTGAAGGCCGGGCTCTTCGAGGGCGCCTCGGTCGAGATCGACGCCGAAGCAGGGCCGCCCGAGGCGACGCCCGTGCTCGTCAAGGTGAAGGAGCTGCCGCAGCAGCAGGCGACCTTCGGCGTCGGCTACAGCGCCAATACCGGCCCGCGCGTGTCGGTCGATCACTACGACCGCAAGGTCTTCGGCTGGCCCTGGATCGCGCACAGCACCCTCGTCTACGGCCCGAATCTCAAGACCATCGGCACCGAGTTGACGTCCTATCCGCTCGAGGACCTGAAGCGCAACCTCGTGGGCGTCAACGTCGAGCAGCTGAAGGGGGTCGACGAAACGCGCGACGCCGCGGCGCTCAGGGTCGGGCGCTCGCAGGACACCGGGTTCTACGAGCGGCTCTACTTCGGCGAGCTGTCGCGCGCCCGCGTCAGCAGCGCGCTGCTGACGACGACGAGCAGCGCGGCGGCCGCGCATTACCACTGGCTGCGGCGCGACGTCGACAACGTGCTGCTGCCAACCCGCGGCGCGGTTCTCGCGCTGCAAGGCGCCGTCGGCTACGGCACCGGCAACGAGACCCGCTCCGACCTGCCCGGCGTCGAGGAGACGGCGCGCGGGCCCTTCGTGCGGCCTACCGCCCGCTCGGCTCCTGGTTCCTGAACGGTCGGCTCGAGGCCGGCCAGGTGTTCGTCGGCAACCGGATCAGCGTCCCCGACCCGCTGCTCTTTCGCGCCGGCGGCGACAACTCGGTGCGCGGCTACGGCTATCGCACGCTCGGCCCGGAGGTGAACGGCGCGGTCGTGGGCGGGCGGGTGCTCCTCACCGGCAGCCTCGAGGCCGAGCATCCGTTCGTCAGCAGGCTGCCGTCGCTGCTCGGCGCCGTGTTCGTCGATGCCGGCAATGCCGCCGACACCTGGAGCAAGCTTCGTCCCGTCCTCGGCTACGGCGTCGGCGTCCACTATCGAAGTCCTGTCGGGCTGCTGCGGCTCGACCTCGCGTACGGCCAGGACGTGCAGCGCTTTCGCCTGCACCTGAGCGTCGGCGTCGCGTTCTGATGGCGCGGGCACGATGAGCGACGACACGCCGCCGGGCACGCCGGACGCCGCACCGCCGCCGGAGCCGACCCGGCGCCGACCGGTCTGGCGCTGGCTGGCGGCCGGCGTCGCCGCGCTGCTGCTCCTCGTCGTCGCCGGCGTCGGCCTCGTGGTGTGGGCGCTGACCACGCCCTCGGGAACGGCCTGGGTGCTCTCTCTTGCGCCGGGAGTGACGGTGCGCGAGCCGCAGGGCGCGCTGATCGGCGACTTCTCGGCCGCGCATCTGGAAGCGACGGTGCCCGGCACGGGGCGGCTGATCCTCGAAGCGCCGCGCTGGCAGGGACTCGCGCTCGCGCGCGGCGATCACGGCCGCTGGCTGCGCCTCGCGATCGCATCGCTGCATGTCGAGCGCGTGGTTTTCGAGCCGGTGACGGCGAAGGCGACGTCGGGCCAGCCGCTGACCCTGCCGACGAGCCTGCGCCTGCCGGTCGAGGTCGTGGTCGGCGACGCCAGCATCGGCGAGCTGCGCATCGGTGGCGCCGACGCGGCGCCGATCCACGACCTTCATGCCCGCATCCACCTCGGCGCCGAGAACGGCGCGCTGCATCGTTTCGACGACCTGGGAGCGCGGGTCGACAAGGGGCGGGCGAGCGGCTCCGCATCGATCGCCGCCGACCCGCCGTTCGCGGTCGCGGCGCGCGTCGAGCTCGCCGCCGTCGACACCGAGCCGGCCTTTCAGGCGAACGTCGCCGCCAGCGGCCCGCTCGCAATGCTCGATGTCACGGCGACGGCCCGCGTCGCCGCCTCGAAGACGCACGCGGCACAGTCCCTCGACGCCCGCGCCGTCGTCAAGCCGCTTGCCGCCTGGCCGCTCGGCGAGCTGCGCGCCTCGACCTCGGCGCTCGACCTCTCGGCGTTCGCGAGCGCCGCCCCGGCGACCTCGCTGAGCGGCACGGCGATCGCGACGACGACGGCGCTCGACCAGCCGGCGATCGTCTCGATCGACCTCGAGAACGCGCGCGCCGGCCGCTACGACGCGGGCCTCCTGCCGCTGCGCCGGCTCCGGGCGGAGCTGCGCGCACGACCCGACGACCCGAACGTGCTCGACGTGCAGACGATGACCGCCGAGCTCGGCTCGGCGACGGTGCGCGCCGGCAGCGTCTCCGGCCGGGGACGCTGGGCGCCGGACGAGGCAACGCTCGCCATCAATCTGCAAAAGGTGCGGCCCTCGCTGCTCGACGCGCGGGCGCCGCAGGCGTCGATCGATGGATCGGTCTCGATCGTCGGCAAGGGTCTGGCGAAGGCGGCCGAGGCGCGCGCCGTCGAGATCGTGGCGCAGCTCACCGGGCAGCTGCTCGACCCGGCGCTGCCGCACGATGCGCCGCGCACGGCGCGCGTGAAGATCGAGGCCGGCGCGACCGAGCGAGCAATCGACCTGCGCACGTTCGACGCCACGCTCGGCAAGGCGCGGGCGAGCCTGACGGGCCGGCTCGCGCGCAGCGCGCCGAGCGCGCCCTGGCGCGCCACCGGCAAGCTGGCGATCGTCGATTTCGATCCGGCGCCGTGGTGGCCCGGTGCGGCCGGCACGGCGCTGGCGCGCGGACCGAACCGCCTGAACGGTCGCGGTGACTTCGACCTGACCCTGCCCGCCGCGGCGCCGTCCGGCACGGCGATCGACGCACTCAACGCGACGCTCGGCCAGGCCGCCCTGTCCTTCGACAAGAGCACGATCGCCGGCCTGCCGCTGGAAGGCCGGGCGAGCTTCACCAACCGCGACGGGCGCGCCCGGCCGGCGCTCGATGTCACGATCGCCGGCAACCGCGTGAGCGGCCAGGGCCAGCTGGCCGCAAAGGGCAGGACGCGCGACGAGTGGCGCCTCACCATCGATGCACCGGCCCTGGCGCGCCTCGCGCCGCTGCTCGCGCGGCCGGCGGGGCGCGCACCGGCCGCACCGCAGCTCGCCGGATCGCTCAGCG
>CAJDUN010000108.1_pt1 | contig 13516 bp, 13 predicted proteins | sample 7390741 | NCBI WGS metagenome assembly CAJDUN01 (sample SAMEA7055660, study PRJEB34461) | soil metagenome | biome: terrestrial ecosystem; feature: Peninsula; material: soil | place: Antarctica | collected 2016 | reverse complement strand
CGGCGGCGGCGGGCGGGTCCTCGACGGCGGGCGCGGCGGGTTCGGGCTGCGACGCGCGGGAGCGGGAGGGCTCGGCGTCGATCGTCGGGACGGGCGAACGCTCTTCTTCGGCGAGGGACATTCGAACTTCTCCGGATTCCTTGGGATCGGCGCGCACGGGTCAGCGCGCCGTGTCCGCGAGTGCGAGCGCGTCGGCCGGTGCGGCATAGCCGCCGCCGAGCGCGCGCACGAGCAGCATCTGCGAGTCGATGGCACGCGCCCGGAGATCGGTCGTCAGGCGGCGCTGGACGATCACGTTGGTCTCGGCGTTGAGCACGGTGAGATAGCCGCCGAGGCCGGCGCGGTAGCGCTGCGTGGCGAGGTCGTAGGCGGCCTCGGCCGACGCCTGCGCGGCGGCCTGCTCGCGCTGCTGGCGCTCGACCGAGTGCACCGAGCTGATCTGGTCGGCGACGTCGTGGATCACGTCGACGAGCGTCGAGTTGTAGGTCTCGACCGCCGCGTCGAGGTCGGACGCGCGGCCCTTGAGCCCGGCGCGCAGACGCCCCGAGTCGAGGATCGGCAGGCGGATCGCCGGGCCGACGCCCCACTGCTCGCTGCCGACGCGCACGAGCCGGTCGAGGCCGATGCTCGACAGGCCGACGAAGGCGTTGAGGTTGATGTTCGGATAGAACTGCGCGCGCGCCGCCGCGACGTCGCCGGTGGCGGCCTCGACGCGCCAGCGCGCGGCGACGAGGTCGGCGCGACGGCCGATCAGGTCGGCGGGGACGACGGCGGGCACGGCGACCGGACGCAGCGACGAGAGAACCGGCGCCAGCGTGTCGAAGCGCTGCGGCGGCTCGGCGACGAGTGCGGCGATCGCGTGGCGCGAGAGCGCGATCTGCTCGTCGACCGACTCGAGCTGTTGCCGGGTCTCGGGACGCGCGCCTTCGCTCTGGCGCAGCTCGACCGCGGTGTCGAGGCCGGCCGAGACGCGCTGGCGCGTCAGCGAGAGGACTTCCTCGCGCTGCGCGAGCGCGCGCTCGAGCACGCTGCGCTGCTCGACCAGGCGAGCCAGCTGCACATAGGTGCGGGCGACGTTCACCGCCAGCAGCACGCGCGCCGCATCGGCGTCGGCGCGGCTGGCGCGCTCGGCGCCGATCGCCGAGTCGAGCTGGGCGCGGTTGCGGCCGAAGAGATCGAGCTCCCATGAACCGTTGAGCTGGGCCGAGGCGCTGTTGTGGACGCTGCCGGCGAGCGGCGGCGGGTACAGGCCGTTCGCGCTGAAGCGCTGGCGCGTCGCGTCGAGCGAGCCGTTGAGCTGCGGCCCTTCGGACGCGCGCGCCGAATCCACGCTGGCCGACGCCCGCGCAGCGCGCGCCGCGGCGACGCGCAGGCTGGGGTTGCCGGCGGTGGCGCGCACGATCAGGTCGGACAGGACCGGATCCTCGAAGCCGCTCCACCAGTCGGCGGCGATCGGTGCGACCGGCGTCGATTCGACGGCACCGAACGTCGTCGGCGCGGCGAGCGCGGCCTTCGATTCGATGCCTCGCGGGCTAGCGCAGCCGACGAGGGTCATCACGATCATCGACGCGACAGCGAGGACGAAGGTCGTGAACGTCCGAGCCACTTCCTTGACGCCGACGTCTTTGCGGCAGTCGTCGCAGGCTCTCACGATCCGTTCCCCTTCTCCGCGTCGCGACCATTGGCGACCATCCGCCGCAGCATGTCCTTCAGCTGCGACCATTCCGCGTTCGAGAACCCCTTCAGGTGCTCGTTGAGCACCTCGGACAACACGATCGGCACCTCCTGTGCCGCGATGTCGCCTTCAGGCGTGAGCTCGATCCGGACGACGCGGCGGTCGTCGGTCGAGCGCTGGCGATGGCAGAAGCCCTTCGCCTCGAGACGATCGAGCAGGCGCGTCATCGCTCCCGGATCGCTTTGCGTCTCGCGCGCGAGCTCGGCCACGGTCGATGCCCGGCAGCGCTGGAGCATGAAGAGCGCCGCCCACTGCGCGTGGGTGATTCCCTTCGGCTCGAGACGCCGGTCGGCGGCCTGGGCGATCGACATCAGCGCGCGCTTCATGAGCCAGCCGACGCTCTCGTCGACACAGTAACCCGCAGGCTCGTAGAAAGCCTTCGGGGTCTTCAGGGCGGTCGGGGCGCGAGACATGGACGTGAATATACATGCCTAGTCAATGATTGACAAGGCTCACAATGCTTAGGCGATCATTGCCCCCGCTTTAATTGCATCCGCTCGCATCCTCCTACACTCGCCCCGTGCCGAATTCCGCTGCTCTGCCCGTCCCCGCCCCCACCCTCGAGCCCTCCTCCCCGGCGCCCTCGCCACGCAACGTCCGCTCGCTGAGCGGACTGCTCCCGTTCGTTCGACCGTACCGGATGAGGATCGCGGCGGCCGCGCTGTTCCTCGTCCTCGCTGCGGTCAGCACGCTCATCTTTCCGGTGGCGCTCAAGTCGCTCATCGACCAGGGCTTCATCGCCAGCAATCCCGGCACGCGGGTGATGGCGCTGCGCGAGCACTTCTTCGCCCTGTTCGGCGTCGGCATCGCCCTCGGCATCTTCTCGGCGGCGCGCTTCTACATGGTGAGCTGGCTCGGCGAGCGCGTCACCGCCGACCTGCGCAACGCGGTCTACGCGCACGTCGTCAGGCAGAGCCCCGAGTTCTTCGAGTCGACCCAGACCGGCGAGGTGCTGTCGCGCCTGACCACCGACACGACGCTGGTGCAGACCGTCGTCGGCTCGAGCCTGTCGATGGGCCTGCGCAACACCGTCATGGGCATCGGCGCGATGGCGATGCTGGTCATCACCAACCCGGTCGTGATGACGCAGGTGCTCGCGATCCTCGTCCTCGTCGTGCTGCCGTCGCTCTATTTCGGCCGACGCGTGCGGCGCCTGTCGCGGGCGAGCCAGGACCGGATCGCCGACTCGAGCGCCATCGCCGCCGAGGTGCTCAACGCGGTGCCGGTGGTGCAGAGCTATCTGCAGGAAACACGCGAGGCCGAACGCTTCAGAGTCTCCACCGAGAGCGCCTTCGTCACCGCGGTGAACCGGACGAAGATGCGATCCTTCCTCGTCGCCTTCATCATCGGCGCGACCTTCGGCGCGTTGCTCTGGGGTCTCTATCAGGGCACGCAGGCCGTGGTCCGCGGCGACATCACGGCCGGGCATCTCGGCCAGACCGTCGTCTACGTGATCATCCTCGTGGGCAGCGTCGCGGTGCTCTCGGAGGTCTACGGCGACCTGCTGCGCGCCGCCGGCGCGACCGAGCGGCTGATGGAGCTCCTCCAGCTCAGCTCGCCGATCGTCTCGCCGGCCTCGCCGCGGTCGCTGCCTTCGCGCACCGGAGGCTCGTCGGTGCGCCTGGACGACGTCACCTTCCGCTATCCGTCGCGACCGCTCCATCCCACGCTCGCGCACTTCAGCCTGGTCGTCGAGCCCGGCGAGACGGTCGCACTCGTCGGCCCGAGCGGTGCCGGCAAGAGCACGGTGCTGCAGCTCATCCTGCGCTTCTACGACGTCGAGTCGGGCGCCGTGCTCGTCGACGGCGAGCGCGTCGACCAGGTCGCGCTCGACGCGCTGCGCGGCCGGATCGGCATCGTCCCGCAGGACAGCGTGATCTTCTCCGCCGACGCCATGGAGACTCGGCGAGCGCGGCGTGCGCCTCTCGGGCGGTCAGCGCCAGCGCATCTCGATCGCGCGGGCGATGCTGAAGAACGCGCCGCTGCTGCTCCTCGACGAGGCGACGAGCGCGCTCGACGCCGAGGGCGAGCGCATGGTCCAGGCCGCGCTCGAGTCGGCGATGAAGGACCGCACGACGATCGTGATCGCCCATCGACTGTCGACGGTGCAGCGCGCCGACCGGATCGTCGTGCTCGACGCCGGCGCGATCGTCGAGACCGGCACGCACGCAGAACTCGTCGCCGCGGGCGGCCTCTACTCACGCCTGGCGGCCCTTCAGTTCGACCGCTGAAGCGGATCGACGAGCGGACCGTCGCGTAGGCGCCGGCCTACGACGCGTGGCGTGCGCCGCCGATGTCGCCACCCGGCGCGAGTACTCATATTGAGCGGATCGACGCACCTCGTATCGATCCCCGGAGACCCACCATGCACACCCGCCGCGCCCTGCCATCGACCACCGCGTTCGTGCTCGCCGGTGCACTCGCCCTCGCCGGCTGCGACACGATGGGCCCGCGCGAGAAAGGCACCGCCGTCGGCGCCGGCACCGGCGCGGCGGCAGGGGCGGTGATCGGCGCGATCACCGGCGGCCGCGCCGGCACGGGCGCCGTCGTCGGCGGCGCGATCGGCGCGATCGCGGGCAACCTGTGGTCCAAGCGCATGGAGGACCGCCGCGTCGCGATGGAGCAGGCGACGCGCGGCACCAACGTCGAGGTCACGCGCACGGCCGACAACCAGCTCAAGCTCAACGTCCCGAGCGACATCTCGTTCGACACCAACAGCTACCTGATCAGGCCGGAGCTGCGCAGCGTGCTCGATCCGTTCGCGACGTCGCTGGCCGGCGATCCGACGTCAATCGTGAGCATCGTCGGCCACACCGACAGCACGGGCTCGGCGGCGATCAATGACCCGCTCTCGGTCGACCGGGCACGGAGCGTGCGCGACTACCTGGTCGCGCACGGCGTGCCGGCGACGCGGATCGAGACCTCGGGCCAGGGCGAGCGCGAGCCGATCGCCAGCAACGCCACCGAGGCCGGACGCGCACGCAACCGCCGCGTCGAGATCTATCTGCGCGAGCCCGCCTAGCAGACCACGGCGGCGATCAGCCTCTCCGCCGCGACGACGGCTCGCGGCGACCGGATAATCGTTGCATGCATCTCGCCGAAGCTCCTCGGCCGCCGGTCGCCGAGCGTCCTGTCAGGACGCAATACGAGGATTTCCTGCGCCACGTGCGCGACGATGGCGTCGCCAAGGCCGATCGCACGGCGATTCGCGCGGCTCCAGAGTTGTTTGGGCGGGCGCGCAACGGCGCAACGCCCGACCCACCGGCATCTTTTAGAGTATCAAGGTGCTCTCTAAAAGTCTCATCTTCGAACCCCCTTGAGATTCAAGCGAATCCGCGACCATGCGCCAGTACCTAGACCTACTTCAACGAGTGCTCTCCGACGGCGTCGACCGTCACGACAGAACCGGCGTGGGCACGCTGGCGGTCTTCGGACATCAGATGAGATTCGACCTGTCCAAGGGATTTCCTATCCTCACGACAAAGAAGCTGCATCTGCGCTCCATCATCGTGGAGCTCCTCTGGTTTCTTCGAGGTGAAACCAACATCAAATGGCTCAACGAGAACAAGGTCTCCATCTGGAACGAGTGGGCCGACGAGGAGGGAAATCTTGGGCCCGTGTACGGCAAGCAATGGCGTGACTGGCTTGCTTCGGATGGCCGGCACATTGACCAGATTGCGGAGCTTGTGTCGCTAATCAAACGTGATCCAAACTCTCGTCGGCAAATCGTCAGCGCGTGGAACGTGGGTGACCTTCCTGCGATGAAGCTCGCGCCATGTCACTGCCTCTTTCAAACGGCGGTTATGGGTGGAAAGCTTCATCTTCAGCTCTACCAACGCTCCTGTGATGTCTTTTTGGGGGTGCCGTTCAATATCGCCAGCTATGCTCTTTTGCAAATCATGCTTGCTCAGCAAGCAGGACTTGAACCCGGCGACTTCGTCTGGACAGGCGGCGACGTTCACATTTACAAGAACCATTTGGACCAGGTGAACTTACAACTGGGACGCCAACCCATGGCGCTTCCTCGGATGCACATCCTGCGCAAACCGTCAGCGATTGATGGATACCGTCTTGAGGACTTCGAGCTCGTTGGCTATGACGCTCAACCGCATATCAAGGGCCAAGTAGCCGTCTAGCTGTAGTTTCTCAGGACGTTGAGAGCTGGCCCGGCAAATCTGAACAGCCCGATGAGGGTGGACACTGCTCGTGAAAGCGAGGACATCGCTCGTGAGACCTGGAGCAACCATGAGAAGAAGACCCCGGCGCACGCACTCGGCGGCATCCAAGGCCAAGGTGGCGCGAGCCGAAGGCTTCAAGGTCGGGTGCAAGCACACACATGACCACGCTGATGCGGCGCATGGGCATCACGGCGCTGCACCGCGAGCCGAACACGAGCAAGAAGGCGCCAGGACACCAGGACCAGCCATCTACCCGTACCTGCTGCGCACGCTGGCGATCGCGCGCTCGAACCAGCTCTGGGCGTCGAGAGCCCTTGGCTTCAGCTCGCCATTGATCACGTGCACACGAACCTGGACGAGTAGATGGGCCCCTTCGTCCGACCAGCGCATCTGCCGCTTCTTGGCCATGCGCAAGATCACCACCTGATTGACCGCCGATTCGGCAATCGAGCGCTTCAGTTATCGCGACGCGCGTGGACCCATCGCGGACAGCGAGACCGCGTCTCGCGACAGCGCGGTGATGCGCTTCCAGTCACGTGCGGCGACGGCCTGCGGCGGTGCCAGCCAGGAACCGCCAACACAAACCACGTTGGCGCGCGTATTCCTCCCACAGCAGCTGCAGCGTGACGCCGAGGCGCTTCAACTCCTGATGGATGAAGGCCTGGTCGGGCGCGAGCACTCGCGCACGCTCAAGCCCGACTCGAGGTGAAGGCGAAGGGTCTGTCGTAAATGACGCATCGTGATCCTGGGTGTGGGCATGTCGATCCAAAATCGACCAGCATGCCCATTCGCTCAGGTCACTCGCGACCTCCTGCTGTCCCTCATCAGCCTGGAACGCTGTCCCACTTCCTTTGGAACCCTGTCCCAGATCGCCTGGAATCGGTGTCCCTCATCGCGTGGAATACGCAGCAGGTGGCTCGACAGGCTCAGTTGAAGCGAGTCGGCGAGGAAAGCGCCAGGCGTCGAGATTCGAGAAAGTGCCAACTCGCTCGCCGCCATGATCGGCGAGATGGACGACCGAGCGAGACGCTTGCCTGGCCCTGACCCCGCGGCTTTCCGGTACCGTCCAACCGGCGACGAGACGACTGATAACTTACGGCTCGAAGTCGTCGACTTGGATCACCTGATCGGCAACTAGCCGGTAGGCCAACGCAGCAACGCTATCGCTTGCGCCCGACGCGACCTTCTCGAGGGAATGCGCTCGACGTAGCGCCGCATTGAGCGCCGCAACTCCTCCATGAGAGGCTTCGCGAGCTCGAGAGCGAATCTCTCGCGGCGTTGCACGTCCATCGCGCTTAGCACGGCGTCGCCGACAGCCGCAGGAAGTTGCGCGCAAAGATCGGACAGCTCGTCGAAGTCGAGGTCACGCAGGGCGGATTGACGTCGGGTGCCTCGGACGGAGTCATATTCCGACCTGCAAACCGACCTTCATCGTCTGCGCCACCGGGATCCGGTGAAACGCCGTCGCATCCTCGGTGTTGGTCGCCATGAAGACGAAGACGCGGTCACGCCAGTGCGCCATGCCACGGCGCCTGCGGCCGGCGAGCAGGTCGACGTGGCCGATGAAATAGTGAATCTCGTCGAGACGGTCTTTCAGCCCCAGCGCCTCGCAGCCAGCCAGCTCGGAGGGGACGTTCGGGCCTTGCATGAAGCCATAGCGCAGCACGACGCGACAAAAGCCGTCCCCGAGTTCGGTCAGCTCCAGTCGCTCGCTCATCTCGGTCCTCGCCACCGGTTCGACGACGACCGTGAGCAGGATCACGCGTTCGTGCAAAACACCGGTATGGCGCGCCATCTGTTGCAGGGCCGGTGGCGTTTGCTCGAGGCGACCCGTGAAGAAGACCGCGATACCCGGAACCCGCGGCAAGCGCTCGCTGGCGATGCGCGCGATGAACGTGTCCACCGTGGGCGCCGACTTGGCAATCTGCTCGGCCAGAAGGCTCGCCCCCCGGCGCCATGTGGTCATGAGCGTAAAGAGGCCGACGCCGATGAGAAGTGGCAGCCAGCCGCCATCGGGAATCTTCAGCAGATTCGAACCCAGGAAGGCGAGATCGATCGCCAGGAAGCCGAACAGGAAGACGAGTGCCGACCGCAGCGTCCAGCCGCCGCGTTCGCGTGCGACGTTGAAGGCGAGAACGGTCGTGACCGCCATCGTCGAATTCACCGCCACGCCATAGGCGGCGGCCAGATTGGCCGACGACTGGAAGGTGAGCACCAGGCCGATCGCCGCGATCATGAGCATCCAGTTCACCGCCGACACGTAGATCTGGCCGCGCGCATGGGCCGACGTCTGCTGGACGGCCAGCCGCGGCAACCACCCGAGCTGAATCGCCTGCCGTGTGAGGGAGAACGCACCGGTAATGACGGCTTGCGAGGCGATGCAGGTGGCGATCGTGGCCAGAAGGATGAGGGGAACGAGAGCCCACTTCGGCGCGAGATGAAAGAACGGATGGGCCGTGTCGGCCGGGTCCGCGAGCAGCAGCGCACCTTGCCCGAAATAGTTGAGCAGCAATGCCGGCAGGACGAAGGCGAACCAGATCTGGCGGATTGGCTTGCGGCCGAAGTGACCAAGGTCCGCGTACAGCGCTTCGCCCCCGGTCGTCACCAGGAACACGGCGTACAGCACGAGGTAACCGGTCCAGCCGTTCTGCAAGAAGAATTGAATGGCGTACCAGGGATTGACTGCCCACAGCACTTCCGGAGCGCGCACGATGCCGCGCAAGCCGAGCAGCGCCAGCACGGCGAACCAGACCAGTGTGAGCGGACCGAAGATCGCACCCACCGCGGCCGTACCCCGACGCTGCATCGCAAAGAGAATGATCAGAATCGCCGCCGTAATCGGGATGACGTAGCCCGCGAGCGACGGCGCTGCGACCTGCAGGCCTTCGACTGCGCTCAGCACTGAGATCGCCGGCGTGATCATGGCGCCGCCGTAGAGCATGCACGCGCCGAGCAAGCCGAACAGGATCAAGACACGCCGCTGCCGCCGGTTCTGATCGCGGTCGGGGCGAAGGAGAGCCAGGAGCGCGAACGTCCCGCCTTCGCCGCGGTTGTCCGCCTGCAGCACATAGACCATGTACTTGAGCGAAATGACGAGGAGCAGCGTCCAGAAGACCAGGGACAGGATGCCCAGGACATTGCCGTGCGTCACCGGCAGCGGGTTCTTGCCCGCAAAGCATTCACGCAGCGCGTAGATCGGGCTCGTGCCGATGTCGCCATAGACGACGCCGAGCACCGAGATCGCGAGTACGCCGAAGGAGCTGCTGTGGGGCGCGACCGCTTCGGCGCGGCGATGCGCCTCCGCCTGCGCGTCGCGTCCGGTAGCCTCCGTGGAGTTCGTCATCGAAGGCTCTCCGGTCCCCTACACGCGAAATGTCGCCGTGACTCTCGCGGAGCATCGGTGCACGTGGCGACCTGTTCCGGAGGCTTCAATCCCTGGTTTCAGTGTATGCGGGCGATGTCGCCGAACAGCCTCCGTATCCGCCCAAAACCCGGCAGGTCAGCATGACATGCAGCGGCGACATCACGATGTCCGTGCTGCCGTCGCGCCAGAGGGTGTTCAGCCCCAGCGTCTGCGCCGAGGTGGCACGGACCAAGGGCATTGCGAGTCGCGCGTTCTGCAGGCCACCGATCGGTTCCTTGTGCATCTGAGATCCTCGAGTCACTCAGCAGTCTGAAATATAGGAGACAGTCGGCGCTTCGAAGAAGAATCTGACGAGAGGGCGATTTGACTTCATCTCTCGCAATTGCTGATCGACTCGAATTTCGAGTTTCTCTCCGGCGCGCAATGGATTGCGAGCCACTCCAGTGCGCTTGACGTGACTCCAGACCAATTCGTCTGGGTTTAGATCTGGCGCATATTCCGGCAAGATGTGCATGCTCAACTTGCCTTGGGTCAACGCGATGTACTGGCGCACGTTGGCCTTCTCGTGTGCCGGCAGTCCGTCCACGACAAGGTGCACCGGTTTGCTTCGACCTTTCATCATCTTCTTGAGCAACTCGATGAACAGTTCGGCATTCAACGCCCCCTGGTATGTAGCGAACCAGAAGCCCCCCTTGGCATTGACCGCTGAGGCCGCCGAGATCGACTGGCGTTGACCGGGCCGATTGATCACAGGGGTCTGGCCCACGGGCGCCCAGGTCTTGCCATGGACGGTGTCGGCCCGGAATCCCGACTCGTCCCAGAAGTACACGTCGGCGCCGACTTGCCTCGCAGCCGCAGCAATGCCGGGATACGTCTCGCGTTGCCAACGCTCGATGGCGATTGGATCGCGCTGGTATGCGCGCTGCAGCGGCTTTTGCGGGGTCAGCCCCAAACGGGCCAGCATGCGCCCCACGGCGGTGACTCCCACGCGAACTCCAAACTTCTGCTCGATCAGCGTGGCCGCTATCTGTCGCGTCCACAGCCCAAAGTCCAACCCGTATTGCCTCGGATCCCTGCCATTGATCCAGCGAAACAACTGCGCCTGCTGCGTCGCGCTGAGCTTGGCGGGCCGCCCCGTCGCCGGCCGCGATGCCAACGCGCGCTCGCCCTTGCCTCGTCCCGACGCCGCCTTCAACCAGCGATAGATCGACGTGCGATTCATGCCCAGCGACTTCACCACTGCCGAAGGCCTCTCTCCGTCTCTCACCCGGCGCAATGCCAGAAGCCGGAATTCCTCCAGCGTCGCGTGATCCAGTGTGCGGCCGTCTCGCTTCATGCCCCATGAGACTACTACCCATCTCATCGGTTCCCATCATGTCGCTTTACTTACGGACCGGCGAGTAAATGAGCTAGCGAGTGCTTCGGGCTTTCCGCAGTTGTGCCTGCCATCTGGCTCCGCATGTCCCGCCAGTGTCCCGGCTAACTAAAGCCGCGCTCGCCGACCCCGCGCCCGCAGCAACGACAGCGACGCCCACCAGGCGGTGATCACGGCTCTGAACGCCGCGCGGGGTTGCGGCCGCCAGTGGCGACGCAGTTGCGGAGCGCGCCATTCGCCGCTACTGTCCGCCTGCCCGCCGCATCACGGGCGCCGTCGGAGCCAAAGCGTGTCAGCGATCCCCTTTGAGAGTCTCCGCTCCGGGGCGAGGCCCGCCACGCGTTCATCGTTCTACGTGTGGATGGGCGGCATCTTTGTGCTCATCGCCTTCACCGGCTTCATTCCGACCTATTGGGCCAAGCTCGCGACCGGCACCTTCGGCGGCGCGCCGATCCTGCACCTGCACGGCGCGATCTTCTTCACCTGGACGCTGTTCTTCTTCGTCCAGGCACTCCTGGTTGCGACCGGACACACGCTCAATCACCGATCGTGGGGATTGGCCGGCATCTCACTCGCGACGGCGATGGTCTTCACCATCGTGCTCGCGGCGATCAACTCGATCCGCGTCGCCGGCGCGATCGGCATGGCGGACGAGGCGCGCCGCTTCGCCTACGTCTCGCTGACCGGCGCGGTGCTGTTCGGCGGCTTCGTCGGCGCGGCAATCGTCTGGGTCAAGCGAGCCGAGATCCATAAGCGACTGATGCTGCTGGCCATGATCCCGCTCATGCACGCTGCGTTCGCGCGCCTGTTCGCGGCGGCGTTCGCGCCGGCCGACGCCAGGGGTCCGCCCCCGGTGTTCGTGTCGGTGCCGCCCGGACTGATGATGGATCTGCTGATCGTCGCCGCGATGATCTACGACTGGCGCACGCGCGGGCGGCCGCATCCGGCTTACTGGATCGGTGGCGCCCTGCTGCTCGCCGACCAGACGCTCGCGGTGCCGCTGAGCGCGACAGCGACGTGGATGGCGATCGCGACCTGGGTGCAGTCGCTGGCGGGCTGAGGCATGAAGGCAATCGGTGCCTTGGGGGCAGCGGCCCATCTGCAATCGCAACGCTTGGCATGGCGCTGCGCGCGGCGACGATAGCTTGACCTTGGGCGACCGTGATGAGCCTGGATAGTCATACGCGGCACCGGTCGACATGTCCGCGTCGACGCCGATGCCGACGCCGACGAATGAATGGCAAATGAGCGACAGGTCGAAGCCGATCACACCGGACACAAACGAAGCACAGGCGCGTTTCAACGCCGCTATGACAAGGGAAACGGCAGGGCGTCAGGAAGAACTGCTGCGGCTCCAGGCATAGGCATATCTGGTCCCGAAGCTGACACTCGATTCGACTGCGCTGACGCTTGCGATGAGTCGCGGCACTGCTGATCTAGGGCTCGCCCAGGCCAGATCGCCAGTCGCGTCGAGGACACTCATGCACTCGTCGACGAGCGCCGACCCGCCGGCCCGACGGCGACGCCGGTCGCGATCTGAACCGACATCGTCGTCGCTGCACATCCAACCTCGAGAGAACCACCCATGCCCGAGCCCGAGAAGAACGAAGTCGACCTGCTGCCGGCCTGGCGGGCGCGCGAAGCCGAGATCACCGCCGCCGGGCGCGAGTACGGCGTCGCCAGCCGCGAGCAGGTCTCCGGCAAGACCGGACTCGAGCTCTTCCAGGCCATGCTCCGCGGCGAGATGCCGGCGGCGCCGATATCGCAGACGCTCGACTTCCTCCTGGTCGAGGCGGAGTTCGGGCGCATCGTTTTCCAGGGCCGGCCCGCCTTCGCGCACTACAACCCGCTGGGCACGGTGCACGGCGGCTGGTTCGCGACGCTGCTCGACTCGGCGCTCGGCTGCGTCGTGCAGTCGGTCCTGCCGGCCGGCAAGGCCTACACGACGGTCGAGCTGAAGATGAACATCGTCCGACCGCTCACCGACAAGGTGCCACTGGTGCGCGCCGAGGCGCACATCGTCCACCAGGGTGGCCGGATGGCGACCGCCGATGCCCGCCTGACCGGCCCCGACGGCAAGCTGTACGCTCACGCTTCCACGACCTGCTTCATCTACGACCCCCGATGAGATTCCTCCACACCATGCTTCGAGTCGGCGACCTGCAGCGCTCGATCGACTTCTACACGCGCGCGCTGGGAATGAAGCTGCTGCGCACGACCGAGCGGCCCGAGCAGGGCTACTCGCTTGCCTTCGTCGGCTATGGCTCCAATCCCGAGCAGGCCGAGATCGAGCTCACCTACAACCATGGCGTGTCGAGGTACGAGCTCGGCACCGCCTACGGCCACATCGCGCTCGGCATGGCCGACATCGTCGCCGCCTGCGAGACGGTCCGCGCCAGCGGCGGCACCGTGACCCGCGAGCCCGGTCCGGTCAAGGGCGGGACGACGATGATCGCCTTCGTCGCCGACCCGGACGGCTACAAGATCGAGCTGATCGAGCGCAACGTCTAGGTCGGCCGAAGCGCGGCCGCTTCCCGCGCCAGACGCGCGATGCGTACCCAGTCGCCGCCAGCGAGTGCATCGGCCGGCGTGAGCCACGAGCCGCCGACCACCTTGACGTTGCCGAGCGCGAGATAGTCAGGCGCCGACGCCGCGGTGATGCCGCCGGTCGGGCAGAAGGCGATGTCGGCGAACGGGCTCGCCCACGCCTTCAGCATCGCGACGCCGCCGGCCGCGCTTGCGGGAAAGAACTTCAGGAAGCGCAGGCCCTCCTCGGCCGCGCGCATCACCTCGGTCGCCGTCGCAACGCCGGGCAGGAGCGCGAGCTGCAACTCGCGGCACGCCGCGGCGACGCTCGGCAGCCA
>CAJDUN010000020.1_pt1 | contig 13564 bp, 11 predicted proteins | sample 7390741 | NCBI WGS metagenome assembly CAJDUN01 (sample SAMEA7055660, study PRJEB34461) | soil metagenome | biome: terrestrial ecosystem; feature: Peninsula; material: soil | place: Antarctica | collected 2016 | reverse complement strand
TCCGCCGCGTACTCGGGCAGCGGCACGAGCCGGGAGCGCGGCCGCTGCGGCAGCGTCTTGACGAGCGCGATGACCTTGTCCTTCAGCATGCCCGGCACGAGCCACTCGCAGCGGTCCTCGCTCGCCGGGTTGAGGGCGAAGATCGGCAGCGTCACCGTGATGCCGTCATGCGCGTGCCCGGGCTCGTGCAGATACGTCGCCGCGCAGTCGACGCCTCCGAGCCGGACGATCTTCGGGAACGCCGCAGTCGTGATGCCGGCGGCCTCGTGGCGCATCAGCTCGTCGCGGGTCAGCATCAGGAGCTTGGGCTGGCGCTTCGCCTCGCCGCGATACCAGCGCTCGAAGCTCGCACCGCCGTGCACGTCGGCGGGGAGCTGCTGGTCGTAGAAAGCGAAGATGAGCTCCTCGTCGACGAGCACGTCCTGGCGCCGCGACTTGTGCTCGAGTTCTTCCACCTGTGCGATCAGCTTCATGTTGGCGACGGCGAACGGCAGCTTCGTGTCCCAGTCGCCGTTCACGAGCGCCTCGCGGATGAAGATCTCTCGCGCCGCGACCGGATCGACGGTCGCGAAGTCGACGCGCCGGTTGGCGTAGATCACGAGGCCGTAGAGCGTCGCCCGCTCGAGCGCCGTCACCTGCGCCGCCTTCTTCTCCCAGTGCGGCTCGAGCAGCTGGGTCTTGATCAGGTGGCAGCCAGCGCGGGTCGATATTGGCGATGCCGCGCGCGTAGAGCCGGGTCGTCTCGACGAGCTCGGCGGCGACGATCCACTTGCCCGGCTTCTTCGACAGGCGCGAGCCTGGATGGCGCCAGAAGCGGATGCCGCGCGCGCCCAGATACGACTCGTCCTCGTCGCTCTTGACGCCGAGGTTGCCGAGCAGGCCCGCGAGCACGGCCATGTGCAGCTGCTCGTAGGTCGGCGCGCAGCTGTTGAGGCGCCAGCCGTGCTCGTTGACGACGGCGAGCAGCTGCGAATGGATGTCGCGCCATTCGCGCACGCGCCGCGGCGAGATGAAGTTCTCGCGCAACAGTTGCTCGTGCTTCCTCGACGACAACCTGTGCTCGCCGTGCCCTCCGCGCGACTGCTCGAGCCAGTGCCAGAGCTTGAGCGTGCCGAGGAACTCCGACTTCTCGTCGTCGAACTTCACGTGTGCCTGATCGGCGGCCTGCTGCTGCTCGATCGGCCGGTCGCGCACGTCCTGGACCGAGAGCGCGCTGGCGACGACGAGCACTTCGGCGAGCGCCTGCTTGTCGCGCGCGGCCAGGATCATCCGGCCGATGCGCGGATCGAGCGGCAGCCGCGCGAGCTCGTGGCCGATCGGGGTGATCGCGTTCTGCTCGTCGCTTGCGCCGAGCTCGTTGAGGAGCTGCCAGCCGTCGGCGATCGCGCGCTTCGGCGGCGCCTCGAGGAACGGGAAGTCCTCGACGCTGCCGAGACCGAGCGACTGCATGCGCAGGATCACGCCGGCGAGCGACGAGCGCACGATCTCCGGGTCGGTGAACTTCGGTCGCGACGCGAAGTCGGCCTCGTCGTAGAGGCGGATGCAGATGCCGTCGGCGACGCGGCCGCAGCGGCCCGCGCGCTGGTTCGCCGCCGCCTGGCTCACCGCCTCGATCGGCAGCTGCTCGACCTTGCTGCGGTAGCTGTAGCGCTTGATCCGCGCCGTGCCCGCGTCGATCACGTAGCGGATGCCCGGCACCGTGAGCGAGGTCTCGGCGACGTTGGTGGCGATGACGATGCGGCGTGCGCTGTGCGGCGCGAAGACCTCGTCCTGCTGCTCCTGCGACAGCCGCGCGAAGAGCGGCAGCACCGAGACGCCGGGTGGATGGTGCTTTCGCAACCGCTCGGCGGCGTCGCGGATCTCGCGCTCGCCGGGAAGGAAGACGAGCACATCGCCGGAGCCGGCTGCGCCTTCGCCGCGCCAGAGCTCGTCGACGGCCTCGACGATCGCGTCGACGACGTCGTGGTCGCGGCCCTCGACGAACGGCCGCCAGCGGATCTCGACCGGATAGAGGCGTCCCGAGACCTGGATCACCGGCGCCGGACCTGCCGCGCTCGCGAAGTGGTTGGCGAAGCGATCGGCGTCGATCGTCGCCGAGGTGACGACGACGCGCAGGTCGGGTCGGCGCGGCAGGATCTGGCGCAGGTGACCGAGCAGGAAGTCGATGTTGAGGCTGCGCTCGTGCGCCTCGTCGACGATGATCGTGTCGTAGGCGCGCAGCAGCGGATCGCCCTGCGTCTCGGCGAGCAGGATGCCGTCGGTCATCAGCTTGACGCTGGCATTCGCCGAGAGGCGGTCCTGGAAGCGCACCTTGAAGCCGACGACCTCGCCGAGCGGCGTCTTCAGCTCCTCGGCGATGCGCTTGGCGACGCTCGACGCGGCAATCCGGCGCGGCTGCGTGTGACCGATCCAGCCGCCACCGTTGACTCGGCCACGGCCGAGCGTGAGCGCGATCTTGGGAAGCTGCGTCGTCTTGCCGGAGCCGGTCTCGCCGCAGACGATGACGACCTGATGCTCGCGCATCGCGGCAGCGATCTCGTCGCGCCGCGCCGAGACGGGCAGCGCCTCGGGGAATTCGATCGGCGGGAGCACCCGGCGATTATCCCGGGACGCTCCAGGACCGCAGGTGCACCGGGAGACTCCTCTTGCGCGCTCGAATCCAGGCGCCCTAGCATCTCCTCGTTCGGCTCCGACCGACCCGATGTTCGCAGCGGGGAACGCTTCATCCGATCGAGTTCGAACCCACTACGCCCTGCCGCGTTCGCAGGGTGACAGCATCCTCGACCAAGGGCCCATCATGAACAACTCAGAATCAAAGACGAAGCCGCTGCAGCGGCGCAGGGTGATCCAGGCCGCCGCCGGCGCAAGCCTGCTGCAGTTGGCGACGCCCTTCATCATCCCGTCGCGCGCGGCCGACACGGTGAAGATCGGCCTCGACAACCCGCTCACGGGCACCTACGCAGCCGTGGGCAAGAACGAGCTCATCGGTTGCCAGCTCGCCGTCGAGCAGGTCAACGCCAAAGGCGGCATCCTCGGACGCCAAGTCGAGTTGCTGAGCGAGGATTCGACCAGCGGCGACGCCGGCACCGCGGTACAAAAGGCGAGGAAGCTCATCGACCGCGACAAGGTGAGCTTCCTTCTCGGCAACGTCAACTCGGCGCTGACCCTGGCAATGGCCCAGGTGGCGAGCGAGAAGAACATCCTGCAGATGGTGACAGGCGGTCACACCGATGCGGTCACCGGTTCGAGTTGCCACTGGAACGTGTTCCGCATCTGCAACACGACGCAAATGGAGGCGAACGCCGTCGCACCGTCGCTGATCAAGAACGCCGGAAAGAAGTGGTACTACATCACTCCCGACTATGCGTTCGGTCATACCCTTCAGGCGGGGCTCGAGGCAGCCTGCACGAGGAACGGCGGCACCAAGGTCGGCGCCGATTTGGCGCCGCTCGGCACCACCGACTTCTCTTCCTATCTGATCAAGGCGCAGGCCGCCAAGCCCGACGTCATCCTGTTCCTGACGCAGGGCGACGACATGATCAACGCCCTCAAGCAGGCGGTGCAGTTCGGTCTCGACAAACGCTTCCACCTGGCCGGTGGCCAGCAGGAGCTCGAGGCGCTCGAAGGCCTGCCGCCCGACGCGCGTATCGGAACCTGGGTCTTCGAGTGGTACTGGAACCAGCCGAACGTGCCGCACGTCGCCGACTTCGTGGCCGCGATCAAAAAGAAGACGGGCCGCGTGCCGACGGCGCGCACCTGGTTCGGCTTCGCAGCCGTCTGGGCCTGCGCGCTGGGCGCCAACAATGCGAAGTCGCTCGAGACGGTCAAGATGGCCAGGGCCCTGCAGGGCTACAAGCTACCGCCCGAAGTGGCGTTGATGCCCGATGGTGCGTTCTTCCGTGCCGGCCAGAACCAGCTGATTCCCAACCTCTACGTCGGTCACGCGCAGGCGAGCGGCTCGGCACCGGACGACCTGTTCAAGGTGACCGAAGTCGTCAAGGGCGCCGACATCGCCGGCACGCTCGAGGAGTCCGGCTGCAAGATGACCTGGCCAGCCTGAGCTCAGTTCGTCGCTTGATCTTGTCGGGCCCGTAGCGCACCGCTGCGGGCCCGATTCGCAAGACAGCAGCGAGCGGCACGCAGCCGCGTTGCAACGCAAGATTCCTCAAGCCTCATATCCGAGAGCGGCCGAGACCGGCGCTGTGCACGATGACTCAGCTGCTTCTCTTCAACGTCTTCAACGGCCTGATCGTCGGCGCGTTCTACGCGCTGATGGCGCTCGGCTTGTCGCTGATCCTCAACCTCAGCGGCGTCATCAACTTCGCCCACGGCGGGTTCCTGGCGATCGGCGCCTACCTCGCGTACGCGCTGATGCCGACGATCGGATTCTGGGGCGCGCTCATCGTTGCGCCTATCCTCACGGCACTCCTCGGCCTCGTGGTCGAGCGTCTGTTGATCCGTCGCCTCTATGGCCGCGACCCGCTCTACAGCTTGCTGCTCACGTTCGGTCTGGCCTACATCCTCGAGGACGGTACCCGCTACATCTGGGGCGCGCAGAGCCTGCCCTTTCCGATCCCGGCATGGTTGACGACGCCGCTGTCGTCGGAGTTCTTCTTCCTCACCGGCTATCGCCTGTTCATGGTCGCGCTGGTGGCGATCGCTGTCGGTGGCCTCTTCCTCATTCTCAACCGCACGCGCCTGGGCATCCGCATTCGCGCCGGTACGCTTGACCTCGAGACCGTGTCGGTGCTCGGCGTCAACGTCGGCCTGCTGCGCAACCTCAACTTCGGCCTCGGTATCTACCTCGCCGGCCTGGCCGGCGTGCTCGCCGCCGGCATGCTCGGCTTGCAACCGACGATCGGCACCTCGCTCATCATGCCGAGCTTCGTAGCGATCATCGTCGGCGGCCTCGGCAGCCTGCCCGGAACCTTGCTCGGCGGCCTGCTCATCGGCGTCGCCTCGGGAGTCACGACAGTCTTCTTCCCCTCGGCGACCGAGGCCGTGATGTACGTGATGATGGGCCTCGTTCTTCTCGTCCGGCCACGCGGGCTGCTCGGCGAGGAAGGGAGGACGCAATGACCATCGCCCGCGACAAGCTGGCATCCAACGCCGTGCTGTGGATCGTCCTTCTGACGATGCCGTTCTGGATGAACGCGATTGGCGGCTACACCGAGCTCGCCAGCCGGGTCGTCATCCTCGGGCTGGCGGCAATGGCGCTCAACTTCCTGCTTGGCTTCACCGGTGTGCTGTCGTTCGGCCACGCCGCCTATTTCGGCCTCGGCGCCTATGGCGCGGCGATGACGATCAAGTACCTGGTGCCGAGCACGCCGCTCGGCATCGTCGTCGGCGTCGTCGTCGGCACGGTTGCCGCGGCGGCGATCGGCGCGCTCATCGTCAAGCTTCGCGGCGTCTATTTCGCGATGGTGACGATCGCCTTCGGCCAAGTCTTCTACTTCATCACCTTCCGCTGGAACTCGGTCACCGGCGGCGACGATGGGGTCAACGGCTGGCAGCGGGCGCCGTTGCATCTGGGTTTCACAACGATTGACATCGCCGGCAACGACAAGGCCTTTTACTACTTCGTGCTGCTTCTCTTCGCGATAGCGGTGGCGGTCATGGCGATGCTGCTGCGCTCGCCGCTCGGGCGCAGCCTCGTCGCGATTCGCGAGAACGAGCGCCGGGCACGCTTCCTGGGCATTCCGGTGGAGCGCCACATCTGGATCTCCTTCGTCATTTCCGGCGGCTTCGCGGCGCTCGCCGGCACGCTCTACGCGCTGCTCAGCAACTTCATCGACCCGCGCTCCCTGCACTGGACGCTCTCGGGAAACTTCGTGATCATGGCCGTGCTCGGCGGCATGCGCTCGTTCTGGGGCCCGCTCGTCGGGGCAGCGATCTTCGTCGTGCTGCAGGACTACGTCTCGAGCCACACCGAGAACTGGATGTCGTTCATCGGCCTCTTTTTTGTGCTCGTCGTCACTTTCTTCCCGCGCGGCGTGCTTGGCATCATCAAGCGAAGAGTTGCCACGTGAGCCTCCTGCGGGTGCAGAACGTGTCGCGCCATTTCGGAAGCCTGGTTGCGGTCGAGCATGTGTCGATGACAGTCGAGCCCGGCGAGCTGCGCGCCGTGATCGGTCCGAACGGAGCGGGCAAGACGACGTTCTTCAACATGATCAGCGGGTTTTTCCCGCCGACTTCCGGCACCATCGTCTTCAACGACGTGGACATCACGGCGTGGCCGGCCGAAAAGCGGGTGGCCGGCGGCATGGCGCGCACGTTCCAGATCACCGAGATCTTTCCCGAGCTGAGCGTTCGCGAAAACTTGCGTATTCCTGCCGAAGTGGCCGCCGGACTGCGCATGCAGCCGTGGCTCTCGAAGGCCGCCGACGCCCGTATCAGGACCCGCGTCGACGAGTTGCTCGGCATGGGCGGCCTCGCGGACAAGGCAGATCGTCTCGTCGGCGAGCTCTCGCACGGTGACCAGCGCGCCACAGAAATCATGATGTCGCTGGCCCTCAAGCCGCGCTTGCTCCTGCTCGACGAGCCGACTGCCGGCATGGGGGACCAGGAAACGTACGACGTCACCAAGCTGATCCGGCGCCTGCATCGCGACGAGAAGCTCACCATCGTGCTCATCGAGCACGACATGCGCGTCGTCTTCCACCTCGCCGACCGAATCATGGTGCTGGCCGAGGGCGCTGTGCTCGCCGAGGGCACGGCGGCCGAGATCGCCAAGGACGAGCGCGTCCAGGCCGCCTACCTGGGGAAGACCGAATGAAGCTCGTCCTCGAGGCGCAAGGACTGCAGACTTTCTATGGAAAGAGCCACATCCTGCATGGCGTCGGCCTGACGGTCGGCGAAGGCGAGATCGTCGCCCTGCTCGGGCGCAACGGCGCAGGCAAGTCAACGACGTTGCGCAGCCTGATCGGCCTGACGCATGCGCGCGAAGGCCGCATCTCGATCTTGGGCCATGACACGACTGCGTGGCCGCCGCACCGGGTCTCCCATCTCGGCGTTGGCTTCGTTCCGGAAGGCCGCCGCATTTTCGCCAACTTGAGCGTCGACGAGAACCTGCGCGTGCCGATCGAGCGCAGCGGACCGTGGACGATCCCGCGGGTCTACGAACTGTTCCCGCGTCTGCTCGAGCGGCGCGCCAACAAGGGTCGCCAGCTTTCAGGTGGCGAACAGGAGATGCTCGCGATCGCGCGTGCGCTGCTGCTCAACCCACGCTTGCTCATGCTCGACGAGCCGTCGCAGGGATTGGCGCCGCTCATCGTCAAGCAGGTCTTCGAGGTCATCGCCGCCGCTCGCAAGGAAGGCATCTCGGTGCTGCTGGTCGAGCAGAACGTGCGTGCCGCCGTCGAGGTTGCCGATCGCGCCTACGTTCTCGAGAACGGCCACGTCGCCTTCGAAGGGCCCGCTGCGGAATTCGCCCGCGACGAGGAGCGGGTCCGCGCCCTGGCCGGCGCCAGCGCGGAAAGCTGGGACCACGTCGAGTAGCGCACCTGCCGCCTGCAGGTGCCCGGTTGCCCGGTCTGGATCTGAACCGTGCGTGGCGTGGGCTTGCGCGACTGCGCGCGTGACAGAATTGCGACCGCTTCTTCGCTGCTGGCCCTCGCTTGAACCTCGTCTTCCCTCATACGTTCGTGCCGTGGTTCCGCACGGTCGCGCCGCATATTCACGCGTATCACGGCAAGACCTTCGTCGTCGCCATCGTCGGCGAGCTGATCGCGGCCGGCAAGCTCGCCTCGTTCGCGCAGGACCTCGCCATCCTGCAGGCGATGGGCATCCGGATCGTCCTCGTCCACGGCTTTCGGCCGCAGGTCGACGAGCAGCTTCGCTCCAAGGGACACGGCGCGCGCTACCACAACGGCCTGCGCATCACCGACGAGGTCGCGCTCGACAGCGCCCAGGAAGCCGCCGGCCAGCTGCGCTTCGAGATCGAGGCCGCGTTCTCGCAAGGCCTGCCCAACACGCCGATGGCCAACGCGATCGTGCGGGTGGTCTCCGGCAACTTCCTCACCGCGCAGCCGGTCGGCGTCGTCGATGGCGTCGACTTCATGCACAGCGGCGTCGTCCGCAAGGTCGACGCCGTCGCGATCCGGCGCGCGATCGACATCGGTGCGATGGTGCTGCTCTCTCCGTTCGGCTTCTCGCCGACCGGCGAGGCGTTCAACCTGACGATGGAAGACGTCGCGACGAGCACGGCGATCGCGCTGCAGGCCGACAAGCTCCTCTTCGTCACCGAGGTGGCCGGGATCCACGAGGATCCGACAGATCCGCAATCGCCGATCGACACCGAACTCGCGCTCGCCGATGCCGAGAGGATCCTCGCCGCGCTGCCCGCTCCGCTCAAGCCGACCGACACCGCCTTCTACCTGCGCCACTGCGTGCGCGCCTGCCGCGGCGGGGTCGAACGCTCGCACATCCTGCCCTTCGCCATCGACGGGTCGCTGCTGATGGAGGTGTTCACGCACGACGGCATCGGCACCATGGTCGTCGACGAGAAGCTCGAGAGCCTGCGCCAGGCCACCTCCGACGACATCGGCGGCGTGCTTCAGCTGATCGAGCCGTTCGAGCGCGACGGCACGCTGGTCAAACGCGACCGGATGGAAATCGAGCGCGATATCGGCGATTACACGGTCATCGAGCATGACGGCGTGATATTCGGTTGCGCTGCGCTTTATCCGTATCCGGAAAACCGGACCGGGGAAATGGCGGCGTTCACGGTATCGCCGCAGGTGCAGGGTCAGGGCGACGGCGAGCGAATTCTGAAGCGCGTCGAGCAACGCGCCAGGTCGCGCGGGCTGGAAAGCATATTCGTGCTGACGACCCGGACCATGCACTGGTTCATCAAGCGCGGTTTCGTCCATGTCGACGCGGACTGGCTGCCCGAGGCGAGGAAGCGCAAGTACAACTGGGACCGACGCTCGCAGGTATTCGTCAAGAAACTCGCCTGAGATTCGGATTGGAAATTGAGCCCCGCGATTCGCGGCGGCATGTGGAGACAGGAAAATGGCGAGAAACGTTCAATGCGTCTACCTGAAGCGCGAAGCGCCCGGCCTCGACTACGCGCCCTATCCGGGCGAGCTCGGCAAGCGGATCTACGCCTCGGTGAGCAAGGAAGCCTGGGCGGCGTGGCTCAAGCACCAGACGATGCTGGTCAACGAGAATCGTCTTAATCTCGCCGATCAGCGGGCGCGACAGTACCTGGCGAGGCAGATGGAAAACTTCTTCTTCGGCGCCGGCGCGGAGCAGCCCATGGGGTATGTTCCGCCGTCGGCCTGATTCCATATAGAATCCAGCGCTCGGCTTGAGCCGAAACTCCACAAAGGATTCGACGTGGCGACACTGAAGGAATTGATGGCCCAGAAAGAGGCCATCGAGCGACAGATCGAGCAAACCACCACCGAGGAGCGCGGCGCGGCGATCGAAAAGGTTCGCTCGCTGATGTCCGAATATGGTTTGACCGTCGCCGATCTCGGCGGCAGATCGGCCAGCGGCAAGGCGGCGAAGAAAACGAAGATCGGAGGCACCAAGGTCGCCGCCAAGTATCGCAATACCTCGACCGGCGACGCGTGGAGCGGGCGCGGCCTGCAGCCGCGCTGGCTGAAGGCGGCGTTGGCCAGCGGTCGCAAGCTCGCCGACTTCGCCGTCTAGGCACGCCGCGGCGGGCACCATGCCCGTCGATCGAAGCGGACCTTAGACTGGCGCGGTGATCCCGGCCGCCTTCGTCCACGACCTGCTCGCGCGCATCGACATCGTCGAGGTCGTCGGCCGGTCGGTCGAGCTCAAGCGTGCCGGATCGACCTGGAAAGGCCTGTGCCCGTTCCACGGCGAGAAGTCACCGAGCTTCACGGTGACGCCGTCGCGCCAGACCTATCACTGCTTCGGCTGCGGCGTCCACGGCAACGCCGTCGGCTTCCTGATGGAGCAGCACGGAATGGGCTTCGTCGAAGCCGTCCGCGACCTTGCCCAGCAAGTCGGCCTCGCCGTCCCCGAGGAGGAAAGCAGCCCCGGCGCGCGCGCGGAAGCGGCCCGTCGCAAGGAGCGCCAGCTCACGCTCACCGACGTCCTCGCCCGCGCCGCCGACGGCTACCGGCACCAGCTGAAAGGGAGCGATCGCGCGATCCAGTACCTGAAGGGACGTGGGCTGAGCGGCGAGATCGCCGCCCGCTTCGGCCTCGGCTACGCGGCCGACTCGTGGCGCGGGCTGGCCAGCGTCTTCCCGAGCTACGACGATCCCCTGCTCGAGGAAAGCGGCCTCGTCATCTCGCGCGGCGACGACACCGCAGGCGACGGCGTCGAGGATGCCGCGACGACCAAGCGCTACGACCGCTTCCGCGACCGGATCATGTTTCCGATCCGGTCGGTGCAGGGCGCGGTGATCGGCTTCGGCGGCCGGATCATCGATCGCGGCGAGCCGAAGTACCTCAATTCGCCCGAGACGCCGGTGTTCAGCAAAGGCCAGGAGCTCTACGGTCTCTTCGAGGCACGGACGGCGATCCGCCAGCGCGGCTATGCCCTCGTGGTCGAGGGCTACATGGATGTCGTCGCCCTCGCCCAGGCCGGCTTCGGCAACGCCGTCGCGACCCTGGGCACCGCCTGCACGGCCGAGCACGTGCACAAGCTCGCGCGCTTCTCGGAAGCTGTCGTCTTCAGCTTCGACGGCGACGCCGCCGGCCGCCGCGCCGCCGGTCGCGCGCTCGAGGCGAGCCTGCCTCACGCCACCGACACGCGCAGCTTTCGTTTCCTCTTCCTGCCGCCCGAGCACGACCCCGACACGTTCGTGCGCGAGCGCGGCGCGGCGGCGTTCGAGCAGGCCGTGGACGAAGCGGTGCCGCTGTCGCGTCAGCTCCTGTCGCTGTCCGCCGAAGGCGCCGATCTGGCGACGGCGGAAGGTCGGGCGCGCTTCCTGGCCAACGCCCGACCGCTCTGGACCGCTCTCCCGGACGGCATGCTCAAGCGCCAGCTCCTCGGCGAGCTCGCCTCGCGCGCGGCCCTGCCTGTCGACGAGCTCGCCAACGCGTGGAGGGCCGCCGGCGCCACCACCGCCAAGCGGTCCGCGCCGGCGTTGTCGACCGGGCGATCGCGTCGACCGGCGCGGCAGGTCATGCGCCAGCCTGCCGACCGGATCGCCTGGATGCTCCTCCTCGAGAGCCGCTGGTGGGACGGTCTGGGCGCAGGCGACCATGCCCTTCTTTGCGAACTTCCCGGCTGGCACGGCGAGCTGTTCCGGTTCATCGATCGCCAGGCCGCGGAGCACGGGCCGCAGACCTGGGCGGTCCTGCGCGAGCGACTCGCCGCCGAGCCCTGGTCGGATGCCGCGATCGCCATGGTCGACGCCGAGGACCCGGCGATCGAGCCCGCGGCCGACGACCTGCCGCTCTCGCTCGACCAGTTGCGGACCAGCGCCGGCAGGCACGACGCGATGCGCGTCCTCGGACGGATCTGAGCACGCGAACTCCCGGCGTCACGGTATAATCCTCGTTTTCGCGCAAAGCGGCAGCGTGACGGCAGAACCTCCGGGCCCCGGCCACCCTTCGACAAAGGGTTCATATCCAAGGCCAACTCTCCCCGCAAGGACTGCAGCATCGATCGATGGAGCTTCCATGCTCGCATCGAAGTCACTCCGCAACGGCTCGCCTGGCGTTGATTCCCTCGTGGAGATTCGTCGTGCGGGCCGTGTTTCGCCCTGCTGGCGACGACCGAGCCACCTTGAATTTCGCATGAACGTGCGCAATTCGATGTACAGGGTCGCGCAAGCGCTGCCCATCACCCTCCGAGGAACCGCATGACCGCCAAGAAGCCCACTCCGTCGAAAGCTGCCAGCCCGGCTGCCAAAGCCACCAAGCCGGTCGCGGTGGTCGAGGCGAAGAAGGGCAAGGGTCCGGTGTCGAAGGTGGCTGAGCCGGTGCCCAAGGGCAAGGGTCCTGTGGCCAAGAAGGGCAAGGGCGACGACAAGTCGGCCAAGACAGATGCGTCCGACGTCGACCTCTCCGACCTCGAGGCGGACCTCGAAGGCGAGCCGGTCGCGGTCGAGGACGTCGCCAAGGCCAAGCCGCTGCGGATGAAGGTCTCGCGTGCCAAGGAGCGCGCGCTGATGCGCGAGTTCGGCCTCGACGAGACGCAGCTGACGGAAGAAGAAGTCGCCAAGCGCCGCCAGGAGCTGAAGACGCTCATCAAGATGGGCAAGACGCGCGGCTTCCTGACCCATCAGGAGATCAACGACCACCTCCCGGAAAAGCTTGTCGACCACGAGATCCTCGAGGCCATCGTCTCGATGCTCAACGACATGGGCATCGCCGTCTACGAACAGGCACCCGATGCGGCGACGCTGCTGATCGCCGGTGGCGGCGCCACGACGGCGACGGAAGAAGAGGCCGAGGAGGCCGCGGAGGCCGCGCTATCGACCGTCGACTCCGAGTTCGGCCGCACGACCGACCCGGTGCGCATGTACATGCGCGAGATGGGCACGGTCGAGTTGCTGACGCGCGAGGGCGAGATCGAGATCGCCAAGCGCATCGAAGGCGGCCTGCAGGCCATGATGCTGGCGATCAGCGCGTCGCCGACCACGATCGCCGAGATCCTCGTCTACGCCGATCGCATCGGCTCGGGCGAGATGAAGATCTCGGAGGCCGTCGACGGCTTCGTCTCCGAAGGCGAGGCCGACGACTACGTCGCCGAGGAAGACGTCGACTTCTTCGACGAGGAAGACGACGACGACGGCAACGGCGGCTCGAAGGCGCTGACCAAGAAGCTCGAGGAGCTGAAGGCGGCCGCGCTCGTCAAGTTCGATTCGCTGCGCACCAACTTCGACAAGATGAGGAAGGCCTTCGAGAAGGAGGGCTACCAGTCGCCCGCCTACAACCGGGCCCAGCAGTCGATCTCGAGCGAGCTGATGACGATCCGCTTCACCGTCAAGACGATCGAGAAGCTCTGCGCGATCCTGCGCTCGCAGGTCGACGATGTGCGCCGCTACGAGCGCGAGCTGAGGAAGATCCTGGTCGACAAGTGCGGCATGCCGCAGGAATACTTCATCAGGAACTTCCCGCCCAACATCCTCAACCTGAAGTGGGCGGAGAAGGAAGTGGCGGCGAACAAGTCGTACAGCGTCATCCTCGCCCGCAACCTGCCTCCCGTGCAGGAGCTGCAGAAGAAGCTCACCGAGCAGCAGGCGCGCGCCGTCGTTCCGCTCGAGGACCTGAAGAAGATCAACAAGCGCATGAACGAGGGCGAGCGCTCGTCGCGCGATGCCAAGAAGGAAATGATCGAGGCCAACCTGCGCCTCGTGATCTCGATCGCCAAGAAGTACACCAATCGCGGCTTGCAGTTCCTCGACCTGATCCAGGAAGGCAACATCGGCCTGATGAAGGCGGTCGACAAGTTCGAATACCGCCGCGGCTACAAGTTCTCGACCTACGCGACATGGTGGATCCGCCAGGCGATCACGCGCTCGATCGCCGACCAGGCGCGCACCATCCGCATCCCGGTGCACATGATCGAGACGATCAACAAGATGAACCGCCTGTCGCGCCAGCATCTGCAGGAGTTCGGCTTCGAGCCC
>CAJDUN010000062.1_pt1 | contig 13997 bp, 19 predicted proteins | sample 7390741 | NCBI WGS metagenome assembly CAJDUN01 (sample SAMEA7055660, study PRJEB34461) | soil metagenome | biome: terrestrial ecosystem; feature: Peninsula; material: soil | place: Antarctica | collected 2016 | reverse complement strand
GAACTCCGTGGCCGGCAGGTCGCTCGCGTCGAGATGGCGCCATTCGGCCATGAGCCGGCGCGCTTCGAACTCGTCGCCCCGGTCGAGGGCGTGGCGGATGTCGGTGAAGTAGTGGCTGAACTGGCGAAAGCCGAGCGTCAGGTAGAGCACGCCGACGTCGAAGGCCAGGCCGAGCAGCGTGTTCACTCGGGCCAGGCCGAAGTAGACCGCGGCGCAGACCACGGCCGGCAAAACCACCGTGATCGACCAGACGACCCAGGCGTGGCTCTCCTTGCCCGCGTCGAAGTTGCGCGCGGTGCCGCCGATCCAGTCCGTGAGCGCGTGATGGACGAGATTGCCGCGCGGCAGCGGCTTCACTTGCTCGAGCAGGAGCGCCAGCAGGACGGCGAAAAAACTCATCGCGGCCGATCATAGCGGCGGCCCATCTCCGGCCCGTCTCCGGCCCGAGCTCGCGGGCCGACGCGCTCAGGCGGCGAGGAACCGGTAGAGGTTGCGCAGCATGGCCGCGGTGGCGCCCCAGATGAAATAGCGTCGCGGCGCGCCGCTCGCATCGCTGCCCGACCAGGGTATCGAGATGAACTCGCGCCTCGCGCCCGCGATGTCGACCGAATGCCGCTGATGGTTCGCGGGGTTCATGAGCCAGGCGAGCGGCACCTCGAAGACATCGGCGACCTCCATCGGATCGGGCCGCAGCGACACCATGGAACTCACCAGGCCGACGACCGGCGTGACGACGAAGCCGGTCCCCGTGGTGTAGGTCGGCAGGCTGCCGAGCACCTCGATCTCGAAAGCCTCGAGGCCGATCTCCTCGTGCGCCTCGCGCAACGCCGTCGCCACGGCATCGGCATCCTCGAGCTCGGCGCGGCCGCCGGGAAAGCTGATCTGACCGGGGTGATCGGCGAGGTGGTCGGTGCGCAGGGTGAGCAGCACCGTCATCTCGTCGCGCAGGACGAGCGGCACGAGCACCGACGCATGGGCCGGCTCGCGCTCTTCGAAGCGGCTCTCGACCTTGATCTCGGGCTCCCACGAGGGCGGTGCGGCGAAGCGCTGCCGCATCTCCGCTGGCGAGAATCTCGCCGCAGATACAGCGGGCAGGTGGTCGTCGATCCCGAGAACAGGCAGGCTCTCGGGGTCGAAGAGCAGCCGTCCCTTGCCGGCCCCCGATGTCACGGGGTCACCGGGCCGGCGACGTCAAGCCAGCTTCTCTTTGATCCGTGCCGACTTGCCCGAACGCTCGCGCAGGTAGTAGAGCTTGGCGCGCCGGACGTCGCCGCGGCGCTTCACCTCGATCGAGGCGATCAGCGGGCTGTAGGTCTGGAACGTGCGCTCGACGCCTTCGCCGCTCGACACCTTGCGAACGATGAAGCTCGAGTTGAGGCTGCGATTGCGCTTGGCGATGACGACGCCTTCGAACGCCTGCAGGCGCTTGCGCGTGCCTTCGACGACCTTGACGCTGACGATCACGGTGTCGCCCGGAGCGAAGCTCGGGATCGGGCGGGCGAGGCGAGCGATCTCTTCACGCTCGAGGGTCTGGATCAAGTCCACGGGGGGCTCCTGGCGATCGTTCGCGCGCTGTATTGAAGAATCGCCAGCCGAAGGATCGGCTCGACGTTTGGATGGAGCCGTGAAGGCTCCGCGCGCCAGAGGATCGAAAAGCCTTCGATTATAGCTGGCCGGCTGGCCAGCTCGCGAGAAACGCTTCGTCGGCCGGGTCGAGGGCGCCTTCGGCGCGGGCAGCGGCGAGGAGATCCGGCCGGCGCGACGCCGTCAGCGCCAGCGACTGCTCTCGTCGCCAGGCGTCGATCGCGCCGTGATTGCCCGACATCAGCACGTCGGGCACGGCGCGCGCCGGGTCGCTGTCCAGACGCTCGGGACGGCTGTAGTGGGGAAAGTCGAGCAGGCCGGCCGAGAAGCTGTCCTGCTGGTGCGAGCGGGCGTCGCCGAGCACGCCGGGCTGGAGCCGGGCGACCGCGTCGAGGAGCAGCAGCGCCGGCAATTCGCCGCCCGACAGCACGTAGTCGCCGACGCTCAGCTCGAGATCGACGTGGGCATCGATGAAACGCTGGTCGAGGCCCTCGTAGCGGGCGCACAGGAGCACGGCGCCGTTTCCCGCCGCGAACCGCGCGACCGTGGGCTGTCGAAGCAGCGCTCCGGCGGGAGAGAAATTGACGAGGGGCGCCGGTGCCGTCTCGGCGCGGGCCTTGCGCACGGCGGCGAGCACGCGCTCGAGCGGCTCGACGAGCAGCACCATGCCGGGACCGCCGCCATACGGCCGGTCGTCGACCCGGGCGTGGGGCGGGTCGCCGTATTCGCGCAGGGGCCAGAGATGGACGTCGATCTTGTCCGACGTGAAGGCGCGGCGCGTCACGCCGTGGACCAGATGCGCCGAGAACAGCTCCGGGAAGAGGGTGATGATGTCGATTCGCATCGCCGGGCCGGCTAGTAGTCCAGTCCCCAGTCGACGACGATGCGGCGCGCCGGGAGGTCGACGCTGTCGACGAACGCGGCGACGAAGGGAATCAGGCGCTCGCCCTCGTTCGCATCGGCAGGCTGCACGCGCAGCACGCTCTGGGCGCCGGTGTCCATGAGGCCCACGACCTGGCCGAGCTCGGCGTCGTCGCGATTCCTCACAGCCAGGCCGATCAGGTCGGCCCAGTAGTACTCGTCGATACCGACCGCCGGAAAGCTCGAGCGGGGCACGAAGATCCTCGCTCCACGCAGCGCCTCGGCGGCGGTGCGGTCGGCGACATCAGGAGACATTGCGACGTAGCCATCGCCCTGCGAGCGCACGCCCGAGATCACGATCGACGGCGGCAGCTGCGGGGCGCCGGCAGCGACGTGGATCCGGTCGGACGGCGCCTGGAGATGCCAGCGCAGCGCTGCGCTCAGCGCTTCGGGCGGATCGGCGTACGGAAGGACGCGAAAGCCGCCCTTCAGGCCCCAGGCCTCGCCGATGCGCCCGACCTCGAGCGCGTCGGCCGGCCAGTCGCAAGAGGTGTCGGCGGCCACGGCGCGCATGCGCCCGTTCGCGCCGGCGGCCTCAGGCGGCCGACTTGGCCTGCTCGACGAGGCGCTTGACCGTCGGCGACATCTGGGCGCCGTGACCGGTCCAGTGCTCGACTCGGTCGAAGGCGACGCGCAGCGGCTGCTCGGCACCCGACGCGACCGGGTTGTAGAACCCGACGCGCTCGATGAAACGGCCATCGCGGCGCAGGCGCGAATCGGCGACGACGATGTTGAAGAAGGGGCGCTTCTTCGCGCCGCCGCGGGCCAGCCTGATGACGACCATGGTGATTTATCCTAGGAGCTTCGGGGCGAATGCCGCGAAAAACCAAGCATTATAAACGCGACCTGACGCCCGCCCATGACCTGCCTCCTCGAATGACCACCACCCCGCGCGACAACCGCGCCCCCTCGAAGGCGGTCGCGACCTGGCTCGCCTTCCTCGGCGGCAGCCTCGGCCTGCATCGGCTCTATCTCCACGGCTTTCGCGATCCCTGGGTCTGGCTCTTCCCGTGGCCGACGCTGGCCGGCGCCTACGGCTTCTGGCGCATGCGCGAGTCGGGCGTCGACGACGCGCTCGGCGCGATGCTCGTGCCGCTGCTCGGCGCGATGCTGGCCGGCACGATGCTCGTGGCCATCGTCTACGGGCTCACGAGCGACGAGCGCTGGGTGGCGAAGCACGGCGGCGACGCCGAGTCCGCGCGATCTGGCTGGCCGACGCTGATCGCGGTCGCCCTGTCGCTCGCGACCGGCGCGGCGATCGCCATGGCGACCATCGCGTTCACTGCGCAGCGCTATTTCGAGATGGCCGGACCGCCAGGCTGACGTCGCGGAAGCGGAAATACCGCACGGATCTCGCGCGGTCGCGCGCCGTACGCCCGCTCACAACCCGCAGCGCGACCTGGCGACGCGTTCCGCGACAATCCCTCAACACCAAGAACGGGCCGGCGGGTCGTAGCGATCGATGGGCGAGCAGCGAGAAGAGCTTCCGGTGAACCGGCGCGCGGCGACGCTCGCGGTGCGCGAGCTCGCCTGCAGCCGCGGCGACCGCATCCTGTTCGCGCCGACGAGCTTCGTCGTCGCACCCGGCGACATCGTCTGGCTGCGCGGCGCCAACGGCCAGGGCAAGACGACGCTCCTGCGGACGCTGGCCGGCCTCGCCGCGCCGGGCACGGGTCAGTTTTCGTGGCAACGCAGCGACGAAGCATCTCCTCGTCTGGTCTACCTCGCCCATGCCAACGCCCTCAAGGACGAGCTGACGGTGCGCGAATCGCTGCGCTTCCTGCTCGCGCTCGACGGCACGCCGGCCGACGATGCCGGCGTCGATGCCGCCCTCGACCGCTTCGGCCTGGCCACCCGTCGCGACGCCTTCGTGCGCACCTTGTCGCAAGGCCAGCGACGCCGAGTCGCTCTCGCCCGCCTCGCCGCCCAGCGCGAGCCGCTGCCCTGGCTGCTCGACGAGCCCTTCGATGCGCTCGACGCCGACGGCGTCGACGTGCTCGCGACGCTGATTGCCGGGCATGCGAAGCGTGGTGGAAGCGTCGTGCTCACCAGCCACCTGCCCGTGCCGATCACCGACCCTCTGCCCGCCGTCGTGCAATTGCATGAGCCCGCCTTTGCATGAGCACGTTCTTCGCGCTGGTCGGCCGCGATCTGCGCCTGGCTGCGCGGCGGCCTGTCGACGCGCTGTTGCCGCTCGCCTTCTTCACCGTCGCGGTGAGCCTGTTTCCGCTCGGCGTCGGCCCGGAGCCGCAGATGCTGCGCCAGATCGCGCCCGGCGTCGTCTGGGTTGCAGCGCTGCTTGCGGCGATGCTGTCGGTGACGCAGCTCTATGCCGGCGATCACGCCGACGGCTCGCTCGAGCAGATGCTGCTCGTCCCGGGTGCGCGCATCGCGATCGTCGCGGCGAAGGCCGTCTCGCACTGGCTCGTCACCGGCCTGCCGCTGGTCGTCGCGGCGCCGGTCTTCGGCCTCCTCTTCGACATGGCGCCGTCGAGCATCGCGGCGCTCGTGGCCGGCCTCGTGCTCGGCACGCCGGTGATGAGCCTGCTCGGCGGCCTCGGCGCGGCGCTGACCCTCGGTCTGCGCAGCGGCGCCGTTCTCTTGATCCTGATCATTGTCCCGCTCTGCATTCCGGTGATCATCTTCGGTGCAGGCGCCGTGACGGCAGTCGATTCGGGAATCTCGCCACGGGGCCACTTCTCGCTCCTCGGCGCGGTCCTGATCTTCATGGCGTTGCTGACGCCGCCGGCGACGGCGGCGGCGTTACGCATCGCCACCGACTGAGCCACCTTCCCAAGCAAGCATGAGCCGACCGATTCCCTGGTTCCGATTCGCCTCGCCGGCAGCGTTCTATCCGCTCGCCGGAAGACTCGTGCCCTGGTTCACGGCGATCGCCGCGATCCTCGCCGCCGCGGGCCTCTACCTGGGTCTCCTGCGCGCTCCCACCGACGCAACGCAGGGCGATGCCTACCGGATCATCTTCATCCACGTCCCCGCGGCGTGGATGTCGATGGTGCTGTACGTCGTGATGGCTTTCTGGGCTGCGATCGGCTGGGCCTTCAATGCCCGGCTCGCGTCGATCGTCGCGCGCGCGATCGCGCCGACCGGCGCGATGTTCACCTTCGTCGCCCTGTGGACCGGCGCGCTCTGGGGCAAGCCGACTTGGGGGACGTGGTGGGTGTGGGACGCGCGCCTCACGTCCGAGCTGATCCTGCTTTTCCTCTACATCGGCTACCTCGCGCTCGTCTCGGCGATCGACGACACCCGCCGCGCCGATCGCGCCGGCGCGCTCCTGGCCGTCGTCGGCAGCGTCAACGTGCCGATCATCTATTTCTCGGTCGTCTGGTGGAACACGCTGCACCAGGGCGCCAGCGTCAGCGTCGCCTCGTCGCCGAAGATGGCCAGCGTCATGCTGCTCTCCATGCTGCTGATGACGCTCGCGTTCTGGGCCTATTCCTTCGCGGTCGTCTTCGTTCGCGCTAGGGCCATTGCGATCGAGCGCGACAATCACGCAGCATGGGCGCAGGCGAGCGTGACCGCGCGGGCGCGCGGCTCGAACGGCTCGAACGGCTCGAAAGGCCCGGCAAGGATGTCGACGTGAACTGGAACAGCGCAGCGGATTTCTTCGCCATGGGCGGCTACGGCACCTACGTATGGGGCGCCTACGCCGTCTGCGCGGCGTGCATGGCGATCGAACCGGTGCTGGTCGTGCTGCGCCATCGACGCGCCCGGCTCGGGCTCGTCGCGAGCGAGGCTGCACGATGAAGCCGCGCCAGAAGCGCCTGGCGATCGCCGCCGGCATCCTGGCCGCGGTCGGCGTCGCCGCCGCGCTCGTGCTGAACGCGTTCCAGAGCAATCTCGTCTTCTTCTACTCGCCATCGCAGATCGCGTCCCACGAGGCGCCGAGCGCGCGCACCTTCCGGCTCGGCGGCCTGGTCGAAAAAGGCACGCTGAAGCGCGACGGCACGGTCGCGAGCTTCGTCGTCACCGACACCGCCAAGTCGGTCCAGGTCCGATACGACGGCATCCTTCCCGACCTCTTCAAGGAGGGCAAGGGCGTCGTCGCCCAGGGTCAGCTCCAGGGCGACGTGTTCGTCGCACGCGAGGTGCTGGCCAAGCACGACGAGAACTACATGCCGCCCGAAGCCGCCGAGGCGCTCAAGCGAGCCCAGCAGGGCAATCCCAAGCTGGCAGAGTCGATGAGCGGCGAGCCGCTGCGCAAGTGACGATCCCGAGGCACGCTCCATGATTCCTGAACTCGGCCATTTCGCGCTCTGGATCGCCCTCGGCGTCTCCGCCGTGCTCGGCGTGGTGCCGATGCTCGGCGCGGCGAAGAACCGCGGCGACTGGATGGCGATCGCGCGGCCCTCGGCGCGACTCCTGTTCGCGCTCGTCGCGTTCGCGTTCCTGTGCCTGGCGTTGGCCTTCGTCGGCAACGACTTCTCGGTCCTCTACGTCGCCTCGAACTCGAACCGCTCGCTGCCGCTGCACTACCGGGTCACCGCGGTCTGGGGTGGCCACGAAGGCTCGATCCTGCTCTGGCTGCTGATGCTCACGCTCTGGACGCTGGCGGTCGCGACCTTCAGCCGGCACCTGCCCGACAAGGTCGTCTCGCGCATCCTCGCCGTCATGGGCCTGCTCTCGTTCGGCTTCCTGCTCTTCCTGCTCGCGACCTCGAATCCGTTCGACCGCCTCTTTCCCGTGCCGGCCGATGGCCGCGACCTGAACCCGCTGCTGCAGGACCCGGGCATGGTGATCCATCCGCCCATGCTCTACATGGGCTACGTCGGCCTCTCGGTCGCGTTCTCGTTCGCCGTCGCCGCTCTCATCGGCGGCAACCTCGACGCGACCTGGGCGCGCTGGACGCGACCCTGGACGACGGCGGCCTGGATCTTCCTCACCATCGGCATCGCCCTCGGCAGCGCCTGGGCTTACTACGAGCTCGGCTGGGGCGGCTGGTGGTTCTGGGATCCGGTCGAGAACGCCTCGTTCATGCCGTGGCTCGTCGCCACCGCGCTGATCCACTCGCTCGCCGTCACCGAGAAGCGCAACAGCTTCAAGAACTGGACCGTGCTGCTCGCGATCCTGGCCTTCTCGCTCTCGCTCCTCGGCACCTTCCTCGTCCGCTCGGGCGTGCTCTCGTCGGTGCACGCGTTCGCGACCGACCCGCGGCGCGGCCTCTTCATCCTCGTCTTCCTCGTGATCGTGATCGGCTCGTCGCTCTCGCTCTACGCGTGGCGAGCGACCAGCGTCGGCCTCGGCGCCCGATTCGCCCTGCTCTCGCGTGAAACGCTGCTGCTCTCGAACAACGTGCTGCTCATCGTCGCCTGCGGCGCGGTGCTGCTCGGCACGCTCTACCCGCTCGCGCTCGACGCGATGAACCTCGGCAAGATCTCCGTCGGCCCGCCCTACTTCGACACCGTCTTCGTGCCGCTGATGACGCCGCTCGTCTTCCTGATGGGCGTGGGCCCGCTCGCGCGCTGGAAGCAGACCGAGCTGCCCGACCTCGCCCATCGCCTGAAGTGGGCCGCGGGCAGCGCCGTCGTCGCGACCGTGATCGTCGCCTTCGCCAAGGGCGGCGTCGGCATCGTCGCCGCGACCGGCCTGCTGATGGCGTTCTGGATCCTCGCCTCCGTCGCGACCGATCTCGTCGAGCGCCTGAAGCCGGCGGGCGGCGTGCGCGCCAGCGTCGTCCACCGTGCGCGCCAGATCCCGCGCTCGCTCGTCGGCATGATGATCGCCCACGTCGGCGTCGCCATCTTCATCCTCGGCGTCACGCTCGTGCGCACCGGCGAGGTCGAGCGCGACGTGCAGATGGCCGTCGGCGACACCACGACGATCGACGGCATGGTCTTCACCTTCAAGGGTGCCCGTGACGTCCAGGGGCCCAACTACCGCGCCGCGCGCGGCGAGATCGAGGTGACGAAGGACGGTCGCGTGATCAGCACGCTCACGCCCGAGAAGCGCTTCTATCCGGCGTCGCAGTCGACCATGACCGAGGCGTCGATCGACGCCGGCCTGACGCGCGACCTCTACGTCTCGCTCGGCGAGCCGGTCAAGGGCGGCGCCTGGATCGTGCGCGTCTACGTCAAGCCCTTCGTCGACTGGATCTGGGGCGGCTGCCTCGTGATGGCACTCGGCGGCCTGCTCGCCGCGACCGACCGCCGCTACCGGGTCCGCGTGCGCGAGCGCCAGGCTCAGGCCGCGTTCGGGGCCAGGGCATGAAGCGTCTCTGGTTCCTGATCCCGCTGGCGGCGTTCCTCGCGCTCGCGGTCATCCTGTCGATCGGCCTCGGGCTCGATCCGCACGAGGTGCCCTCGCCGCTCATCGACAAGCCGGCGCCGAAGTTCTCGCTCACCCGCCTCGACGACGCCAACAAGATCGTCAAGCTCGACGACCTGCGCGGCAAGGCCTTCATCCTCAACGTCTGGGCCTCGTGGTGCGTTGCCTGCCGCGAAGAACACCCGGTGCTCGTCGAGTTCGCCAAGAAGCGCGCCGTGCCGATCTACGGCCTCAACTACAAGGACACGCGCGTCGACGCCAAGGCCTGGCTCGCCGGCTTCGGCAATCCCTACGACGCGTCGTTCTTCGACGAGGACGGCCGCGTCGGCATCGACTTCGGCGTCTACGGCGTGCCCGAGACCTTCGTCGTCGATGGCAACGGCGTGATCCGCATGAAGCACATCGGCCCGCTCACGCCCGAGATACTGGCCAAGAAGATCGAGCCGCTCCTGAAGAAGCTCGACGCCTGATGAAGGCGTTGCGATTCGTCGTCGGAGCTTGCCTCCTGGCCGCGGCGCTCGCGGCGCATGCGAAGGAAGCGCCTCCCGAAGCGGCCGATCCGGCGCTCGAGACGCGCATGGTGCGCATCACCTCCGAGCTGCGCTGCCTCGTCTGCCAGAACCAGACCATCGCCGACTCGAACGCCGCGCTCGCCGTCGACCTGCGTCGCGAGGCGCGCGAACTGCTGAGTCAGGGCAAGACCGACCGCGAGGTCGTCGACTACATGACCCAGCGCTACGGCGACTTCGTCCTCTATCGCCCGCCGCTGCGCGCGACGACGCTTCTGCTCTGGTTCGGTCCGGCACTGATGCTGGCGATCGGCGCGCTCGTGCTCGTCGTCGTCCTGCGGCGCCGGAGCCGCCTCGCGGCCGACGCGTTCGAGCCCGACGAAAGCGACGACATCGAGCCGGCCGACGATGCCGTCACGCGCGAGGCGGCGAGCGCCGCAAGGACGATCTGATGGCGACCTCCGACGCGCGCCTCGCCGCGGCGCAGGCCCGGCTGCTGAAGCTCAAGGCCGACCACGACGCGGGCCGGCTCGACGAAGCCGGCTACGTCGAGCAACGTCGCTCGGTCGAGCACGAGATCGGCGAGCTCCTGACGAACGCCCCACCCGCGGCGACACGGGTGCGGCCGACGGCGCGGCTCGTCTCGGTCCTCTCGGCCGTCGTGCTCGCCGTCGCGGCGCTGGGCTACTGGAAGACCGGCTCGCCCTCGCTCGCCGGCCTCGGCCCGGCGCCGGCTCCGGCTGCCGACACGTCCACCGCCGCGGCGTCCACCGGACCCGGCGCGGCGAGTGCCGCCATCGGCCTGCAGCAGATCGAGGCGATGGTCGGCCAGCTCGCCGAGCGCATGAAGGAGAACCCGAACGACGCGCAGGGCTGGACCATGCTCGCGCGCTCGTACACCGTGCTCGGCCGCTTCGCCGACGCGCTGCCGGCGTACCAGCGCGCGAGCGAGCTGCAGCCGCCCAACGCCGCGCTCCTGGCCGACTGGGCCGACGCGATCGCAGCGACGAAGAACACGGCCAACAATCCGGAGTCGGCCGCGCTCGTCGAGCGCGCGCTCGCACTCGATCCGAAGCACGTCAAGGGCCTTGCCCTCTCCGGCACGATCGCCTATGAGCGCGGCGACTTCAACGGCGCGGTGGCGCAGTGGCAGAAGATCGTCGAGCAACTGCCGCCGGGCAGCGAGATCGCGCAGCAGATCCAGGCGAGCATCGCGGACGCACGCGAGCGACTCGGGCCGGCTGCTGCCGGCGTCGCCGCGACATCCGCTGCAAAGGACACGGAGGTGGGGAAGACGAACGCTGCGGGCGCCGCCGGCGGCGCCGTCAGCGGTGTCCTGACGCTCGATCCCGCTCTGCGCGCCAAGGTGTCGGCCGACGATTCGGTGTTCGTCTTCGCCCGTCCCGCCCAGGGTGGCCGCATGCCGCTCGCGGTGCAGCGCGCCAAGGTCTCCGACCTGCCGCTCAGCTTCAAGCTCGACGACAGCATGGCGATGACGCCAAGCATGACGATCTCGAGCGTGCCGCTCGTGACCGTCGGTGCGCGCATCAGCAAGACCGGCAACGCGATCGCGCAGCCCGGCGATCTCTCGGGCGAAGTGTCGGCCGCCGTCGCGCCGGGCACGCAAGGCATCGCCTTGCGCATCGACCGCGTCGTGCCCTGATCGCGACTTCGATTCGGGGGCACGTCCGGGCGAAGGCCCGTCGCCCCGAGCCCCGGGCTCGCGTCAATGCCACGACGCCGGGCCGGGGTCGAGACTGCCGCGCCGACCGTCGAAGACGGCGAGCGCTTCGAGCAGGCGGTCGACCTGGCCACGCCCCGGCCTGAGGTCGAGGGCCTCGCTGTCGACGACGAAGACCGGCGCCGTGTCGTGGCTGGCGAAATGCCGGGCATAGCCATCGGCCAGGCGCTGCAGGTAGTCGAGCTCGATGCCGTGCTCGATGACGATGCCGCGCTGGCGGACGCGAGCGAGCGCGGTCTCCGGCGAAGCCTGCAGCCAGACGACGAGATCGGGCGCCGGCAGCTGCGCCGCGATCGGTGCGTACATCTGGGCGTACAGCCGGTACTCGTCGTCGCTCAGGGTCAGCTGGGCGAAGATGGTGTCCTTGGCGAACATGAAGTCGCTGACGACGCTGCTCGAGAACATCGTCGGCTGGGCGATCGCCTGCAGCTGCTTCTGGCGCTGGAACAGGAAGAACAGCTGGGTCTGCAAGGCGTAGCCCTTCATGTCGGCGTAGAAGCGGCCGAGGAACGGGTTCTCGGCCGCCTGCTCGAGCAGCAACTCGGCGCCGAGCCGCTCGGCGAGCTGGCTCGCGAGCGTCGACTTGCCGGCGCCGATCACGCCCTCGACGGCGATGTGGCGGAAGCGCCCGAGGCCTTCGCTCATGCGTTCCGGAACACGAAGTAGACGGCGCCGACCATGCACAGACCGGCCCAGAGGAAATCGAGCTTCAGCGGCTGCTTCATGACCACGAATGCGAACGGCACGAACACGACGAGCGTGATCACCTCCTGCGTGATCTTGAGCTGGGCGAGCGACATTCCGCCGTTGAAACCGATGCGGTTGCCCGGCACCTGGAGCAGGTATTCGAAGAGGGCGATGCCCCAGCTGATCAACGCGGCGATGACCCACGGCTTCTGGTCGAGGTACTTGAGGTGGCCGTACCAGGCGAAGGTCATGAAGACGTTCGACGCGCCGAGCAGCAGCGCCGTGCGCGCCGGCGCCGGCAACGTTTCGAGGATCATCGATCCAGTTTAGCGATGGCCTGCGACGCGACGGCGGCGAGCAGGGCCTTCACCCTGCCCACGCCGGGGACCGCGAGCCCGGGCGCGATCTCGGCCAGCGGCGCGAGCACGAAGGCACGCCCGGCGAGGCGCGGATGCGGCAGCGTCAGCGCGGGCGTGGCCATCGTCCGCGCGCCGAACACAAGCAAGTCGAGATCGAGGGTCCGCGGTGCGCGCGGGAAAGGACGCGACCGCCCGTGCTGCGCCTCGATGCCCTGCAACGCACGCAGCAGGGCGAGCGGCGCGAGCGAGGTGCGCACGTGCGCGACCGCGTTCAGGTAGTCGTCGCCGGTCGCCTCGACGGGGGCCGACTCGTAGTACGAGGAGCGCGCGACCAGCGTCGTTGCGGGCAGGGTCTCGATCTCGACGAAGGCGCGGTCGAGTTCGCCGGCGCGGTCGCCGAGGTTGGAGCCGAGGCCGATGAACGCGTCCTCGACGCGGCTCGCGTCGTCGGACCGCGCCGGAGTCACGACGGCGTGCTGCCCGGTTCGCCCGGCTTTCTCCTGCGGCGCCTGCGCTTGCGCGGGGCGGCGCTGTCGTCGGCCGGCGGCGCTTCGTCGTCCGGCGATTCTCCGGGGACCGAAGGCGATGCGCTCTCGTCCGCGTCCGCCCGCGCCGGCGTGCGACGGACACGGCGCGGACCACGGGTCTCGCGCACGCCCTCGAGCAGGGTCCGACGTTCGTCGTCGTTCGCCTGGAAGAGCGCTTCCCACCACACGGCCAGCGCCGGATCGGCCTCGCCGACCTCGCCGCGCAGGCGCAGGAAATCGACACCGGCGCGAAAGCGCGGCTGCTCCAGCAAGGTGAGCGAGGAACTGCTCGCCCGGCGCTCGAGGCGCGGCTGCAGCATCCAGATCTCGCGCATGTCGACGGCGAGCTTGCCGCGGCCGGAGATGTCGCCGATGCGCGCGTCGAAGGCGGCGTCGATCGCCGACTGCAGCGCCGGGAACGGCGCTTCGCCCGCCGCCTGGCGCTGCCGCCAGCCCTCCTGCACGTCGTGCCACAGCATCGCCGCGAGCATGAAGCTCGGCGCGACGGGCTTGCCGGCAGCGACGCGCTGGTCGGTGTCGGACAGCGCCAGGCGGACGAACTTCTCGCGACCGTCGTGGCGCTGCACTTCGTCGAGCGCGACGTCGAGCACCGGGAACACGCCGCGATGCAGGCCCAGCTTCTTCAGCTCGACGACCGAGGCCAGTGCGTGGCCGGTCTGCAGCAGCTTGATCATCTCGTCGAAGGTGCGCGACTGCGGCACATTGTCGAGGAGCGCCGCCATTTCCTTGATCGGCGCGCGCGTCTTGGGCTCGATCTCGAAGCCGAGCTGATCGCCGATCATGCGCAGGAGCTTCTTTCTCGCGTCCTTGATGCCGCCGTGGTAGTCGACGACGATCTCGCGGACCGGGTCGTAGTACATCGCGTTGACGGTGAAGTCGCGCCGCGCGGCGTCCTCGACCTGCGGCCCCCAGACGTTGTCGCGCAGGACGCGACCCTCGGCGTCGACGACGTGGGTCTTGTCGACCAGGTCCTTGCGTGAGGTCTTCTCGTTGCCCGTGACGTGCTCCGCATCGGCGGCGGCGAGCATCGCGCGAAAGGTCGAGACCTCGATCACCTCCGAGAGTCCGCGGTCCTGGCGTCCTCGGCCGAAGACGACGTGGACGATGCGAAAGCGCTTGCCAATGATGAAGGCGCGGCGAAACAGCCCCTTGCCCATTCGCGCGGCGAATACAAGTGCTCGACGACTTCAGTGCTGACCACAATGTCGAAAGGCTCTTCGCGTAGATTTGTCAAGACTGCTTGATCAGCCTCGAGAACCTCGAAGCGACCGTTGGGATAGCTCTCGCGCGCCACGGCAATTCCCTGTTCGCTTAGATCGATTCCGACAACTTCGCAGCCGCGTCGAAGAAACTCTCCGCAGGTGAA
>CAJDUN010000060.1_pt1 | contig 14035 bp, 13 predicted proteins | sample 7390741 | NCBI WGS metagenome assembly CAJDUN01 (sample SAMEA7055660, study PRJEB34461) | soil metagenome | biome: terrestrial ecosystem; feature: Peninsula; material: soil | place: Antarctica | collected 2016 | reverse complement strand
TCGGTGAAGGGCAATGGCCTGGCGTCGATCGGACCGGTCTGCGCATGAGCCGGTGCGCACGACACTGCGAGGCCGAGTGCGGCCGCGGCGCAGAGGCAGGTCCGGAACGATTTCATCGGGCTCCGCTTCTCGTCAGGACGAAGGCCTTGGTCATGCGCACGCTCGTTTCGCGTCCGCCGTAGTAGCCGGGCAGGAGCTGCGCCTGCGCATAGCCGAGATGCCGGTAGAACGCGCGCGCCGCATCGTTGCTGGCGCGTGCTTCCAGCGTGATGCGACCGATGCCCGCGACCTGCGCCGACCGCTCGAGCCAGCCGACGAGCGCGCTGGCGATGCCGCAGCGCCGATGCGCCGGCTCGATCGCGAGCAGGAGCAGATGCGCTTCCTCGTCGCCGTACTTCATGATCGCGAAGCCGGCGCGATCGCCGGCGCGCATGGCGACGATGGCGTTGGTGTCGCGATGCCGGAGGTTCCTCAGGATGCGCTCGCGCGTCCAGCTCCAGCCCAGGCCGTGCTCGATGTGGTCGCGCGACATCTCGGCGATGCAGAGCGCGTCGTCGCGCGTCGCGAAGCGGATCGAAGCGGCCGATGCATCGCTGTCCATCGCTTCATTCTGCGGCAAACGCGGCAGCAGCTTTTGCATCGTCGGCGAGTGGCGCGCGAGACGGGGCAACGACGGCGACGCCGAGCGAAAGATGGCGATTCAGCAGCATGGCGGGCCTCGGAGGATCGATGCAGATCGAAGGCTGGCCCAGCACCTTCGATCCGTGACATTCCGTCACGTCGGCCTCGCCGAGTCGCGCGAGTTCCAGGCCGAGACGATGTCGCGGTGCTCAGGAATATTGCTCAGAAAGCTCTCGCGCAGTGCGGTGTCGGTGATGCCGGCCGCTCGAGCCTCCAGCTCAGCGTGCGCGTCGGCCAGGGCATCGGCAGCACGCGGGTCGCCCGCACAGGCCAGCGCCAGATGGCAGGTCAGGCGGATGACCCTCGAGTCTGTGCCCTGAAGCGTGCCGCCGGCCGCCAGGTGATCGATCAGCCCTTGCACCGGCGGCAGCGATTGCGGCATCACGCCCCGCGCCAGTGCCACCCGCGCCAGCCCCGCCGCGGCGTCATGCTGCCGGACGTGGGCGAGCGCCACCGCCGCGCCATGCGCGCGCTCGAACGCTGCGGCTGCCGCGTCGTGCCGTCCGAGCGCCAAATGGGCATCGCCGACACGGCACAAGGCGTTGGCCTCGAGGAGGGCGTCGCGCATGGCGACGGCGATGTCCAGCGCCGACTGCGCGTGCTCCAGCGCCGCCGCGGCGTCACCGTCGTGCAGCGCGAGCACCGACAGGCGGAGCAGGGGATAGCACTCCGTCGCGCGGTCGCCGACGTCGCGGGCCAGTCTCAACCCCTCCTGCAGATGGCGCCGCGCCTGGGAGCGCTCGCCCATCTCCAGCCATGCAGAGCCGAGGTTGATGAGCGTCGTGCAGGCGGACCTGCGGTTGCCGAGCTCTCTTTCGACGAGCACCTTCTGCTGCAGCGCGTCCAGGGTGCCCATCCAGTCTTCCTGTTCGTTCGCGATGCTGGCCAAGGCGCTGAGAGCGAGGGCCTCGGCGCTGCGCAGCCCCAGCGCGCGCGCGGCGGCCAGGTTGTCGGCCGCGATCGCGCGGCCCGCCACCGGATCGCCGAGCACCGACAGCGCGACCGCCAGTCGCTGCTGTGCACGCAGGCCTAGCGCGACCGCACCGGCGCGCTTGGCCAGCGCCATCGCCTCCCGGGCTGCGCTCTCCATCGCACGGAAGTCGGTAGTGCGCAGTGCGAAGTCGCTGCGCCGCCAGGCCACCTCGGCACGACGGGTGTCGTCGTCGAGTGCTTCCGCCAGGCCGTGCAGCGCATCGATCTCGGCGCGCTGCTCGGTGCGCCGGCCTTGCAAGTCGAGCGTGCGCTCGCGCACGTCGAGCAGCCGCCAGCGCATCAGCATCGAGTCGCTCGCTGGATCGGCGCCGAGCAGCGCGAGTGCCCGGCCTGTGTAGCCGAGCACCGCCTCGTGCGCGTAGCGACCCGCGGCGTGCACGGCGGCGCGGGCGAAGTACTCGCAGGCGTTCGGTGCGTCGCCTGCCCGTTCGAAGTGCTCCGCCGCCACGCCGAGGAAGTCGTTGGCGCGGGCGCCCGTCAGGCGGGCGAGCCAGGCAGCGGCCTTGGCGTGATACCCCCTCCTCAGCCGCTTGAGCACGGTGTCGTAGGTGACGTGGTGCAGCACCTGATGGCTGAAGGCGTACTCACGCACCCCCTCGAAGCCTGCGTCCTGGTGCGGGACGACCATCCTCCTCTGCGTCACGTGCGGCATTTCCTCGGGCGCACGCGCATCGATCGCCGCCAGCGTCTGATCCCAGAACACGAAGCCGATCGCCGAGGCCTGTTGCAGCGCCAGCTTCTCCGCCGGCATCAAGCCGTCCAGGCGTGCCTGCAGCACGGCGGTGAGCGTCTGCGGCACCTGCGTAGCGAGCAGCTTCTCGACGTGCAGGGTCCAACGGTCCGGACCGGCCTCGATGGCACCGCGATCGACGAGCATGTTCACCAGCTCTTCCATGTAGAACGGGTTGCCCTCGGCACCGTTGGTGATGAGCGCTCGCAGGTCGGCAGGGATCTCGGGAAGCTTCTTCAGCAGCTCATCGGTGAGCAGCGAGCTCGAGCGCTCGTCGAGCGCGCCGAGCTCGATGCGCTGCGCGTCCGCGTTGCCGGGCCAGAAGGAGCTTCGCTCGAACAGCGTCGGCCGGGTCATGCCGACGATCAGCATCGGCACGTCGTGACTCACGCGGGCGAGGTGGGCCAGGAAGTCGAGGGAGCCCTCGTCCGACCAGTGCAGGTCCTCGATCAGCAGGAGGATCGGCGCGTCGGCGTTCGCCGCGACGCGGCGAAACATCCGCGCCGCCGCGTGGAAGCCGCGGTCGCGGATCTGCTTGCCGTCGCCGCGAATGCCCTCGATGTGCCTGCTGTCGCTGAAGTCCAGGCCGATCAATTGGCCGAGCAGATGGGCGTGGGCTTGGGCCAGGTCCTCGCCATCCTCGGCCCGAAAGAGCGGCTCGATGCCCTGTTCGATCTTTTGCCGGGCCTGGGCCAGGCTGTCGCCGTCGCCGATCCGAAGCCGCGCGGCGACGATGTCGCGCAAGAGGCCGTAGGGCTGGGTCAGCGTCTGCGGCGTCGCCCGTCCCTGGACGACGACGAAGCGTTCGGGCTGCGTCTCGGTCCAGTCCTGGAACTCGTGGAGCAGCCGGCTCTTGCCGACGCCGGCTTCGCCGACGACGGCGACGGCTATCAGCCGCCCTTCCCGGTGCAGTGCCCTGAACGCGTCGCGCAGCCTGTCGAGCTCGTCGCTGCGCCCGATCATGCGGGTCTGGACGCCTTCGACTCCGCGCGCCCCGATGCGGAATGCGCGTGGCTTGGTGCCCACGACGAGATAGGTGGCCACGGGCTCGTCCAGGCCCTTCACCGGCAGCGCGGGCTGCGCTTGCACGTCGAACAGGCCGCGCACGTGGCGGTAGGTGTCGCGGCTGATGCGCAAGGTTCCGGCCGCCGCGGTCTGCTCCATGCGCGCAGCGACGTTGACTGCGATGCCGCGGATGCTGCCTTCGGCATCGACCCCGCCGCCCAGGAGGACGCTGCCGGTGTGCAGGCCGACCCGCAAGTCGAAGCCCTGCTGCCCATGCTCGCGCTCGATCCGCTCGCCCTGGTGTCGACCCTCTTCGAGCAATGCGAGTCCGGCGCGCACGGCCCGCTCCGCGTCGTCTTCGCGAACCTCGTCGGCGCCGAACACGGCCAACAGGCTGTCGCCGGCGTATTGCAGGACCTTGCCGCCGTGGGACTCGACGATGGCACTGCAACGCGTCAGCGCACCATCCATCACCGCGTGGATGTCTTCGGGGTCGAGATGCTGGCTGAGCGTCGTGGAGCCGACGACATCGAGAAACAGGATGCTGACCTGCCTGAGCGCCTGCGCCGGAACGGCGGGCGGCGAAGCGAGCGGCGCGGCGAACCTGGCGCGCAGCGAAGCCAGCGCCTCGTCGGTGACCGCGTCACCGAGCAGGCCGCGGTGCGACTCGAGCGCGACAATGCCCGCCTTCAGCTGTTCCTGTTCGGTCGCCATACGGCGCGAGGATAGTGGTCGCCGCCCCCGGACGCCGAGTGCCAGCGCCATACCTCTCGCTCGAAATCCTGACATCGGGCCAGTGACCGCTCTGTCAGTCGCCGGGGAATTGGCGTCCGGCCTCGCGACTCGGAGCGCGCCGGAGCTAAGCGGATACCCCTTATGCCCGTACAGTTCCGCTCCATGTCCCGGCTCATCGCCCACCTCGACATGGACGCGTTCTATGCGTCGGTGGAGCTGCTGCGCTATCCCGAGCTGCGCGGCCGCGCCGTCGTCATCGGCGGCGGCCGCGACCGCCAGCCGCGCCGCCAGGCCGACGGCTCGCTCGTCTTCTTCTCGCTGCGCGACTACGCCGGCCGCGGCGTCGTCACGACAAGCACCTACGAAGCGCGCAAGCTCGGCGTCTTCTCGGCGATGGGGATGATGAAGTCGGCCGCGCTCGCGCCCGACGCGGTGCTGCTGCCGGTCGACTTCGACGAGTACCGCAAGTACTCGCGCCTCTTCAAGGCCGCCGTGCGCGAGATCGCGCCGCACGTCGAGGACCGCGGCATCGACGAGATCTACGTCGACCTGAGCGAGCTTTCCGGCGTGCACGACGACGGTGGCCGACGCGTCGGCACCGACCTCAAGAGGGCCGTGCACGAGCACACCGGTCTGACCTGCTCGATCGGCATCACGCCGAACAAGCTGCTCTCCAAGCTGGCCTCCGAGCTCGACAAGCCCGACGGCCTGACGCTGCTCTCGGTCGACGACATCCCGACGCGCATCTGGCCGCTTGCGGCGAGGAAGGTCAACGGCATCGGCCCGAAGGCGGCGGAGAAGCTCACCGCGCTCGGCCTGCACACGATCGGCAACATCGCGGGCGCCGAGCCGGCGTTCCTGATCGCGCACTTCGGCAGCAGCTTCGGCGCATGGCTGCACGAGGCCTCGCACGGCCGCGACGATCGCGCCGTCGTCACATCGAGCGAGCCGAAGTCGATCAGCCGCGAGACGACCTTCGACCGCGACCTGCACGCGGTGCGCGACCGGAGCGAGCTCGGCGCGATCTTCACGCAGCTCTGCGAAGGTCTCGCGAGCGACCTGGCGAGGAAGAGCTACGCCGCGAAGACGATCGGCGTGAAGCTGCGCTTCGACGACTTCAGGATCGCGACGCGCGACCTCACGCTGCCGGCCCACACGCTCGACGCGCGCGAGATCCGCCGGGCCGGCGGCCAGTGCCTGAAGCGCGTCGACCTGACGCGGCGGCTGCGGCTCATCGGTGTGCGCGCGAGCGCGCTGGCCACGCTCTCCGACCTGGTCGCGCCGCTGCCGCCGCAGTACCCGGAAGGGGTGCCGCCGAGAGCTGTGGCCGTGCGCGACGACCCCGGGGACGACAGCCTGCCGCTCTTCGGCGCCGCGTCGTAGCATCGTCGTCACCTCCACGGCGACCGCGTCCATGCCCGTCATCACCAACATCGAAGACCTGCGCGTGCTCGCCAAGCGGCGCGTGCCGCGCATGTTCTACGACTATGCCGACTCCGGCTCGTGGACCGAAGGCACCTACCGCGCCAACGAGAGCGACTTCCAGAAGATCAAGCTGCGCCAGCGCGTCGCGGTCGACATGGCGAACCGGTCGATCGCGACGACGATGGTCGGCATCCCGGCGGCGATGCCGGTGGCGATCGCGCCGACCGGCCTCACCGGGATGCAGCACGCCGACGGCGAGATCCTGGCCGCACGCGCGGCCGAGAAGTTCGGCATCCCGTTCACGCTCAGCATGATGAGCATCTGCTCGATCGAGGACATCGCCGCCCACACGAAGGCGCCGTTCTGGTTCCAGCCTTACATGCTGCGCGATCGCGCCTTCATGGAGCGCCTGTTCGAGCGCGCCCGCGCCGCGAAATGCAGCGCGCTCGTCCTCACGCTCGACCTGCAGATCCTCGGCCAACGCCACAAGGACCTGAAGAACGGCCTGACGGCGCCACCCAAGCCGACACTCGCCAACATCCTGAACCTGATGACCAAGCCGCGCTGGTGCCTCGGCATGCTGGGCACGAAGCGGCGCAGCTTCGGCAACATCGTCGGTCACGTGGACAATGTCGGCGACCCGGCGTCGCTGTTCGCCTGGACGGCGCAGCAGTTCGATCCGACGCTCAGCTGGACCGATGTCGAGTGGGTGAAGAAGCGCTGGGGCGGCAAGCTGATCCTCAAGGGCATCCTCGACGTCGAGGACGCGAAGCTCGCGGTCGCGAGCGGCGCCGACGCGATCGTCGTCTCGAACCACGGCGGCCGGCAGCTCGACGGCGCGCCGTCGTCGATCAGCGCCCTGCCCGCGATCGCCGAGGCGGTCGGCTCGCAGATCGAGGTCTGGATGGACGGCGGCATCCGCTCCGGCCAGGACGTGCTCAAGGCCTGGGCCCTGGGCGCGCGCGGCACGCTCATCGGCCGCTCCTTCCTCTACGGCCTCGGCGCGATGGGCGAGGCCGGCGTCACCAAGGCGCTGGAGATCATCGCCAGGGAACTCGATCTCACCATGGCCTTTTGCGGGCACACCGACATCCGCGACGTGGACCGGCGCGTATTGCTTCCCGGGACCTACTGAGATCCGACTCCGCGTGACCGCCATGACGCTCGACCAGCTGCACGACTTGAAGCGCTGGCACCAGCGCCATGCGCACGACCAGCCGCTCGAGAAGAACGTGTGGGACATGGTCCTCACGTTCTGGCTGTCGGGCTGGGTCGGTGCGCCGGTGACGCTGCTCGTCCACGCCGGCTGGGCGTTCTTCGTCTGCGCCGCCCTGCTGTTCCTGCCGTCGAGCTACGTCGTCCTGCGCAGGCGCCTGCACGCGTCGCGACGGCTGCGCTGCGACTGGATCGCGACGATCCGCTCGCGCCCCCGCCGTTCCTAGCCCGCGCGCACGCGGTCGCGCCCTTCGCCGCCGAACCGGCCGATCCGGTCGATGGCGCGGATCGCGCCGGCCGCGGCGTCGCTGAAGCGGCGCAGCACTTCGTCGCCGACGAGATGGCCGTGCTTGTCGTTGACGCGCTTGAACAGATCGACGGCGAAGGGTGCCACGGCGAAGGGCTGCGACGTCCGCTGCATCCGGTCGCGCTGCTCGCCCACCAGCCGCATGATCGCGCGCCGGTTCATCGTGCCGGTCAGGTCGTCGCGGCTGGCCAGCCGCTCGACCTCGTCGAGGGCGGTGGCGATCCGTTCATGCGCAGCGAGCCGAAGGCGAAGACGACGAAGGTCCCATCATCAGCGGCACTCCGACGGACGGCGTCGCGAGCGCGAAGGCAAGGAGCAGGGCGCAATGCGCAGTCATCTGCTCGATGACCATGGGGTGGTCGCCGCCCGGCGACGGCGCTTCCGTCAGCGGCGCAGCCGACATCGTCCCGAACGAGCTCGCAGGAGACACATGACTCTAGAGATCACGCCCTTCGAAGGTGTTGCAGCGATCGACGCTGCCGCTCTCGACGCCGCGCTTGAACCAGTTGACGCGCTGCGCGCTCGTGCCGTGGGTGAAGCTCTCGGGCACGACCGTGCCCTGCGACTTCTTCTGCAGCGTGTCGTCGCCGATCTGTGCGGCCGCATTGAGCGCGGTCTCGATGTCGCCCGGCTCGAGGCGCCAGCCCTGCTCCTTCTGCGAGCGTGCCGCCCAGACGCCGGCGAAGCAGTCGGCCTGGAGCTCGACGCGCACGCTGATCGCGTTGGCCTGCGCCTCACCGCCGCGACGGCGCAGGGCATCGACCTTGTCCATGATGCCGAGCTGCTGCTGCACATGATGGCCGACCTCGTGGGCGACGACGTAGGCCTGCGCGAACTGGCCCGGCGCGCCGAGCTTCTGCTCGAGCACCTTGTAGAAGCGCAGGTCGATGTAGACCTTCTGGTCCTCGGGGCAATAGAACGGGCCCATCGCCGCCTGGCCCTGGCCGCACGCGGTCGGGTAGCTGCCGGTGAAGAGCACGAGCTTGGGTGGCTGGTAGGTCCGGCCCGACTCCCTGAAGATGTCGGTCCAGACGACTTCCGTGCTGCGCAGCACCTGCGAGACGAAGCGTGCTCCCGCGTCGTCTGCCGGAGGCGCCGGCGCCGGGCCATGCTGCACGACGGGCGCGCTGCTTTCACCTCCGCCGATCAGGCCGAGGATCGTGAGCGGGTTGATGCCGAAGATCCAGCCGGCGATGAGCGCGATGGCGATGCTGCCGATGCCCAGGCCGCGCCCGCCGATGCCGAAGCCGCCGCCTCCGCCGCCGCTCATGCCGCGCGCGTCCTCGACGTTGCTGCTTTCATCCTGGCCGTCCATGCGCATGTCGCTTCCCCCGGTGAATCGACGCGATGGTAGCCTCCGCGCCCGCCTCGAGGGTTCCGGCCGGGACGCCGTCGAGCGCGTCGGCGGCGTGACGTCGCTCACACCCGGAACAGGGGTTGAAGTGCGACTCCTGCGGGTCGGCAGGCGAGTTGTCCTACCATCGGCTCATCGCCGCTTCGAGGCCCGCCATGCGCACCGCCACCGAGCTCCTCGCCCAGTACGCCGAATACCACCGCGACCGGCGCAACATCTGCAGCCATCTCATCGGCGTGCCGATGATCGTCTTCGGCATCGGCGTCCTGCTCGCCCGGCCCGCGCTCGCCGCCGGCGGCGTCGAGGTGACCCCCGCCTGGATCGTCTTCACCCTGGTCGCGGCCTGGTACCTCACGCGCGGCAATGCCGTCCTCGGTGTCGCGGTCAGCGCCATCGTGGGCGTGCTGCTCTGGCTCGCCCAGCAGGTTTCGGGCGGCAGCGTTCCGGCCTGGCTCGGCTGGGGCGCAGGGTTCTTCCTCGTCGGCTGGGCAATCCAGTTCCTCGGCCACTGGTACGAAGGACGCAAGCCCGCATTCGTCGACGACATCGTCGGCCTGCTCGTCGGCCCGATGTTCATCACCGCCGAGGCGATGTTCATGCTCGGCTGGAACAAGCCGCTGCTCTCGGAGATCGAGCGGCGCGCCGGCCCGACGAAGATCCGCGACATCGCCCGGATCGCCTAGACCCTCGGGTAGTCGCAGCGCCCGGCGGAGTCGAGCACGAATCGGGTCACGGCGTCGGCGTCGTTCAGGTCGATGATCGGCAGCCTCGTCGGCGCGGGCAGTTGGTCGGCGCTGTCGGTCGCAATCGCGATCACGAACGGATCGTCCGGATAACGCGCCCGCATCCCCGTCGACGCGCGCCAGACCTCGATCTTCGGCAGTGCCGCGTTCTTGAAGCCCTCGACCAGCACCCAGTCGCATTCATCGAGCTCGTCGATCAGCTGATCGACCGTCGGCTCCGCCGGCTCCGGATATTCGCGCATCTTGGCCATGCGCCGGCTCGATGCGACGACGACCTCGTAGGCGCCGGCCTGACGATGGCGCCACGAATCCTTGCCCTCGTGATCGATGTCGAAATCATGGTGGGCGTGCTTGACGACGGAGACGCGCTGGCCGGCCAGGCGCAGGCGGGCGATCAGCTGCTCGACCAGCGTGGTCTTGCCGGATCCGGAGTAGCCACAGAAGGCGATGACGTGCATGAGACGAGTTTAATGACCCGGTCGTCACGGGCCGCCCGGGCGGCCGGACGTTGTATTGCCGAATAATCGGCGAACCCATGGACGAACCTCTTCGCGATCCGCCGTCTCCGCCTCGCGGCTGGCTCGTGCCGACCGACGCGTTCTGGCGCTCGTTGCTCGACCTGCCGGAGCTCGCGCTCGTCGCCGAGTCGTGCGCCGGCGAGCGCCGCCTGCACGACGCGCTCGCGGCCAACCCCGCGCGCGCCGTCGACGCTGCAGCGCTCGCAGCGGTGGCGGACGACGACGCTCGCGGCAACTACGCCACTTTTCTCGCCTACCGTGATGCGCTGCTCGCCTCCGGCACGCTCGAGGCGCACTACCTCGCCCTGATGCGCAGCGGTCGCATCGCCGTGCCGCCGGTCTTCGTCGCCGCGACGCTCGAGGCGATCGTCGAGCACCTGCTCGATGCGGCGACCAGCGACGGCTTCGAGCGTCGCGCCGGCCAGCTCCTCCATCGCGAGCAGCGCGTCGCGCTGAACGAAGGCCGCGTCCTGGTGGCGGACCGCGAGACGATCGACGCCGAGGATGCCCCGAAATTCGACGTGATCGGCTCGCTCATGCTCCGCAACGGCGCGCATGCCGAGCCGCCGACGTGGCCGGTCCTGAACGCTAGCAACGCCGCCACGGTGGTCGACGACAGCCACGCCCGCCGCTTCGTCTTCGACCTGACCCACGAGGTGGCGAGCGACGTCGGCCACGGTCTGATCTTCACGATGACTCGCGCCCATTCCGGCATCGGCGCCCTGTCCCGGGTGCTCGAGCGCTGGGTCGCGCACTTCTTCGGCATCGAGACGACGATCCGGCCGCTGCAGCGGATCGACGATCCGGCGTGGTCGTGGCACATCGGCCTCGACGTCGACTCGAGCGCGATGCTCGACGACCTGTACCGCGGCGGCACCCTCGACGACGCGCGCAGGCGCCGCCTGCTGGCGCTGTTCCGGCTCGATTTCGCGGACGCAGGCGACATGCGCGCCGACCTCGCGGGCAAGCCGGTCTACCTCGGCCTGGCGATGAGCGAGGCGGGCACGCTGAAGCTGAAGCCGCAGAACCTGCTCATCAACCTGCCGCTCGCGACGCCCTCGTAGCCGGCTCGACCTCAGCGCGCCGCGTCGGGAAAGAACAGCTGCTGGCCGTCGATCTTGTAGGCGGCGATCGTCGACTGTCCGGCAGGCGACAGCACCCAGTCTGCGAACGCCTGGGCGAGCGCCACCTTGACGTGCGGATGCTTCGCCGGATTGACGACGATGACGCCGTACTGGTTGAACAGTTTCTTGTCGCCCTCGACCAGGACGTCCAGCTTGCCGCGATTCTTGAACGAGAGCCAGGTGCCACGGTCGGTGAGCGCGTATGCGTCGGTCGACGATGCGATGTTGAGGGCAGGCCCCATGCCGCAGCCGCATTGCTTGTAGCCGGCGAAGCGCGCTCCTGGGGCATCGATGCCGGCGGCCTTCCAGTAGCGCAGCTCGGCGGCGTTCGTGCCGCTCCTGTCGCCGCGCGAGATGAAGGGCGCGGACTGCGCGGCGATCTTCTCGAGGGCGGAGACGACGTCCCGGCCGCGGACGTGCGCCGGATCGTCCGCCGGGCCGACGATCACGAAGTCGTTGTACATGACGTCGCTCCGCTTGATCCCGAAGCCTTCGGCGACGAGCTTCGTCTCGGCCGCCGTGTCGTGGACGAAGAGCACGTCTGCGTCGCCGCGCCGTCCCATGTCCAGGGCCTGTCCGGTGCCGACCGCGACGACGCGCACGTCGATCCCCGTCGCCTGCTTGAACGCCGGCAGGAGGTGGGCGAAGAGTCCCGACTGCTCGGTGCTCGTCGTCGAGGCCATGACGATGCTGCGCTCCTGCGCCGACGCCAGCGGCGCGACGAGTGCGAGCGACGCCGCCGACAGCGTCGCGAGCAGCAGGCGGCGACCCGGCAATTTCAGACTTCGAGCGACCACGAGAGTTCTCCTTTGAGGAACAGATCGGCGCGGCCGTTCGCGCCCGAGCCGAAGAAGTCGGCCACCGGCAGGTCGGTGTCGATGCGACCCGAATCCATGTAGACGACCCGGCTCGCCAGGCGCTGGGCCTGGCCGAGGTTGTGGGTGCTCATGACGAGCGTCATGCCGTCGGCAGCGAAGGCGGCGAGGAGCGCCTCGACCTCCTTCTTCGCCGAGGGGTCGAGGTTGGCCGTCGGCTCGTCGAGCAGGAGGATGTCGGGGCTCACGGCCCAGCCGCGCGCGAGGGCGAGGCGCTGCTGCTCGCCGCCCGAGAGGGACCGCGCCGGACGGTCGCGAAGCGCGGTCAGGCCGACGCGCCGCAGCGCCAGCGCGGCGCGCTCGTCGCGCGCGGCCGCCGACGTGGCGCGGCGCGCCAGCCACAGGGCGATGCGCAGGTTGTTCCAGACCGACAGGCGCAGCAGGAACGGGTGCTGGAATACCATCGCCTGGATGCCGGCCGGCCGCATCGCCTCGCGCGACCCGGTGTGGGCGACGGCGCCGCCCAGCAGCCGCAGGAGGCTGGTCTTGCCGGAGCCGTTGGCGCCGACGACGGCGACGAAGTCGCCGGCGCGGATCTCGATCGTCGCGTCCTGCACTGCCCGCACCCGGCCGTAGGCGACCGACGCGTCGCGCAGCGCGAGCAGCGTCTGTGCTGCGGCCGCTGTCATCGCGCCTCCGTCACCAGCGGCCCGACGCCGCGCCGCAGCCCGACGACGGCGACGTTGAGCAGCGCGACGACTGCGAGCAGGATGCCGCCGAGCGCGAGGGCCAGCGGCAGGTCGCCCTTGCTCGTCTCGAGCGCGATCGTCGTCGTCATCACGCGCGTGAAGCCGGCGATATTGCCGCCGACGATCATCACCGCGCCGACCTCGGCGACCGCGCGGCCGAACGCGATCAGCATCAGCGTCGCCACCGCCCAGCGCTCGTGCACGAGCATGAGAAGCGCGCAGACGAAGGCGCCGGCGCCCATCGAGCGCAGTTGGTCGCCGCCGTCGCGCAGGGCATCGGCGACGACCTGGCGCGCAAGCGCGGCGATGATCGGAAGCACCAGGATCGTCTGGGCGATGACCATCGCCGTCGGCGTGAAGAGGATGCCCCACGAGCCGAGCGGGCCGCTGCGCGAGAGCAGCAGATAGACGACGAGGCCGACGACGACCGACGGCAGCGCCAGCAGCGTGTCGAGGGCCAGCAGGGCGGCGCGCTGGCCGGGGAATCGTGCCACCGCCAGCCATGCGCCGGCGGCCAGCCCGATCGCGGCCGCGCACAGGCAGGCGCTGCCGCTGACGGCGAGCGACAGGGCGACGGTGCGAACGAGCTCCGGGTCGGCATGGACAATCAGGCGAAGCGAAGTCGCGAAGCTCTCCCCCAGCGCGCTCATCGCGAGTCCTTCATCCGGACGGCATTCTGGGTGGCCGTCGCTCCAGGGTCGATATGAACGCACATGCATAGGGTCGACCTCGCCTACAGCCTGACGTCGGGGCAGCGCGATCGGCGCGAGCTGCACCATCCCCTGCTCGAGCTGCTCGCCGAGATCCATCGCAGCGGCTCGATCTCGGCCGCGGCGCGCGCGCTCTCGCTCTCGTACCGTCACGTCTGGGGCGAGCTCAAGCGCTGGGAGGGCGAGCTCGGCCGGCCGCTCGTGGTCTGGGTCAAGGGGCAGCGCGCCCGCCTGTCGCCGTTCGGGATCAAGCTGCTCTGGGCCGAGCGCCAGGCGCAGGCGCGTCTCGCGCCGCAGCTGGCGTCTCTGCGCAGCGAGCTCGAGCGCGCCTTCGCGCTCGCCTTCGACGACGACGCCGAGGTCGTCCCGATCTCGGCCAGCCACGACGAAGCGCTGCCGCTCCTCGGCGACTGGTGTGCGCACCGGCACAGGCTGCACCTCGACCTGCGCTTCACCGGCAGCGTCGACGCGCTGTCGGCGCTGAACGACGGCCGCTGCCTGCTCGCCGGCTTCCACGCCCTGACCGACGCGCCGCTCGGCTCGCCGACGGCGCTCGTCTACCGGCCGATGCTCCAACCCGGGCGGCACAAGCTGATCGGGTTCGCGTCGCGCAGCCAGGGGCTGATCGTCGCGGCCGGCAATCCGCTCGCCCTGCGGTCGCTGCGCCACCTTGCCGACCCGCGCATCCGCTTCGTCAATCGCGCCCGCGGCACAGGCACGCGCGTCGTGCTCGACGAGCTCCTCGCCGCGGCCGCGGTGCGGACCGACGACATCGTCGGCTACGACCGTGTCGAACCCTCGCATCGCGCCGTCGCGCAGCTGGTGTCGAGCGGCGCGGCCGACGCCGCGTTCGGCATCGAAGCGGTCGCGCGCGCCAGGGGACTCGACTTCATCGAACTCGGCCGCGAGCGCTACTTCCTGGCCACGCTCG
>CAJDUN010000059.1_pt1 | contig 14039 bp, 14 predicted proteins | sample 7390741 | NCBI WGS metagenome assembly CAJDUN01 (sample SAMEA7055660, study PRJEB34461) | soil metagenome | biome: terrestrial ecosystem; feature: Peninsula; material: soil | place: Antarctica | collected 2016 | reverse complement strand
CGCAACGCGATCGCACGCTTCGACCAGGTCGAAGGCGTCACCGACGCCGAGCGCGATGCCGCCTGGAAGCGCATCACCGCCGCCGCGAAGAAGTACGGCGTCGAGGTCGGCGAGAGCTCGTGGCGCGAGCTCGGCAAGAAGCGCAGCTGACTCTCAGGCGCCGGCCGGTGCCTTGCGCAGCGCGACCCAGTAGGTCGCGCCTTGCGGGCCGTAGCGCTCGGCGTGCTCGACGGAGTGGTCGAGCTGGAAGGCGTCGCCGGCGACGAGGTGGCGCGTCGTGCCGTGTGCGGTCAGCCACATCTCGCCCCGGACGACGAGCGCATCGACCGAGAAGGGATGGGTATGGGTCGCCGTCTCGGTGTTGGCAGCCCATTCGCGCTCGGCCACTTCATTGAAGCCGCGCCCGCGCGCAGCGGCCTTGAAGGTCGTGAAGTCGGGGATGTTCATGGCATGAAGAATGGACCGGGCACTCATGGCTCGTCAAGTCCGTCGCTGCCCGCCTCGCTCGCTTCGCGGACAAGGCCGGTCGCCGGATCGAGCGCCAGCACCCGGTCGGCGGTGGCGATCGTCTCCCGGCGATGCGCGACCAGGACGCGCGTCAGCGCCATCGCCTCGACGGCGTGGCTCACGAGAGCCTCGCTGCGGCCATCGAGGTGGCTCGTCGCCTCGTCGAGGAAGAGGACCTTGGGCGCGTGGTAGAGAGCGCGGGCGATGAAGAGGCGCTGCTTCTGGCCGCCGGCCATGTCGGCGGCGGCCTCGGCCAGGAGCGAGTAGTACTGCATCGGCATCGCCTCGATGTCGGCGGCGACGTTGGCCTGCTGCGCCGAGCGGGCGACCCGGCCCATGTCGATCGGCGCATCGAAGAACGAGATGTTGTCGGCGATCGTGCCCTGGAACAGGATGTCGTCCTGCATGACGACGCCGATGACGCGCGCGTAGTCGGCCGAGGCGATCGTCCTCAGGTCGCGGCCGTTGATGAGCACCTCGCCGCGCGTCGGCTCGAGCAGCCCGACCATGATCCCGAGCAGCGTCGTCTTGCCGCTGCCCGACGGCCCGGTGATGGCGACCGACTCGCCCGGCTCGACGACGAGGCTCGCGCCCTTCAGCACCCATGGGCTGTCGCTGCCGTAGCGAAACCACACGTCGCTCACCTCGATGCGCACGCCGGCCGAATCGGCGACGGCGAAGGGTGAGGTCGATACCGCGTCGGCCGGCGCGGGTTCGTCGAGCATCACGTCGTCGATCCGCTCGGCGTTGCTGCGCACGCGGCGCAGCTCCATCGCGTAGTTGACCCCGCGGTTGAGGCGTTCGACGAGCAAGGCGCGGAACAGGAAGAACATCATCATCGTGCCCAGCGTGATGACATTGCCGAGGACGAGCCAGGTGCCGGTCGCGATCAGGGCGACGTTGCCGAGTCCGCCGGTCAGCTGAGCGGCCTGCGCCGAGAACATCGTCAGCCGCCCGTCGGCAAGACCGAGGTTGGTGAGCTCCACGAACTTGTTGCGCCAGACCGCGGCGCGCACCTGCTCCTTGCCGAAGAGCCGGATCGCGCGCGCGGCGCGAGCGTTCTCGAGGAAGTACCCATCGGCCTGCGCGGCGACGCGCAGGCTCCGGCGCGAGACCTCGATCGCCGCGTGGCGCAGACACGCTGTCGAGGCGAGGTTGAGCGCCGCGAACACGATCACGACCAGCGCCATCCAGGGCACGGCGACGAGCATCACGACGATGATCGCGATCGACATCACCGCGTCGAGCAGGGCCTGCAGCAGCTGCGCCGTCACCAGCGACTGGATCGTGTCGACCGAGCGGCTGCGGCTGAGGATGTCGGCGCTGTGGTGCCTCAGGAAGAAGCGCGCCGACTTGCGGTGCAGCGCGCGCACGAAGCGGTCCTTCAGCTCGTAGCCGACGCGCGCGCCGAAGACCGAGATCGTCCAGGCGCGCACGACCGAGATCGCCGACTGGAGCAGCACGACGAGGGTGAAGCCGACCGCCAGCACCCAGACGAGCCGACCGTCGGAGCCTTGCAGCGCGCTGTCGACCGAGATCTGCATCTGCAGTGGCACGACGAGCACCAGGATCTCCATGGCGATCGAGAGCGCGACGATCAGGGCGATGTCGGGCCGCCATTGCGAAAGCGGCTTCAGGAAGTCGAGCACCGAGACCTTGCGGCGAGCGCCGCGCGAGCGCTTCCAGTCGGGCGAGACGCGCGTCTCGAGGGCGACGCCGGTGAACGAGCGATCGACGTCCGACCACGGCACGGCGATGCGCCCTGCCGCCGGATCCATGATCACGATGCCGCCCTGCGTGACGCGCTCGAGGACGACGAAGTGGTTCATGTCCCAGTGCAGGATCGCGGGGATCGCGAGCTGCTTCAACGCTTCGACGCCGACCTTGACGCCGCGCGCCATGAGGCCGATGCGCTCGGCCAGGTTGCGCAGCTCGAGCAGGGTCTCGCCGCGGCCGCTCGGCACGGCCATGCGGCGCATCTCGGCGAGGCCGGGCTCGCCGTCGAAGTAGCCGCTGATCGCCGCGAGGCAGGCCAGCCCGCATTCGTTCAGCTCGCTCGCCGCGACGAACGGCACGCGACGGCCGCCCCAGAGCGAGAAGTTCAGCATCAGCGGCGCGGCTCGGCTGACGCGGTGCGAGGGTTTCGCCCGACGCTGTCGTTGAGGCCGCGCAGGATCGGGTCGAGCAGCCAGGCGAGGACGGTGCGCTTCTCGATCGGCACGAGCGCGTCGGCGAGCATGCCTGGCTTGAGCGGCAGCACCTCGCCATCGGCCGAGCGCAGCTCGCCCGGCAGCGTCGCCGTGGCGACGAACATCGGCTCCGACTGGCCTGACGCCTGCGGCAGTTCGCCAGGCATCGACGGCACCTCGTTGACGCTCTCGATGCGTGCCGCGAAGAGACCGAAGCGCTCCTGCGGATAGGCGCGAAAGGCGAGTTTGATCGCGACGCCGGGGCGCACCGAGGCGACGGCCGCCGGGGCGACCAGCAATTTCATCACCAGCGCATCGCCGGCCGGCGCGAGCGTGAAGAGCGGCTGGCCGGCCTCGACCGACTCGCCGTCGGCGAGCGACGCGAACGAGATCCGTCCGTCCTGCGGCGCGCGCATCACCTGCTCGGCGTCCATCTCGCTTTGCAGCGTGAGCCGGTTCAGCTCGCCGTTCGAGCGCTGCCGGTTCTCGATCACGCCGGCCAGCCGCGCGTCGATCAGGCGCCGCTCGGCGTCGCTCGTCTCGAGGTCGCGCTCGACGCGCGCGAGCGCGCCCCGTGCGCTCGCCAGGCGGCTCTCCTGCGCCGTCACCTCGTCGCGCTTTTGCGCCGCCTGCTGGCGCGGCAGGTAGCCCTCGGCCGCCGCCGAGGCGACGTGGTCGCTCTGCGCCGTGAGGCTGGCGAGCAGCCGCTCGCCCGAGCGGATGTCGGCGTGCAGCGTCTCGCGCTCCTCGCGCAGGCCGTGCAGGCGCCGCTCGAGCATCAGGCGATTGACGCCGGCCTCCTGGCGCGCGGCCTCGATCTCGCGCGCGATCGTCGCCTTCTCGGCCTCGAGCGACTGGCGCACGATGGCGCGCTCGCCGCCGCCTTCGGCGCGCAGGCGCTCGCTGCCGATCACCGCGAGCAGGTCGCCCTTCTTCACGAGCGCGCCGTCCTTCACGGCGATGCGCGAGATCCGGCCGTCGAGCGGCGCCTTCAGCCGCACGAGGCCGCTGCGGGCATCGACGAAGGACGCGACGCGGTGCACCGGCGAGTACTCGACCGTGGCGACGAAGATGAAGAGCCCGGCGAGGAGCACGAACGCGGCTGCCGTGAACACCGCGACGCCGCGCCAGTAGGTCGACAGCGCCGCGCCGATCTGGCTGCCCGAGGAAGCATCGATGGCCACCTGCCGGAACAGGGGCGAAGGCGGTCGATCCATGTCAGCGCCGGCGGGCGGTTCGTCGGCCGAGGAAGCCGGGATCGAGATTCTCACGCCTGCGCGCCGGGGCCGACCAGCTCCGGCGGCGGCGTGCGCCGGGACGGGCGTGTCCGTTCCTATTCGTCGTCGGGCGCCGCTGCCGACTCGTCATCGACGTCGCCCGTGTCGGCCGCGGTGGCGGCGACAGCGGCTGCCTTCTTCGACTTCGACTTGGCCTTGGCCTTGGCCGGCGTCGCGACTTCCGGCTCCAGCGCCTCGGCCTTCGCCGCCTCCGCCTTCAGTGCCGCGGCCGCCGCTTCGCGCACGAGGACGATCTCGGCCCGCTGCAGTCCGATCTCGACGCGCGGCCGCCAGCTCGGCTCGAGCCCCTTGTGGCGCAACGAGTTCTGCGCCAGGCCGATGTAGTTCTCGAGCTCTGCGACGGACAGCAGGTCGAGCTTGTCGAACAGCGCGCTCTTCTCCTCCGGCGTGAAGGGCTCGAGGGGCGTAAGGATCGTGTCTTTGTGCATCGGGCGAGCTTAGTCCCAATCCGGTGCCGATCCGAAGAGATTGCCCGGACCGGTCCCGATCGCGCTTGCTTCGTCTGCCGCTTCCTACCGTCTGTCTGGCGCTGGTCTCACCAGCCGTTACGTGCACTCCCGATGCGCTGCGCGCCGGCTTGCGATAGCTTTGCGACAACGTGTCCGGTGGAGAACGCGCGGTGTTTCGAGGCTTCGGTATCGCAGCGACGACAGCGCTCTGGCTCATGACGGCGACCGTCGCATCCGCCGGTCCGCTCGATCGCGCGACGACGACGGACGCCGCTCCGGCCCGCGCCTTCCTCTCCGACGGCAGCTATCGCTCGGCGTTCGTCCGCGGCAGGCTGGACCTCGGTGTGAAGTTGGATGCGCCGCTGCGCGCCCTGCATCCCGGCGAAGCGCCGATCGACCCGGTCATCGCCTACGTGCCGCCCGTCCCGACCTTGAGCGTTGGCCTGCGCAGCACGCCGGCCGGTGCGGTCGCCACAGCGGGCAGCCTTTTCGAGCGCGCGACGGGCGCCACCCTCGGGCAGTCGCCCGAGCGCAAGGTCGGCCTCGAATGGAAACCGGCGCAATCGCGCATCTTCCTGAACCGCGGCCTGGGCATCCGCCTCGACGGCGACGACCGCTTCACGATGCGCCTGAAGCGAGGCTCGCTCGGTCTCTTCATGAAGACCGCCTTCTAGGCGGCGCGCGCGGGTCAGCGCTTCGCCGCCGTCCGCCGTTCGATCTCGGCGATGAACTCCTGATACTGGCGCCGGGTCTCGCGCTCGATCACGGCCGGCCCGATCAGTGGCGGCAGCCACCTCGTGGGCACGTACTCGCCGTGATGGACGATGCGCGTGCCGGTGGGCACCGACGAGATCGAGGTCGTCGAGGCGTAGGCCTTGAAGTCGCCGCTGACCAGGCTCGACCGGATCTCCTTCAACGGCACCAGCTCGACCGCACGCACGGCCTCGAAGCCGAAGGTCATGAAGGCGAACGTGGTGCGTCCGGCCTGCATGACGTGCAGGTGGTCGTGGTCTCGGCGCTGCACGACCCTGCTTGCCGTCAGGTTCGAGATGAACGAGGTCATGTGGTCATCGTCGGTGAACACGGCCCAGGCCTCGCATGGCGGCCCGGGCGCCGTCGCCTCGACATCGACGACGACCGTCTCGCCGCGCCGTTCGACCGTGACGTCGATCTCCTGGGCCGGGCACGCCGCCACCGCGAGCACGAGCAGGGCGGCGGAGGCGGTCGACAGACGCATGGCGGTCGTGCAGTGGTGGGCAGATGCTGCCCGAACCGCGCGGCGGCCGCCACCGGGCCGCCCCGTCGCCCGTGCGAACATTCGGCTGGATTCATGAGACATCCCATGCGCACCATCTTCCCCGCCCTGTTCGCCGCCTTGGTCCTGTCGTTCGCCGCGGTCCCCGCCGAAGCGCGCCCGTTCGACGCCAAGGCGCTCGCCCGCTACGACCGCAGCTACGTCGAGTGCGAGGCGAGCAATCCGGCGATGAAAGGCCATCGCGACGAGGCCTATCTGAACCTGTGGCGCATCCCGCCCGACCAGAAGTCGCTGGCGCGGCTCGCCAAGCTGCGCGCCGATCCGGCCTATGTCGCCGAGAAGCAGAGCGCCGCGAAGGCGCCGGCGGGCGCGTCGGCGCCGACGTCGGTGGTCGTGCAGCGCCAATGCCGCGGCCTGTGGAGCGAGCATCAGCGCGCCGCCGAGTCCAAGAAGCGTCCCTGAGGCGACATCGTCGGGCGCGCTGAGCGCATCTCCCGTGCACGGCACAGCGTCCCCGATCCCGAATCGCGATCCGGTCGCGGCCGCGCTCGAGGCCGACGACGTGCTGCAGCCCGCCCACGCCGCGCTCGACGGCGCCGATCCGGAGCGGGCGTGCGAGATCGCGCTCGCGGCGCTGGCCGACGCCGAGCACCGGCGGGATCACCATCGCCAGGCCAAGGCGCTCCTCTTCCTCGCCCACCTCGATCGGCTGGGGTCGAGGTTTCGCGCCGCGCACAGTCGCGCCAAGCAGGCGGCACGCCTCTTTCGCTCCCTCGGCGACACCGTCGGCGAGTCGGGCGCGCTGTCGACGCTCGCGCACGCCTCGACCTGCCTCGGCCGCAACGAGGAGGCGATCGAATCCGCGCTCATCGGCGTGCGCCTGGCCGGGCCTGTCGCCAGCGCGTCGCACAAGGCGATGCTCTTCAACTACCTCGGTGTCGCCTATCTGTGGAGCCGCGACTTCGCCAAGGCCGAGCAGGCGCTCGCCTCGGCGATTGCCTGGGCCGAGGAATCGGGCGGCGTCGTCAGCGCGTTCCAGCCCGTCATCAACCAGGTGCTGGTCGAGGCACTCGGTGCGGTCGCGACGCGCTATCGCACCGGCGTCCTGCCGCCGCTCGGCCGGATGGCGGCTCGCCACGCGCGCTGCGAGGCGCTGGTGCAGCGCGGCGCGTCGTCGGGACTCTTCGTCGGCGGCCTGGCGGCCTCACGTGCCGCGTGGCTCCTGACGTCGGCGCTGACGCGCACGTGGACGGGCGTGCCCGACGCCGCCGCCGCGCTGCTTGCCGAGGCGCGCGTCGCGCTCGGCAGCGACAGCGTGCCGACGCTGGGTCACGCCTACGAGCATTGGGTGCGCGCCGAGCTCGCCTGGTCGCAGGGTCGGCTCGCCGAAGCGGCTGCGGAGTGCACTGTCCTGGTCGACATGGCGCAGCAGCTCGAGTACGAGCAGATGGCCTGCCTCGGCCTCCTGCTGTTGAGCCAGATTCACGAGAAGCTCGGCGAGACCGGCAAGGCCTTCGAGGCCCTGCGGAGCCTGCGCGAGCGCGAAGAGATGATCCGCGCCGAGAGCCTCGAGAGCCGCGAGCGTGCCGTGCAATGGCACCTGGAGCTGCGGCTGATCGAGCGCAACGTCCAGGAGCTCGAGGGCATGTCTCGTCACCTCGAGCGGCTGTCGCTCGAGGACTCGCTCACCGGCCTGGCCAATCGCCGCTGCCTGGAGCAGAGGCTCGATCCGGTGCTCGCGGCGCTTTCGGCGAGCGGGGCGCCGATGTCGATCGCCTTCATCGACATCGACAAGTTCAAGCTCGTCAACGATCTCCATTCGCACCACGTCGGCGACCTCGTGCTGAAGGCGATCGCCGCGATCCTCCTGCAGGCCACGCGCGAGCACGATGTCGTCGCCAGGCTCTCGGGCGACGAGTTCGCGATCCTGTTCCAGCGCGCCGACCAGGTCGAGGCGGCGCGCATCTGCGCGCGCATCACCACTGCGGTCGCCGGCTTCGCCTGGGACGCCATCGCGCGCGCGCTCAAGGTCACGGTCAGCATCGGCACGGCGGCGGCGTACGCCGGCGACTCGGTCGAGTCGCTCCTGCACCGCGGCGATTCGGCGATGTACGCCGCCAAGCGGCGCGCCGCGTTGGTCACCGGGAGCCCTTGACCGGCGCGCTTCTTCCAGGACACTCGCGACCATGCTCGAGACGACGGCGCCGCTCTACATCACGATGGACGAGCGCGACAACGTCGCGATCGTCGCCAACGACGGCGGCCTGCCTGCGGGAACGCGGTTCCCGTCGGGGCTGACCCTCGTCGACAAGGTGCCACAGGGCCACAAGGTCGCGCTCGTCGACATCGCCGCCGGCGAGGCGGTGCGTCGCTACGACGTCGTCATCGGCCGCGCGATGCGGGCGATTGCGGCCGGCAGCTGGGTCCACGAGCGGCTGCTCGAGATGCCGGCGGCACGCTCGCTCGAAGGGCTGCCGATCGCGACCGTGAAGCACGAGCCGCTCGCGCCGCTCGCCGGCCACAGCTTCGAGGGCTATCGCAATGCCGACGGCTCGGTCGGCACGAGGAACATCCTCGCCATCACGACCACCGTGCAGTGCGTCGCCGGCGTCGTCGACTTCGCCGTGCAGCGGATCAAGGCCGAGCTGCTGCCGCGCTTCCCGAACGTCGACGACGTCGTCGGCCTCGAGCACACCTACGGCTGCGGCGTCGCGATCGACGCGCCCGGCGCCGAGATCCCGATTCGCACGCTGCGCAACATCACGCTCAATCCGAACTTCGGCAACGAGGTGATGGTGGTGAGCCTCGGTTGCGAGAAGCTGCAACCCGAGCGCCTCCTGCCGCCCGGCTCGTTCGCGATCGTCGACGAGAGGAGCGTCGCCGACATCGGTGCCACCGAATCTCCGAAGCTCGACGTCGTCTGCCTGCAGGACGAGGCGCACATCGGCTTCCTGTCGATGATCGACTCGATCCTGGCGACCGCCGAGGAGCATCTCGAGCGGCTGAACGCGCGCCGGCGCGAGAGCGTGCCGGCGAGCGCGCTCGTGGTCGGTGTGCAGTGCGGCGGCAGCGACGCGTTCAGCGGCGTCACCGCGAACCCGGCCGTGGGCTTTTGCAGCGACCTGCTCGTGCGCGCCGGCGCGACCGTGCTGTTCAGCGAGACCACCGAGGTGCGCGACGGCATCGACCAGCTCACCGCGCGCGCATCGTCGCCGGAGGTGGCCGAGGCGATGATCCGAGAGATGGCGTGGTACGACGCCTACCTCGGCCGCGGCCAGGCCGACCGCAGCGCCAACACGACGCCGGGCAACAAGAAGGGCGGCCTGTCGAACATCGTCGAAAAGGCGATGGGCTCGATCGTCAAGAGCGGCAGCGCGCCGATCTCGGGCGTGCTCTCGCCGGGCGAGAAGCTGCGCGACCGCGGCATCGAGAGCGGCCTGGTCTATGCGGCCACGCCTGCGAGCGACTTCATCTGCGGCACGCTGCAGCTCGCCGCGGGCATCAACCTGCACGTCTTCACGACGGGCCGCGGCACGCCTTACGGCCTGGCCGAGGTGCCGGTGATCAAGGTCGCGACGCGCAGCGACCTGGCGCGGCGCTGGCACGACCTGATGGACGTCAACGCCGGGCGCATCGCCGAGGGCACGGCAACGATCGAGGAGGTCGGCTGGGAGCTCTTTCGGCTGATGCTCGATGTCGCCAGCGGCAGGAAGCAGACCTGGGCCGAGAAGTGGAAGCTGCACAACGCGCTGGTCCTGTTCAATCCGGCGCCGGTGACGTGAGCACCTCGCGATGACTTCCGCCCAGGGATCGGCTGGCGCGCGGAGAACTGCCTTGCGGGCTGAGGGGTCGACAATCACCGCCGGTGAATATGCCCCGACCGAACCGACGATGAATGCCGCGCACGATGTCCGCAACGACCGCGAGGCACGCTCGCCCGACGGAACGCTCGACACGACGCGCATCGACGACGTCCGCATCGGCGCCGTCCGTCCGCTGATCACGCCGGCGCTGCTCCAGGAGCGCGTGCCGGTGTCGGCGGACACGCTCGCGCTCGTCGAGGCGAGCCGGGCGCGGATCGCGGCGATCCTGCACGGACGCGACGACCGCCTCGTCGTCGTCGTCGGCCCGTGCTCGATCCACGACCATGCCCAGGCGATCGAATACGGGCAGCGCCTGAAGGCCGTCGCCGATGAGCTGCGGGGCGAGCTCTTCATCGTCATGCGCGCCTACTTCGAGAAGCCGCGCACGACGGTCGGCTGGAAGGGCTACATCAACGACCCGCATCTCGACGGCACGTTCGCGATCAACGAAGGCCTGGAACGGGCACGCCGGCTCCTGCTCGAGCTGACGATGCTCGGCCTGCCGACCGGCACCGAGTTCCTCGACCTGCTGAGCCCGCAGTTCATCGCCGAGCTCGTCGCCTGGGGCGCCATCGGCGCGCGCACGACCGAGAGCCAGAGCCATCGACAGCTCGCGTCCGGGCTGAGCTGCCCGGTCGGCTTCAAGAACGGCACCGACGGCAGCATCCAGGTGGCCGCCGATGCCATCCTCGCCGCCCGTGCGCCTCACGCCTTCATGGGCATGACGAAGATGGGCGTCGCGGCGATCTTCGAGACCCGCGGCAACGACGACTGCCACCTCATCCTTCGCGGCGGCAAGGCGCCGAACTACGACGAGGCCAGCATCACGGCGAGCTGCGCGGTGCTCGACGCCGCGGGGCTGCGCCCGCAGGTGATGGTCGACATCTCGCACGGCAACAGCGGCAAGCGGCACGAAAGACAGGGCGCGATCGCCGCCGAGCTGGCCGGGCGGATCGCAGCCGGCGAGCGGCGGATCTTCGGCCTGATGGTCGAGAGCCATCTGGAGGCGGGGCGACAGGAGCTGGTGCCGGGACAGGCGCTCCGGCACGGCGTCTCGATCACCGATGCCTGCATCGGCTTCGACGAGACCGTGCCGCTGCTGCGCTCGCTCGCGTCGGCCGTGGTCGCACGGCGACGCGCCTAGGCCCTAGCGGCGCACGACGTAGCGGGTGACCGCGGGCGGCTCGCTGCCCTGATGAAAGGCGAGCCGTCGCTCGCGCAGGGCGATGTCGGCGGCCGTGGCGCGGCCGGCGGCGCGCTCTCTGGCGTGATCGACGACATCGGCCGGAAGTGTCGTCCATCGGCGTCGCGCCGAGACGTGAGAGAGTCCACGCCCGGACAATCGGGCGGGGCCACTCGCGGAGAACGAGCGTGAAAACCTACGACATCGAAGTGCAGCGGCTGAAGTCGGCGCGGCACGACAAGGGCATGATCGAGCTCGGCCTGGACATCGACGTGCGTCCTCGACCGCCGCGCGACGAGATGCCCGAGAGCTGCCTTCGCCTGCCGGTCGAGCATGCCCGCTCGCTGCTGATCCTGCTCAGGCAGCAGATCGCCGAGGTCGACAAGCTGCAGCCGCGCAGCCGGCGCTCGGGACGAAGCTGAGGCGATTTCACGGCGTACCCAGAGCGGCAAGAATCGCCGCGCTGGCGGATGTGCCGATCCGGTTCGCACCGGCCTCGATCATCTGCATCGCATCGGCCAGCGTCCGAATTCCGCCCGACGCCTTGACGCCCAGGCGGGGTCCCACTTCGCCGCGCATCAGGCGGATATCGGCAGCCGTCGCGCCGCCCGACGGGTGAAAGCCGGTCGACGTCTTGACGAAGGCGGCCCCGGCATCGCACGCGAGGCGGCAGGCGACGTGCTTTTCGTCGTCGGAGAGCGTCGCGGTCTCCAGGATCACCTTCACGCAAAGCCCTTCGGTCGCCTTGACGACTGCGGCGATGTCGGCCTGGACGAGCGCGACCTCGCCGCTCTTCAGCGCGCCGATGTTGATCACCATGTCGATTTCGCGAGCGCCATCGTCCACCGCCAGCCGCGCAGCGTCGGCCTTCGTGGAGGAACGTTCGCAGCCGTGCGGAAATCCGACCACCGAGACGACCTCGGCCGTGCTGCCCGAGAGTTCCCTGGCGGCAGCACGCACCCAGCATGGCTGCACGCAGTAGTAGCCGACGTGCCACTCGCGCACGACGCGGGCACCGGCGAGGACGTCGGCCTCGGTCGCCTCCGGCTTCAACACCGAGTGATCGAGCAATCGCGCGAGTTCGATCGCAGTCATGCTCATTTCGCCTTCGGGTCGCTCCGCGCCCGTTTCAGGCGCTCGTCGAGAGATGCCTGGAGCGCGGCTTCGTCCTTGAATTCCGGTGTCGTGTCCGGAATGCCCAGATAGAAGACGATCAGCGCCGGCTCGTCGGATGCGCTCGGCATCCTCGACGCAAAAAGGGACCATTCCGTACGCGGCAGCTCGGCGAAGCGCGAGCGCGGCAGGCGGACGGTCACCGTGCCGTCGACAGGTGTGGCAGGGACGAGCAGCTGCGACGCCTTGGAGAACGGGTCGACTCCGGTCACGCTCAGCGAGCGATAGATCTTCGCATCGGGCGCGACGCGCACGACCACTTCCGTCGACCCTTCGTCGCTGCCGCGCAGCACGGCCCACACCAATGCCACGCCCGGCGCCGCGAATGCATCGAGCGAGCCATGGACCTGCCTGGGTTGCGACATCGCAGGGCCGCCAAGCGACATCGCGGCGGCGAGAAAGCACAGGGCGGCGGCAACGCGTCGCAGGCGATTCATGACCCGACCCCCGGTTCGGCATCGGCGAGCAGCACGGCCGCATCGTCTTCGAAGCGAAGGGCCACGCGCTGTCCGATGGGAAAGAGATCGCCGGGACCTGCGTTGTAACGAGCGACCTGCAGCGTCTCTCCTTCGAATTCGACGACGTACTCGATCTTCTCACCAAGGAACGTGCGTGACACGATTCGGGCGGCCGCGGCGTCGCACGTCGGATGCTCGGCTTGGGCCAAATGAAGAGACTCGGGCCGAAGCAGCAGCTGGGCCCGCTCGCCCGCGGCCAGACCACTCTGCGCCTGCTCGAGGACGATCCGACGCCCGAGGGCGAAGACCTCGGTGCGATGCGCCGACACGCGCTCCACCGTTGCACCGACGAGATTCGCGCGGCCGATGAACCGGCCGACGAACGACGTGGCCGGTCGGTGATAGAGATCTTCGGCGCTGCCGGTCTGGACGATCGTGCCGCCGTGCATGACGGCAATGCGGTCCGACACGGCCATCGCCTCCTCCTGGTCGTGGGTCACATAGATCGCCGTGATCTCCAGTCGCTGCTGAAGCGCCCGGATCTCGTCGCGCATCTGCACTCGCAGCCTGGCATCGAGATTGGACAAGGGCTCGTCGAACAGCAGCACGCGCGGGCGGATGACGATCGCCCGGGCGAGCGCCACGCGCTGCTGCTCGCCGCCGGACATCTGCGCCGGGAACTGCGACTCGTAGCCCGCGAGCCCGACGAGTTTCAGCACCTCGGTGACGGAGCTGTCGATGGCGCCGCCGGATCCGCCGCGCACCCGCAATCCGTAGGCGACGTTCTCGAACACCGACAGGTGCGGGAACAGCGCGTAGTTCTGGAACACGAACCCGATGCCCCTCTGGTTCGCCGGAAGATGGGTCACGTCCTGGCCGCCGAATGCGATCCGGCCCGCATCGGGCGTCTCGAAGCCGGCGATGAACTCCGGACGACAATCCGGGTAGCCGGAGTAATCCACCGCATTCACTCCGCAGAAGATGTCGGTGGCTCCCAGCACCTCGGCCCAACCCAACGCCACCGACAGCATGATGGTGTTGCGGGCAGGCACGTACGTGCTCGGAATGCCTACCCCGATGACGTGGCCATCGCTGTCATCGGGTACCGCGATGGCATCGTCGGTCAGCGCCGAGCCCCCGATGCTGCGCAGGTCGACCACGACCGTCTTGTGCACGACCGCACCGAGCGCCTTGGATACGCGATCGGCAGCATCGAGCTCCGAGGTGTGGCGTTGTCCGTAGCGCACGCTGAGTGCATGCGCGGCATATCCTGCTTCGCGGGCGATGGCCAGCACCACCGCCGAGTCCATGCCGCCAGAGACCAGTACCACTGCGGGCTTTTTGGTCGACTGGTTCATCGGCCCGGTTCGTCGTTCCACAGGAGTTTGTGCAGTTGCATCTGGAAGCGCACCGGCGCGCGATCGGCGACGATCCAGTCGGCCAGCTCTCGCGGATCGAGCTCGTCCTTGCTGGGTGAGAACAGCACATCGCAGATCTGGTCGAGGCGATGTTCGGCGACGATGGCCAGCGCCCAGTCGTAATCTGCGCGACCGCACAACACGAACTTGACCTGGTCATGCGCGGTGAGCAGCGCGAGATTGCTCCACAGATTGCGCGCGACTTCGGCCGAGCCCGGCGTCTTGATGTCCAGTACGCGGCTCACG
>CAJDUN010000052.1_pt1 | contig 14058 bp, 10 predicted proteins | sample 7390741 | NCBI WGS metagenome assembly CAJDUN01 (sample SAMEA7055660, study PRJEB34461) | soil metagenome | biome: terrestrial ecosystem; feature: Peninsula; material: soil | place: Antarctica | collected 2016 | reverse complement strand
GACATCGCTCTCAGCACCGGCGTCTCGGTGACGATCTACCGCGGCCGCGGCGACGGCACGTTCGTCCAGGGCAGGTCGTACGCGCTCGACGACAGCGTCGGCTACCTCACCGCGAGCGACCTCGACGGCGACGGCCATGTCGACCTCTACGTCGGCCTGGCCAACGGCGGCCTGTTCGGCGGCGACCAGTTCGGCCCCAACCAGGGCTACGCGCTGATGGGACGCGGCAACGGCACATTCTCCGGCGCACCGGTGCTGCCCTTCGTCTACAACGGCCACAACCTCGCCGACCTGAACGGCGACGGCCAACTCGACGGCATCGGCATCAACAGCGACCTGTCGATCACGACCTACCTCGGCGACGGCCACGGCGCGTTCACGCCGCGCGCGACGCTCGCGACCAAGACGATCGTGCTCGGCGGTGGCACCTTCACGCTCGACAGCATCGACTCCTACGACCTCGCCGACGTCAACGGCGACGGCAAGATCGACGTCGTCTTCATGTCGCGCAACTTCTCTGCGCGCAACAGCCCGTCCGACTTCATCACGCCCGGCTTCCTGGTCGCGCTCGGCGACGGCGCCGGCAACCTCGCCGCGCCGCTCTTCGTGCCGGCGCCCAGCCTCCAGCCGTCGGGCGACTTCGACGTCAACCTGCTGATCTCGAACGTCCGCCTGGCCGACGTCAACGGCGACGGCAAGGCCGACCTCGTCTACGCGTTCGCGAGCACGTCCTACATCACGCACCAGCGCAGCATCGGCACGGCCGTGCAGCTCGGCAACGGCAACGGCACGTTCCAGGCGCCCAAGGTGCTGCCCTTCTACTCGCGGCTGGACGACGGTGCGACGTTCGACCTGAGCTCGCAGGTCCAGCAATTCGCCGACGTCAACGGCGACGGCAAGCTCGACCTTGTCCTGGTCACGCAGACCTCGACGATCGACTCGAACCTCAGCGCGCTGCGCGCCAACGTGCAGGTCGCGCTCGGCGCGGGCGACGGCACCTTCGCCACCCCGGTCTCGGTGACCGGCGCCGAGATCTTCACGCGCTCGGTCGGCGCCGTGCAGCCATCGCCGGTCGTCGTCGCCGACATGAACGGCGACGGCAAGCCCGACCTCGTGATGAAGGGCGCGTCGAGCGCCTACAGCGCGCAGATCGCGATCGCGCTCGGCAATGGCGACGGCACGTTCCGGGCACCGTCGCGGACCACGCTCGCCGCGCAGGCGCTCGGCGACGATCAGCAGCTCGCCGTGGCCGACTTCAACGGCGACGGCAGGGCCGACGTGCTGATGGCGAATCCCTTCGGCAGCACGGGCATCGTCTTCGGCGCCGGCGACGGCACGCTGGCGCCGCTGGGCACCGCGGGCGCCTCGAATTTCAACCTCGTGATCAACCTGCCCGTGGGCGGCGCGGCGCGAGTGCTCGAGCTCAATGGCGACACGAAGCCGGACGTGCTCGTCGGCAACGTGCTGCTCCTCAGCGCCGACGCGACCATCGCACCGTCGGCCGACTTCACCGTCGTCCCGACGAGCTCGGCCGGCACCGTGCGCGCGGGCCAGTCGGTGCAGACCACCGTGACGCTGATCCCGTCCTCCGGCTACAGCGGCGACGTTGTCTTCTCTTGCGCCGGACTGCCGGCAGGCGCATCGTGCAGCTTCGCGCCTGCGACGGTGTCGGTGCGCGGGGCGGCCGCGACGACGACGATGACCCTCGCCACCACGGCAGCCGCGAGCTTCGTCGGCGCAGGCCGGATCGATCCCGGCGTCCCGGTCAGCGCCCTGCTCGCCGGCCTCGTCGTGCTCGCGTTCTGGCGTAGACGCGATGGCCGCCTCGTCGTGCGGCGCGTTCGCCTTGCGCTCGCCCTCGGCGTCGGCGCGGTCGCGCTGGGCGCCTGCGGCGGACACAGCGGCGACGGCACGGGAGGCATCGGTCCGGGCAGCACGGCCACACCCGCCGGGAGCTACACCGTCGTCGTCACGGCCACCGGCGGCACGGTGACGCATACCTTCAACTACACGCTGCAGGTCAACTAGGGTCGCTCACTTCAGCAACTGGCCGATCACGCCGCGCCCGCCCGACGCCTGGCGCGCGCGGCGGTAGCGCACGATCACGTTCGACTCCCACAGGACAAAGCCGTCATCTTCGATCGCCGGCACGAGCGCGTTCGGATTGAGCACGCGGTGATGGTCTGCGCTTAGGATGACAACCCGTTTGTCTGCGCAGCGCCGATGCCGACTCGCGATGCAAGCAACAGAGCCGCTGGCCGCTCGCGCGGAGGCACGTTCCATGACCGGCCGAGCCTGGTGGCGGCGCAGCCTGAAGGCGCGGCACCGGACCGCCGCGATCGGCCGCGGCGAACTGGCGGCCTGCCTCGTCATCGGTCTGCGGTCGAACGCGTCGAGGCGACGCTGCCCATCACCGGCGCGAGCAGCCGGCAGGCCCAGCTCGCCTTGGCCGGCGCCGACCCGGGCTGGCTGGTGTGGCGGCCTTGGCTGACGGTGAAGATCCGCTGAGCGGCGTGGTCTGCCCTTCGACGACATGCGCTCTGGCCGGATCATCATCATCGCCGTTGGCGTCGTTGCCGCCGCGCTGACCGGGGGCTCGGCGCGCGCCGCCGAAGCAGACTGCCACGCACCCGTGGAGATTTCTGACGTCGGCAGCGATGGCCGCATCGGCGCGAAGTGGAATCCGGCGACGCACACCCTCGCCTTCGGCCGCACCGCGAAGGACGGCCACTTCCACACCTTCATCGCCGACCGCGACGGCGGCCGCGAGCGGCGCGTGACGAACCCGGCATGGCGCGACGACCGCCATCAGTTCCCGGTGGCCTGGCTGCCGGACGGCGAGCACCTGGCGATGGCCGTCGAGAAGAACGAGCACGAGCGCTCGTCGACCGATGCCATCCCGGGCTACGGCGCGTACACCGACTACTGGCTGGCGAGCCGCGACGGCACGCGTGCCTGGAAGCTGGTCGACCTGCCCGACGGCTACGACCACGCGCTGACGCACGCCGCCTTCTCGCCGGACGGCAGCAGGTTCGTCTGGACCGAGCGGGTGAAGGCGCCGCGCCTGTTCGACCTCAACCTGTTCGCCGGCGCCTACGTCTTCAAGGTCGCCGATCTCGTGATGGCGCCCGAGCCCCATCTCGAGCACGTGCGCACGTTGCGCCCCGGTGACGTCGACCAGGGCGGCGAGGTCGAGTCGATGGCGGCCGACAACCGGACGATCGCCTTCTACAGCACCTATGTCAGCAGGAACCTGTTCGCCTCGCGCATCTACACGATGGACATCGAGAGCGGCGCCATCCTCGAGCTGACGACACGGAGCTTCGCGCAGGCGCCCACCTTCACGCCCGACGGCCGGCACATCGTCTACATGACCGGCGACGGCGCCGACATCTTTCCGTTCCAGCTGCAGGGCGCGGACTGGTGGATCATGAAGATCGACGGCAGCGAGAAGGAGCGGCTGACGTTCATGAACGTGCGCGGCCACGCCCAGTCGGCCGGTCGCCTCCGGCTCGCGGGCTCGCTCTCGTTCGTGAGCGACACGGAGTTCTTCGGCGACGTGATGACGCAGTCGCTGGGGCTCGTCGGCAAGATCGTCTCGGTGCGTTGCCGATGAGCCGACAGCGTGGGCGGTTCCAGGCCGTTCGGGCAGGTCGCCTTGGAAATCCGGCCGGCGCGAACAATATCCGCGGAGCCCATCCGTCTACGCTGGCATGTCCGACGCTTTTGCCGCCGCCCCGCTCGCCGACCAGGACCGCCTCCTCGCCGGCGCGTTCGCTCGTGACGGGCGGCGCCTGCGCGGCTTCATCCGCCACCACGTCGCCGACATGGCCGACGCCGACGACATCCTGCAGGACGTGTTCTCGGAGCTGATCGTGCTGTCTTCGTCGCCCACGAGCTCGAAGGCCGCAGCTTCGCCAGCCTCGCGGCCGAGAGCGGCACGCCCGTCAACACCCTGCTCGCGCGCAAGCGCTACGCCGTGCTGCATCTGCGCGGCAAGCCGGCGCAGCACCACGCCGAACTCTGACACTCATCCGAAGGACATCACCATGAACCGCTACCGCATCGCCCGAATCCTGAAGATCGCCGTCGTCGCCACGCTCGCCCTCGGCGTCGTCGGCTTCGCCGTGATGAGCCTGTGGAACGGGCTCGCGCCGGCCGCGTTCGGCGGCCATGTCATCGGCTTCTGGCAGGCGCTCGGCCTCTTCGTGCTGGCGCGGCTGCTCGTCGGCGGCCTGCGCCGGGGCGGCCGGGAGCGCGGCCACTGGCGCCGTCGCATGGAAGCGCGCTGGGAGTCGATGAGCGACGACGAGCGCGAGCGTTTCCGTGCGCGCTTCGCGGGCCGCTGCGGCGGGCGCGGGGCCGACAAGCCGAGTGGCCTGCCCGCCTGAGCGCTCCGTTCAGCGCGCCCGGCCGATCGGGACTTTCTCGAAGCGATCGCGGCGTCGTCATCTCGGGAGCAGAAAGGCGCGCACGGGCATGACGACGATTGTGCGCGGCCCGATGGCGAGTGGCGGTGCTTGACGGTCTTGGCGGCGCCTCGCGGGCACGGTGCCCATTACACTGACTGCGTGCCTGAACGCCGCCGCCCTGGAGATGGGACGCATCGATGAGATGCGGGCGCTGTCAGGTCGATAGCTCGGCTGATTTCGCGTTCTGCCCCCGCTGCGGCAACAAGCTCGACAGCGTCGCGCCGGCCCCCGCTCCGGCCAGCGTCGCCAGTGCCGATCGCCGATCGGCGACCGTCCTGTTCGCCGACCTGACCGGCTTCACCGCCATCTCCGAATCGCTCGACCCCGAGGACGTGCGCGGCCTGCAGACGGACCTGTTCGATGCACTGCGCGGCGTCGTCGAGCACTTCGATGCCTTCGTCGAGAAGTTCGTCGGCGATGCCGTGATGGCGGTGTTCGGCGCACCGAAGGCGCACGAGGACGATCCGCAGCGCGCGCTGCACGCGGCACTCGCCATGCATGCGGCGGTGAGCGCGCTCAGCGAGCGCTGGCAGGCGCAGATCGGCCGCCCGCTGCAATTGCGCATCGGCGTCAACTCCGGGCGCGTCGTGGCCGGGCATCTCGGCTCGTCGGCCGACGCCGCGTACGCGGTGACGGGGGATACCGTGAACACGGCCGCGCGTCTGCAGACCGCAGCCGAAGCCGGGCAGACGCTGGTCAGCGAAGCGACCTTCCGTCTCGCGCAACATCAATTCGTGTTCGAGTCCGGCGGCGCGCTGGCCCTGAAAGGCAAGGCCGATCCGCTGCCGGTCTTTCGCCTGCGCGGGGTCGGCGATCGACCGTTGTCCTCACGCGGGCTCGCGGCCCACGGGCTCACCGCACCCTTGATCGGCCGCGACGACGATTTGAAGGTGATGCTCGATGCCTCGGCACGCGCGCTGAACGGGCGGGCCCAGGTCGTGACCCTGGTCGCCGAGGCGGGACTCGGCAAGACGCGACTGGTCGATGCGTTCCTGGAGCGCCTGCCCGCCACCGTGCCGGCGTTCGGTCGTGCGCCGGTGCGTCGCGTCGTCTGCAGCTCGCTCTCGCAGCGCCCCTACGGGATCACCGACGGCCTGTTCCGCGACGCCTACGGCATCGCACCGGCCGACTCGCTCCAGGAAGCGCAACGCAAGGTCGAGGAGGGCCTGCGCGGCGTCGCGGCGCAGGAGACGGAAATCGCGATGGTGATTCCGGTGGTCGGCTACATCCTCGGCCTGCAGGGGCTCGGGCAGTTGAGCGATCTGGAGCCGGAGCGGCTCAAGCGGCAGATCTTCATGACCATTCGCGCGGCGATCGAGCGGCGGCTGCAGCACGGCCCGCTGGTGCTGGTCATCGAAGACATCCAGTGGGCCGATGCGGCGTCCCTCGAAGGCATGCAGACGCTCTCGGACTGGCTCTCCGGGTTGCCGCTGGTCGTGCTGATGACGGGCCGACCGCCGTTCGAGCCCGACGCCGGCCAGTTCGGCCGGGCGGCGCACACGCCGCTGCGGCTCGCGCCGCTGGCCGACGGGGCCATCGAAACCCTGCTCGGCGCGCTCTTCGGATCGGCGGCGTATCCGATCGAGCGCGAGCTGCACGAGCGGATCGTCAGGCAGGCCGGCGGCAACCCGCTGTACCTCGAGGAGGTGGTGCGCGGGCTCATCGCCAACCGCGTGCTGGTCCACGACGCCGATGGCTGGCGCTCGCTGGCGGTATTGGATGCCGTCGAGGTGCCATCGTCGATCGAGGGCCTGCTGCTCTCGCGCATCGATCGCCTGCCGCCGCAGGCTCGTGCCTCGCTGCAGAGCGCGTCGATCCTCGGCCCCGTCTTCGAGCGCTCGTCGTTGAGCGACTTCGATGCATCGGCCAGCGGCGCCGAAACGCTCGACCTGTTGTGCGAAGCCGAGTTGCTCGCTGCCATGCCTGCCCCGGGCGGCGAAGCGCTCGGGCGCAAGGCCGAGCGTTATCGCTTCACCAGCGCCATGGCGCACGAGGTGGTCTACCAGAACCTGCTGCTGCGCAGTCGCACGCAGATGCATCAGCGCGCCGGCACGCTGCTCGAGAGCCAGTGCGGTCCGACGCCGGCGCGCCTCGAAGACCTGGAGGCGCTCTGCCGCCATTTCAGTCTGGGCGAGGATCTCGCGCGAGGCGCCCGCTACCTGGTCCAGGCGGGCGACTGGGCGCGCAGCATCTACGCCAACCAGGATGCCTTGCGCTACTACTCGCGCGCGCTCGACCTCCAGCAGCGCGCGGCCGAGGCCGGCGCGCTCGTGCCCGTCCTGCACGAGCACATGGGCGATCTGCTGGGCCCGATGGGTCGGCGTCGGGAGGCGCGGGCGCACTACGACGTCCTGCTCATGGCGACCCGCGCCGACCACGACGCCATCGGCGAGGCACGCGCCCAGAGGAAGCTCGCCGGCCTGCACTGGGACGCCGGCGAGCGCGCGCCCAGCCTCACCTGCCTGAACGATGCCTTGCGGCTGCTCGAAGAGAGCGCCGGCACGACCGGACGCGACATCGCCTGGGACATCGAGATGGCGCAGGTCTGCCAGGAGCAGGGCCGGCTCGCCTTTCGCGCCGGCGACAACCTCGCTGCGGTCGACTGGGCCGAGCGCGCCTTGCGGCAGGCCGAGCACGCGGCCGGGTCGGTGATCGTGGAGGTCGGTGACGATCCGCGCATGCGCGTGTCGGCCGACGCGGCGATCTCGCATGCGCTGAACACGCTCGGCGCCGCGCTGGCGCGCCTCGAGCGGTCCGCCGAAGCCGTCGTCCACATCGAGCGCAGCGTCGCTGTCGCGCAGGGTGCCGGTCTCCTGCAGGCGGCGTGTCGTGCGTACGCCAACCTCGGCGTGCTGCAGGCGACGCTCGATCCCGGCCGCGCGGTCCAGACCTGCAGGACGGGTCTCGAGATGGCCCAGAAGATCGGCGACCTGGGCTTCCAGTCGCGCCTGTACGCCAACCTCGCGGTGGCCTACTGCGCGCTCACCCAGCGCTGCGACGACGACGGCCTGCAAGCCGCGCAGTCGGCGATCGATCTCGACAGGAAGCTCGGTCAGCTCGATCACCTGGCCGTGCCGCTGATCGTCCTGGGCCAGATCCACCAGTGCCACGGCGACGCCGATCTGGCGCTGCGCTACTACGACGAGGCGCTGGCGCTGGCCACCGAGATCGGCGAGCCGCAACTGCTCTTTCCCTGCTACGAAGGACTGGCCACCCTCTACCTCGACCAGGGCGACGACGCGCGCGCCGAGTCGTACTTCATGCAGGCCGATGCCGTGTGCAAGCGCGCCGGGGTCGACCGCGATTCGCTCGTCGTCCTGCCGTTCCTCTGCTGACCGGGCTCGCGCCAGTCAGTGCACGAGCTTGTCGGCCGCGGCGAGGATCTCGGCGCTGGTGGGAAACGTCGACAAGCCGTTCGGCGAATCGGGCGCCTCGATCTGCACCCAGTTCACGATGCCCTCCGCATCGACAAGGAAATGGCCGACGAGCTGCGTCGGATGCCTGGCGACGATGTCCTCATCGGCCGGCGTCATCTCGAAGCCCTGCCTGGCGTTGAGCACGGTGTTGCACTCCAGCGGCTGCGCCGGCTCGGCCAGCTCGCCGGTCGGATTGATGCGCGCGGCCATGAACTGCTCCATGGTGGTCTTGTAGGGCCACTGCGGTGGCCCGCTGCTGCCTTCAGGCAGGAAGTCGGCGCGCGGCACACCGAAGTCCCGGTGCGTGCGGCAGTCGGGGTCGCTCAGGAGCGTCACCGGTGTCGGGCGGTGGCGAAAGTACAGTTGTGCGCGTACCACCGGCGTGTTGATCACCGCCACGGTCTCGATGCCCTTCGCGCGCAGTGCCGCCTGCACGGCGCCGAGCTGCGTCACCTGGCGCCGGCAGAACGGGCAATGCAGGCCGCGAAAGAAGCCGATCAGGAACGGTCGTCCGCGCAGGCTGGCCAGCGAGACGACCCCTTCGGCATTGGCGGCCGGCAGCTCGAACGCGGGTGCGGCTTCACCGGGCCGCAGCGGAAGCTTTTGTGTGTCGATGATCGGCTCCTTCGGTGGGTGCAAGGCGACGGCGCCACAGGCATTTCGACGTGGATTGTCGAACCGAGGCATGGTAGTCCAAGCTCCGTTCGCTCCCTCGACGAACAGTGCAATTCGCCCGAGGCCAGCGGCGGAGAATCGGCGCCATGAACAAGCCGCTCACCCGCGCTGAAGTCGCGCCCGAGACCACCTGGGACCTCGCCGATCTGTTCCCGATGCGCGACGCGTGGCTTGCCGAGCTCGGCGCGGTCGAGCGATCGGTGGCGAGCGTCGTGCAGTACCAGGGGCGGCTTGCGGCCGGCCCGGCCGTGCTGCTCGCTTGCCTCGATGCGCGCGATGAAGCGCTGGCCCGGCTCGACCGGGTCGAGGCCTTCGCCGGCCTGCGCGAGGCCGAAGACGGCGGCAACCCTGGCCATCAGGCCGACCAGTCGATCGCGGCCGCGCTCGGGGCGCGCGTGCGAGCCGCCCTGACGTTCATCGACACCGAGATCCTGGCCTTGCCCGATGGCACGCTCGCCGCCTGGCTGCGCGAGGTGCCGGCCCTCGGCGTGTACCGGCCGACCCTCAACAAGCTGGCGGCCCTGAAGCCGCACATGCTCTCCGCCGAAACGGAGCGCGTGCTGGCGAGCCTGGACGAAGTGCTCGACGCGCCGTACACGATCTACAACCGGGCGAAGACGGGCGACATGACGTTCGCGCCGTTCACCGACGCCGCCGGCACCTCGCACCCGAATTCGTTCAATCTCTACCAGTCGACGTACGAGACCGCGGCCGACACCAGCGTGCGCCGCGCCGCCTGGGCGTCGTTCTGCGCCGGGCTCGCGCCCTACCAGCACACGATGGGCGGCACCTTCGCCACCGAGATCGCCAGGAACATCGTGCTCGCCAAGGCACGTGGCCACGAGAGTGCGGAGCGCTACCTGCTGCACGAGCACCAGGTTCCCTTCGAGCTCTACACGAACGTGCTCGACATCATCCAGGCCGAGCTCGCGCCGCACATGCAGCGGTACGCCCGCCTGCGCCGGCGCGTGCTCGGGCTCGACAAGCTGCTGTACTGCGACATCAAGGCGCCGCTCGACCCCGGCTACGCACCGGCGACGACCTTCGACGACACGGCCGCGCTGCTCGAGGAAGCGCTCGCGCCCCTCGGCACCGAGTACGTGGCGCTGGTGCGAAGCGCTTTCCGGCACCGCTGGATCGACCGCGCCGACAACGCCGGCAAGGCATCGGGGGCGTTCTGCGCCACGCCCTACGGCGTGCATTCCTTCATCCTGATGACGTGGACAGACTCGATGCGCGACGCGTTCACCCTCGCCCACGAGCTGGGCCACGCGGGGCACTTCATGATGGCGGGGCGGCATCAGCGCCGCGCCAATACCGACCCGGCGATGCCGTTCGTGGAGGCGCCGTCGATCATGAACGAGGTGCTGCTGGCCCGCCACGTCCTGGCCCGCACCGCCGACCCGCGCAAGCGCCGCTGGGTGCTGGCCCAAGTGCTCGGCACCTACCACCACAACTTCGTCACGCACCTGCTCGAGGCCGAGCTGCAGCGCCAGGTCTACCGGCTCGCCGAAGGTGGGCAGCCGGTCACCGCGGCGCTCCTCAACGAGAAGAAGCGCGCCATCCTGCAGGGCTTCTGGGGCGACACGGTCGAGATCGACGACGGCGCGGCGATGACCTGGATGCGCCAGCCGCACTACTACATGGGCCTGTACCCGTACACCTATTCGATCGGCCTGATCGCCGCCACGGCGCTGGCCGAGAAGTCGAACCGTGACGGGGACGTGGTGTTGTCGCAGTGGCTCGACGTGCTGCGCGCGGGCGGGACGCTGCCGCCGCTCGACCTGATGCGCCAGGTCGGGATCGACTTGGCGTCACCGCAGCCGATCCGGGATGCGGTGGCTTATGTCGGGCGGATGATCGAGGAGCTGGAAGCCAGCTTCTGAACGTGGCAGGCTATGGCAAGCCTGCCTTCTTCCACTCCGGCAGAAGACGATCGTGGTAGTACTTCAAGAAGGCCGGCGGACTTCCCGGTGAAGGAGCGTTGCTTTCGATCCCCTTGACGCCTTGCGCGGATGCGCGTTTTTGGTACTCGGCAACATAGCGTGAGGCGTTCCCCGCGTCGCCCTTGTTGGAGTACGCCATGGCGAGCCCCGAGTAGGTGTCCAACGTCTCCGAATTCAGATCGACCGTCTTGAGCAGCCAATCGATCGCGGCATCGTTATCCCCCAATTCCAGGTAAGCGTTGCCAAGGTTGCCAAAAATGGCTTCCCTTCCCTTGGGATACAGGGACAAGGCTTGCTTGAGCAACGGTATGGCACGTTCCGGTTCACCCATTTGCCGATAGAAACGTGCAAGGTTGTTGTAGATGGCTGGATTCCTCGGGTCCTTGGCAAGCGCTGCCTCCAAGGCGCGGCGCGCACCGTCGAAATCATCGTGTTCCATGGCGTAGATCGAAAGCGGCCCCTCGAATACAAGACCCGGATCGATCGCCTTGACCTTCAGCGCCAAGTCTCTGGCATCGGTGAGCAGCCTGTCCCTGGCTGGGTCCGAGCTGTCCAACCACGTGGCGTGCACCGCGAGCGTCGCCGCCAAGCGGACCATCGCAATGACGTTGTTCGGCTCCAGGGACAGCGCTTCGCGGTTCAGCCGCTCCGCTTCTCGAAAGTTTTCGATCGACTGCGGCTGAAAACCCAAGGCACGCGCGCGCAGCATCAGATCGACGACCTGGGGTGCACTTCTTCGCGTCTCGCTCTCACGCGCGGCGACGATCACCATGCGCTGGCCGATGCTGTTGCCAACGAGCGCCGTCACCTGGTCCTGGAGCGCAAAGAGGTTCGACAGATCGCCCCTGAACGTTTCGTTCCACAACTGCGAGCCGGTTTTCGAGTCGACCAGTTGGGCGGTGACCCGTACATCCTGGCCACTCGTCTGCACACTTCCATCGAGCACGAACCGCACCGCGGCGTCCTTCGCGACCTGCTGCACCGTCAACCCTTTCCCCCGGTACGTGAGGGCGGTCGTCGCCGGCACGACGAAGGTCTCTCGGATGCGCGACAAGTCGGCGGTGATGCCCAGGGTCAAGGCGTCGGCGATGTAGGCCTTTTTCTCGTCGCCGGTCTGGTTGGCGAACGGCAGAACCAGGATCGAAAGCGGCGCCGCTGGCGAAGCCGCGCGGGCGGCCTCATCGGAAGACGCCGGCCATCCCTTGGCGACGAAATATGCGGCGAGCGCGATCGCCGCCACAACCGCCGCCATGACCAGGACGTTGCGTCTCTCGACAGGCCACTGCCACCATCGCCGGCTCGATGGCGCTGCAGCAGCAGGGCGCCGCTGACCGTCTTGGCCAAGTCCAGTGGCGGTCAGGCGGTGGGCGCGAACGGGCTCCGCAATGTTCTTGAGCGAGTGCTCGCCGAGGTCCTGGAAACACCCCGCCACCTTGCCGTGAACCGCAAGCCGAATCGACTCGGATGCGACGATCCCGCCTGCGGGCGCAGCGCCCTGAAGCCTGGCCGCCACGTTGACGCCGTCACCGTACACGGAGCCATCGGCCTTCTGCACCACGTCGCCCAGATGCAGCCCAACGCGAAAGCGGAGGCGGCGGTCTTCTGCAATGGCGTTCGCGCGTGTCTCCAGCTCGTGCTGAATGGCCAGCGCGGCTGCCGCCGCGCCAGCGGCGGTCTTGAAGATCGCCAGCACCGAATCGCCCGCGGTGTCGACGACTCGGCCGTCATTGGTGAGGCTGATTGTCCGAAAGGTTCTCCGGGCGGTCTCGAGCGCTGCGATCGTTCCGCCAGCGTCGACAGACATGAGTCGCGAGTACGCGACAGCATCTGCGGCGAGGATAGCGGCGAGTCGATGACGATTCTCTTCGGGCTTCACCGCCCAATTTTGAACGAGTCCCGCGTCCTGACCAGACTTGTCAAGCGACTGCCAGCGACGCTGGCGCGGCAAGCATGGCTTCGGCTTCCATAACGGCCGTCGTCGGGCTCCACTGTGGCGATGCCCTTCGTCGAAGCGCCGTCGATCGGTGCGGGCCAGGATGTGACGGGCCAGAACGCTGCCGCCGCTCGACCTGATGCGCCAGGTCGGGATCGACCTGGCGTCACCGCAGCCGATCCGGACGCGATGGCTTATGTCGGGCGGATGATCGAGGAGCTGGAAGCCAGCTTCTGACCGAGCTGCACCTCGCGGCGCAGCTCCGGGAACACCTTGCCGACCTTGCCGAGCACGTAGTCGCCGTAGGTGCCTTCGAAGGCGTGCACGCTCGCGCCGTCCCAGCGCGTGGCGTGGTCGTCGGTGGCGGCGCTGCGGATCGGCTCGATGCGGGCGTCGAAGTCGGGGTCGAAGAAGAGCGGGAACGAGAGCCGATCGCGGCCGCTGGTGTTGAGGCGCACGCGATGCGGCGTGCTCCGGTACAGGCCGCCGGTCATGCGATCGAGCATGTCTCCGATGTTGCAGACGAAAGATTCCGGCACCGGTGGCGCCTCGATCCAGCCCTGCCTGGTGTGCACCTGCAGGCCGCCGACGTCATCCTGGCGCAGCAGCGTGAGGAGGCCGTAGTCGGTGTGCTCGCCGACGCCGTGGCGCACATCGAGCCCCGACGGGATCGGCCGACTCGGGTAGTTGAAGATGCGAAAGAGGATGAGCGGGTCGGCCGTGTAGCGGCTCACGAAGTAGTCGGCCGGCAGATCGAGCGAGCGGGCGATGCTTTGCATGACGCGATGCCCGAGCGTGGTGACCGCAACCATCCATTCGAGGATCGTCTGGCGCAGCCCCGGCAGCACGTCGTCGTCGGGGATCAGGTTGTGGCCGTGCAGCGGCACGCCCGCCGCCACGCGCGGATGCTTCTCGCCCAGCTCGGTGCCGAGGTACAGGCCTTCCTTCCAGTCGGGCCGGCCCGAGGTCAGCTCGCCGCCGAGCGGGAACCAGCCGCGCCAGGCGCGACCGCCGAGCGGCATGGCGTAGCGCGCCTTGGTCGCTTCGGGGAGAGCGAAGAAGCGGTGGCTGAGAGCCTCGAGCCGCTGGCCGAGGGACTCGTCGATGCCGTGGCCGACGATGTAGAAGAAGCCGTGGGCGCGGCAGGCTTCGCCGATCGCATGGGTGGCGGCGTCGGGCGTGGCGCGAAGATCGACCAAGGGCAGATGATCCATCGTTGTCGCGGATAGTAGAGCGGACCGGTGCAGGCGATCGACGACCGATTCGAAGCGAGGGGCGCCGGCCGCTATTCTTCGCCGCCGCGCAACTTGAATGAGTCACGGGGCGAAGCAGCGCGACGATGAGGTTGCCGATGCTCAGCGTCGGCTTTCGACCCCGGAGCGGAACTTCGCCAATTGGAATTGGGCGCCGCAAAGCGGTAGTTCGACCGGCCCCATCTGACGGCCACCGCGGAGCTTGGTGCCTGACACTCCGTTCAGGTCAGCGGCCGTCCACGCCGAATTGGGCCGCAGGTTCCTAGCCCGCGTCAGTGCACGCAGGCCACGGAGAGCGACAGTTGCCCCTCATTCAACCGTAGATCGGGTGTGGCCGCCTTCCAGACAGCTCGTATCCGGCCG
>CAJDUN010000058.1_pt1 | contig 14290 bp, 13 predicted proteins | sample 7390741 | NCBI WGS metagenome assembly CAJDUN01 (sample SAMEA7055660, study PRJEB34461) | soil metagenome | biome: terrestrial ecosystem; feature: Peninsula; material: soil | place: Antarctica | collected 2016 | reverse complement strand
TCGCGCCTTCCCGGGGGGCCGCCGTGAGCGCGTACGTGATGCTGACGGCGATGCTGCCCGAGCACCTGCTGCTCCTGGGCATCGTCGTCGTCATCGGCGTCGAGGTCGCCGGCTGGGGCCGGCGCCTGTCGTTCGCCGTCGCCCTCGGTGCGGTCGCCGCGGCATCGGTCGCCGCGGCGATGCTCGCCCTCGACGGCTACGCCGCAGCGCCGTTCGCGGGCCTGTTCTCGGTCACGCCGGCGACCCTGCTCGTCAAGGCCATGGTGCTCGCCTTCGCGCTGCCGGTGCTGCTCATGTCGCGCGACGATTTCAGCGGCGGCGAGTTCGGCGCCCTGCTGCTCTCCTCGCTCTACGGCGCCTGCCTGATGCAATCGGCCGACAGCTTTCCGACCCTGTTCCTCGGCCTCGAGCTGATGTCGCTGCCGGTCTACGTGCTGGTCCTTCTCGCCTACCGGCGGCCGCAGAGCGCGGAAGCGGCGCTCAAGTACCTGGTGCTCGGCGGCACCGCCACGGCGATGTTCCTGATGGGCGCGTCGCTGCTCTACGGGACCAGTGGCTCGCTGGGCCTCGGCGCCTTCGCGCGCGCGCTCGCCGCGCCCGACAGCCTGTCGCGCGCCGCCGTCGTGCTGATCGTCCTCGCCTTCTTCCTGAAGGGCGCGATCGTGCCCTTCCACGCCTGGGCGCCCGACGCGTACGAAGCCGCCAGCGTGCCGGTGACGGCCTACATGGCCACTGTCGTCAAGGCCGCCGTGCTGCTCGCGGTCGTGCGCCTCTTCTCCGGCGCGACCGTGACGGCGCCGCTGGTCGCGCTCATCGGCGCGCTGCCGCTCCTGTCGATCGTCTGGGGCAACCTGGTGGCGATGCGCCAGCCGAGCCTGCGCCGCATGATCGCGTACAGCTCGATCGCCCACGCTGGCTACCTCTTCTACGCCGTCCTCGGCGACCCGGCCGGGCGCCTCCAGGCAGTGGCGTTCTACCTGCTCGCGTACGGCGTCATGAACCTGCTCGCCTTCGCCGCACTTCCCGCCGCCACGGACGACCGTGAACGCGACCGCTTCGACAACTTGCGCGGCTTGTTCCACCGCGCCCCGTTCGCCGCCTTGATGCTCGGCATCGCGATGCTGTCGCTCGCCGGCATCCCGCCCTTCCCCGGATTCGTCGCGAAATTCCTGATCTTCAGGAATGTCATGACGGCTGGCCACACGACCTATGCGGTGCTCGGCCTGATCGGCAGCTATCTCGGCATCTACTTCTACCTGCGCGTCATCCAGGTGATGTTCATGAGTCCGGATGCGGCCGTCGCCCGATCGGGCCGGTCGCGTCCCGCCGCCGTCGGCGCAAGCCTCGCGTGTCTCACCGCCGCGCTGCTGCTGATGCTGTTTCCCGGCTGGGTGATTGCACGGATGTAGCGGCCCTGCACTTGCGCTAGGTCAAGTCATCCCTCGACCCATCGTCCTATCGTCGAGGCGTTCCCTTCACCACGAGAGAGCCCGTGAGTCAGCTCAACGTCGGCAATGTCGATCGCGCGATACGCATCATCGCGGGCCTGACCCTCGTCGCGCTCGCCGGGTTCGGCCTGATCGGCGCCTGGGGCTTCCTCGGCGTGATACTGATCGCCACAGGAACGATCGCGCTCTGTCCGCTGTACACGTTGCTCGGCGTGCGAACCACGTCGCGCTGACGGACGGCGAAGCGGGCGCAAAGAGGAGCGAACATCGAAACCGTTCTCAAGACCCCGGAACAGCTGCTTGCGTTCAAGCCGCTCAAGCGGGTGCTCGCCGGCAAGCCACCGGGCATCCAGGCGGTCGCACCCGGCACGTCGACGCTCGACGCGCTGCGATTGATGGCCGACAAGGAGATCGGCCTTCTCGTCGTCCTCGACGGCGCGGCGCTGGTCGGCGTCGTGTCGGAGCGCGACTACGCCCGCAAGGTCATCCTGCAGGGCAGGGCGTCGAGCGACACGCCGGTCGAGCAGATCATGACCCGGGACGTCGTGAGCGTCGGCCTGGCCCACACGATCCCCGAGTGCATGGCGCTGATGAATCGGCACGGGCTTCGTCACCTGCCGGTCATCGACAACGGGGCCGTGATCGGCGTTCTCTCGGTCCGCGATCTGCTCAGGGAAATCGTCGAGCACCACGAGCGGCTGATCCGCAACCTCGAGCTGGAACGATCGACGCTGCTGAACCAGAGCGGCTCTCACTACTGAAGACATCGATGCGCGCGGCTGACCTGCCGCGATGCGTCTGCCACAGCCCGGTCGCAAGGACATCCGAATGAGCTTCCTGATCGTCCTTGCGGCCCTCGTCTTCCTGATGTTCGTGGCCTATCGCGGCTACAGCGTCATCATGTTCGCGCCGGTAGCGGCGATGCTCGCGGTGCTGCTGACCGACCCGTCGCAAGTGCTGCCGATGTTCAGCGGCGTGTTCCTTGACAAGATGGTCGGCTTCATCAAGCTGTACTTTCCGGTCTTCATGCTGGGCGCGATCTTCGGCAAGGTGATCGAGCTCTCGGGCTTTTCCAAGGCGATCGTCTCCTCGGTCATCAAGTTCGTGGGGCAAAAGCGGGCGATCCTCTCGATCGTCCTCGTCTGCGCGATCCTCACCTACGGCGGCGTCTCGCTCTTCGTCGTCGTCTTCGCGGTCTATCCCTTCGCGGCCGAGATGTTCAGGCAGAGCGACATCCCCAAGCGCCTGATCCCGGGCACCATCGCCCTCGGCGCCTTCACCTTCACGATGGATTCGCTGCCCGGCACGCCGCAGATCCAGAACATCATCCCGACCACCTTCTTCAAGACGACGACCTACGCCGCCCCGTGGCTCGGAATCATCGGCTCCGTCTTCATCCTCGTGGCCGGACTGGCCTACCTCGACTGGCGCCGGCGCCGCGCCGCCGCGGACAACGAGGGCTACGGCACCAATCTGGTCAACGAGCCTGAGCCTTTCGAAGACGAAAAGCTCGTCAATCCCTGGATCGCGCTGCTGCCGCTGATCCTGGTCGGGGTGTTCAACAAGGTGTTCACGGTCGCCATCCCGCATCTGTACGGACCCTCGGTGACCGTGCCCCTGACCGGACACCCGGTGACCATTCAGATCGGCAGCGTGGCGGCCATCTGGGCCGTCGAAGGCGCGCTCCTCGTCGGCATCCTCTGCGTTCTGGTCTTCGCGTTCAAGCCGGTCATGGCGAAGTTCGCCGACGGGACCAAGGCCGCGGTCGCCGGCTCGCTGCTGGCGGCGATGAACACGGCATCCGAATACGGCTTCGGCGGCGTCATCGCCGCTCTCCCCGGTTTCACGGTCGTGGCCGACGCGCTGAAGGCGATACCGAATCCCTTGGTGAACGAGGCGATCACGGTCAGCGCGCTCGCCGGCATCACCGGCTCGGCCTCGGGCGGCATGAGCATCGCGTTGGCGGCGATGTCGGAGACGTTCATCCAGGCCGCCAATGCGGCGCATATCCCGCTCGAGGTGCTGCACCGGGTCGCGTCGATGGCGAGCGGCGGCATGGACACGCTGCCGCACAACGGCGCGGTCATCACGCTGCTCGCGGTCACCGGGCTGACGCACCGCACTTCCTACAAGGACATCTTCGCGGTGACCCTCATCAAGACCGCGGCTGTGTTCGTCGTGATCGGCTTCTACTACCTCACCGGCATCTATTGACGGCGCCGCCACGACCGAGAGGACCCGCCGCGTGACGAATTCGACCCATCCCTTGCTGAGCGCGTTCCAGGACGCGGAGCGCGGCAAGGTCGTCTCCGCCGCCGACGCCGTGCGCCTGATCCGCGACGGCGACACGGTCGCCACCGGCGGCTTCGTCGGCATCGGTTTCGCCGAGGAGATCGCCATCGCGCTGGAGGAGCGATTCCTGTCCGGCAACTCCCAGGATGCGACGTTGGCCGGCCACCCTCGCAACCTCACGCTCGTCTATGCCGCGGGCCAGGGCGACGGCAAGGACAAGGGACTGAACCATCTCGGCCACGAAGGGCTGGTCCGACGCGTCATCGGCGGTCACTGGGGCCTGGTGCCGAAGCTGCAGCGCCTCGCCATCGCCAACCTGATCGAGGCGTACAACCTGCCGCAGGGCGTGATCACCCAGCTCTACCGCGACATCGCGGCCGGCAAGCCAGGCCAGCTCTCCAGCATCGGTCTGGGCACCTTCGTCGACCCCCGTTTCGGGGGCGGCAAGCTCAACGCGCGCACGACCGAGGAGATCGTCGAGCTGATGCCGATCGGCGGCGTCGACTACCTGTTCTACAAGTCGTTCCCGATCCACGTGGGCATCGTTCGCGGCACCACGGCCGATCCGGACGGCAACGTCACGATGGAAAAGGAGGCCCTCACCCTGGAGGTGCTGGCCATCGCGACAGCAGCGCACAACTCCGGCGGCATCGTCATCGTCCAGGTCGAGCGCATCGCCGAGCGTGGCAGCCTCAACCCGCGCCAGGTCAAGATCCCGGGCATCATGGTCGACTGCGTCGTCGTCGCCCGCCCCGAGAACCACTGGCAGACCTTCGCCGAGCCGTACAGCGCGTCGTTCGCCGGCGAGATCAGGGTGCCGATGAGCGCGATCCAGCCGATGGCGATGAGCCCGCGCAAGATCATCGCGCGCCGGGCCGCGCTCGAACTGATGCCCAACAGCGTCGTCAACCTCGGCATCGGCATGCCGGAGGGTCTGGCGAGCGTCGCCAACGAAGAGAAGGTCATCGATCTGATGACCATGACGGCCGAGCCGGGCGTCATTGGCGGCCTGCCTGCCGGTGGCCTGAATTTCGGCGCCGCGGCGAATACGCAGGCGATCATCGACCAGCCGAGCCAATTCGATTTCTACGACGGCGGCGGGCTCGATGTCGCGTTCCTCGGCCTCGCCCAGGCCGACCGCGAGGGAAATCTCAACGTCAGCAAGTTCGGCCCGAAGCTCGCTGGCGCAGGCGGCTTCATCAACATCAGCCAGAGCGCCAAGAAGGTGGTCTTCATGGGCACCTTCAACGCCGGCAGCTGCGACATGGTGACGGAGGGCGGCAGGCTGCATATCCGCAGCGACGGCGCCGCGCGCAAGTTCGTCGATGAGGTCGAGCACCGCACGTTCAGCGGCAAGTACGCCGCAGCGCGCAAGCAGACGGTGCTCTACATCACCGAGCGTTGCGTGTTTTCACTTTGCGACGAGGGTCTCGAGCTGATCGAGATCGCGCCGGGAGTCGACCTGACGAAGGACATCCTCGAAAAAATGGATTTCGTACCCGTCATGCACCGGGCGCCGCGCCTCATGGACGAGCGGATCTTCCTGCCCGAACCGATGGGCTTGCGCGACAGCATGCTGTCGCTGCCGCTCGCGCAACGCCTCAGCTACGACGCCGATCAGAACGTGTTCTTCATCAATTTCGAGCGGCTCTCGGTCAGGACGCCCGAAGACATCGAACGGATACGCGACGCGATCGAATCGCGGCTCGTTCCGCTGAAGAAGAAGGTCTTCGGAATCGTGAACTACGAGAGTTTCTCGATCGCGCCGGAGCTCACCGACGCTTTCAGCGCGATGGTGCAGCGGCTGGTCGATCAGTTCTACTACGGCGTCACGCGGTACACGACGAGCAGCTTCCTGCGGCTCAAGCTCGGCGAGGCGCTGCAGCGACGCGATGTCGCTCCGCACATCTACGAGAGCGCCGAAGAGGCTCGAGCGCATCTGCGAACGCTGGCGCTGAAAGCCGGACAGGCGTGACGCGTCTTGGGCCGGCCGCCCCGACGCTGGGCACGTCGGGGTGCCGCTTCGATCGAGCCTGGGCCCGACCGCTCGACTGTGCTGCGTGCGCCTGCGGGCGCGATCGTCGTCGCGCTTGACGCAGATCAAGAGGCACGACGGTTGCCGGCCGGACACTTGGTGCACGCAACCTTGGGAGATTGCTCTCCATGTACCGGCGCATCCTCGTTCCGATCGACGGCAGTCCCACGTCGACTCGGGGGCTCGACGAGGCGATCGGTCTCGCCAAAGTCACGGGCGGACGGATCCGGCTCCTGCACGTGCTCGATGAGCTGGTCTTCCCGATCGGCTTCGGCACCGGCGCGACCTATCTGGACGACGTCCTGCCACGCAAGCGGCTGGAGGGGCAGCGCATCCTGGACAAGGGCCGCGATCACGCGCAGGCCGCCGGCGTCGCGGTCGACACGTTCGAGAGCGAGTGCTTCGCGACCCGGATCAGCGACGTCGTCTGCGCCGAGGCGACGGCGTGGAAGGCCGACCTGATCGTCATCGGCACGCACGGCCGGCGCGGCGTGGGCCGCGTCCTGCTCGGCAGCGATGCGGAGCAGGTGGTGCGCAGCGCGCCGGTCCCGGTGCTGCTCGTGCGTGCTGCCGACGAATCGACCGTGCCGCTCGTGCCGTCCGCAGTCGCCACCGCCGGCGCAGCCGTGCGCGACGCGCCACCGGCAGCCTGATCCGACCACAATCCGCGGTCACTCATCACATTGACAGAAGGAGACGACATGTACCAACGCATTCTGGTGCCCATCGACGGCAGCGAAACGTCCGAGCGCGGCCTCAAGGAGGCGATCCAACTGGCTCAGCTGTCGAAGGCGAAGCTTTGTCTGCTCAACCTCGTCAACGATTTCGCGCTGATGGTCGAGATGTCGAGCAAGATCGACTTCGAGCAGTACCGGGTCGGCCTGAACCAGTTCGGCAAGGAACTGCTCGAGAAGTCGAGCAAGCTCGCCGCCGAGCACGGTGTCGTTTGCGAGATGCTGGTGCGCGAGTTGCGCGGCGGCCGGGTCTCCCAGGCGATCGTCGACGAGGCACGCGACAGTCGCTGCGACCTGATCGTGATGGGCTCTCACGGCCGGCGCGGCTTCAATCGCGCGATGCTGGGCAGCGATGCCGAAGGGGTGCTGCGAACGAGCCCCGTGCCCGTGCTCGTCGTGCGTGACCCGGCCCAACCCCGCTGAACCGACACGCGCGACCAGGGTGCCGATCCGAGCGAGGGTTCGCGTCTTGCGGCCGATGATTTCGCTCGCCGGCGCCCGCCTCGAGCCGCGACACTTCAGAGCGGGCACTCGCCGCGCCTGGGGCGCTCCGGAAAGCTGCAGCACGTGACCGGCTGAGTCGATCGAGCGACCCCGTGTGCCTGGGCGCCCGGAAGCCGAAGTCAGCCCGGCCTGCGGACTCGATGCCTGTCGATCGGCGGGCGGGCGTCTCGTGGATCCTGCTCAGGATAGTTGACGCCGGGCACCTGTTCCACCGGCATGGACGCAAGCGGCACCCAGGCGCCGCGTTCGTGCCGATCGGCCTATGCATCGCCGGGTTCATGGTGATCCCGGGCTTCATGCGCGCCAAGCGCGAGTTGCGCTAGCAGAAGGCATCGACGATGACGGAAACGACCAACCTCAGGTACTTTCGCGAAATCGCATCGGCGGGCTCGCTGCGCCAGGCCGCCGAGCGACTCTTCGTCGCGCCGAGTGCGCTGAGCCGACACGTGATCGCGCTGGAGCAGGAGCTCGGTGTCGTGCTCTTCGAGCGCCGTGCCCGCGGCATGACGCTCACGGACGCCGGGCGTTTGCTGCTCGGGTACGCCAATGACTCGCAAGAGCGCTTCGAAGCCCTGCGAGCGGACATCCATCAGTTCGAGGTGCTGCAACGCGGCAAGGTCGACATCGCCTGCGTCGAAGGCTTGTTGTCGAGCATCATGCCGGCCTTCGTCGAGAGCTTTCTCGCGGCTTACGGCGGCATCTCGCTGACGGTCGCCGCGATGGGTTCGCGCGCCGTCGCCGATGCCGTCGCCGAGCATCGCGTCGATCTCGGTATCGTCTTCGGCCAGCCGCCTCGCCACGACCTCGTCGAGCTTGCCCGGATGAGCCAGCCCTTGTGTGCGATCGTCTCGCCGCAACACCCGCTGGCGCGCCGACGCAAGTGCCGACTTGCCGACGTGGCGGCCTATCCGCTCGTCCTGCCCGATCGCTCCTTCGGTATCCGCCAGATGATCGACCGGGTGCGCGCCACCTCGCATCTCGACCTGCGCATCGCTGTCGAGACGAACTCGCTCGCGTTTGCCTGGAAGCTGGTGTTGCCGACGAACTTCGTGACGTTCCTGCCGCTCGACTCGGTGCGCGGCGAGGTCGCCGAGCGACGCCTGGTCGCCGTTCCTCTCGACGATCCCTTGTCGCGTTCCACGCGCGTGACGCTGGTGGGCAGTGCTTCGCGAACGCTGTCGGTCGCGGCCGAAAGTGCGATCGAAGCCCTGAAGCTGCTGATGGGCGCCGAATCGTCGAGATCGCGCAAGCGTGCTGCGCGGGCTCGCGCGTCGGCTCGGCGCACGGCCGCCTGAAGCTGTCCCGGTGTTCTCGAACGGAGAACGCTCCGGTTCCAAATTGATGATTCGCTGATCATCAGGCGCTGCTAGAGTCGCCCATCGATCTGGCTGCTGCCAACGTTCTGGAGGCGTTTCATGTTGGAGATCTCGACGCGGATTCTGGGCACGACCCGACCGATGGCAAGCCTCCTGTCCGCCTTGGCGGTGATGCTCTCCGCGCTTCACGCGGTCGATGCGAGCGCCCAGGAGACGATCACCTTCGGCGCACCGTTGCCGCTGACGGGTGCGCTGGCGCCCGAAGCATTGAAGCAGCAGCAGGGCTACGACCTGTGGGCCGAAACGGTCAACAAGGCGGGCGGCATCAACGTCGCCGGCAAGAAGATGAAGGTGAAGATCGTCTACGTGGACTACCAGTCCAACACGCCGCGGGCGGTGCAGGCCGCGGAGCAGCTCATCACGCAGGACAAGGTCAACTTCCTCTTCGCAGCGTTCGGATCCGGCGCCGCCAAGGCCGCCAGCACGGTGTCCGAGAAGTACGGCGTTCCGACCATCGCAGCGACGGCCTCCTCGGCGCAGGTCTACGACCAGGGCTACAAATACCTGTTCGGCACCTTCACGCCGAACGAGACCTTGACCAATCCGCTCACCGAGATCATCAAGCAGAAGGCGCCCGCGGTGAAAAGCGTCGCGATCCTTGCGCGCAATGACCTGTTCCCGCTGGCGATCGCCCAGGAGATGGAGAAGTCTGCGAAGGCGCGGGGCTTCAACGTCGTGTATTTCGAGAAGTACGCGATCAACAGCATGGACCATTCGTCGTCGCTGACCGAGATCAAGGCTTTGAAGCCCGACTGGATCTTCTTCACCGGCTACATCAACGACCTCGTGCTGCTGCGCAAGCAGATGGCCGATCAACGCATTGCCGCGCCGGTCGTCACGATGATCGCAGGGCCGGCCTATCAGGAGTTCATCGACGCGGCCGGTGCCGGTGCCGAAAACATCACCAGCGCTGCGTGGTGGCATCCGGCGGTCCGCTACAAGGACGTCGGCATCTTCGAGTCGACCGAGAACTACGTGAAGCTGTTCCGGGCCAGGTACAACTCGACGCCCGACTATGCGCAGGCTTCGGCCTCGGTGGCCGGCGAGCTCTTCCAGATCGCGATCGAGAAGGCCGGCTCGCTGGACCGAAAGAAGGTACGCGACGAGCTCGCCAAGATGGACGTCACGACCTTCTGGGGTCCCACCCGGTTCGGCCCCAACGGCCAGATCGACTCGCTCGAGCCGCCGGTCTTCCAGATCCAGGGCGGCAAGCCGGTCGTGATCTATCCGACGGCGATCAAGCAGGGCGAACTCAGGCTTGGGGTCAAGTAGGGACGGCGCGGATTTCGCCTGAGTCTGCGATGGGGTCCGCCAGCGAGCGGACGGGCCGCCCGGGAGGACCGACATGCTGACGCTTCAGGTCTTCGCCAACGGCGTCGTCCTCGGCTGCCTGTATGCGTGCATCGCCGTCGGCTTTTCGCTGGTGTGGGGCGTGCTGAATGTCATCAACATGATGCACGGCTCCTTCATCGTGCTGGGCTCCTATCTCGCCTGGGGCGCTTACCGCGCGCTCGGCATCGACCCGTGGTTCACGCTGCTCATCGCGGCGCCGCTCTTCTACGCCTTGGGCTATCTGGTGCAGCGTGGTTTGCTGAACCGCGTCATCGCCGCCCCGGTGCTGGTGACGCTGACGATGACATTCGGTCTCGACCTGATGCTCAACAACGCGATGATCCTCGGGTTCACCGCCGACTACCGCAAGCTGATCCTCGACCCGCCCCTCGGCACGCTGGCCCTGGGCTCCGTGGTCGTTCCGGTCGACCGGATCCTGGCGATGGTGCTCGCGCTGGCGCTCACTGGCGCGCTCTATCTGATCCTGCGCAAATCACGGGTCGGCCGGGCGATCATCGCCGTGCGCCTTGACCACGACGCCGCGATGCTGATGGGAGTGCGCGTCAAGTCGATCTATGCGGTCGCCTTCGGTCTCGGCGCCGCCATGGCCGGTTGCGCCGGCGTTCTTCTCGCGTTGATCTTCCCGATCTCGCCGCTTTCGGAGATCCAGTATCTCGGCAAGGCCTTCGTTGTCTGCGTGCTCGGTGGCCTGGGCAGCGTGCCCGGCGCAGTGCTGGGCGGACTGGTCCTCGGGCTGGTGGAGAGCTTCGGGGGACTGGCGCTGGGCCCGGAGAACGCGGTGACGCTGTCGTTCGCGTTGCTGATCCTGTTCCTGATCTTCCGGCCGCAGGGACTCATCGGCAAGCGAGGCTTCGAATGAGGAGCCGTGCCGGCGCGTGGGTCGTGTTCGTTGCCGTGTTGCTGCTCGGCCTGCTGCCGTTCGCCGGTGAGCCGTACACGCTGCGGCTCGCGACCACGGCGTGCATGTATGCGGTGCTCGCAGTGTCGTGGAACGTGATCGGCGGTTTCGCCGGCTACCCGTCGTTCGCCACGGCGGGGTTCTTCGGTCTGGGCGCTTACGCCGGTGGTGTCACGCTCGCAAAGGGCGGCGGGCTGCTCGTCGCCATGGCGCTGGCGGGTGGTCTGGCGTTCGCCGGCGCGATGTTGCTCGGGGCTGTGCTGCTTCGACTTCGCGGCCACTACTTCGCGATCGCCAGCCTGGCGGTGGCGGAGGTCCTGCGCGAGCTGACCAACTCGGCCACGAACCTCACGGGCGGCGGCATGGGCCTGAACATCCCGCTCGCGACATCGACCGCCGGCGGCGTCGGCGCCGAGGCGTCGTTCTTCTTTCTTGCGATGTGGGGCCTGCTGGTGGTGACGCTCATCGTCGTGATGGCCGCCGAGCGCTCGCGCCTGGGCTTCGGGCTGGCCTGCATCCGGCAGAACGAAGCGGCCGCCGACATGATCGGCATCCATGCGACGCTCTACAAGAGCCTTGCGTTCGCGCTGTCGGGGATCTTCGTCGCGATGGCCGGCACGCTCTACGCGGGCTGGGTCCACTACATCGAGCCGACCGATGTCTACGACGTGCTGTTCGCGGTCAAGCCGATCGTCATGGTGCTGCTCGGAGGGCTCGGCTCGACCGCCGGTGCGGTCGTCGGTGCGTTCGCGTTCTTCGGCGTCTCCGAAGCCTTGTGGCGGAACTATCTTCAGATCCACAGCGGCCTGCTCGGGCTTCTCATCGTCGTGCTGCTGCTGTTCCTGCCGCGCGGAATCATCTCCATCGGCCAGCGCCTGAGGGCAGCGGGATTCAGGCGTGCCTGAGCTCATGCGACTCGACGCCGTGTCGCGGCGTTTCGGCGGCCTCGTCGCCCTGCACGATGTATCGCTCGTGGTCGAACCAGGCGAGGTGCTCGGTCTGATCGGGCCGAACGGTGCCGGCAAGACGACGCTGGTCAACGTGATCACCGGCGTTCACCGCGCTTCTGCGGGTCGCGTGATGTTCGAGGGGCGCGACATCACGCGGTTTCGGCCGTATCAGATGGCGCGCGTCGGCCTGGCGCGCACGTTCCAGGTCGTACAGCCGTTTCCAGAGCTGACCGCCCTCGACAACATCGCCGCGGCGGCGCTGTTCTCGCGCAGCAGCGCCAGCATCGCCGACGCCCGGCGCGCGGCGCTGAAGCAGCTCGATTTCGTCGGCCTTTCGGCCGCGGCGGAGAAGCCGGCCGCCAGCCTCACGCTGGCGATGCGAAAGCGCCTCGAGCTCGCCAAGGCGCTGGCCATGCAGCCGAGGCTGCTTCTTCTCGACGAGGTCAACGCCGGGCTCAACTCCGCCGAGGTGGAGCAGGCGATGGGCTTGATCCGGCAGATCGTCCAGGCCGGCGTCACGATCGTGCTGATCGAACACCTGATGAAGGTGGTGATGTCGATCTGCACTCGGATCGTCGTGCTGCAGAGCGGCGCCCTGATCGCCAACGGGCCGCCGGCGCAGATCGCCTCCGATCCGCGAGTCGTCGAGGCCTATCTCGGCAAGCGCTACGCGAAAGCGGCAGCGACGGCGTCGTGACCATGGACACCGACGCCGGCGAGTTGATGCGGATCGAAGGGCTGCAGGCCGGCTACGGCAGCATCACCGTGCTCTGGGACGTGAACCTCTCGGTCGTGGAAGGCACGATCACCGCGTTGATCGGCTCGAATGGCGCCGGCAAGTCCACACTGATGCGGACACTCTCGGGCCTCTTGCCCGTGCGCTCGGGGCGCGTCGTCTGGAAAGGCCGGGAGATCCAGCAATGCGCCTCCGACGAGATCCTCGGTCTCGGTATCGCCCACGTTCCCGAGGGGCGGCGCCTCTTCGGTGCGATGAGCGTCGAAGACAACCTCGTCATGGGTGCCTATCTCCGGCGGCTCGCCCGCGCCGAGCTGGCGCGCTCGCTCGATCACGTCTACGCGATCTTCCCCAAGCTCAAGGAACGGCGGACGCAGGCGGCCGGCACGATGTCGGGGGGCGAACAGCAGATGTGCGCGATCGGACGCGGCCTGATGAGCGCGCCCCGCCTGCTGATGATCGACGAGCTTTCGCTCGGCCTGTCGCCGTTGCTGGTCGAACAGCTCATCGACGCGTTGGCGACGCTCAATCGCGAGGGCTTGACGGTGCTCGTGGTCGAGCAGGACGTCGTCACGGCACTCGAGGTTTCGAGCTCGGCCTACGTGATGGACACCGGCCGGATCGTCAAGCACGGGCGCAGCCAGGATCTGCTGCTCGATCCGGCCGTGCGCGCCGCCTATCTCGGGGCGCTCGCTGCCTAGACACTTTCACGGAGTCGATGTCATGACAACTCGGGTTCTCGCTGCTGGCGGCTATCGCTACATCCCTGCGGTCTCTCAATACTCGGCCGGAGTCGTCGCGGAGGCCGGCTTCGCGATCGAGCGCGCCCGGTTTTCGCGCGTCGTTCCGATGCGCGAGGGCTTTGAGCTGATCGAGCAGACGCTTGCTGCCGCGGGGCGGCCGACCGCTGCGTTCTGCGCCTGCGAACTGCGCTCGCCGAAGCCGTTCACGGAGGCCGAGTTCCGCGACTTCAACGCCGTCTACGTCGAGACGTTGAAGCGCTGGGGACTGCTCGACGGCTCCGACAATCCGGTCGCACGGAGCAACGTCTGTCCTCAGATCGATCCGCCGTCCGAGCCCGGCTTCCATGCCTTCAGCTACACCGTCGCCGATCCGGATGCGCACAAATCTTTCGTCGTCGCCGGCAGCGCCGAAGCCCCGGAAGGGCGAGGCGACTATCGCGACCATGCGATCGCCCGCGGCGACGTCTCGGCCGAGGGCTTGCGCACGAAGGCCCGCTGGGTGTTGGGCGAGATGGAAAACCGGATGCGCATGCTCGGCGTCGATTGGACACTGGCGACCGCGACCCAGGTCTACACCGTGCACGACTTCCACCCGTTCATCGGCGAGGAACTGGTGCGCCGGGGCGCGATGCGCGGCGGCGTGACGTGGCACCTCAACCGTCCGCCGGTGCGCGAGCTCGAGTTCGAAATGGATTGCCGCGGCGTGTCCGTGGAACGCGTCTTGTGGGTTTGAGGGGGCGTTCGCCGCGTCGCGGGCCCGACTCGTTTTCAGATGTGCGTGACGCAAAGCTACGCTTTTGGCCAGTCACATGCCTGACGGTCAATTCAGCCTTCGCTCACTCGGCCCGGCCGCGTGTGACGGCACAGATCTCGTCTCAGAGCTCGTCACAAAGCAAAACGCCAACCTCACGGTCGGCGCAGATCAAAATCTAAGTGCTTGTTTTTGTTAAATATTCTTGGTTGCGAGGGCAGGATTTGAACCTGCGACCTTTGGGTTATGAGCCCAACGAGCTACCAGACTGCTCCACCTCGCGACTGGAAGACGGAGTTTATCACGGCGAATCTGCGCAGGCTGCCTCAGAGCCCCGCGTTGCTCAGCGTCCCGAGGAAGTCGCGGCTGTTCTGATAGCCGATCAGGCGCGCCGAGCGCACCTCCTGGCCGCGGGCGTCGAAGAAGATCGTTCCGGGAGGGCCGAACAAATGAAAGCGCTTCAGCAGCTC
>CAJDUN010000182.1_pt1 | contig 14426 bp, 16 predicted proteins | sample 7390741 | NCBI WGS metagenome assembly CAJDUN01 (sample SAMEA7055660, study PRJEB34461) | soil metagenome | biome: terrestrial ecosystem; feature: Peninsula; material: soil | place: Antarctica | collected 2016 | reverse complement strand
CGGCGCCCGCGAGCGCCGCCGGCGCGAGCCAGTCCTGCAGGGCGACGCGCAGCTCGACCGCCGTCTGCCAGCGGCGCTCCGGGTCGCGCTCGAGCGCCTTCCTGATCACGCCGCGCAGCACGTCGTCGACCTCGGACGAGAGGTTCGCCGGCAGCTGCAGGTCCTCGCCCGCGACGCGACGCATCGCCTGATGCGGATCGCGTTCGGCGACGAGCTTTTGCCCGCTGAGGAGCTCCGTCAGCATCACGCCGACCGAGAACAGGTCCATCGCCGCAGTCGGCAGGCTGCCGCGCGTCGCCTCCGGCGACATGTAGCCGGGCGTGCCGACGATCTCCTCGCGGCCGGTCGGGTCGTGCAGGCGCCCGGCGATGCCGAAGTCCATCACCCGCGCCCGGCCGGCGGAGCCGACGAGGACGTTGGAGGGCTTGAGGTCGCGGTGGACGACACCGGCCGCATGCGCGGCCTGGAGCGCGTCGAGCACGCCGAGGATCAGGCCGACGGCCTCGTGCGCCGGCAGGGCGCCGCGCGACTTGACGAGCTGCGCCAGCGTCGGACCGGACACGTACTCGAACACGAGGTAGGGCTGGTGCTCGAGCACGTCGGCCTCGAACACCGGCACGATGTTCGGGTGCGTGAGCCGGCTGACGCTCCTCGCCTCGCGCAGCCATTCGCCAACCGCGACCGGGTCGACCGACGCGTCGGAGTGCATCTGCTTGATCGCGACCTCGCGCTCGAGGCGCTGGTCGAAGCCGAGCCAGACCGTCGCCTGGGCGCCTTCGCCGAGCACCCGGCGCAGCTCGAAACGACCGAACGGACGCCCGACGGCCCGGGTGGCGGTGGACGTGGCGGCGGCGGGCATCACCCTGGTCTATCGGCGCCCACGGGCGGGAATTGAATCGAAATCCGGCAACCGGGCACGCCGATCGCCGGGACCGTGCATCTCCACGACTTCCGGAACGAACATGACACTCAGAATCGCCGCGCTGGCCCTGGCCACGACCGCCCTTGCCGCCTGCTCCTCGATGAACCCGACGTCCGGCCCGGCCATGGCCTCCGGCGGGGCGCCCAGCGTCGACATCGTCCTGCTCCCCGACGCCGGCGCCGCCGAGCAGGTGACGTCGGGCTGCTGGGCGACCTTCTTCGACGAGCGCAACTTCGCCGGCAGCTCGCTCACCCTCGTCGGCCCGGCCGAGCTGCAGACGCTGGACAAGGGCGCCGCGCGGCAACTCAAGCGCGACATCAAGAGCGTCGCGACCGGCCCGCGCGCGACGCTCGTTCTGTACCAGAAGCAGCTCCTCTCGGCGCGCTCGGTCGGCTTCGGGCCCGGCACCCGCGAGAGCGGGCTGGTGGAAAAGCTCGGCTTCGGCGGACGGGTCGAATCGTTGCAGCTGCGCTGCGGCTGACGCCGACGGCCCGGTCTGGCGCTGCATGCGCATGACCTTGTCCCAGGTCGCCGCGAGCGCGAGCGGCAGGACCACCGCCGGCAAGGTCGCCGGCCCCGACACGACCACTGCGCTCATGGCCATCGGCGCGCCGACGCCGCGCGGCGAGGACTTTGGTTAAGCTGTTCGGTCCCCAGATCCGAGCTCACCGAATCCGAATGCACGACATGCCCGAGTATCGAAAGACTCCCGAAGCGCTCGCCAAGCTGACGCGCGAGCAGTTCCGCATCACGCAGCAGAGCGGCACCGAGGCGCCCGGCACGGGCGAGCTGCTCGACAACGAGGAGCCCGGCATCTACGTCGACATCGTCTCGGGCGAGCCGCTCTTCGCCTCGTCGGACAAGTTCGAGTCGCATTGCGGCTGGCCGAGCTTCACCAAGGCGATCGCGCCGATCCACGTCAACGAGCTGAAGGATGCATCGCACGGGATGGTTCGCACCGAAGTGCGCTCGACGGGCGCCGACAGCCATCTCGGCCACGTCTTCGACGACGGCCCGCGCGACCGCGGCGGCCTGCGCTACTGCATCAATTCCGCGTCGCTGCGATTCATCCATCGCGACGACATGAAGGCCGAAGGCTATGGCGACTATCTCGACCAGGTGGAGGAAGTGAAATGACGCAACCGATGACGCAAGAGCGCGCCGTGCTCGCAGGCGGCTGCTTCTGGGGCATGCAGGACCTCGTCCGCAAGATGCCGGGCGTGATCTCGACGCGGGTCGGCTACTCGGGCGGCGACGTGCCGAACGCGACCTATCGCAACCACGGCACGCACGCCGAGGCGATCGAGGTGGTCTTCGCTCCGGCCAAGCTCACGTATCGCAAGCTGCTCGAGTTCTTCTTCCAGGTCCACGACCCGTCGACGAAGAACCGCCAGGGCAACGACCGCGGCGCAAGCTACCGCTCGGCGATCTACACCACGAGCGACGAGCAGAAGCGCGTCGCCGCGGACACGATCGCCGACGTCGACGCCTCAGGCCTGTGGCCCGGAAAGGTCGTGACGGAGGTCGAGCCGGCGGGGGCGTTCTGGCAGGCCGAGCCCGAGCACCAGGACTACCTCGAGCGCATCCCGAACGGCTACACCTGCCACTGGGTGCGGCCGGACTGGAAGCTGCCGGTGCGCAACGCCGAGGCGACCGCGAAGATGCCGTCGTGAACGAGCGCGCCGACGGCCACGGTGTCGACGACCTCCGCGACCCACCGTCCTTGACGCAGCGGGTGCTTTCCCGCACGGTGTGGCACTGAACGACAGGTCGCGCGTGCGGCTCGCACGCGACCTCGAGCGTGCGGTCACCCGCGCTGCGCCCGATTGGACCGGCTCGAACCCGGGCGATCCCGGCGTCACTCTGCTCGAGCTGCTCGCCTTCCTCGCCGACGATCTGCATCATCGCCGCGCCACGCTGAGCCCGCACGCGCGTCTGCTGGCGCGTGACCTGGCCGATCGCGCATCCGCGCTCTCGACCACCGACGCCGGCACGGGCCCGGCCGCCGATGCAGGCGGCGGCCTCCAGCGCGTCGACTATTTCTCCGGTCAGCTGCTCGGCACTGACGACTTCCAGGCCGAGCAGGACTACCTGCGCGGTCGGATCAGTCGCCGCAACCGCATGCTCCACGGCATCGGCATCGTCGCCGGTCTCGACGTCACGACCGACACCGGTGGCGCTCACGTCGTCATCGCGCCGGGCCTGGCCTTCGCGCCCGACGGCAACGAGATCGGACTCGATGCGCCCTGCACGCTGGCACTGCCGGCATCGGGCACCGCCTGGCTGGTGCAGCTCGCGTACCGCGAGGCGCCGTGCCGAAACGTCGTCTCGCCGGCGGGAACGTCGGCCAGCCGGATCGTCGAGACCTTCGACGCGTCGCTCGCCGCGACGGTCGACAACAACGCCGTGCCGCTCGCCCGCGTGCATCGCGTGCGCGGCCGGTGGCGCGTCGACGCGAAGTTCGCGCCGCCCCGCATCCGCCGCTGAAGACGTCGGCCGTCAGGCCGGACGCTGCAGCGGGAGTACCGTGTGCTTCCTGGCGGAGCACACACCGATGACCCCGACGGATCCCTCCATGGCCGACTTCGAACGCCGGCGGCGGACGATGGTCGAGACCCAGATCGCAGAGCGCGGCATTCGCGACGAGCGCGTGCTCGCGGCGATGCGCGCGGTGCCGCGCGAGGCCTTCGTCGACGCCGGCCTGCGCGAGTTCGCCTACGAGGATTCGCCGCTGCCGATCGAGGACGGCCAGACGATCTCGCAGCCCTACATCGTTGCCCGGATGATCGAGGCCGCCGAGATCGGCCCCGGCGACTCGGTGCTCGAGGTCGGCGCCGGTTCGGGCTATGCCGCCGCCGTCGTCGCCCGGATCGCGGCGCGCGTTCGTGCGATCGAGCGCCACCCCGGGCTGGCCCGGCAGGCCGCGGCCCGCCTCGCCGAGCTCGGCTGCGAACACGTCGAGGTCCGCGCCGGCGACGGCACCACCGGCTGGCCCGAGGCCGCACCGTTCGACGCCATCCTCGTCGCCGCAGCCGGTCCCGATGTCCCCGAGGCACTGCAGTCGCAGCTGGCGATCGGCGGCCGCCTGGTCATGCCCGTGGGCGGCGGCGATACGCAGCAGCTCGTCAAGATCACGCGCCGGAGCGCCGACGAGTTCGAGCGCGAGCTCCTCGGCGCGGTGACCTTCGTGCCGCTCATCGGCCGGCACGGCTGGGCCGAGGACGGCCGGCGCGCCGCGAGCCGGCACGGGCCTGGCCGCTCACGCGGCCGGAGCACGCCGGAGCTGATCGCCGACGTCGCCGAGGCGCTGCCGGAGATCGACGATCCCGCATTCGGTGCCTGCATCGACCGCTTCGCCGACTGCCGCATCGTCCTGCTCGGCGAGGCGAGCCACGGCACCTCCGAGTTCTACCGCGCCCGCGCCGCGATCACGCGTCGGCTGGTCGAGGCGCACGGCTTCACGACCGTCGCCGTCGAGGCCGACTGGCCCGACGCCGCGGCGATCGACCGCTACGTCCGGCGCCGGCCCGCGCGCGCCGGCGCAGAGCCGGCTTTCCAGCGCTTTGCGACCTGGATGTGGCGCAACACCGACGTCGCCGAATTCGTCGCCTGGCTGCGCGAGCACAACGACGGCGTGGCGCCGCCCGAGCATCGCGTCGGCTTCTACGGCCTCGACATCTACAACATGAGCGGCTCGATCACCTCGGTGCTCGAGTATCTCGACCGGGTCGATCCCGAGGCCGCGGCCACGGCGCGCGAGCGCTACGGCTGCCTCACGCCGTGGCAGAACGACCCGGCGACCTACGGCCGCACCGCGCTCGCGAGCGGCTACGCGAAGTGCGAGTCGGCCGTCGTCGCGCAATGCCGCGCGCTGTTCGCGAAGCAGCTCGACTCCCTGCACGCCGACCGCGACGACTTCCTCGACGCCGCGCAGAACGCCCGCCTCGTCCAGGCTGCCGAGCGCTATTACCGCCTCATGTACCACGGTGGTGCCGAGAGCTGGAACCTGCGCGACACGCACATGTTCGAGACCCTCGTGCATCTGCTCGAGGCGAAGGGGTCGTCGTCGAAGGCCGTCGTCTGGGCCCACAACTCGCACATCGGCGACGCGCGCGCCACCGAGATGGGCATGAGCCGCGGCGAGCTCAGCATCGGCCAGCTCTGCCGCGAGCGATTCGGCGCCGCGACGGCGATCGTCGGCTTCGGCACGCACGACGGCACGGTCGCGGCGGCCAGCGACTGGGACAGTCCCATGCAGGTGATGACGGTGCGACCGTCGCGCGCCGACAGCTACGAGCGGCTGCTCCATGACGCAGGCCGGCCGCGCTGCCTGCTCGACCTCCGCGAGGGACGCCACGAGGCGCTGCGCCAGGCCCTGCTCGAGCCCCGGCTCGAGCGCTTCATCGGCGTCATCTACCGGCCCGAAACCGAGCGCTGGAGCCACTATGCCGAGGCGATCCTGCCGCGCCAGTTCGACGCCTATGCCTGGTTCGACCGGACCCGCGCGGTCACGCCCCTCGGCCCCGAGCACGCCGGCGCCGAGGGCGCGGAAGACACCTACCCGTTCGGCCTCTGAGCAGCCCGCGACGCGGGGCTCACTGTCACGCGCCGACGCCGCTCGCGCTCAGGCGCTCGGGTCGACCAGCACCTTCGACGCGGTCGCGCGCCGTCCGTAGTCGGCGATCGCCTCGGCCTGGAGCGCGCCGGCGAGCGAGACCGTTCGCGTGTACGTGCTCGCGAAGGTCGTCTTGAGTTCCGCCGCGACGCGCGCCTTGAGCGCCGCCGTGGCCTCGGCACCGACGCGCTGCAGGAACGGGAACAGCAGCCAGCCACCCATGCCCCAGCTCATGCCGAAGTTGCGCACGAGCTCGGTCGGGCCGGTGTCGAGGCCGCCGTAGAGATAGACCTGCTTGTGCACGCTCGAGCCGTAGCGGCTGTACTCGGCCGCGCTGCGATTGATCGCGGCCTCCATCGCGCCCAGGATCTGGCCGGCGAGCCTGCCGCCGCCGATGGCGTCGAACGCCAGCGTCGCGCCGGTGGCGGCGAGGGCGTCGGTGAGCGCGGCCATGAAATCGGGCGCAGCGCTGCTGACGACATGCAGCGCGCCCTGCTCGCGCAGCAGCGCTTCCTGCTCCGGCTTTCGCACGATGTTGACCAGGCCGATGCCGTCGGCGAGGCAGATCCGGTTGAGCATCTGGCCGAGGTTCGAAGCCGCGGCCGTGTGCACGAGCGCGCGATGGCCCTCGCGCCGCATCGTCTCGGTCATGCCGAGGGCCGTGAGCGGGTTGACGAAGGCCGACGCCCCTTCGGCCGCGCTCGTCCCGCCCGGCAGCGGCAGGCATTGCGACGCCTTGACGGTGCGGTACTGCGAATACATCGCGCCGCCGAGGACGGCGACCGTGCGGCCGACCAGCGCCTGCGCGGCCGCGCTGCTGCCCGCCTTCACGACCGTGCCGGCGCCCTCGTTGCCCGCCGCCATCGACTGGCCGAGCCGGCCGGCCATCGCCTTCATCGCCGCCGCCGGCACCTGTGCGCGCGCGACGGTCTGCTAGCCGCCGCCGCTCACCGCGAGCGTCGCGAGATCGGCCGCGCCGAAGAGAAGACCGATGCTCACCCGACCGCCGACGAGCAGCACGACCTCGTCGGCGGCGGGCTCGGGCGTCGGCACGCGCACGAGCGAGAGCTCGAGCGTGCCGTCGTCCTTGACCAGGGTTCGCAGCTGCAAGCCGTCCGCGGGCACGTCGTGGTCCATGTCGTTCGCCTGTCGTGAAGAAGGACGCGAAACCTAACACCTTACGATGGCACGCGTCATGATCGTCCACCTCGTCGACGGCACCTACGAGCTGTTCCGCCACTTCTACGGCCTGCGCCGCTTCAACAAGGGCAAGGACAAGCCGCTCGGCGCGGTCGTCGGCGTGCTGCAGTCGGTGCTCGAGATCCTGGAGCGCGGCGAGAGCCACGTCGGCGTCGCCACCGACCACGTCGTCGAGTCGTTCCGCAACGACCTCTGGCCCGGCTACAAGACCTCGGCCGGCATCGAGCCCGCGCTGCATCGGCAATTCCATCCGCTCGAGGACGCGCTCGTGGCGATGGGCGTCGTCGTCTGGCCGATGGTCGAGCTCGAGGCCGACGACGCGCTCGCGTCCGCGGCGCGCATCGCCGCGGCCGAGATGGCCGTCGACAAGGTCTGCATCTGGACGCCCGACAAGGACCTGGCGCAGTGCGTCGTCGACGACCGCGTCGTCCAGGTCGACCGGCGCGCGAAGACGATCCGCGATGCCGCCGGCGTGCGCGCGAAGTTCGGCGTCGAGCCGCGCCTGATCCCCGACTGGCTGGCACTGGTCGGCGACGCGGCCGACGGCTATCCCGGCATGGCCGGCATCGGCGCCGTCGGCGCGGCGCGGCTCCTGAACCGGCACGGCCCCATCGAATCGTTTCCTCCGGACCTGCTCGGCGATCGGCTGGCCGACGCGCTGCTGTTCAAGCGCCTGGCGACGCTCGTCACCGACGCCGGGCTGTTTGGCAGCGTGAAGGCGCTGCGCTGGAGCGGCCCGACCGACGCCTTCGTCGCCTGGACAGCGCGCGCCGAGGCGCCGCGCCTGCTCGAGCGCTGCCTCGCTGCTCAGGCGGCGCTGGCGTGACTTCATCCGCAGCCGACACACGGTGATTCGCACGGTCACACACAAGCGGCGCGCGCCGCGTCACACTGGCGCATGGGCTTACCGTCATCGCATCGCCGCCGCGTTCTTGTGATCGCGGCGGCGGCCATCGTCGCGGCTTCACCCGCCGCCCCGTCCCGAGCGGCACCTCCGACCACCAGCACCGCTTCTGACGAGGCTGTGGCGGCCTGCGAGCAGTCCGCACGGCACTCGCTCACGACGAAGTCGACGTCGCCGGCCGACATCAGCTTCAAGTCCGCGCCGACCGTGCAGCCGTCGCTGCCGTCCGACACCCAGATCGTGCTGAGCGGCGAAGGCCGCTGGCGCGCGGCCGACGGCGCCCACATCGTCCGCTTCACCTGCTACGTCGACCGCGAGACGTTCGAGACCGTCGGCCTCGTGATGAAGGACGCCACGCCTCCGCCCGCGAAGCCGCCGTCGGCCCGGAAGCCGGTCGAGCCCGACATCAGCCATCTGTCGATCGCGTCGTGCGAGTCGGGCGCGGTGCAGGCGCTGCAGAAGCGCTGGCCCCGGGTCAGCCAGATCACCTTCGACAGCGACACGCGCAGCTTTCGCCAGGACAGCGTCGACCATGGCGTCCTGCGCGGCCGCGGCCGGGCCCTGCCGAACGTCGGCGCGCCGTCGACCTTCTTCGGCTTCGAGTGCGAGATCGATCCGCACGACGGCATGGTGCTGAAGACGCGCGTCTCGGGCTGATCTCCGCGGCGTCGGCCGCCGCGACAATGAGGCGATGCGCGCGCGTCCCCGGGCCACGGCCCTCTCGATCACCGCGTTCGCCACCCTGCTCCTGATCGCCCTGCTGATGGGCGCGAACCACGTCGCCGCGCGGATCGCGTTCGATCACGGCGTCGACGTCACCACGGCGGTCGCCGTGCGCAGCATCGTCACGGCGCTGGTCGTCGGCATGCTGGTCGTCGTCCAGCACGTGCCGGTCGCGCTGACGCCGCGCCAGCGCCGCTTCCTGCCGGCCGTCGGCGTCGTCGTCGCGGTGCAGAGCGTGTGCCTCTATTCGTCGGTGGCGCGCCTGCCGGTCGCGTTGGCTCTGCTCGCGTTCAATACCTATCCGCTCTGGACCGCGCTCTGGGCCCGTCTGCTCTACGCGCACCGGCCCGAGCGTCGGATCGTGCTGGCGATGCCCGTGATGCTCATCGGGCTCGCCCTCGCGCTCGACGTGCTCGGCGCGGCCTCGGGCGTCGGTGCGACGCTGCAATGGCAGCGCATCGGCGCCGGCGTCGCCTTCGCGCTCACGGCGGCGGCGGCCTTCGGCTTCGCGCTGGTGCTGACGCAGCACGAGCTCGGCACGCTCGACGGCCGCGTCCGCACGACCGGCACGATGACGATGGTCGCCGTCCTCGCGCTCGCCGCCATCGGCTTCCAAGGCGGCTTCCACTGGCCGACTGCCGCCTCGGGCTGGTGGGGCCTGGCGCTGCTGACGATGCTCTACGGCACCGGCATCACGATCCTCTTCACGGTGCTGCCGCGCCTGGGCGTCGTCGGCAACTCGGCGATCATGAACGTCGAGCCGGTGTTCGCGCTCGTGCTCGCATGGGCGATCCTCGGTCAATCGATCGCACCTTCGCAGGTCGCGGGCGCGCTCCTCGTCGTCGCGACCGTCGTGTGGCTCGGCCTCGGGCCGAAGCGCGCCGCGGCGAAGTGATGGCGCGATCGGGCACTTCGAACCCGCCGCCTTACGACGTCGATCGCAGCGCCAGGTAGCGCAACCGACCAGAATGTCGCTCCGGGCGCGAGCGCCCGTCGCGCTTTCGCCTCGATGACTCCGATCATTTCCGTTCACGACGTCTCCAAGACCTACGCCACGGGATTTCGCGCGCTCGACCACGTGAGCCTCGACATCCGACCCGGCGAGATCTTCGCGCTGCTCGGCCCGAACGGCGCCGGCAAGACGACCCTCATCGGCCTGATCTGCGGCCTCGTCAAGCTCGCCGAGGGCCGCGTCACCGTCGCCGGCCACGACATCGTCGCCGACTACCGCGAAGTGCGCGCCCTGATCGGCCTCGTGCCGCAGGAGCTCACGACCGACGCCTTCGAGTCGGTGTGGGCCACGGTGTCGTTCAGCCGCGGCCTGTTCGGCAAGGCACCGAGTCCGGCCCACATCGAGAAGACCCTGAAGGACCTCTCGCTCTGGGACAAGAAAGACAGCAAGATCATGACGCTCTCGGGCGGCATGAAGCGGCGCGTGATGATCGCCAAGGCGCTCTCGCACGAGCCGCGCGTCCTGTTCCTCGACGAGCCGACCGCCGGCGTCGACGTCGCCCTGAGGAAGGACATGTGGCAGCTCGTTCGCGGCCTGCGCGATCAGGGCGTGACGATCGTGCTCACCACCCACTACATCGACGAGGCCGAGGACATGGCCGACCGCGTCGGCGTCATCCGCCACGGCAGGATCATCCTCGTCGAGGACAAGGCGACCCTGATGAGAAAGCTCGGCAAGAAGCGGCTCACGCTGCTCATCGAGCCGGCGCTGGCCGAGCTGCCACCGGCGCTCGCGTCGCGCGGCCTGACGCTCGGCACTGGCGGCAGCGAGATCACCTACGTCTACGACCCGGGCGGATCGCCGGACGCCGTCGCCACGCTGCTCGACACCGTGCGCGACGCGGGCGTGCGGGTGATCGACCTCGAGACGACGCAGAGCTCGCTCGAGGACATCTTCGTCAACCTCGTCCGGGAGGACGCATGAACTCCGCCCGGCCGCCCGAAGGGGCTCATTCCCGCTTGGCGGGACCGGCCGCAGGCCGTAGGGTGCACCCATGAACACCCACGCCGTCGGCGCGATCTACCGCTTCGAGATGGCACGCACCTGGCGCACGGTGATGCAGAGCATCATCTCGCCGGTCCTCTCGACCGCGCTCTACTTCGTCGTCTTCGGCGCGGCGATCGGCTCGCGCATCGAGCGCATCGGCGACGTCACCTACGGCGCCTTCATCGTCCCCGGCCTGATCATGCTGTCGGTGCTGACGCAGAGCATCTCGAACGCCTCGTTCGGCATCTACTTCCCGAAGTTCACGGGCACGATCTACGAGCTGCTCTCGGCGCCGATCTCCAACCTCGAGATCGTCGCCAGCTACGTCGGCGCGGCCGCCACCAAGTCGGTGCTCGTCGGGCTCATCATCCTGGCGACGGCAGCCTTCTTCGTGCCGCTGCACATCGCCCATCCGGTCTGGATGCTCGCCTTCCTCGTCCTCACCGCGGTCACCTTCAGCCTGTTCGGCTTCATCATCGGCATCTGGGCGGACGGCTTCGAGAAGCTGCAGCTGATCCCGCTCCTGGTCGTGATGCCGCTCACCTTCCTCGGCGGGCCGTTCTACTCGATCGACATGCTGCCGCCGATCTGGCAGAAGCTCTCGCTGCTCAATCCGTCGGTCTACCTCATCAGCGGCTTTCGCTGGAGCTTCTTCGACCGGTCGGAGGTGCACATCGGCATCAGCTTCGCGATGACCTCGGCGTTCTTCGTGATCTCGCTCATGATCGCGACATGGATCATGCGGACCGGCTGGCGGCTGAAGGCGTAAGGACGGAACCATGACCACCGATGCCATCGTCGAGATCGCGCCCCTCGGCTTCCCCTGGGAAACCATCGATCCGTTCCTCTTCTGCGTCTACCACGACGACGCCTACCCGAAGGGCGACGGTTCCTTCGGCCCGGCCGCATCGCTCGCCGGCCGGCAGATGGGGTCGGACTTCGCCGGCAAGGACGGCTGGCGGATGTACCACGGCATGACCGTGCCGGGCTTCCCGTCGCACCCGCACCGTGGCTTCGAGACCGTGACGATCGTCCGCAAGGGCCTCACCGACCACTCCGACTCGCTCGGCGCGGCGGCCCGCTTCGGCGGCGGCGACGTGCAGTGGCTCACCGCCGGCCGCGGCATCGTCCACGCCGAGATGTTTCCGCTTTTGAACGTCGACACGCCGAACCCGCTCGAGCTGTTCCAGATCTGGCTCAACCTGCCGGCGAAGGGCAAGATGGTCGACCCGCACTTCACGATGCTCTGGTCGGAGGACATCCCGCACGTGCGCACGCGAGACGACCAGGGCCGCGAATCGGTCGTCGCGTGCATCGCCGGTCGCATCGCGCCGGACGTCGCGACGCTGTCGCCGCCGCCCGACTCGTGGGCGTCGCGGCCCGACGCCGACGTCGCGATCTGGACGCTGAAGATGGCGCCCGGCGCGCGCACGACGCTGCCGCCGGCAGCCGGCCGCGAGACGCGGCGCAAGCTCTACTTCTTCAAGGGCGTGGAGGTGACGATCGACGGCCGGCGAGTCGACAAGCACGCCGCCATCGAAGTGCGCGCGGACCGCGCGATCGAGCTGGTCAATGGTGCATCGGAGGCCGAGTTCCTGATGCTTCAGGGCCGCCCGATCGGCGAGCATGTCGCGCAATACGGGCCCTTCGTGATGAACACCGAGCAGGAGCTGCGCCAGGCGTTCGCCGACTACCAGCGCACGCAGTTCGGCGGCTGGCCGTGGCCCGACACGGCGCCGGTGCACGGCGCCGATCCGGCCCGCTTCGCGCGCCACGCCGACGGCCGCGTCGAGCACCGGGACAAGGACTAGCCGTGCGGGCTGCCGTCCCGTGTTCGATGGGTCGCCGGCATCTGGCGGATCGCATGCGCCCGGCGGCGAGCCGTCGCCTCGTCGCCATCGCCATCGCCGGCGCCGCCTTGGCCATGGGTCCGGGCGCGGCGTCCGGCAAGGTCTACAAGTGCGTCGATCCGAAGACGAAGGCGGTCACGCTGTCGCAGTTCCCATGCCCCGACGCGAGGTCGCCGTCGATGGCGGAAGCCGCGTCCAGCGTCGAGACGGCGCGCATCGCGACGATCGAGGACGAAGCCAGACAGAGCGCCGCACGCGCGGACCGGCAGCTGCTGGAGCGCTTCCCCGACGAGGCATCTCATCGCCGGGCCGAGGCGGTCGAGATCGACGGAGTCATGCGCAACATCCGGCTCGCGATGCGGCGGTTCGACGAACTCGCCGACAAGCGCAAGGGGCTGGACACCGAAGCCGCGTTTCACCCTCGCGGCACGATGCCCGCACCGCTGCGCCGCTCGATCGACGACAACGACGGGTCCTTCAACGGACTGGCCGACGCGTTCCGCGGCCAGGAGCGCAGCGTGACCGACATCGTCGCGCGCTACCGCGTGGAGCGAGAGCGCTTGCACAAGCTCCTGGCCGGTGCTTGCCGGCGACCGGCCGGTACCAGGTCGTGACGAGGTCGGTGGCGGCGAAGAACGCGAGGTCGGGCGCGACGCCGGCCGGATCGACCTGCGAGGCGCCCTGCCAGGTGCCGGCGGCGTCGGTCACCGCGAGCTGCAGGCCGCCCGTGCCCTGAGACACCGACCAGGCCGCGGCCGTCGTGCCCTGACCGTCGGTGCGCAGCGCGAGGCCGACCGGCACGCCGCTCGCCGTCGCGCCGACCAGCGACGGCGCCGTCCAGGCGGTGGCCGTCACGTCGAACGACGCCGCGCGCACGTGGCCTGACACAGCGCCCGCCGCGACGCCGACCCAGCCGGCTTCGACGCGGAAGTTCCGCGGTGCGAGCACGAGCTCGCTGATCGACGCGTCCTGCCCCTGATCGATGCGATCCGTCGCTGCGGACCACGCGCCGCCGCTGAAGCGCTTGCCGACGATGGCGGTTCGGGCGCCTGCATTGCCCGCAAGCCAGACGGTGACCCAGGCCGACGTTCCGGTCGAGCCGATCGCGGGAGAACCGTACGAGCTGCCGGCGTCGACCGTGAGCGGCACGCCCCACGTCGCTGCCGTCTCGTCGTACTGCGACGACAGCAGCGTCTCCGGCGATCCCGGAACGCCGCTCGGCTGCTCCGACCAGAGCGCCATCAACCCGCCGCTGCCATCCGACGACTGGCCCGAGCGCAGCAGCACCGCACCGGGATCGCCGCTGCGGATCACCTTCGGCGCTGACCACAGGCCGAACGGCGAGCGCCGCGCCGCGACGAGCTCGAACCGGCCCGATGCGTCGGTGCGCGTCCACTGGAGCGAGACCTCGCCGGCGAGAATCGGCAGCGGCCGCAGGTCGCCCTGGCCCGACGCCGGCGATGCGAACTCCGCGAACCAGGCAAAGCCCTGGAACGACGCGGCCGCGACCGTCACGCTGCCGCTGGCGGCGAACTGGCGCCAGGTGACGATCGGCGTGGTGCCGATGACCGTCACCTGGACATCGCGCGCGGCGCCGTCGAAGTTCGACGTGATCGGCAGCTTCGTGATCACGCCGACGCTGTCGATGCGCGCGCCGATCAGTGTCTGATGCGTGTTGTCGCCTTCGACCCAGGCGAGCCAGGTGGCGCCGTCGGGCGAGGCCGCCACGCGAGGCGCGGCGACGAGCGGCACGGAGGACGAGACATTGCCCTGGAAGCCGTTCGGTGCCACCGGCGTGCCGTCGCCGCCGCCGCATGCGGCGACGACCGTCGCGGCGAGGAGCGCGGCGACCGCGTAGACGGATCGGAGCAGGAGGCGGTCCGTCATCGTGGACTTTCGATGGGCTGAGGGCAGGTCACGTGCCGCAGAACGTCCGGTACCCGGCCGTGACCTCGGCCGGCGCCGGCTCGGCGTAGGCGGCGTTGTCGAGGCTTTCGTCGTACGGGCGGCACACGGCGGCGAGCAGGCGGTCGAACGGTCCGATGTCCTCGTCGTCCGATGCCGCCGCGAGCGCTGCCTCGACGCGATGGTTGCGCGGGATCACGATCGGATTGACGGCGCGCATGCGCTCGGCACGGGCGGCGCCCGCGGTTGCGCCGTTGTGCGAGACGCCCGCGTCCTCGCGCGCGCAGCGCTCGCGCCAGCGCCCGAGC
>CAJDUN010000054.1_pt1 | contig 14545 bp, 10 predicted proteins | sample 7390741 | NCBI WGS metagenome assembly CAJDUN01 (sample SAMEA7055660, study PRJEB34461) | soil metagenome | biome: terrestrial ecosystem; feature: Peninsula; material: soil | place: Antarctica | collected 2016 | reverse complement strand
GGCCAAGTGTTCGGCATCCATCGTGGCATGGGAACTGATGAAGGTGATGCCGCGATCGCCTTCGAGCAACAGGGAGTCGCTGATGGCAGCCGTCATCTGCCCGCCATACACCGACGCGACCACCTCCAAGGTGTAGATCATCCCGAGGACTGAGCACGGATGGCGTCTGTCGGCTGACCAGTAGTTGTAGCCGTTCAGTCCCAGCATCACGAGCGTTGGGACGTAAGCCCTTGCGGTATCCGTCGAAACTCCGACCACCTGCAAGTCGTTGAGCACCCACTCCTCGTGACCCTTCTCTTCATTCATGTGGTCGTAAAGAAAGTATCGGACGTTTCTGTGCTGGTCCGTGATGCGGCAAGCTGCGGCGGCACACGTCGGATTGAAGTGCCAAACGACGTGATAGAGCTCCAGCAGCAGCTTGCGGTAGCGCTCCAGCGACAGGCCGTTGGCGACAATGTCGAGGACTTTGCTCCCAGTCTCAAATGCGCGGCGGGCCTCGTCTGTTTGCTCTACCAACTCAAGAAAAAAAGTCGACATTCAATCCTCAAACAATGGTTTCGTTTTAGAAATTCACGTGTGCCTTAAGTCTATGCATGATTCGCACCGCGATAGCCTGATGGCACAAGTAAGCGATTTGCGCCGTCCCGGCCAGGCCGATCGCGCTGCATCATGAGCGGCCTTGCGCGAAGCAGCGAAACACGCAAGCGGCAACTAGACTTCAGTTTTGCCCAGGCACTCAGGTCCCATCATGGCTGTCAATCTCGTTTCGGCTCGCGTCGTACCGCTCCGGCTCGTCTCCGGCGTCACCCTCGGCACCGCAATGGCAGGCATCCGCAAAGCGAATCGCCGAGACCTGACCGTCGTGGTGCTCGAGCCCGGCACGTCGGTCGCCGGAGTGTTCACGAGGAACCGATTCTGCGCTGCGCCCGTGCAGTTGTGTCGCGAGCACCTCGCGGCCGGGCGAGAGATGAGGGCGATCCTGGTCAACACGGGCAATGCCAACGCCGGCACGGGCGCCGACGGAATCTCCCGCGCGCGCTCGACGTGCGCTGCGCTGGCCCGCCTGCTCGGTTGTGCGCCGGAACAGGTGCTGCCGTTTTCCACCGGCGTGATCATGGAGACGCTGCCGCACGAGCGGATCGAGGCTGGCCTGCCGGCCGCCCTGGCGGCGGCGCGAGCCGACGGCTGGTCCGATGCCGCCGAGGCGATCATGACCACCGACACGGTGCCGAAGGCAGCATCGCTCGCCGTGCAGATCGGCGGCAAGACCGTCGCCGTCACCGGGATCAGCAAGGGCGCCGGCATGATCCGGCCGAACATGGCGACGATGCTCGGCTTCGTCGCCACCGATGCGGCGATCGATCCCAAGCTCGTGCAGCAGCTCGTGAGCGAGGCCGCTGACGAGTCGTTCAACTGCATCACGATCGACGGCGACACGTCGACCAACGACTCGTTCGTGCTGATCGCGACCCATCGCGCCGGCAACACGCCCGTGACGAGCCTGGAGTCGGCCGACGGGCGGGTCCTTCGCGACGCGGTCGTCGAGGTCTCGCGCCGGCTCGCGCAGGCGATCGTGCGCGACGGCGAAGGCGCGACCAAGTTCATCACCGTGCAGGTTGACGGCGGCGCCAGCGCGGCCGAATGCAAGCAGGTCGCCTATGCGATCGGCCACTCGCCGCTCGTCAAGACCGCCTTCTTCGCGAGCGATCCGAACCTCGGCCGCATCCTCGCCGCCGTCGGCTACGCCGGCATCGACGACCTCGACCAGACGAAGATCGATCTCTTCCTCGACGACGTTCACGTCGTCGAGGGCGGCGGCCGGCGGCCGTCGTACCGCGAGGAGGACGGAAAGCGGGTCATGAAGCAGAGCGAGATCCTGGTTCGCGTCGACCTGCATCGCGGCACGTCGACGGCAACGGTGTGGACCTGCGACCTCAGCATCGACTACGTGAAGATCAACGCCGACTACCGCTCGTGACGAGACGATGTCCGGGCGCGGCGTGGGCGCGCGGCAACGCGAGTGACGTATTCACTTGCGACGGCGCCGGGCCCGCTGCTACGATGAGCGCTCACTGATCGAGAACGCCTCCATGAACCGCACCGCCCAACCCTTCGTCTGCAGCGCCTTCGGCGCCGCCTGGCGGGCGGCGTTCGGCGTCGTCGGCAAGGCGCTTCGATCGGCGCGCATCGCTCCGGCGCCGATCTAGTCACTCTCAGCTCTTTCGATCGAAGGCCGCTGAGAGATCAGCGGAAATTTCGACCGACCCTCGTTTTTCCGCTGCATTCGGGCCCACCCGGCCCGCAGAAGGCGTCCTCCCCCGGGGAGGTCGCCGTGAAGGAAAGAGAGTGAGCAACCATGAGTACGTGGCTGCCATCAGGAAAATTCAGGACAGGCGTATCGCGACGCTGGTGGCCGGCGCTGCCTTCGGGCGACCTGCTGCGCGACAAGGCCTATCGGCGCCTCTGGACGTCGATCCTCATCAGCTCGTTCGGCGGGCAGGTGACGATGCTCGCCCTGCCGCTCACCGCGGCCGTGCTCCTGCACGCGAGCCCGACCCAGATGGGCCTGCTCACGGCGATGGAGATCCTGCCCTTCGTCCTGTTCTCGCTGCCGGCGGGCGTGTGGCTCGACCGCGTCAGGAAGCTGCCGATCTACGTGACCGGCGAGCTTGCCATCGGCCTCGCCGTGGCGAGCGTGCCGCTGGCCTGGTGGGCCGGGTGGCTGTCGATCGGCTGGCTCTACGCCTGCGCGTTCGTCATCGGCATCGTCGCCACGGTGGCCGGCAGCGCCGCGCAGATCGTCCTGACCCAGGTCGTCGCGCGCGAGCGGCTGGTCGAGGCGCACGCCAAGAACGCGCTCGCGACGTCGGGCGCCGAGGTCGCCGGGCCGGGACTGGCGGGCGCGCTGATCAAGGTCTTCGGCGCGCCGCTGGCGCTCCTCGTCGACGCGGTGTTGGTGACGATCTCGGCGACCATCCTGCGCGGCATCGAGATCCACGAGCCGCCGCAGCGGCCGCGCGCCGCCGGCTCGCCCGTGGCGCAGTTCTGGGATGACCTGAAAGCGGGCGTCCGCTTCGTCGCACGCCATCGCCTCCTCGTCGCCCTGGCGATCGCGGTGGGCTGCTGGCAGGCGTGCTTCCAGGCCGCGATGGTCGTGCAGATCCTGTTCGCGACGCGCACCCTCGGCCTGTCCGAGCAGGCGGTCGGCCTCAGCTACACGGGCATGGGCGTCGGCACGGTGTTCGCGAGCGTCTTCGGCAACCGCATCAGCCGTCGCGTCGGCCCGGGGCCGTCCCTGATCCTTGGCTTCGCCGTGTGCGGCGCGGGCTGGTTGATGCTCGCTTTCGCGCCCGTCGGGCCTTGGGGCGTCGCCGCCTTTTCGCTCATGCTGATGACCTTTTCCGGCGGCGCGGTGCTGATCTTCATCAACTTCCTCGCCCTGCGCCAGGCCGTCACGCCGGCGCCGCTGCTCGGCCGGATGACCAGCACGATGCGCTGGCTGATCCTGATCCCGGCGGGGCCGGGCGCGCTTCTCGGCGGCTGGCTCGGCGAGCACGCCGGCCTGCGCGCCTCGCTCGCGGTCGCGGGCGGCGGCGCGCTGCTGCTCGCGGCGCTGACCTGGCAGCTCGGCCTCATCCGTCGCGTGCGCGAGCTGCCGGCGCCGGAGAGCGTCGACGACTGGGTCGGCGCCGAGGCCGACGTCGGCACGCGCATCGTCACGATCTGAGCGTCGTCGCATGGACCCGCTGCTGATCGACGTGCCCGAGCGGATCGAGACCGAGCGCCTCGTCCTGCGCGTGCCGCGGCGCGGCGACGGGCCGACGGTCAACGCCGCGATCGCGGCTTCGATCGCCGATCTCTCACCGTGGATGCCGTGGGCCGGCTCGATGCCGAGCGTCGACGAGTCGGAGGCGACCTGCCGGCGCCAGCAGGGCCGCTTCATCCTGCGCGAGGACTTCGTCATGTTCATGTTCCTGCGCGACGCCGACGCCGACGGCGGCGAAGGCGAGCTCGTCGGCGGCACCGGGCTGCATCGCATCGACTGGAGCCTGCGCCGGTTCGAGATCGGCTACTGGCGAAAGACCGGCTGCGATGGCCGCGGCCTCGTCACCGAGGCGGTGCGGGCGATGGCGCGCCTGGCTTTCGACCACCTCGACGCCCGCCGCGTCGAGATCCGCATGGACGACAGCAACGTGCGCAGCTGGAAGGTCGCCGAGCGCGCCGGCTTCACGCTCGAGGCGCTGATGCGCTTCGATGCGACCACGCCGGCCGGTGAGCCGCGCAGCACGCGCGTCTATGCGCGCGTGCGCGGCGCCGAGGAGCCGATGGGCGGCGGCACGGCCTGAGGCCGCAGCCGCAGGCGCTGCCTCAGTCGTCGACGCCGGTGCCGGGCGAGAAGCGATCGACGGCGTCGGTGACGATGCCGTCGATGCCGAGAGTGACGAGCCGTCTCGCCTCGGCCGGATCGTTCACCGTGTAGACCAGCGCACGCAGTCTGGCGGCGCGCACGCGTCCGAGCATGGCTGCGTCGACGAGCGCATGGTTCGTGATCACGGCGACGCAGCCGAGCGCCAGCGCCTCGTCGAGCCCGCCGGTGCGAAGGGTGTCGAGCAGCAGGCCGCGCGGCAGTGCAGGCGCCGCGTCACGCGCGCCTTCGAGGGCCAGCGGCTGGAACGACGTCAGGAACGGCGGCGTCGCGGCGCCGGTCCAGAGCGTCGCTGCCGTCGCCGCGACGACGCGGCCGGTCTCGCGCTCGTCGCCCGGCGTCGGCTTGATCTCGACGTCGAGCGCGAAGCCGTTGCGCAGGCAGTAGCGCGCGATCGCGGTGAAGCTCGGCACCGGCTCGCCGGCGTAGGCGCGCGAGTGCCAGCCGCCGGCGTCGAGGCGCGAGAGCTCGCTCCAGGGCAGCGCCGATGCCGGGCCGCGTCCCGATGTCGTGCGTTGCAACGTGGCGTCGTGGAGCAGGAAGGGCACGCCGTCCGCGGACAGCTTCACGTCGCACTCGAAGGCGCGGTAGCCGTGCGCGGCGCCGACGCGAAATGCGGCGAGCGTGTTCTCGGGCGCGAGCTTGCCGGCGCCCCGGTGGGCGATCCAGCGCGGATACGGCCAGGGCGATGAGGAGCGGAGCTGCGCGGTCACGGCGTCATCATGCCGCGGGCGGGCGGTCAGGCGCCGACGCGGGCCGAGGTCGAGGCGTCGAACCAGTGCAGGTGCGCGGGCGAAGCCTGGATGCCGACGACAGCGCCGATCGCCGGATAGGGCAGCGTCGCGTCGAGCCGGGCGGTGAAGAGCGTGTCGCCGAGCAAGCCGTAGACGAGGCGCTCGGCGCCGAGCATCTCGATCGCCTGCACGTGCAGCGGCCAGCCGGTCGCGCCCGCATCGCTGCTCATCTCGACATGCTCGGGGCGAATCCCCATGACGAGCTCGCCGTCGCGCGGCGCGGGCGCGGGCAGCGGCAGGAGCGCGCCGCCGGCCGTGAACCCGGTGCCCTGCGCGAGGCCGCGCACGAGATTCATCGGCGGCGAGCCGATGAATCCCGCGACGAACGTCGTCGCCGGCCGGTGATAGACCTCGTCGGGCGTGCCGATCTGCTCCATGCGACCGGCGTTCATCACGATCATCCGCTCGGCCAGCGTCATCGCCTCGACCTGGTCGTGGGTGACGAAGAGCGAGGTCGTGCGCAGCTCGCGGTGCAGCTTCTGGATCTCGAGCCGCGTCTGCGCGCGCAGCTTGGCGTCGAGGTTGGAAAGCGGCTCGTCGAACAGGAACACGGCCGGCTGGCGCACGATGGCCCGACCCATGGCGACGCGCTGGCGCTGGCCGCCCGAGAGCTCGCGCGGCTTGCGCAGCAGGTACGGGCCGAGCTCGAGGATCTTCGCCGCCTTGTCGACGCGCGTGCGGATCTCGGCTTCGGGCACCTTGGCGATCTTGAGGCCGTACGCCATGTTGGCGAAGACCGTCATGTGCGGGTAGAGCGCGTAGTTCTGGAACACCATCGCGATGTCGCGCGCCGACGGCTCGAGGTCGTTGACGGCGCGACCGGCGATCCAGATCTCGCCGCCTGTGATTTCCTCGAGGCCGGCCACCATGCGCAGCAGGGTCGACTTGCCGCAGCCCGAGGGCCCGACGATGACGACGAATTCGCCGTCGGCGATCTCGGCACTGACGCCATGGATGACCTGATTGGCCTTCGGGCCGATACCGTAGCGCTTGACGACGTTGCGAAAGGAGATGGCGCCCATTTATTTCTCGGTATCGACCAGGCCCTTGACGAACCACTTCTGCATCAGCATCACGACCAGCGCCGGCGGGATCATCGCCAGCATCGCGGTCGCCATGACGAGGTTCCATTGCTGCGCCGTGTCGCCGCCGCTGATCATCCGCTTGATGCCGATGACCACCGGGTACATCGACTCGTCGGTCGTCACGAGCAGCGGCCAGAGATACTGGTTCCAGCCGTAGATGAACTGGATCACGAAGAGCGCCGCGATCGACGTCGACGACAGCGGCACCAGGATGTCCTTGAAGAAGCGCATCGGCCCGGCGCCGTCCACGCGCGCCGCCTCGGTGAGCTCGTCGGGCACGGTGAGGAAGAACTGGCGGAACAGGAAGGTGGCCGTCGCCGAGGCGATCAGCGGCACCGTCATGCCGGCGTAGGTGTTGAGCATGTGCAGGTCGGAGACGACCTGGTAGGTCGGAAAGATCCGCACCTCCACCGGCAGCATCAGCGTGACGAAGACGGCCCAGAAGCACAGCATCCGGAACCGGAACCGGAAGTAGACGATCGCGAAGGCCGAAAGCAGCGAGATGGCGATCTTGCCGAGCGAGATGATGAGCGCCGAGACGAGGCTCACCCACATCATGCGGGCGACCGGCGCGCCCGAGCCCGGACCCTTCTCCGAGCCGGTCAGCGCGGCGAGATAGTTGTGGACGAAGTGGGCGCCGGGCAGCATCGGCATCGGCGCCTGGACGATCTCGGCCGCGGTATGGGTCGACGCGACGAAGGTGACGTACACCGGGAACGCCACGATGGCCACGCCGATCAGCAGCACGCCGTGCGTGAGCCAGTTGAGGAGCGGCCGGTGCTCGACCATCTCAGTAGTTCACCTTCTTCTCGACGAAGCGGAACTGAATGACGGTGAGCGCGATCACGATCGTCATCAGCACCACGGACTGGGCGGCCGAGCCGCCGAGGTCGAGCGCCTTGAAGCCGTCGTAGTAGAGCTTGTAGACGAGGATCGTCGTGTCGCGGCCGGGGCCGCCTTCGGTCGCCGCGTCGATGATGCCGAAGGTGTCGAAGAAGGCGTAGACGATGTTGATGACGAGCAGGAAGAACGTCGTCGGCGAGAGGAGCGGGAAGACGATCGTCCAGAAGCGCCGCCAGGGACCCGCGCCGTCGATCGCGGCCGCCTCGATGAGCGATTTCGGAACCGACTGCAGCCCGGCGAGGAAGAACAGGAAGTTGTAGGAGATCTGCTTCCAGACCGCGGCCATGATGATGAGCAGCATGGCCTGGTTGCCGTCGAGCAGCGTGTTCCATTCGATGCCGCCGCGACGCAGCATGTACGAGACGATGCCGATGCTCGGCGCGAACATGAAAAGCCAGAGCACGCCGGCGACCGCCGGTGCGACGGCGTAGGGCCAGATCAGCAGTGTCTTGTAGACGAGCGCGGCCTTCACCACCCGGTCGGCGAACACTGCGAGCACGAGCGACAGGACGATCCCGAGCACCGCGACGCTGATCGAGAAGACCGCGGTCGTCTTGAACGACTGGAGGTAGGTCGGATCGTGGAAGAGGGCGACGAAATTCTGCAGACCGACCCACTCGGTACTGGTGCCGAAGGCGTCCTGCTGCTGGAACGACTGCAGGATCGCCTGCGCGGCCGGCCAGAAGAAGAAGACGAGGATGACCGCGCCCTGCGGCAGCAGCAGGAGCCACGGCAGCCAGGGCGAGCGGAAGACGACGCGCTTCTCAGCCGCCACGTCGCCGTCGCTCCGATCGCCCTGCGCGCGACCGCCCGTGCGTCACTTCTTGTTGGCCGCCTGGAACTTCTCGAGCTGCTCGTTGCCACGGGCGACGGCCTTGTCGAGCGCTTCCTTGGCGTTCGCCTTGCCCGCCCAGACCTGTTCGAGCTCCTCGTCGATGATCGTTCGGATCTGCAGGAAGTTGCCGAGCCGGATGCCGCGCGACTTGTCGGTCGTCTTGCGGATCATCTGGTTCACGGCCACCTCGGCGCCCGGGTTCTGCTTGTAGTAGCCGCTCTGCTCGGTGAGCTTGAAGGCGGCCATCGTGATCGGCAGGTAGCCGGTCCGCTTGTGGCTTGCCGACTGCACCTCGGGACTCGACAGGTAGTTGAAGAATGCTGCGATTCCCTTGTAGTGATCGGCCGGCTTGCCGGCGATGGCCCACAGGCTCGCGCCGCCGATGACGGTGTTCTGCGGCGCGCCGGCGACGTCGGCGTAGTACGGCAGCGTGGAGACGCCATAGTCGAACTTCGCCTGCTCCTTGAGCGAGCCCAGCAGGCCGGCGGAGGCCGTGGTCATGGCGCATTCGCCGGTGCGAAAGGCCGCGTCCGGGACGTTGTTGCGGCCCTTGTAGACGAACAGTCCCTGCTTGGCCATGCTCTCCAGGTCCTGGATGTGGCGGACGTGGAGAGGGCTGTTGAAGACCAGGCGCGCGCCCAGGCCGCCGAAGCCGTTGTTCTCGGTGGCGAACAGCACGTTGTGCCAGGCCGAGAAGCTCTCGAGCTGGGTCCAGCTCATCCAGCTCGTGGTGAACGGGCACGCCTGACCGCTCGCCTTCAGCTTGGCGGCGTCGCGCGCGACTTCGGCCCAGGTGGTGGGCGGCTTCGCGGGGTCGAGGCCGGCCGCCTTGAAGGCGTCCTTGTTGTAGTAGAAGACCGTGGTCGAGCTGTTGAACGGCATGCTCAGCATCTGCCCGTTCGGCGCCGTGTAGTAGCCGACGACGGCGGGGATGTAGGCGGCAGGATCGAACTTCAGGCCGGAGTCCTTCATGACCTTGCCGACCGGCACGATCACGCCCTTGCTGGCCATCATCGTCGCGGTGCCGACCTCGAACACCTGCAGGACGTCGGGCGCGTTGCCGGCGCGGAACGCGGCGATGCCGGCGGTGAGGGTCTCGGGGTAGCTGCCCTTGAAGGTCGGCACGACCTTGTATTCCTTCTGGCTCTCGTTGAAGCCCTTGGCGAGGTCGTTGACCCACTCGCCGAGCTGGCCGCCCATGGCGTGCCACCACTGGATCTCGACCTGGGCGTGAGCGGGCGCGCTGAAGGCGGCGACGCCTAGCAGGCAGGACGAAACGAGGGACTTCAACTTCATGATGAATCTCCGTGAAAAGGGTGGGGGCGATGCGCCGTGGCTGGCTGCAATTGTGGCGACCCCGAATGACAGCCGCGTTTATCCCGCGTCGGGTCTCGCGCCGGCAAGCGGGATTACCCGCCGGACCGGGGCCACGAGCCCACGGATCGGCCCGAATGATGCACTGCCGCATCGACAGGGCTTGGGCGGCAGAATGCGGTCATGACAGCGCGAATCGACCAGCCCTACATGCACGAGGCGCGCCGCCGGCCGATCGTCGACGCCTTGCCGGCTTCCGATCATCCGCAGGCGGCGGGGTCGACCTCTTGAACGCACCGATTCCGCTCTCGCGCATCACGGCCGGCGACGAGCTCGCCGCCCTGCCGCGCCTGCGCGAGATTCCCTACAACTACACCTCGTTCTCCGACCGCGAGATCGTCATCCGCCTGCTCGGCGCGCGCGCCTGGGAGGTGCTCAGCCGCCTGCGCGCCGAGCGCCGCACCGGCCGCTCGGCACGCATGCTCTACGAGGTGCTCGGCGACATCTGGGTCGTGCAGAGGAATCCCTATCTGCAGGACGACCTCCTCGACAACCCGCGACGGCGAAAGCTCCTGATCGAGGCGCTGCACCATCGCCTCGGCGAGGTCGAGAAGCGCCGCACGCCCTCGGCCGACGCGGCACGCGACGAGGTCGTCGGCGAGCTGCTCGAGCTCTCCCGCGCCGCTGTCGAGTCGTTCGCGGCGCAGTTTCGCACCGTCTGGGACCTGAGGAAGCGGGCGGTCCGCGTCCTCTCGAAGGTGACGGCGAAGGACAACATCAAGTTCGACGGCCTGACGCGTGTCTCGCACGTCACCGACGCGACCGACTGGCGCGTGGAGTACCCGTTCGTCGTCCTCACGCCGGACACCGAGGCGGAGATGGCCGGGCTCGTCGCCGGCTGCATCGAGCTCGGCCTGACGATCATTCCGCGCGGCGGCGGCACCGGCTACACCGGTGGCGCGGTGCCGCTGACGTGGTCGAGCGCGGTCATCAACACCGAAAAGCTCGAGGCGATGACCGAGGTCGAGCGGGTCGAGCTCCCCGGCGTCGAAGGCACGGTCGCGACGATCTGGACCGAGGCCGGCGTCGTCACCCAGCGCGTCGCCGAGGCGGCCGAGCGCGCGGGGCATGTCTTCGCGGTCGATCCGACCTCGGCCGATGCGTCGTGCGTCGGCGGCAACGTCGCCATGAACGCGGGCGGCAAGAAGGCGGTTCTCTGGGGCACGGCGCTCGACAACCTCGCGTCGTGGCGCATGGTCACGCCCGACGCCAAGTGGCTCGAGGTGACGCGCCTGAACCACAACCTGGGCAAGATCCACGATGCGCCGCAGGCGAGCTTCGAGCTCAAGTATTTCGACGCCAGCGGCAGGAAGCTCGAACGCACCGAGCGGCTCGACGTCCCCGGCGCGGCGTTCCGCAAGGAAGGTCTCGGCAAGGACGTGACCGACAAGTTCCTCGCCGGCGTGCCCGGCATCCAGAAGGAAGGCTGCGACGGGCTCATCACCTCGGCGCGCTGGATCGTGCACAGGATGCCCGCCCACGTGCGCACGGTGTGCCTCGAGTTTTTCGGCAACGCCAAGGACGCGGTGCCGTCGATCGTCGAGATCCGCGACTACCTCTTCGATCTCGCGGCGACATCGGCGCCTGGCCAGCGCGTGCTGCTCGCCGGCCTCGAGCATCTCGACGACCGCTACCTGAAGGCCGTCGGCTACGCGACCAAGAGCAAGCGCGGCGGCCTGCCGAAGATGGCGCTCTTCGGCGACATCGTCGGCGACGACGCCGACGCCGTCGCGCGGGCGACGAGCGAGGTCGTGCGCATCGCCAATGCGCGCTCGGGCGAGGGCTTCGTCGCGGTGAGCGCCGAGGCGCGCAAGAAGTTCTGGCTCGACAGGAAGCGCACCGCGGCGATCAGCAAGCACACCAACGCCTTCAAGATCAACGAGGACGTCGTCATCCCGCTCGACCGCATGGGCGAGTACACCGAGGCGATCGAGCGCATCAACATCGAGCTGAGCCTGGCGAACAAGCTCGCTCTCGTCGACCGGCTCGAGGCGTTCCTGTCGGGCGGCCGCCTGCCGCTCGGCAAGGGCGAGGAGGGCGCCGAAGTCGCGTCGGCCGAGTTGCTCGAGGATCGCGTCCAGCAGGCGCTGGCGCTGGTGCGCAAGATCGGCGATCAGTGGCGTGGCTGGCTGGGCGGGCTCGACCGGCCAGCGGTCGGTCTCGGACAGCTCGACCGCCGCGCCGACGACGGCTCCGGCCGCACGGTCTTCGATCTGCTCCAGGACCACAGCTGGCGCGCCTCGTGGAAGACGCAGATCCGCGCCCCGCTCGAATCGATCTTCACCGGCGCGGCGCTGAAGCCCGTCGTCGACGAGTGCCAGAAGATCCACGGCGAGGTGCTGAGGGGCCGCGTCTGGGTTGCGCTGCACATGCACGCCGGCGACGGCAACGTGCACACCAACATCCCGGTCAACAGCGACAACTACGAGATGCTGCAGACCGCCCACGCTGCGGTGGCTCGGATCATGAAGCTGGCCCGCAGCCTCGACGGCGTGATCTCGGGCGAGCACGGCATCGGCATCACCAAGCTCGAGTACCTCACCGACGCGGAGCTCGCGGGCTTCGCCGGCTACAAGCAGCGCGTCGATCCCGAGGGCCGCTTCAACAAGGGCAAGCTGCTGCGTGGAGGCGGCGCGGGGCTGCCCGAGGCCGATCTCGCCAACGCCTACACGCCGAGCTTCGGCCTCATGGGGCACGAGTCGCTGATCATGCAGCAGAGCGACATCGGTGCGATCGCCGACTCGATCAAGGACTGTCTGCGCTGCGGCAAGTGCAAGCCGGTGTGCACGACGCACGTGCCGCGCGCCAACCTGCTCTACAGCCCGCGCAACAAGATCCTCGCGACTTCGCTCCTGATCGAGGCCTTCCTCTACGAGGAGCAGACCCGGCGCGGCGTGTCGCTGCGCCACTGGGAGGAGTTCGAGGACGTCGCCGACCACTGCACGGTCTGCCACAAGTGCCTGGCGCCGTGCCCGGTCGACATCGACTTTGGCGACGTGTCGATGAACATGAGGAACCTGCTCAGGAAGATGGGGCAGCGCAGCTTCAAGCCGGCGGCCAAGGCGGCGATGTTCTTCCTCAACGCGACCAGCCCCGAGACGATCAAGCTGATGCGCACGGCGATGGTCGACATCGGCTTCAAGGCGCAGCGCTCGGCCAACAACCTGCTGCGCGGCCTGGCCAATGCCCAGACCGCGGCGCCGAAGTCGACGCACGACAAGGCGCCGCTCAAGGAGCAGGTGATCCACTTCATCAACAAGAAGATGCCGGGCAACCTGCCGAAGAAGACGGCGCGCGCCCTGCTCGACATCGAGGACAGCGCCTACGTCCCGATCATCCGCGACCCGAAGACCACCAACGCCGACAGCGAGGCGGTCTTCTACTTCCCGGGCTGCGGCTCGGAGCGCCTCTTCTCGCAGGTGGGCCTGGCGACGCAGGCGATGCTCTGGCAGGCCGGCGTGCAGGCCGTGCTGCCGCCGGGCTACCTGTGCTGCGGCTACCCGCAGCGCGGCTCGGGCGACTTCGACAAGGCCGAGAAGATCATCACCGACAACCGGGTGCTCTTTCACCGCGTCGCCAACACGCTCAACTACCTCGACATCAGGACCGTCGTGGTGAGCTGCGGCACCTGCTACGACCAGCTCCAGGACTACAAGTTCGAGGAGATCTTTCCGGGCTCGCGGATCATCGACATCCACGAGTTCCTGCTCGAGAAGGGCATCACGCTCGGCGGCGCCGGCGCTCCCGACGCGGCCGCGCCGGGCTATCTCTTCCACGACCCCTGCCACAGCCCGATGAAGCTTCGCGACCCGATGCAGACGGTGAAGGCCCTCGTCGGCGACACGGTGAGAAAGAGCGACCGCTGTTGCGGCGAGAGCGGCACCTTCGGCATCGGGCGCCCCGACATCGCGACGCAGGTTCGCTTTCGCAAGGAAGAAGAGCTCCGCAAGGACGAGGCGGCGCTGCGCACGATGATCGGCGGTGCCGGCGGTGCCGGCGGCGCATCGGCGAAAGGCAACCTGAAGATCCTCACCTCGTGCCCGAGTTGCCTGCAGGGTTTGCAGCGCTACCGGGGCGACCTGGCGAACGGCCTGCTCGAGGCCGACTACATCGTCGTCGAGATGGCCAACCGCATCCTCGGCGAGGACTGGATGCCGGAGTACATCGCGCGGGCGAACGAAGGCGGCATTGAGCGCGTTCTCGTGTGACGCGTCGCCGGCACGCATGAACCTCGCGATCGTGGGCTGCGGCTTCGTGGCCGACTACTACCTGACGACCGCGAAGCTCCATCCCGAGCTCGTGATCCTCGGCGTCCACGACCGGATCGCCGAGCGCGCCGAGGCGCTGGGCAAGGCCTACGCCCTGCCGGTCTACCCGACGCTCGACGCCGTCTGCCAGGACGCCCGCGTCGAGATGGTGCTCAACCTCACCAACCCGCGCTCGCATTACGAGGTGTCGAAGGCGGCGCTGCTCGCCGGCAAGCACGTCTACTCGGAGAAGCCGCTCGCGATGGCGATGGGCGAGGCGAACGAGCTGGTAGAGATCGCCCGGCAGCGCGGCCTGAGGCTCTCCTCGGCGCCGTGCAGCGTGCTCGGCGAGACCGCGCAGGCGGTGCTGAAGGCGCTGCGTGAGAAGGCCGTCGGCACCGTGCGCGTCGTCTACGCGGAGATGGACGACGGCATGGTCCACCGCATGAACTACCGGAGCTGGAAGTCGGTCTCCGGCGTGCCGTGGCCGTACAAGGACGAGTTCGAGATCGGCTGTACGTTGGAGCACGCCGGCTACTACCTGACGTGGCTCGTCGCGATGTTCGGTTCGGCGGAATCGGTGACCTCGTTCGCGTCGGTGCAGGTGCCCGACAAGGTGCCGGGCGAGACGCTGTCGATGGTGTCGCCCGACTTCTCCGTCGCCTGCATCCTCTTCCGCTCGGGTGTCGTCGCTCGCCTGACCTGCGGCATCCTTGCACCGCACGATCACGTGATGAAGGTCGTCGGCGATGACGCCGTGCTCTACGTTCCCGAATCCTGGGATTACCGCTCGCCCGTCTACGTTCGCCGCTGGCTGACGATCCGCCGCAAGACCTTCCTCTCCCCCTGGCGCGCTCGACGCGCGCTCGCCCTCTCACCAC
>CAJDUN010000063.1_pt1 | contig 14570 bp, 13 predicted proteins | sample 7390741 | NCBI WGS metagenome assembly CAJDUN01 (sample SAMEA7055660, study PRJEB34461) | soil metagenome | biome: terrestrial ecosystem; feature: Peninsula; material: soil | place: Antarctica | collected 2016 | reverse complement strand
CTGACGCTGCTGCAGATGGACGCAGCCGACTACGTCGAGGACCATCGGCGCGCCGGCAGCGTCGACGTACTGTGCGTCGACCTGTACGACCACGATGCCGCCAGCCCGATGCTCGACAGCACCGCCTTCTACGAGGGTTGCCACCGCCTGCTCGCCGACTCCGGCGTGATGACGGTGAACCTGTTTGGCCGCGATGCGAGTTTCGAATCGAGCGCTCAACGCATCGCCGCGGCGTTCGGAAGTGAGCGGGTGCTCAGCCTTTCGCCGACCAAGGAAGGCAACAGCATCGTCGCAGCGATAAAAAACACCGCGATTCCCGAGCGCAGCGTGCTTGCCGCGCGGGCCGAAAACGTCGAAACTCGCTGGGGCCTGCCGGCGCGCAAGTGGCTGCGCCTGCTGCGCGCGCCTGCCCGACCTGCCTGACCTGCCGACCGCGTCGCCCTCGACGCCCCGCCTCCACCTCAGCCCCTGCATGAAACCAAAACTCGTTTCACCCGATGTGTCGTCGGCAGTCGCCGTGCTCGACCGGCCGCACGCGCTCGCCGCCAACGGCAGGCTCGATTGGCCGTTGCTGCTGAAGTGGCTGCGCGCAGACGGCGTCATCAGCGTGCCAGACGCCGAGCGCACGGCGCAGCGCTTTGCCGGCGGCGCGAGCGCGCAGCACCCGCTGGTACGCCTGGGCGCCGCCGGACTGCTGCGCCAGCCCGGCGGCAAGGCGCTCGATGCCGAAAGCCTGACCGAATGGCTCGCCGGGCGCCTGAAGATGCCCTATCTGCGCATCGACCCGTTGAAGGTCGACGTCGGCCGCGTCACCGAGATCATGTCGATCACCTACGCCGAGCGACGGCGCGCGCTGCCGCTGCAGATGAGCGCGCACGAGGTCACGATCGGCACCTGCGAGCCGCTCGATGTGGCGTGGATCGCCGAGATCGAGGGCCACACGCGCAAGACGGTCAAGCTCGTCGTCGTCAGCCCGCTGGAGCTGGCACGCTACACGACCGAGTTCTACACGCTGTACCAGGATGATGCCGTGCGGGTTGGCGACGAGCTCTTCCCAGCGCTTGCCGTCGTGGCTGCCGAAACCCAGGTCGTCGACTGGCTGTGGCAGTACGCGTTCGACCAGCGCGCCTCCGACATCCATCTCGAGCCGCGGCGCGAGCGCAGCGTCATCCGCTTTCGCATCGACGGCGTGATGCACACCGTCTACCAGCTGCCGCCCGGCGTGATGAGCGCGATGATCGCGCGCATCAAGCTGCTCGGCCGCATGGACGTGGTCGAAAAGCGGCGCCCGCTCGACGGCCGCATCAAGACCCGCAACCCCGCCGGCGACGAAGTCGAGATGCGCCTCTCCACGCTGCCGACCGCGTTCGGCGAAAAGATGGTGATGCGCATCTTCGACCCCGACACGACGGTCAAAACGCTCGACGACCTGGGTTTCGGCAGCCACGACGGCAAGCGCTGGGAAGAGCTCGTCGCCAACCCGCACGGCATCATCCTGGTGACCGGGCCGACCGGTTCGGGCAAGACGACGACGCTCTATTCGACCTTGCGGCGCCTGGCGACCGACGAGGTCAACGTCTGCACGATCGAGGATCCGATCGAGATGATCCAGCCGGCGTTCAACCAGACGCAGGTGCAGCCGGTGCTCGAGCTGAACTTCGCCGAAGGCCTGCGCGCGCTGATGCGCCAGGATCCCGACATCATCATGGTCGGCGAGATCCGTGACCTCGAGACGGCCGAGATGGCGATCCAGGCGGCGCTGACCGGCCACCTCGTCTTCAGCACCCTGCACACCAACGACGCGACCTCGGCGATCACGCGGCTCAACGACCTCGGCGTCGCGCCTTACCTGATCGGCTCGACCCTGGTCGGCGTGCTGGCGCAGCGCCTGGTGCGCACCTTGTGCGTCGCCTGCAAGCAGCCCGACGACGCGACGACGCGCGAGACCCTGCACGAGGTCGTCAAACCCTGGCGCATCAACGGCGGGGTGCGGCCGTACAAGCCGGTCGGCTGCCTCGAATGCCGCATGACCGGCTATCGCGGCCGCTCCGGGCTCTACGAGCTGCTGACCGTTGGCGACGCGGCGCGTGGCTGCATCCAGCCGGTGCCGGATGCGGCCAAGCTGCGCCAACAGGCGCTGCGCGACGGGCTGCGGCCGCTGCGCCTGGCAGGAGCGATGAAAGTCGCCGAAGGAGTGACCACGCTCGAAGAGGTGTTGCGCGCCACGCCGGCGTGGGAATGAACGCCGCAAGCGGCGCCTTTTGTCTTGGCCGCGGGGCAGCAGCTTGAAGATCAAGAGCGAACGCGACTTCTGGGCGGGGGTGGTTTTTCTGCTGCTGGCGATCGGCTTTGCCAGCAGCGCGATGAATCACCCGCTGGGCAGCGCAACGCAGCCCGGGGCCGGCTACTTTCCGCTGCTGCTGAGCATCCTCCTGGGCGTCCTCGGCATGCTGGTGCTGTTCAAGTCGCTGACGATCGAGGCCGAGGCCGGCGGCGCGATCGGCGCCGTCGCCTGGCGCCCGCTGCTGGCGATCCTGATCGCGATCACAGTCTTTGGCGCCTCGCTGCAGCGCCTCGGCCTGGTCGCCGGCGCTGCGCTGCTGGTCGCGATCGCCAGCCTGGCTGCCAGGGACTGCACCTGGCAGGGTGTGCTGTTGAACGCGGCGCTGCTCGGCGCCGCCTGCTGGCTCGTCTTCGGCATCGCCTGGCCGCTGGCGCTGCCGCTGTGGCCGCGCGCTTGAACCGGTTGGCGCAACACGGCGGATCGGCATGGATCTGATCCACAGCCTGGCACTCGGCTTCGCGGTCGCCTGCACGCTGACCAATCTGCTTTGCGCCCTTTGCGGCGCATTGCTCGGAACGCTGGTCGGCGTGCTGCCGGGGATCGGCTCGGTGGCGGCAATCGCGCTGCTGCTGCCGGCCATCCATGCGCTCGATGCGAGCGCGGCGTTGATCATGCTCGCCGCGGTCTACTACGGTGCGCAGTACGGCGGCTCGAGCGCCGCGATTCTCGTCAATGCGGCGGGCGAATCGACTCCAGGCCTCAGCGGCGTCGACGGCTACCAACTGGCACGGCAGGGGCGTGCCGGGGCGGCGCTCGCGGTGGCGGCGCTCGGATCGTTTTTCGCCGGCTGCGTGGCCATTGGGGTGATCGCCGCGCTGGCCGCGCCGCTGGCGCAGCTGCTGCTGCGCCTCGGTCCGGCGGAGTACTTCTCGCTGATAGTGCTGGGACTGGTCGGCTCGGTGGTGCTCGCTTCGGGTTCGCCGCTGAAGGGGCTGGCGATGGTCATCGTCGGGCTGCTGCTCTCGCGCACGGGGGCGGATGCCACAGCGGTCGCGGCACGCTACGGCCTGGCGATGCCCGAGCTCGCCGGCGGCATCGGTCTGAGCGCACTGGCGATCGGGCTGCTGGTCTGCGGCGAGGTCATCGTCCGGCTCGGCATGCCCACCGGCCGTCGCGAGGTCTACCGCGGCAGGGTGGGGCGCCTGTGGCCGAGCCGCGCTGATTTCCACGCTGCCTGGCCGGCGCTGCTGCGCGGCACGGCGCTCGGTTCGGTGCTCGGTGCGCTGCCCGGCAGCGGGGCGACGCTTTCGTCGTTCGCTTCGCGGGCGCTGGAAAAAAAACTCGCGGGCGCCGCGGAGAATTTCGGCAAAGGCGATATCCGCGGCGTCGGCGGCCCGGAATCGGCGAACAACGCCGGTGCCCAAGCGGCGTTCATGCCGACGCTCGCGCTCGGCATTCCGCCGAATGCCGTGATGGCGCTGCTGCTCGGCGCGCTGCTCATCAAGGGTGTGCAACCCGGGCCGCAGCTGATGACGAGCCAGGCGGCGCTGTTCTGGGGTCTGATCGCGTCGATGTGGCTCGGCAACCTGATGCTCGTCGCGCTCAACCTGCCGCTCGCGAGCCTCTGGGTCAGGCTGGTCGCGCTGCCTTATCGCTTCGTCTTTCCCGCCGTCACGCTGCTCGCCTCGATCGGCGTCTACACGCTGCATAACCGCCCGTTCGAGGTTTATCTGATCGCGCTCACCGCCGTGGCCGGCTACGTTTTCCACAAGCTCGGCTGCCAGACCGCGCCTTTGTTGCTCGGGTTCGTGCTGGGTCCGCTGATGGAAAGCAACCTGCGTCACGCGCTCGAGTCTTCGCACGGCGACTGGAGCGCGCTGGTGACGCGACCGGTCTCGGCGACGTTGCTCGCGGCGGCCGCGCTGCTGGTCAGCAGCGTGCTGCTGCCGTCGATCCGTCGCGGCCGGGAAGCGACCTTTGTCGAAGACTGACGCCGCGGCGGCGCGCCTCGATGGCCTCTGACCGCGTCGCCGCCGCCACCGGCGTGCCACCGTGGTCCGGCATGCCGCTGGCGTTGGCCGGCTCGATTTTCTTTTCCGCCAAGGCGATCATCGTCAAGCTCGCCTACCGCTACGGCGTCGACGCGGTCACGTTGATCATGTACCGGATGCTGTTCGCGCTGCCGCTTTTCGTGCTGCTCGCATGGTGGGCCGGGCGCGGCAAGCCAGCGCTGGCGCGGCGCGACTGGCTGCCGGTGTGCGGGCTCGGCTTCAGCGGCTACTACCTGGCCAGCTTCCTCGATTTCGCCGGGCTCGAATACATCAGCGCGAACCTGGAGCGGCTGATCCTGTACCTCAATCCGACCCTCGTGCTCGGGCTCGGTGCGCTGCTCTTCAAGCGCCGCGTGACGGCTCGCCAGCTCGTCGCGCTGGCCGTCAGCTACTGCGGCGTCCTGGTCGTTTTCGGCCACGAGGCCAGCTTGCAGGGCACGCAGGCGGCGCTCGGTACGGCGCTGGTCTTCGCCAGCGCGCTCAGCTACGCGGTCTACCTCGTCTACAGCGGCGAGGAAGTCAAGCGCTTCGGCGCATTGCGACTGACCGGCCTGGCGACCAGCGTCGCCTGCGTGCTGTGCATCGCACAGTTCTTCGTGCTGCGGCCGCTCGGCGCCTTCGCGGTCGCACCCGAGGTGATCTGGCTTTCGCTGCTGAATGCGACGCTCTGCACCTTCGCGCCGGTGCTGATGGTGATGATGGCGATCGAACGTATCGGCGCCGCGGCGGCGGCACAAGCCGGCATGGTCGGGCCGATGTCGACGATTCTGATGAGTGTCGTGATCCTCGGCGAACCGTTCACGATCTGGCTGGCGCTCGGCACGGGGCTGGTGCTCTCGGGCATCTGGCTGCTGACCAGGCGGCGCTGAGGAGCGTGGCACGATAGCAGGCTCAACTTGGGAGCACAAGCGATGGATCTCGGTATCAATGGCAAGTGGGCGCTGGTGTGTGCCGCCAGCAAGGGGCTCGGCAAGGGCTGCGCCACGGCGCTGGCGCGCGAAGGCGTCAACCTGGTGATCATCGCGCGCGGCCAGGCGTCGCTCGAGGCGACGGCATCGGAACTGCGTGCCCTGGGGGCCGCGGAAGTGCGTGCGGTGGTCGGCGACATCACCAGCGCGGCCGGTCGCGCGGCGGCACTCGCCGCATGCCCGCAGGTCGACATCCTCATCAACAACGCCGGCGGCCCGCCGCCGGGCGACTTCCGCAACTGGGATCGCGACACCTGGATCAAGGCGCTCGACGCCAACATGCTGACGCCGATCGAGCTGATCAAGGCGACCGTCGACCAGATGGCCGAGCGAGGCTTCGGCCGTGTCGTCAACATCACCTCGGGCGCGGTCAAGGCGCCGATCGACATCCTGGGCCTCTCGAACGGCGCGCGCAGCGGCCTCACCGGCTTCGTCGCCGGTCTCGCGCGCAGCAAGCTCGCGGCGAGCGGCGTGACCATCAACGGGCTGCTCCCGGGCGCCTTCGACACCGACCGCCTGCGTGCGACGATGAAGGGCGCGAGCGAGAAGACGGGCAAGACGATCGACGTGCTGGCCGAGGAGCGCAAGCGCAACATCCCGGCGCGGCGCCTCGGCAGTGCCGAGGAGTTCGGTGCGATCTGCGCCTTCCTCTGCAGCGTGCAGGCTGGCTACATCACCGGACAGAACGTGCTCGCCGACGGCGGCGCCTACCCGGGAACGTTCTAGGGCGATCGATCCGCCGGTCAGGTCGTCGGCATCGCCGCGCCGCAGTTCCAGCACTCCTCGAACGGCCCGTCGACGCGCTCGCCGCAGGCGCGGCAGACCCAGTGCCGGTGCACCGGGTGGCGCAGCTCGTGCAGCAGAAGGCGCGCTTCCTCTAGCCGGTCGTCGTCGCTGATCCAGACTTCGGGCAGCGCCTGGTCGGGCGGCAGCTCGCCAGCAATGCTGCTCGCGTACATGCGCTGCACGGTCGCATCGACGCCCGCATTGGTGAGCATGTCGGCCCACAGGGTGGCGATCGCGAGGTTGGGGGCTCTTGTGAGGCGCTTCATCGTCGGCTCTGGCACGATAGCGGATTGCACCCGCCACTGCGAGAAACGCGATGACCCACACCACGACCAGCCCCACCATCCGCATCGACAAGGCCGGCGGACCCGAGGAAATGAAGCTCGTCGACCTGCCCGTCGGCGAGCCCGGTCCCGGCGAGGTCCGCATCCGCCAGCACGCCTCGGGCCTCAACTACATCGACGTCTACCAGCGCTCGGGCGTCTACGCGATGCCGATGCCGCTCGCGATGGGCAACGAGGGCGCGGGCGTCATCGAGGCGGTCGGTGCTGGCGTCACCCACCTGAAGGCGGGCGATCGCGCTGCGTATTGCAGCGGCCCGCCGGGCAGCTATTCGCTCGCACGCGTGATGCCGGCCAAGACGGTCGTGAAGCTGCCCGACGCGATCTCGTTCGAGACCGGCGCGGCGATGATGCTCAAGGGCCTGACGGTGCAGTACCTGCTCAAGCGGGTGCGCGCCCAGGAGGCGCTCGAGCCGGGCGACTTCGTCGTCTGGCATGCGGCCGCGGGCGGGGTCGGCCTGATCGCCTGCCAGTGGGCGAAGGCGCTCGGGCTGAAGCTGATCGGCACGGCGGGCAGCGAGGAGAAATGTGCGCTCGCGCGCGACAACGGCGCGGCGTTCACCATCAACTACCGCAGCGAGGACTTCGCTGCGAAGGTCAAGGAGATCACCGGCGGCAAGGGCGTGAAGGTCGTCTACGACTCGATCGGCAAGGACACCTGGGACAAGTCGCTCGACTGCCTGCGCCCGTTCGGCCTGATGGCGAGCTTCGGCAACGCCTCGGGCGTGGTGCCGCCGATCTCGCCGGTTTCGCTCGGGCCGAAGGGCTCGCTCTACGTCACGCGCCAGACGCTCGGCACCCACATCGCGACGCTCGACGCGATGCAGGCAATGGCGGCCGAACTGTTCGCCGTCGTCGCGAGCGGCCAGGTGAAGATCCACATCGCGCAGCGCTATGCGCTCGCCGACGCAGCCCAGGCGCATCGCGACCTCGAGGCGCGCAAGACGACCGGCTCGACCATCCTGCTTCCCTGACGGTGGCGAAGCGCCCCGATCCTGATCCACCTGGGCCTCGTCGACCCGGCGAGCGGTGGTCGCGGCACTGGCCGGGCCTGTAACCTGCTCGGGCACGGGCGCGCCGGACCGAGAGTGATTCGATCAGCCGGGCTCGACGGACATCACCATCAGCCGTCCGGTCGGTGCGCTCGCGTTCGGATCGCCCCGCACGAAGGCGATGCTTCGGCCGTCGGGCGACCACGCGGGGAAGCACGACGGGACGGCATCGGAGGTGAGCTGCTGGCGCGCCGTGCCGTCGATGCGCATGACCCAGAGCTGGCTCGTCCCGGTGCGCGCGCTGGCGAAGACGACGTGGCCGCCGCTCGGCGAGGGGAACGGGGTCACGAACGGTGTCCGCTCGTCCTCGCCGCTGATCCGGACCGCGCTGCCGCCGTTCTCGTCGGTGCGAACGTAGACCGCATCGTCCTGGTCGCGGCGCGAATGGAACACGAGACGATCGGCGCCGTTGACGAACCACGGCTGGTCGCCTTCCCTGCGGCCGATCGTGAGCGGCTGGATGCTGGCGCCGACGTCGCCGCGGAACAGGTGCGGGCGTCCGTGCTCGCCGATGATCCGGAAGAAGGCGAACGCGCCGGCTGAAGCGGGTGTCGCCGTCGGGCCGAAATCGGCCTCGTCCTGCATCGGCTGAGTGAGCGGCTCGGTCTCGCGCCGGATCAGATCGGCGTGCCAGATCGCGGGCTGTCCGCCGCGGTCGCTGACGTAGGCGAAGACGTCGGTGGCGAAGAAGGCGGCGCGGCCCTGGACCCGGTTCGCGTCGCGATTGCAGAGATCGAGCGCCTCGCAGGCGCCGTGATGCAACTCGCCGACGTGGTAGAGGTGAAGTCTGGACCGACCTTCGGCGTGGCGTTCGAAGACGATCGACTGCCCGTTAGGGTTCCATTGGGGCCGCAGATCGACCGCGTTGCCGTCGGTGAGCGGCAGCGGCGGTTCGCAGCGGAATTCGTCGGCCATGCTTTCTCCTCTTCCTGCTGGCAAGCGGCGTGCCGCGCGGCGGTCAACGCGTGGAGCGGACCCGGCGGAGCTCGTCGATGATCAGCAGGGTCGCACCGATGGTGATTGCGCTGTCGGCAACGTTGAACGACGGGAAGTATGCGCTGCGCCAGTGCACCTGGATGAAGTCGACGACGTAGCCGTGCAGCAGCCGGTCGACGACGTTGCCGACGGCGCCGCCGAGGATCAGCGCGAGCGCCCAGCCGAAGAGGCGCTGGCCGCCGTGGCGCGCGAGCAGCCAGACGATGAAGGCGGCTGCAACGATGCCCAGACCGATGAAGAACCAGCGCTGCCAGCCACTCGCGTCGTTGAGGAAGGAGAACGCGGCGCCGCGGTTGTGGGCGCGGACGATGTCGAAGAAGGCCGTCACCCGATGCGCGTCGCCGAGCTGCAACGCCGACAGGATCATCGCCTTGGTGATCTGGTCGAGCACGATGACCACGGCGGCGATGCCGAGCCAGGGCGCGAGCGCGCCGCTGCGTCGCGTCGCCATCAGGCCGCCTTGCGGGGCTCGCCGGCGCCGAACAGGTTCGCGGTGCAGCGACCGCACAGGCCCGGATGCGCCGGATCGTGCCCGACGTCGCTGCGGTAGTGCCAGCAGCGCTCGCACTTGGGCTGCGAGATCGGCTCGGCTTCGACGAAGAACTCGTTCGCGTCGGCCGCCGCCGCGAGCGGCAGCACCTGCGCCGACGAGGCGATGAGGACGAAGCGCAGGTCGTCGCCGAGCGAGCCGAGCAGGTCGACCATCGCCGGCCCGGCCTTCACCGTCACCGCGGCCTGCAGCGACGAGCCGACCTTGCCGTCCGCGCGCAGCGCTTCGATGGTCTTGTTCGACTCGGCGCGAACCGCGGCGATGCGCGACCACTTCGCCCGCAGCGCGGCGTCGTCCCAGGCGTGCGTGTCGCTGAAGGTCTCGACGAAGATCGACGGAGATCCCTTCGGCCCGAACATCTTCCACGCTTCCTCCGCGGTGAAGCTGAGGAACGGCGCCATCCAGCGCAGCATCGCGTGGGCGATGTGGAAGAGCGCCGTCTGCGCCGACCGACGCGCGTGCGAGCCCGCTGCCGTCGTGTAGAGGCGGTCCTTGAGGATGTCGAGGTAGAACGCGCCGAGGTCCTCCGAGCAGAAGACCTGCAGCTTGGCGACGACCGGATGGAACTCGTAGGCGCCGAAGTGGCCGCCGGTGAAGAGCTTCGTCGTCGGGTCGAGCGTGCCGACGATCTCGGCCTGCAGCTCGGCCGTGCGGGCGAGCGCCCAGCGATCGATCTCGAGCATGTCGGCGACAGTGACGGCGTCCTTCGCCGGATCGAAGTCGCTCGTGTTCGCGAGCAGGAAGCGCAGCGTGTTGCGGATGCGGCGGTAGGCATCGACGACGCGCGCGAGGATCTTGTCGTCGACGCCGAGGTCGCCCGAGTAGTCGGTCGACGCGCACCAGAGCCGGATGATCTCGGCGCCGAGCTTGGCCGTGACCTCGTTCAAGGCGACGAAGTTGCCGAGGCTCTTGCTCATCTTGCGACCGGAGCCGTCGACGGCGAAGCCGTGCGTCAGCAGGCCGCGATACGGCGCGTGACCCTCGATCGCGCAGGCGATCAGCAGCGACGAATGGAACCAGCCGCGATGCTGGTCGTGGCCTTCGAGGTAGAGGTCGGCCTCCGGGCTCCTGCCGTCGTCGTCGGGGATCGTCGTGCCCGGATGGCTGCCGCGCAGGACGTGGAAGAAGGTCGAGCCGGAGTCGAACCAGACGTCGAGGATGTCGTTGGTCTTGGCGTAATTCGCCGCCGAGAACTCGCCCTCGGCGCCGAGCACGTCCTCGGCCGACAGGCGCGACCACGCTTCGACGCCGCCGCCCTCGACGATCTCGGCCGCGCGGTCGATCAGCGCGAGCGTGTCGGGATGCAGTTCGCCGGTCACCTTGTGCAGGAAGAAGGGCAGCGGCACGCCCCAGTTGCGCTGCCGGCTGATGCACCAGTCGGGGCGGTGCGCGATCATGTCGTGCAGGCGGGCGCGACCGTTCTCGGGATAGAAGTCGGTCGCGTCGATGGCGGCAAGCGCGCACTCGCGCAAGGTCTGCGGCGCGGGGTCGACGGCGAAGACGCCCTTCGTCGAGTCGTCCGCCTCATCCATGCGCACGAACCACTGTGCCGCGGCGCGGTAGACCACCGGCGTCTTGTGGCGCCAGCAGTGCGGATAGCTGTGGACGAGGGTCGAGCTCCCGAGCAGGCGGCCCGCGTCGCGCAGCGCATCGACGATCGCCGGCGTCGCCTTCCAGATGTGCTGGCCGCCGAAGAGCGGCAGCGTGTCTTCGTAGACGCCGTTGCCCTGGACCGGATTGAGGATGTCGTCGACCGCCAGGCCGTGGGTGCGGCAGGAGTTGAAGTCCTCGACGCCGTAGGCGGGCGCCGAGTGGACCAGGCCGGTGCCGTCTTCGGCGGTCGCGTAGTCGGCGAGGTAGATCGGCGCGAGCCGGTCGTAGCCGCTGTCGACGGCGGCGAGCGGGTGATGGAACATCAGCCCGTCGAGCTGCTCGCCCAGCGCGGTCGCGACGATCTTGCCTTCGAGGCCGTAGCGCGCCAGGCACTTGTCGACCAGTGCACTCGCCAGCACGAGCAGGCCGCGCTCGGTGTCGACGAGCGCGTACGCGAGCTTCGGATTGAGGTTCAGCGCCTGGTTCGCCGGGATCGTCCACGGCGTCGTCGTCCAGATGACGGCGAACGCGTCCTTGTCGATCGACGGCAAATCGAACGCGGCGGCGAGCGCGGCGCGGTCGGCGGCCAGGAAGGCGACGTCGACCGTCGTCGACTTGCGGTCGGCGTATTCGATCTCGAACTCGGCCAGCGAAGAGCCGCAGTCGAAGCACCAGTACACGGGCTTGAGGCCGCGGTAGACGAAGCCGCGCTCGATCACGCGCTTCAGGACGCGGATCTCGTCGGCCTCGTTGCCGAAGTCCATCGTCCGGTACGGATGCTCCCAGTCGCCGAGCACGCCGACCCGCTTGAAGTCGGCCATCTGCTGCGCGATCTGCTCGGTCGCGTAGGCGCGACTCTTTTCCTGCACCTCGGCGCGCGGCAAGGCGCGGCCGAAGGTCTTCTCGATGGCGTTCTCGATCGGCAGGCCGTGGCAGTCCCAGCCCGGCGTGTAGCGCGAGTCGAAGCCGGCGAGCTGGCGCGCCTTGACGATCATGTCCTTCAGGATCTTGTTGGCGGCGTGGCCGATGTGGAGCCGGCCGTTGGCGTAGGGGGGCCCGTCGTGGAGGACGAAGCGGGGCCGGCCGTGACGCGCCTCGCGCAGCCGCTGGTAGATGCCTTCGTCGCTCCATTGCTTCACCCAGCCCGGCTCGCGCCTGGGCAGGTCGCCGCGCATCGGGAACGGCGTGTCGGGCAGGTTCAGCGTCGATCGATAGTCGACCGGAGCGGTCGAGGCGGGAGGCGCGTCAGCCATGGCGGCGGATCTTTCGAAAGGACTGTCGGCGCGGCGTGGGGTCGGCCGAAGGAAGCGGGTGGTGGGTGAGGATCGCGGCGCGGTCGATCGCGATGAGGCCGCGGCGGTGCGCGGCGCCCGCGCGGATCAAATTCGGTCGCGCGTCGTCTGCCGACCGGTCGCGGCGTGCTCGGCGAGGTCGGCGGCGAGGAAGGCGCGCGCCGCCACCGCGTCGTCGCGAATCGCTTCGGCGAGGGCGGCGAGCGAGTCGTAGCGGGCCTCGTCGCGCAGTTTCTTCAGCAGCTCCACGGCGACGAGTTTACCGTAGCCCCCCTCGGCGCCGAGGCTGGCGGGCCAGTCGAAGCAGTGCACTTCGAGCAGGACGCGGCCGCTGTCGTCGACGGTCGGACGCCGGCCCAGGCTGGCGACGCCGCCCAGCGGCGTGTCGGCGAGGCCGTGCACGCGGACCACGAAGATCCCCATCGCCGCCGGTCGCGCGTGCGGGAAGCGCAGGTTGAGGGTGCGAAAGCCGTCGCCGCGGCCGGGCTGGCTCGCGCCGAGCTCGCGGCCCAGGCGCGCGCCGTGGATGACGCGGCCGCTGATGCTGTAGGGACGGCCGAGCAGCGCCTCGGCGCGTTGCATGTCGCCCTCGGCAAGTGCGGCGCGCACGGCCGAGCTGGACACGCGCAGGCCGTGCACCTCGTAGCTCATCATCCGCGCGACGTCGAAGCCGCGTGCCTGGCCGAAGCCGTCGAGCATCGCGTAGTCGCCGGCGCGGCGCGCGCCGAAGCGGAAGTCGTCGCCGACCAGGACGTAGCGCGCGTTCAGGCCGCCGACGATGACGTCGTCGATGAAGGCCGCCGGCGTCTGAGCCGCGAAAGCCGCGTCGAAGCGGGCGACGACCACCTGCTCGATGCCGCAGCGCCCGAGCTCGACGACCTTGTCGCGCAGCGTCGCGATCCGGGCTGGCGCGGCGTCAGGGGTGCCGGCGCGGCGTGCGAAGTAGTCGCGCGGGTTCGGCTCGAAGGTGAGCACCGTCGCAGGCAGGCCGCGATGCGACGCTTCGGAGACGAGCAGCGCGAGCATCGCCTGATGGCCGCGATGGACGCCGTCGAAATTGCCGATCGTGAGCGCGCAGCGCGGGGCGATTCCGGGGTCGCGGAGGCTGCGAAAGACATGCATGGCCACGAATTATCGGCGCCCCATGCGTCCAGACGTCGGCGGCGCCTCGCGCCGAAACGGTCACGATCCGATGTCTGGCCAGCGGAGGCCGGATGCTTCGCACGGGATGTTCATGGCTTGGCCTCCACGCGTGTCTCAAGGGTTGGTTCCGGCCGACGACCGGCGCCGCTTGCCGAATTGGCCTGGCGAAAATCTGTCGACTTTCCGAGATGGAGAAGGCGATGGGATTTGGCGTGCTCTTCGGGCTGCTGATGATCGTGAGCGGCTGGTGGCTCTACAGCAGGTGGGCTGAGTTGCGCGACTCGCAGTCTCAGCGGCGTGAGGCCGAAATGATGCTCGTGTTCGAGGCGCGGTCGAAGCGCCCTCCACCCACTGCGCCGGCGACCGCCGAAGCCTCCGGGGCTCCGGCGGGCGACTTCGTCCAGACCTTGCCCGGCGATCGCTAGCTGCGCGGCGTCACGACTTCGTCAGAGGTGGCTGACCAGATAGATGCCGACCAGGACCACGGCCGGAATGCCGAGCAGCCAACCGATGAAGTACTTGCCCATGTCGCTCTCCAGGAAGAAGTTTCGGTGACGACAGAGTAGGAACGGCACGTGTCGCGCGCGACCGGCACACGTCGCGTACCACTGTAGGAGGGTCGCCCAAGGCGGCGTCTGGCAACGCCGCCTGTCGATCCTGCAACGAGCCGGCGCGAGCGGCGGCGGCTCAACCGCCCGACGCCGCCCCGGCATCGGCCCAGCGCCAGGCTCCGGGCGCCAACCCGTCGACGCGGACCTCGCCGAACGCGCTGCGCTCGAGCGCCTCGACCCGGTTGCCGGCGGCCGCGATCATCCGCTTGACCTGGTGGTACTTGCCTTCCGTGAGCGTGAGCCGCAGGGCGCACTCGCCGGTCGCTTCGCAGGCCGCGGCGCGCACGATCTCGTTCTCGTCGTGCAGCAGCACCCCGGCACGCAGGCGCTCGATCTGCGCGGCGTCTACAGGATGCTTGCACCCCACTTCGTAGACCTTCGCGACGTGCCGCTTGGGCGACGTGAGACGGTGCACCAGCGCGCCGTCGTCGGTGAACAGGAGGACGCCGGTCGTGTCCTCGTCGAGCCGGCCGATCGGCTGCACGCCGCGCGTCCTGAGCGGTGCGGGCAGCAGCGACAGGACGCTCGGGTGGTGGCGCGGCTTCGCCGAGCACTCGTAGCCGGCCGGCTTGTTCATCGCGATCAGCGCACGCTCGTGATACGGCCAGCGTTCGCCACGCACGCGAAACCAGAGACCGGCCGGGTCGCCGAGCTCGAGATCGACGTCGTCGATCGGCGCGCTCGCGACGTCGCCGCCCCGGGGCTCGATCTCGACCAGTCCGTGGGCGACGAGCGCACCGCACTCGCGGCGCGTGCCGAAGCCCTGGCTGAAGAGCAGCTGGCCGAGCTTCAATGTTCAGCGGCGGCCGAGGTCGACGCTCGCCGGCAGATCGGGCAAGCCGTCGCCGCCGATGCTGCGCGCCGCTCGCACTGCGCGCAGCACCGCCTCGGCGAGCACGTTGG
>CAJDUN010000052.1_pt2 | contig 14582 bp, 17 predicted proteins | sample 7390741 | NCBI WGS metagenome assembly CAJDUN01 (sample SAMEA7055660, study PRJEB34461) | soil metagenome | biome: terrestrial ecosystem; feature: Peninsula; material: soil | place: Antarctica | collected 2016 | reverse complement strand
TGCAGGCTCGTCTGCAGCAGCGGCGCGTCGGGCGCCGCTTCGGCGCCGTGGACGGAAGGCATCGCGCCGCCGCGCGTCAGACGACGGTCTGGGCGAGCTCGCCCTGCGCGTAGCGCTTGGCGACCGTCGTCAGCGACTGCGCCACGATCTTGGGCGCCTGCCCTTCGCAGCCGAACTCGACGTAGCGCTGGCGGCAGATCTTCTTGGCCGCCTCGCGCGCGGGCTTGAGATAGTCGCGCGGGTCGAACTTCTCGGGGTTCTCGGCCAGGTACTTGCGGATCGCCGCCGTCATCGCCAGGCGCACGTCGGTGTCGATGTTGATCTTTCGCACGCCGTGCTTGATCGCCTCCTGGATCTCCTCGACCGGCACGCCGTAGGTCTCCTTCATCGCGCCGCCGTACTGGCGGATCACGGCGAGCAGGTCCTGCGGCACGCTCGACGAGCCGTGCATCACGAGGTGGGTGTTCGGGATGCGCTTGTGGATGGCCTTGATCCGGTCGATGGCGAGTGCGTCGAGCTGGGTGCGCTTGACGAAGTCGGCGGCCTGCTCGGGGTCGGTGAGGAGCTGCTCGCGCGTCATCGTCGACTCGGTGCCGTGGCCGTCTTCCTTGTCGCCGCGCATCGTCTCGAGCGAGCCGAGGCAGCCGAGCTCGCCCTCGACCGTCACGCCGCGCGCGTGCGCCATGTCGACGACCTTGCGGGTGACGTCGACGTTGTAGTCGTAGCTCGCGATCGACTTGCCGTCGGCCTCGAGCGAGCCGTCCATCATCACCGACGAGAAGCCGAGGTCGATGGCGCTCCTGCACACGTCGGGACTCTGGCCATGATCCTGATGCATCACCAGCGGCACCTTCGGCCAGCTCTCGATCGCGGCCTGGATCAGGTGCTTGATGAAGTGCTCGCCGGCGTACTTGCGGGCGCCGGCGCTGGCCTGGAGGATGACCGGCGCGCCGACCTCGTCCGCGGCGCTCATCACGGCCTGCACCTGCTCGAGGTTGTTGACGTTGAACGCGGGGATGCCGTAGCCGTTCTCGGCGGCGTGGTCGAGCAGCTGTCGCATGGAGACGAGGGGCATGGCGGTGTCCTGGGGCGAAGGGGCGGGAGGGGCAAATTCTAGAAGGCCGGCGCCCGTCGCCTGCGACAGCGACCCCCCGCGGTCAGGGCTTTGCCGTGTCTTCGGCGGCCGCCTCGTCAGGAACCTTGGCGACGTCGGAGACGTGGTGCTCCATGTGCGTCTTCTTGCCGGGCTGCGGCGTGGCGTCGGCGCCGGGCGCGACCTCCTCGTGACGATGCTTCTTTTCCTGCTGGACCTTCTTGTCGTGGGCAACGTTGCGGGGATCGGTCATGGGTCACTCGGTGGATGAAAGGAGCTGCATTCTTCGATCGCCGACGCGCGGCGCGGGTCGGACAAGGAGCCTCCCGACCACCGGACAAGCGCGCGGACGCCCCGCGTTCCCGGCGCGTCGCGACGCGCCACCTGTCAGAAGAAGATCCGTGCCGAGGCATTGCGCACGGCGCGCGCGAGGCTGTAGACGGCCAGCGCGGAGGTCTTGGCATTGCCCGGCAGCGCCAGGTTCTCCAGCTGCATCTCGAACCGCCCGAAGGCACCCGAGGCCTCGAGCCGATGCACGTTGCGCTCGATGCCCGGATCGGCGACGAGCTCGACCCGTGTCCGGTCGAGCCCCAGCCCGGCGAGGGCGACCGTCGCTGCGACGTTGGCATTCTTCGGGAACGCCAGCGCCGCCTCGCGCGCGCTGCCCTGGAAGACGACGCGAGGCGCGGTGAGCTCGGAGAGGACGCAGACGTCTTCGGCCGGCGTGCCGAGCCAGCTGTGCGGCGGCTTGCGGCCGACGTAGAGGACGCGGTCGAGCCCTCCCATGCGGGCCGCGGCCAGCGCGTCGATGCCGCCGACGCCGCCCGCGATCAACTGCACCCGGGTGCCGCCGCGTCGCGCAGCGTCTTCCAGGCGATCGAGGCTGTCGCTGTCGCTCAGCGCACCGATCGAGGCCACGATGCAGGGAACGCCGACGTTCAGCGCCGGCACGACGTGCTCGCCGACCGCCGAGTGACCCGCGCACTCGACGAGCAGGTCCGGTCGATGGGGCGGCGAGACATCGACTTCCGTGAGCACGCGGGCCCCCGGTGCCAGCTGCGCGGCCGGCCGCCTCGTCTCGTCGGATGCGTCCGGCCGCACGATGATCTGCGTCGGTTGCAGCGGCGGCTCGGCCTGCAGCATGCGGGCCAGCTCCTGGCCGATCGCCCCGAAGCCGACGACCGCGAGCTTGAACATCGCCGACGTCAGACGCCCGCGACCGGCTCCCCGGCGGCCGGGTTCGCCTCGATGCGAAAGCCGCGTGCGTCGGTCTTCACGCCGGTCTTGTAGCGCACGATGCGCTCGGGCGAGATGTGGATGCCGAGCAGGCGCGTCACCTCGCCCGGGCTGGTCGTGAAGGCGTGCCACACGCCAGCGTGCAGCTCGACGGTGTCGCCCTTTTGCAGCGACACCTTCTGCATGCCGTCGACCTCGATCCGGAAGTCGGCGGCGCCTTCCAGCACGATCAGGTACTCGGTGTAGGGATGCGAGTGGAACGGCACGTCGTAGCCGGGCTGGCAGGTCTGCAGGGCGACGCGGATGGGCGAGCTTCCCTTGTCGTCGCCGACGAGCACGCGCAGGTCGCTCATCGGCCCGTAGGTCACCAGTTCCGCTTCGGCCAGTCGCCGGACCGCGTATCCGTTCATCCTTGCCTCCTGTCGGCGGCTCCGGCGCCTAGCGCAACAGCTTCCAGTCGCCGTTCTCCACCCGCACGAGCACGCGGGCGCGCTTGTCGACGCCATAGTGGTCGGTCGGGCTCATGGCGTAGACCGCATGCGTGCCCTTCACTTCGCCGTGGCTCTCGATCGCGTCGCGCAGCGCCTGCCGGAAGGCCGCCGTTCCCGGCCGCGCCACCTTCAGCGCTGCCGGGATCGCGGCCTGGATGATCGCGCCCGCGTCCCACGCATAGGCGGCGAACGCATTGCGGCTGCCGGCGCCGTACGCGCCTTCGTAGACCTTGAGGAACTCCATCCCCGGCGCCTTGAGCGGGTTGTCGGCGGGGAGCTGATCGGCGACCACGACCGGACCGGTCGGGGCGATCACGCCTTCGACGTTCTTGCCGCCGACCCTGATGAAGTCGCGGTTGACGACGCCGTGGGTGTGATAGATCTGCTTCTTGTAGCCGCGGTCGATCGCGGCGACCTGCGGCAGCACCGCCGGCGTGCCCGAGGCGCCGACGAAGATCGCGTCCGGATTCGCCGCCAATACTTTCAGCATCTGCGACGTCACCGACGTGTCGGTGCGCGCATAGCGCTCGTTCGAGCTGACCTCGATGCCGGCTGCGGCGCCCTTGGCCTTCAGGCTGTTGTAGTTGCCCTCGCCCCAGGAGTCCGAGAAGCCGATGAAGCCGACGTTCTTCACCTTGGCGGCGCTCATGTGCTCGACCACCGCATCGACCATCAGCGAGATCGGCTGGGGAACGGCGAACAGGTAGGGCTGCTTCACCGGATCGATCGGGATCGGGCAAAGCGCGATGAACGCGATGCGGCTCTCGTTGGCCACCGAACCCTGCGCCAGGGCGACGGGCACGGAGCTCGAGCCGAGGATCACGTCGACGTTGTCCTCGGTGGCGAAGCGGCGCGCGTTCTTCGAGCCGGTGGTCGGATCGCTCGTGTCGTCGAGCACGACGTAGCGGACGGTCTCGCCGCCGATCGTCTTCGGCAGGAGTGCGACGGCGTTGCCTACGGGCACGCCGAGCGACGCCCCCGGGCCGGTCGAGCTGAGCGACACGCCGACCACGATCTCCGCCCAGACGATGTTCGACACGCCGGCCAGCGCCACGCAGAGCAGGACCTTCTTCATCAGGGTTCCTTTCGAGTCGCGCCAAGGATCGTGCGACGATTGGTAGCATACTACCGTAGAATACTACCGATCGTCGGAGAGATCGATGTCACGTCAGCTGAAAGGAAAAGTGGCGGTGGTCACCGGAGCCGCGAGCGGCATCGGCCATGCCGTCGCTCGGCGCTTCCTGGCCGAAGGTGCCCGGGTCGTCGGCTTCGACCGCGTCGACGTGCGTTTCGACGGCGACATCGACGGCGCGTCGTTCGCCGGCGTCGTCGGCGACGTGCGATCGGCCGCCGACAACCAGCGCGCGGTCGACCTCGCCGTCGAGCGCTTCGGCAGTCTCGACGTGCTCGTCGCCAATGCCGGCCTCTACGACAACCGGCGCGCCTTCCGCTCGTTCACGCCGGCCGAGCTCGACGCTGCCTTCGACGAGCTGTTCGGCGTCGACGTCAAGGGCTACATGCTCGGCGCGCTGGCCGCCGCCGAGGCGCTGGCGAAGTCGCGCGGCTGCATCATCTTCACCAGCTCGGTCTCGGGCAGCCGCGCCGGCTTCGGCGGCTCGCTCTACGTCGCGGCCAAGCACGCGGTCGACGGGCTGACGAAGCAGCTCGCGCTGGAGCTTGCGCCCGACGTGCGGGTCAACGCGGTCGCGCCGGGCTACGTGCCGACCGGTCTGAGCGGCCTCGAGAGCCTCGGCCAGGACAGGAGCGCGACCGGGCCGACGCCCGAGCAGCTCGTGCTCGGCGTCATCGCGACGGCCGACGACTACGCAGGCGCCTATGTCTTCCTCGCATCGGACGCCTGCGCGCGCACCGCGACCGGAACCGTGCTGGCCCTGGACGGCGGCGCGTCGCTCCGCGGCCCGCGCACCGGTCCGTAGAAGCATCTCTCACCGGAACCCTGACCCTCCATGAGCGAGACCGACCGCCGCGAGACGACGCACCACGACACGCCGCTGCCGCCGCTGGTGCGCGAAGGCTCGACCATCGGCGGCGTCCGAGCCGCCGACCTCATCGCGCGCGACGGCTCCGGCGTCGACCGGCGGCTCTTCGTCGACGACGCCGTCTATCGCCTCGAGCAGGCGCGGATCTTCGCGAAGTGCTGGCTCTATCTCGGCCACGAGAGCGCCCTGGCCGAGACCGGCGCCTTCTTCACCACGACCATGGGCGAGGACCCGGTGATCGTCGTGCGCGACAAGACCGACCGGCTGCGCGCCTACCTGAACAGCTGCAGCCATCGCGGCGCCAAGGTGTGCCGGGTCGATTCCGGCGTCACGACGCTCTTTCGCTGCCCGTACCACGCGTGGACCTACAGCACCGAAGGCGCGCTCGTCGCCGTGCCGCGCCTCGGCCCGGCCTATGGCGACGCCCTCGACCTGAGCCAGCACGGCCTGCGTGAAGTGGCGCACGTCGAGAGCTTCCATGGCATGGTCTTCGGCACCTGGGACGCCGAGGCGCCGAGCTTGCGCGAGTACCTGGGTGACATGGCCTTCTATCTCGAGCTCATGCTCTCGCGCATGGACGGTGGCACCGAGGCGATCGGCGGCGTCCACAAGTGGACGATCAACGTCAACTGGAAGATCCCGTCGGAGAACTTCGCGGGCGACCATTACCACGTGCCCTCCACCCACGGCGCCGGCGTGCAGATGGGCTTTCGCAGCCCGCTCACGAACAACGGCTACTGCATCCAGACCGGCAACGGCCACTCCATCGGCAGCGAGCGCGGCGGCGCGCAGCAGGGCACGGCCGTGAAGACCGAGTACGACGCCTTCATGAAGCAGATGCGCTCGGAGCTCGTGGCGAAGCACGGCGAGGCCGCCAACGCCTTCGTGCCGATCGGCGTCGGCACGATCTTTCCCAACATGTCGTTCCTCGACAGCGCCCGCTTCCGGTCGTTTCGCGTCTGGCATCCGCGCGGCGTCGACCGGATCGAGGTGCACTCGTGGTGCATCGTCGACAAGGCGCTGCCCGCCGAGCTGAAAACCGCGGTGCGGCGCCAGTACTCGCTCGCGTTCGGGCCGGGTGGCATCTTCGAGCAGGACGACGGTGACATCTGGCAGAGCGTGCAGGACGCGATGCGCGGCCACATCGGCCAGCAGGGCCGCTTCAACTACCAGATGGGGCTCGGCCGCGAAGCACCGACGACCGAGCGCTACGGGCCGCCCTTCCCCGGCAGCTGCAGCGACATCCTGATGACCGAGGCCAACCAGCGCGGCTTCTACCGGCACTACGCGAAGGTGATGGCCGATGGCTGAGATGCCGGGCGGCGCGCTGTGGCAGGAGGTCCAGCACTTCTACAGCCGCGAGATCCTCCTTCTGCAGGACCGCCGCTACCGCGAGTGGCTGGCGCTGATGGACGGCGCCATCTCCTATCGCGTGCCGGTCACGACGTCGCTGGCCGAAGGGCTGGTCACCCGCGACGACGAGCTCGGCTACTACGACGAGGATTTCGAGCTGCTCACCGCGCGGGTATCCAAGCTCGAGAGCAAGCAATCGTGGGTCGAGCAGCCGCCGTCGCGCCTGCGCTACTTCGTGCAGGTGATCGACGTCGAGCGCGACGACGACGCGGTCGTCGCCCGGAGCAACCTGCTGCTCCTGCAGTACCGCTGGAACCTGGAGCAGCAGTTCAGCGGTGGCCGCACCGACACGCTGGTCGCCACGGAAGGCGGCCTTCGCCTGCGCAGGCGCACGGTCGTGCTCGACCGTCAGATCCTCGGCAACCAGGGCCTGAGCGTTTTCTTCTGACGCTCGACGATTCATGCTGATCGCCGCCACCGTCCACTTTCCGTACATGACCGCCTGGCCGGAGCGCGCGTCGGCCGAGCACCGGGCTGCGGCAGCGGACGGCTTCGCGCAGCTCGGCCGCGCGTTCGCCGAAGCCCGCGTCGAGACGATCGTCGCCCTGACCAGCGAGCACATCGTCAACCTGCAGCCGCGCATGGCGGCGGCCTTCGTCGTCGGCGTCGGCGACTGCCACGAGGCGTTCCCCGAGCCGCAGTTCAGGCTGGCGCCGCTGACGCGCCGCGGCGACCCGGAGCTGGCCCAGGAGCTCGTGCGCGGCCTCTACGCGCGCCGCTTCGATCCGGCCCACTCCAGCGAGCTGCGCCTGGACCACGGCACGACGCTGCCGCTCGCGCAAATGAAGATTCCCGAGTCGGTGGCGATCGTGCCGGTCATCGTCAACAGCCTGTTCGCGCCGCTGCCGTCGCTCGAGCGCTGTCGTGCGCTCGGCGAGGCGATCGGCTCCGTGCTCGGCGCGTCGAGGCTCGGCCGGCGCGTCGGCCTGCTCGCCACCGGCGGCCTCTCGCACACCGTCGGCGCGCCGGGCATGGAGCGCAACGACCCCGAGTTCGATGCCGCCTTCGTGGGCGCACTCGTCGATCGCGACCTCGACCGCGCCTGCAGCCACTCCGACGCGACGCTCGACGCGATCGGCAACGGCACGCACGAGATCCGCAACTGGATCGCCGCGGCGGGCGCGGCGCAGTCCCGTCGTGCCCGAGTCGTCACCGCGATCCCGTACGCACCCGGCTGGGACACCGGCGTCCATCAGCTGCTGTGGGACGAGCCATGAGCGCCGCGGCCCTGACCCAGTTCCTGGTCGACATCACGCGCGGCCATCGCAGGGCCGACTTCGCCGCCAACGGCGAATCCGTGCTGGTCGCATCCCCGCTCGACGAGCGCCTGCGCGACGCGATCCGTGCGCAGGACATGGGAGCGCTCTGGCTGGCCGGCGCGCATCCGATGGCGCTGCTCTATTTCGCCCGCGCCAGCGGCTGGGACAACGAGCGCTACTACCGCTGCCTCGCCGAGGCCGAGCTCACGAGATCCGCTCGAGCCCCTGTCGCTCCTCCGCCCGGGCACGAGCCGCCACGAACGCATCGATAGAGCGCTCGACATGCTCCGTGATCACGCGCCGCGCCGTCTTGCAGTCGTGCCGCTCGAGGGCGTCGAGCAGCTCCGCGTGCTCGCTCACGACCTTGTCGTTGCGCAGCGCGGTGACGCGCGTGCCGCTCGCGATCAGGTACATCTTGCCGCGCACGCTCAGCAACTCGCGCCGGATCTGGCGCAGCCCGGCGAGATCGGCCATGCGGATGTGGAACGCCTCGTCGATGCCGTACATGTCCTCCTGACTGCGGCCCTTGCCCTTGAGGATGGCGCGCAGCTCGCGGATGTCGGCCGCCGTCGCCGTCTTGCAGAGGCGCCCGACCACGATCTGCTCCAGCGCCGCGCGCAGAAGGCGGATCTCGCTGATCGCGTCCTCGTCGAGCTCGACGAGCCGATAGCCACGCTTGGGAATGATCTCGACGACGCCGTCGCGGAACAGGTTCAGGAGGGCTTCGCGCACCGGCGTGCGGGACACGCCGAGCGAGTCCGCGAGCGAGCTCTCGGAAAAGATCTGGCCGCGCGCGATCTTGCCGTCGCGGATGGCCCTTCGGATCGTGCTGTAGCCCTGCTGGGCGAGGCTCTCGGAGCGGACGAGCGTGGGGATGGCTGACATCGTGACCCGTGGTCGCGGCGAAGCACGCAGCCCAGCCGTCGGTTGTATACAACATTCTACCGGCGGCATCCGCTCGGGAGGGGAGCTTGCGTGGACCTGGGACTGAACGACAGGGTCGCACTCGTCACCGGCGCGTCGCGCGGACTGGGCCGCGCGACCGCGGACGCGCTCGCCGTGGAAGGCGCCCGACTGGTCGTGGTGGCGCGCACTAGCGCGGCGCTCGCCGAGCTCGAATCGGCCGGCCCGAAGCGCTGCGTCGTCGTCGCCGGCGACCTGCTCGATCCCGCGCTGCCGCAGCGCGCGGTCGACACGGCGCTGAGCCGCTTCGGCCGGCTCGACATCGTCGTCGTCAACACGCCCGGCCCGCGCGCCGTCCAGCCGCTGGAGGCGAACGAGGCCGACTTCGCGAGCGCATTCGAAGGCACGTTCTACCCGGCCGTGCGCCTGATCCGCGCGGCCGCCGCGCCGATGAGCGAGCGCGGATGGGGCCGCATCGTGATCGTCTCGTCGACCAGCGTGAAGGCGCCCAAGCCTTTCCTGTGCCTCTCCGCAGCCGCCCGCAGCGCGCTCTGGGCGTGGGCCAAGAGCGCCGCTCCCGCGCTGCAGGAGCGCGGCGTCACGCTCAACGCGATCTTCGCAGGGCCGCACGACACCGACCGCGCGCGCGAGCTGGGCGTGAAGGACAAGGTGCTCGGCCGGCCCGACGACTTCGGCCGCTTCGTCGCGTCGCTGTGCGGCGAGGCGACGGCCTTCATCACCGGCACCGGATACCTCGTCGACGGCGGCGAGCTGAAGGGGATCTGACGCGATGAGCGCTCTGCACGTCCTGCGCAACGGCCAGGGGCCGGCGCTCCTGCTCCTTCACGGCATCGGCGCGAGCGCCACCGCCTGGTCGAAGCAGATGGAGCGGCTCGGCCGCGACTTCACCTGCATCGCGCCGGATCTTCCCGGCTACGGCGATTCGCCCGATCCTGCGCGTACCGGACTGGCGGCCATCGTGGACGACGTCGCGGCCGTGCTGGAAGGCCAGCGCGCGCACGTCCTCGGCGTGTCGTTCGGCGCGCTGACCGCGCTCGCCCTGGCCCGGTTGCGGCCGGAGCTCGTCGCCTCACTCGTCCTCGCCGACGCCACGCTGGGCCGAGGCGCGTCCGACCCCGACGAGCGTGCACGCTGGCTGCAGCATCGCGAAAGCCTGGCCCACGATCTCGTGGCGCGCAGCACCGAGCGCGCCGCCGAGATCGCCGGCCCGCACGCTTCAGCCGAGACCATCGCGGAGATCGCGCTGCACATGCGGCGCGCCCGGCCCGAGGGCTACATGAACGTGGCGCGGGCGATCGCCGAGACCGATGCGCGACCGTGGCTCGACCGCATCGATCCGCCGGCCCTCATCCTCTGCGGTGAGGACGATCGTGTCACCGGCATGGCGGTCTCGCGCACGCTCGCGGAGAAGCTGCCGCGCTCAACGCTGGTGACGATCGCCGGCGCCGGCCACGCGCCTCACATCGAGCAGCCGGATCGCTTCGCCGAGGTGGTGCGCGGGTTCCTGCTCGGGCTCGCTCGAGACGAGCGGATCCGCTAGAGCAACATCGCCGGCCGCCGCGCCATCCCGGCACGCCATCGCTGCAGCTCGGGCCACTGCTCATCGACGCGCAGCTTGATCACGCGCGCGAAGTCGACGGCGACGACCGCCGTGATGTCGGCGACGCTGAAGCGGTCGCCGGCGAGGAAGTCGCGGCCGACGAGGCGCTCTTCCAGAGTCGCGAAGAACTGCCCTGCCCGCGCCCGGCCGCGCTCGGCGAGCGCCGGGATCTGGGCGTAGCCGACCGGGCCGGTGAGCGCGCGTTCGGCGAGCGCCGGCGCGCTGTTGCGCATCGCCTCGGCAATCGCGAGCAGGCCCTCGAACTCGACGCGCCAGTTCCAGCTCGCGATCTCGGCCTTCTCCGCGGCCGTGACGCCGAGCATCGGAGGCTCGGGGAAGCGCGCCTCGGCCCAGGCGGTGATCGCGGCGTTGTCGGTCAGCAGCAGACCGTCGTCGGTGCGCAGCGCCGGCACCGTGCATTGCGGATTGATGCGTCGATAAGCGTCGCCCAGCTGCTCGTTGCTGCGCAGGTCGATCTGGACGGTCTCGTGCGCGACGCCTTTCTCCGCGAGCAGGATGCGCGCGCGGCGCGGGCTCGGCGCGGTCGCGCAGTCGTAGAGGGTGATGATCGTCATGGCGCTGTCCTCGCCCGGGTCATGCCGAAGGCGCGAGCTTGTCGGCGGTACGCGTCTCGAAGTCGCCCGCGTCGTGGCGCTCGGGCAGCTGGCTCGACGGCTCGCCGAAGGTGCGGTTGACCATGCGGCCGCGGCGCGCCGCGGGGCGCTTGACGATCTCGTCGGTCCAGCGCAGCACGTTCTCGTAGTCCTTCACCGAGAGGAACTCGCCCGCGCCGTAGAGCTGCCCCTTGGCAAGCGCGCCGTACCACGGCCACACGGCGATGTCGGCGATCGTGTACTCGTCTCCCGCCAGGTAGTGGCTTTCGGCGAGGCGGCGATCGAGCACGTCGAGCTGGCGCTTGACCTCCATCGCGTAGCGGTCGATCGCGTATTCGATCTTGCTCGGCGCGTAGGCGTAGAAGTGGCCGAAGCCGCCGCCGAGGAACGGCGCGCTGCCCATCTGCCAGAAGAGCCACGACAGGCACTCGGCGCGCGCCGCGCCGCTGGCAGGCAGGAAGGCGTCGAACTTCTCGGCCAGATGGATCAGGATCGCGCCGGACTCGAAGACGCGTATCGGCTCCGGCCCGCTGCGATCGACGAGCGCCGGGATCTTCGAGTTCGGATTGATGGCGACGAAGCCGCTGCCGAACTGGTCGCCTTCGTTGATGCGGATCAGCCACGCGTCGTACTCGGCGCCGGCGTGGCCGAGCGCGAGCAGCTCCTCGAGCATCACCGTGACCTTGACGCCGTTCGGCGTGCCGAGCGAGTAGAGCTGCATCGGATGACGTCCGACCGGCAGCGCCTTGTCGTGCGTCGGCCCGGCGACCGGACGGTTGATGTTCGCGAAGCGGCCGCCGTTGGCCTGATTCCAGGTCCAGACGGCGGACGGAGCGTACGGTGGGTTCGGCGTGTTCGGTGCGGAGTCGGTCATGCCCGATCCTACGGCGGACACCGAAAATGAGCCGATGACCTCTTCGCTCGCCGCTCTCGTCGACGCGTCGGCGCGCGACTCAGCGCGAGCGTGGCGGCGCGGCGAGGACGAGCGCCCAGTAGCGGCGCTCCTCGGGCGCGCCGGTCGCGCCCGTGTCGATGCACGCCAGGCCGAATTCGCGCACGGCGGAGTTCATCACGTTCTCGCAATGCCCGTCGCTCTCGAGCCAGGCGTCGACGACGTCGTCGATCGACGCGAAGCCGACGGCGACGTTCTCGACGGCGGTTCCGAACCGATAGCCCGCGACGCGCAGGCGCTCGCCGAGGCCGCGGTTCTGGCTGTCGCGGTGACTCATCCGTTCGAGCCGTGCCATCTCGCGCGCCTGCACCTGCGCCGCGTCGGCCAGGCGGTCGTTCCAGGCCACGGTCACCGACGTCGACGTCGCTCCCGATGGGCAGGCGACACCGCGATGCCGGATGTCGTTCAGGCGCCTCGCCGCGGCTTCGGGCGAGACGTGCACGCCGCACGGGACCGGCGCGCCCGACTGCGCGACCGTCGACAGCGCCAGCGCGATCGCCAGCACGACGCCTCGGCGGCCGCGACCCGATCGTGGCGATCCGCACGGCAGAGCCGGGGTTCGAAAGCGCGGTCGCGTCGTCATGCGCCATCGTAGGCAGCGCCGGCCTCGCCGGGGCGTGAGAAGTGCGAGCGACGGCGCGATTCGCGCACCGTTCGTCGGCCCGTCGAGCCGCTGCCACTCGCTTCCGTGCGAATCGCACGACGCGTCCGTGGCGCACCCCCCGGCCTCGGGGAGTCGAGGCGAGGTCGTCGCAGGTCCAATCCTCCTTGTCATGAACGAGACCTTCGCCCCCTTTCTTCGCGTCCTGCTGATCGCACTCAGCTTCGCTGCCGCGCTGCCCGTGTCGGCGGCGGCGCGCAGCAGCGCCGCCCGCGAATCCGCGTCGTCGACCCTCGACGCCTGCTCCTGGGACCGCCCGGGCCACGATCCCTTCATGGGCGACGTGGTCGCGGCCGTCGATCGCTACCAGGACATCCCGGTCAACGTGCGCCAGCGCCTCAAGAGCCGGATGGCCAGGCGCGACTACGACGACGTCGTCAGCATCCGTCGCGACAGCATCGCCGGCCGGGCGAAGAAAATCCGCTACGGCAGCACGATCCGCGACATGCACTTCGGCAACTCGCGGCTTTGCCACTCGGTGAGCCGCGCCGCCTGGACCCAGGAGACGCAGGAGCGCGGCCTCGTGTACTGCGAGAGCGGTCAGTGCATCCTGGTGCCGACCGTCTGCCGCAACGTCAGCCGCATCTCGCGCGCCGAGGTCGCGCACGAACGCGCGGAAGGCGATGAGCCGGAGCTCGCGGCCGTGCCCGTCGCGACGATCGATCCGGATCCCGCGCCGCCCGCTGTCGACGCGCTTCCTGCCGCGCTCTCGCCCGACGCCGACCCCGGCCTCGGGTCGCCCGCGGAGGACGGACGCTTCGGCGCGGCCTTCGGAGGCGGACCCGGCAGCTTCGCCGCGGGAGCCGGCGGATCGCCCGTCGCGGCGATCGCCGCGGGCTCCGAGAAAGGCGGCGGCTTCGAGCACGTCGCGCAGACGCCTCCGAACGCCGAAGGGGCCGGCCCGGTCGCTGCCGTGCCCGAGCCCGAGACCTGGGGCCTGATGATCGGCGGGCTCGTCGCGCTCGCCGCGCGGCGCCGTCGCCGGGCCTGATGTCACCTGGTCGTCACCCCCTGACGCTTGCCAGGCGCTCTCCCGCCCGCTTAACCTGAGTCGTCGGTCGCGCGTATCAGCCGTCGGAGCATCCGAACGGCGCCGCCGCCCGCAGTCAGGACGGTCATGACATCTCTTCCGCGAGCACTTTCGATGGCCGCCGTGGGCCTCCCTCTGGCCCTGGCGGCAGCGGGCGGCGCGACGCCACCGTCGCCGTCGCCCGTCGACGCTGCGGCGCAGGCCGCCCCCAACGGCAGCACCGAACAGCGCATCGCGATGGCGCGGGCACGCCAGTCCGAGGCACATCCGCTGTGGAAGAACCTCTCGACCTCCGGCCGGTTCGAGCGACTGTTGATGTTCGGCCGGCGGATCCTGATCGCGGCGACGGCAGGTGCTCCCGCGCCGGTGTCGTCGGCGAGCTTCCAGGGCAATCTCACGCTCATCACCGGCCCATCGGGCAATGCGATCGCGCTACAGCGCCAGCCCGATTGCTCGCTCACCTATGACTACGGCAGTTACACGGTCAGCCTGGCCAACCCGACGATCCAGGTGCTGTCGACGACGGCGCAATATCAGAACGTACTCCACGCGGCGGCCGGGCTCACCAGCACCGCCGGCCTTTTCCCGCACGGCTGCGCCGAGGCGACGACGGGCATCGGCTCGCGGCGCGGCTTCTTCCTCGGCCGCTCGTCGCAGAACCTCTACCTGCCCGCGTTCGCCGGCTTCAACCACGTCGCCGGCAGCAACTCGCTCTACTACGGCAGCATCGACGCGACGACGAACACGGTGCACTCGTTCCACACCGACGAGTCACTGCCCGACATCGACAGCGTCGTCGCGGGCGACCTCGACGGCGACGGCCTGGCCGACGTCGTCGGCCTCGACCTCACCTCGGGCTCGGTCCAGGTCTGGCTCGCGCACGCCGACGGCACGCTCGGCACGCCGCACAAGGTCACGACGGCCGGCACGCGCACGCGCGCCGCCGTGCTCGCCGACTTCGACGGCGACGGCAAGCTCGATCTTGTCGCTGCGACCAGCGCGACGGTCGGCTCGGGCACGCAGGAATCGATTGCCGTCCTGCGCGGCCACGGCGACGGCACCTTCGACGCGGCGCAGGTGATCACCATCACGACGCCGACCGGGAGCTTCGCGCCGCAGGTCGTGAACCTTGTCGCCGTCGACCTGCGAGGCACCGGGCATCCCGACATCGTCGGTTCGAACGGCCTCGTGCTGCTCAACGACGGCCACGCCGGCTTCACGCAAGCGGCCTTCGGCTTTGCGGCTTCATCGGCCTCGACGAACTGGGGGCCGTTGCTGGCCGCGGGCGACTTCGACGAGGACGGCAAGC
>CAJDUN010000051.1_pt1 | contig 14618 bp, 14 predicted proteins | sample 7390741 | NCBI WGS metagenome assembly CAJDUN01 (sample SAMEA7055660, study PRJEB34461) | soil metagenome | biome: terrestrial ecosystem; feature: Peninsula; material: soil | place: Antarctica | collected 2016 | reverse complement strand
CGTCTCGCGCAGCTCGGCCGGCCCGAACGCGCAGGCCGACCACGGCCAGCGCGCCGGCAACGCGGCCGCCAGCGGGGGCAGCTCGGCAGGCCGGCCCGCGCGCTGCTCGGCGTACGAGCCGAGCACGAACAGCACGTGCGGCATGCGCTGGGGCACCCGGCCTTCGGCATGCAGGCGCATGAAACGGGCGAGATCGGCGGCGTCGTAGACGATGTACTGCACCAGCGCGCCACGCTCGTGCAGCTCGGCCAGAAAGGCTGCCGCCTCGCCGGCGAGGGCTTCGTCGCGCCAGAGCTCGCGCACGGCCAGCGACAGGGCCTCGGGTGCGAGCGCGCGCGCATGGGCCATCTGCTCGGCGGGGGCGTAGCGGCCGCCCGCTTCGGTCGTCACCTGCAGCAGCAGGCGATCGCCGACGCGGTCGCGGATCGCGTCGATCGCAGCGCGATAGCGATCGGCGTCGAGGCTGTGCCTGCCGTCGGCATCGCGTACGTGCAGGTGCAGCATGGAGGCGCCGGCCTCGAGGCAATCGGCAGCGCACTCGGCGAGCTCGGCCGGCGTGATCGGCAGGCGCGCGTGGTCGGCCTTGCCACGACGCGCGCCGTTGGGCGCGACGGCGATCGCCACGTCGGGCGGCGCGGCGGCCTCGGTCATGCGGGCAGAGTCTGCGCAGCCGACGCTTGAGGCGTGCCCATAAGCCCGGCGATCGCCGCGTCGACGGAGGCGCCGAGGCGTTGCACGATCTCGTCGATCTCCTCGGGCGTGCTGATGAACGGCGGGGCGAGCAGTACGTGATCGCCAAGCCGGCCGTCGATCGTGCCGCCGCTCGGGTAGACCATCAGGCCGCGCGCCATCGCCTCGGCCTTGATGCGGGCGTGCAGCTTCAGCGACGGCTCGAACGGCCGTTTGCTCGCGCGATCGGCGACGAGCTCGATCGCCATGAAGAGGCCGCGGCCGCGGATGTCGCCCACCGACTCGTGCGCGTCGAAGCGCTCGTGCAGCCGCCGGGCGAGCCGCGCGCCCAGCGTGCCGACCGCATCGAGCAGCCGATCGCGCACGATCACGCGCTGCACCGCCAGCGCCGCAGCGCAGGCCACCGGATGGCCGAGGTAGGTGTGGCCGTGCTGGAACAGGCCGCTGCCGCGTTCGAGGGCCTCGATGATCTTCTCCTGCACGACGACGGCGCCGATCGGCTGGTAGCCGCCGCCGAGCCCCTTGGCGATGGCGATCAGGTCGGGCGCGATGCCCTCCTGCGCGCTGGCGTAGAGGGCGCCGGTGCGGCCCATCCCGCACATCACCTCGTCGGCGATGAGCAGCACGCCATGACGCTCGCACACTTCCTTGACGCGACGGAAGTAACCGGGCACCGGCGGGATCGCGCCCGACGTGGCACCGCCGACGATCTCGGCGACGAAGGCGATCACGGTCTCGGGCCCGAGCCGCTGCAGCGTCGTCTCGAGCTCCTGCGCGAGGCGCTCGCCGTAGGCCTCCGGGGTTTCGTCGCCGCGCCGGTCGCGGTATTCGTAGCAGGGCGAGACGTGTGTCACGTCGATCAGCAACGGCGCGAACTGGCGCCGCCGCCATTCGTTGCCGCCGACCGCGAGCGCGCCCAGCGTGTTGCCGTGATAGCTCTGTCGCCGCGCGACGAACTGCCGCCGTTGCGGCTGGCCGATCTCGACGAAATACTGGCGTGCCAGCTTCAGTGCCGCCTCCATCGCCTCCGAGCCGCCCGAGACGAAATACACATGCGAGCTGCCCGCCGGCGCAGCGGCGAGAAGATGGTCGGCGAGCGCTTCCGCCGGCTCGCTCGTGAAGAAGCTCGTGTGGGCGTAGCAGAGCTTGTCGATCTGGGCGTGCATCGCGGCGACGACGTCGGGGTGGCCGTGACCGAGACAGGAGACGGCCGCGCCGCCTGAGGCGTCGAGGTACTCGCGGCCCTCGGAGTCGACGATCGTGATGCCGTGGCCGGATACGGCGACGGGCGGCGTGCGGGCGAGCTGGCGGTGCAGGATGTGCGTCATGGCAAGGCAGTGTCAGTGCGCGTCAAAGCGCTGGCAATCGAATATTTCCCCAGTCCGGGCGGGATCGTCCGGGGGCCGACCCGGTCCCGGCGCGTCTGCTGAAAAAGGGGAGGCGCGGACGGCGTTGCGCCGGTCGCGCTCGCCCCGCGCTACTGCTCGATGACGTCGGCGCCCGCAGGGGGCGTGAAGCGAAAGGCTTCGGCGGAGATCGGCACGTTGGCCGAGAAGCCGTCGAAGCGCAGGAGCGACTTCTGGCCGAAGCTGTCGTGGATCTCGAGCGCCGCGAGGTCCTTGCCCCTGAAGCCCACGCTCACCGACTGGAATGCGCCGTCCTTCGCCTTGGGGCGGGCTTCGGCCCACTCGAGGCCGTCCTTCGGCGCCAAGTTGGACAGGTCGAAATCCTTGTCGAGCGAGCCGCCGGCGAGAAGCGCGGCGGGCGTCGCACCGAGCGCCGCGCCGAGCTTGCGCGAGCTCACCTGGTTCAGGTCGGCGTCGTAGATCCAGACCTTCTCGCCGTCGCCGACGATGGTCTGCTCGAACGGCTTGGCGTAGACGAAGCGAAAGCGGTTCGGGCGCGAGAACTCGAAGCTGCCGGTCGAGGTCTTCTTCTTCACGCCGTCGGGCGAGGTGACGGTCTGCGTGAACTGGGCGCGCCCGCTCTTCACGTCGCGGACGAAGCCGCGCAGCGTCTCGACCGGATCGGCGTGGGCAAGCACCGTGGCAAGCAACGCCGACGCGCACAGCGCCGCACGGGCGGTGCGCCTCATTCCGCCCGCGCCGGCACGAGGATGTCGCGGTTGCCGTTGGTGGCCATGCCCGATACGAGCCCGGATTTCTCCATTTGTTCCAGCAATCGCGCGGCGCGGTTGTAGCCGATGCGCAGATGGCGCTGGACCAGCGAGATCGAGGCGCGGCGATGCTGCAGGACGATGCCGACCGCCTGGTCGTACATCGGATCGCTCTCGCCGCTCACGCCGCCGGCATCGCCGACCGCATCGCCGCCGTCGCCGTCGAGGACGCCGCCTTCGAGAATGCCTTCGATGTAGTTCGGCTCGCCCTGGCTCTTCAGATACGCGACGACGCGATGGACCTCCTCATCGCTCACGAACGCGCCGTGGACGCGGATCGGCGTGCCGCTGCCCGATGGCAGGTAGAGCATGTCGCCCATGCCGAGCAGCGCCTCGGCCCCCATCTGGTCGAGGATGGTGCGCGAGTCGATCTTGCTCGAGACCTGGAACGACAGGCGCGTCGGGATGTTGGCCTTGATCAGGCCGGTGATGACGTCGACGCTCGGCCGCTGGGTCGCGAGGATCAGGTGCACACCGGAAGCGCGCGCTTTCTGCGCCAGGCGTGCGATCAGCTCCTCGATCTTCTTGCCGACGACCATCATCAGGTCGGCCAGCTCGTCGATGACGACGACGATGAAGGGCAGCCGCTCGAGCGGCTCGGGTAATTCCGGCGTGAGGCTGAACGGGTTGCCGATCGGCTCGCCCTTCTCTTTCGCCTCGGCGATCTTCTTGTTGTAGCTGGCGAGATTCCTCACGCCGAGCTTGCTCATCAGCTTGTAGCGCCGCTCCATCTCGCCCACGCCCCAGTTGAGGGCGTTGGCGGCCTGCTTCATGTCGGTGACGACCGGACAGAGCAGGTGCGGGATGCCTTCGTAGACGCTCATCTCGAGCATCTTCGGATCGATCAGGATCAGGCGCACGTCGCGCGCCTCGGCCTTGTAGAGGAGCGACAGGATCATCGCGTTGATGCCCACCGACTTGCCCGCGCCGGTCGTGCCGGCGACCAGGCAGTGCGGCATCTTCTGCAGGTCGGCGACGATGGGATTGCCGACGATGTCCTTGCCCAGGCCGATGGTGAGCTGCGAGCCCGAGTCGGCGTAGGCCTGCGAGCCGAGCACTTCCGAGAGACGGATCGTCTGCCGCTTGGCGTTGGGCAGCTCGAGCGCCATCGTCGTCTTGCCGGGAATCGTCTCGACGACGCGAATCGAGACCAGGCTGAGCGATCGCGCCAGGTCCTTGGCGAGGCTCACGACCTGCGCGCCCTTCACGCCCACGGCCGGCTCGATCTCGTAGCGCGTGATCACCGGGCCCGGCGAGGCGGCGACGACGCGCACCTCGACACCGAAGTCCTTCAGGCGCTTCTCGATCAGGCGCGAGGTCATCTCGAGCGAATCGGCACTCACCGACTCGACCCGTTGCGGCGCCGAGTCGAGCAGGTCGACCTGCGGCAGCTTGGTGTCGACGAGTTCGCTGAAGAGCGGCTTCTGGCGCTCCTTCACGACCCGCGTGCTCTTCGGCACGTCGACCAGCGTCGGCTCGATCACGAGCGGCAGGTGCTGCTCGTGCAGCTCATGCTCGACCACGAGCACCTCGTCGCGCTCGCGCATCGCCTCGGCGCCCAGGCGCGCGTCCTCGGCCCGCTCGATGCGCAGGGCGCGGCGCGTGCGCAGGTGCTCGATCGACGCGCCGAGCGCATCGGCGACGCGCAGCCACGAGAAGCGGAAGGCGAGCGAGGTGCCGGCGACGAGCGCCGCGATCCAGAGGACCCCCGAGCCGGCGAAACCGAGCAGGCTCTGGCTCGACTTGCCGATCACCAGGCCGATGATCCCGCCGGCGTTGCCGCCCGCGACCTGCGCTTCCCACTGGTACAGACGCGTCCACTCGAGCGAGGCGCTGGCGACGATCAGAAGGACGAGGCCGACCGCCATCGACCACGCCGGCAGCGACGGCTCGGCACCGTCGCCCGAGCCGCCTGCGGTCCGCAGCGACTTCGCCAGGGCCCCGAGCCAGGCTCGCGCGCCGACGAGCACGGCCCACCAGATCGAATAGCCGGCGAGGAAGAAAGCGAGATCGGAAAGCCAGGCGCCGAACACGCCGGCGCCGTTGCGGATCGCGCTACCGTCGCCCGACGTGGAAAAGCCGGGGTCGCCGGCGTGATGCGTCGAGAGCGCGAGGACGGCGAGTAGCCAGACGACGGCACCGACGAGGAGCGCGGCCTGGGTTCGCCAGCCCGGCGCGGCGGCCTGCGACGGGCGCCGGTCAGTCGTCGCGTCCGCGCCGTCGGCGCGCAGCGAACCGAGAGGAAAGGTCATCGGCGGATTGTCGCCGCTCGCCGCTTCTCTAACGGGTCTGAAGGACCCGGCCCCTCCCGCCCGGCGGGAGGGGGGCGCAGCGGGGTGGGTTCCTGACGGCGGAGCGACTGACCGGCATCAGCCGGTCAGTTGCTCCTTGATGATGACCCAGCCGTTTTCCTGGGTCTGGACCATGCCGCGGCCTTCGAGGTCCTTCATGACACGGCTCACCATCTCGCGCGACGCGCCGACCACCTTGGCCAGGTCCTGGCGCGAGACCTTGTTGCGGATGATCTTCACCTCGCCTTCCATCTCCGACATGTCGAGCAGCGTGCGCGCGACCCGGCCGTAGACGTCGAGCAGGGCGAGCGATTCGATCTGCCGGTCGGCGCTGCGCAGGCGCTGGACGAGGCCGCGCATGATCGCGTACGAAAGGCTCGAGTTCTCCGGCAGGCAGCGCGCGAACTCGGCGCGACCCAGGATCAGCATGTCCGTCTGAACCTCGGCGCGCACGGTCGCGGAATGCGGCTCGTTGTCGATCAGGCTCATCTCGCCGACGTAGTCGCCTGACTGCAGCACCGCCAGGATGACCTCGCGACCACGCGAGTCGGCCGTGAGCACGCGGGCACGGCCGGTGAGGAGGATGAAGAGTGCGTTGGACTTCTTGTTGTGCTCGACGACGATCTCGCCGCGCCTGAAGCGGCGCTTGACGACGCTGTCCGCAATGCCTTGGGCCTGTTCGTTGGTCAGCAGGGAGAACAGCGGCACGCGCCGGATGAGATCGAGGTTCGAGAGCATCGCCATCGGAGGGGCCTTTCTCTTTCTGGTTGCAGACGCAGCACTGCGCGGCCGTGGAGAACCTCACGCCGCGCGGAGTGAGGCTATTGTCACCATTACGCGCGTCGATGCCACCCGGATTCGACCTCATGTCAGACTCGCTGCGGCGTCACGGCCACACCTCCCTTCCCTTCGCCTTCATTTGATGCCATGCCTCTGCCCACTCATCACGCCCGTGTCCTGATCCTCGGGTCGGGCCCGGCCGGCTACACGGCGGCGATCTACGCGGCGCGCGCGAACCTGAAGCCGATGCTCGTCACCGGCATCGCGCAGGGCGGCCAGCTCATGACCACCACCGACGTCGACAACTGGCCGGCCGACGTCGACGGCGTGATGGGCCCGGACCTGATGCAGCGCTTCCTCAAGCATGCGGAGCGCTTCGACACCAAGATCGTGTTCGACCACATCAACGAGGCCGAGCTCGGCAAGCGCCCGTTCATCCTGCGCGGCGACTCGGCCGAGTACACCTGCGACGCCCTGATCATCGCCACCGGCGCATCGGCGAAGTACCTCGGCCTGCCGTCGGAAGAGGCCTTCATGGGCCGTGGCGTGAGCGGCTGCGCCACCTGCGACGGCTTCTTCTACCGTGGCCAGGAGGTGTGCGTGGTCGGCGGCGGCAACACCGCGGTCGAAGAGGCGCTCTACCTCTCGAACATCGCCTCGAAGGTCCACGTCATCCATCGCCGCGACAAGTTCCGCGCCGAGGCGATCCTGATCGACAAGATGATGGCCAAGGTCGCCGACGGGAAGATGCAGCTCCATCTCTGGTCGACGCTCGACGAAGTGCTCGGCGACGCCAAGGGCGTGAACGGCGTGCGCATCCGCAGCACGCAGGGCGGCGCGACCTCCGAGCTCGCCGTCACCGGCTGCTTCATCGCCATCGGCCACCAGCCCAACACCGACATCTTCAAGGGCCAGCTCGAGATGCGCGACGGCTACATCCTGAGCCGGAGCGGCCTCGACGGCCTGGCGACGATGACCAGCGTGCCCGGCGTGTTCGCCGCCGGCGACGTCCAGGACCACGTCTACCGCCAGGCGATCACCAGCGCCGGCACCGGCTGCATGGCCGCGCTCGACGCGCAGCGCTTTCTCGAGCAGGCCTAGGCCGAACGCGTGCTGGCGAGGGCAAGCCGGCGCCAGTAGGGTGCGATGAACCGGCCGCGTCGACGGGCCATGACGAGCAGCGTCGTGCCGAGCGCGATGCCGAGGACGACGGCGACGATCGACGCTTCGGCGCCGAAGCTGCCGCCCGACAGCCACTCCGGCCCGCTCAGCGTGCCGTCGAGGAGTCCGCCCGAAGGCTGGCCCGAGACCGAGACGCCGAAGATCCCGCCCTGGGTGAAGTTCCAGCCGGCGTGGATGCCGATCGGCAGCCAGAGCCGGCGTGTCAGGACATAGGCGGCGGCGAGCATCACGCCGGCCTCGAAGACGATCGCGACGGCGCCCTGCAACGTCGCGTGCGGATTGACGAGGTGGAGCAGCCCGAAGATCGCCGATGACAGGACAAGCGCGATCCACGTCCCGAGCGCGCCTTCGACGATCCGAAAGACGATGCCGCGAAAGACGATCTCCTCGATGAATGCCGTGCCGATGGCCGCGACGAGCGGGATGGCGACGATCGAGAGCTCGTGGCGCCCGTCGACCCGATAGCAGCCGAGCAGGGCCAGCGTGCCGATGGTCATCGCGAACAGCGACATCCCCAGGACCAGGCCGCTGCCGAGCTCGCGCGCCGCACCGGGCAGGGCGAGCTCGAAGACCGGCCGGCGCTCGATCCGGCGTACATAGGCGACGTAAGCCGCCACGCCGAGGCCGCACGCCACCAGGGACGACAGGACCGCGCCGAGCAGGGTGCCCTGGGTGCCGGTCAGCCGCGGGATCGCCAGCGAGAGGATGAACACCGGCATGACGAACCCCAGCGCGATGGGGAAGCGCAGGCCCGCCGAATCGAAACGCGCAGCTGTCATGGCCCCCATTCTGGCCCCGTCGCGGTGCAGCAATCCGGCGAGCTATAATTCCGGGTTTTGCGGACGGGCGCTTCCAGCTCCGGGCTGCAGTTACTTCGGAGCAAGCGTCATGGCACGCGTCTGTCAGGTTACGGGCAAGCGCCCGATGGTCGGGAACAACGTGTCCCACGCCAACAACAAAACGAAGCGCCGCTTCCTGCCCAACCTGCACTATCGCCGGTTCTGGGTCGAGGGCGAGAACCGCTGGGTTCGCATTCGCATCAGCAATGCCGGGCTCAGGCTGATCGACAAGGTCGGCATCGAGCAGGTCGTCGCCGATCTGCGCACGCGCGGCGAAATCTAGAGAATTCGGAAAGAGAGATCAGCCATGGCCAAGGGTGGACGCGAGAAGATCAAGCTCGAATCGAGCGCCGGGACCGGTCACTTCTACACGACCGACAAGAACAAGAAGACGACGCCGGAGAAGATCGAGATGATGAAATTCGATCCGGTGGCGCGCAAGCACGTCAGCTACAAGGAAACGAAGTTGAAGTAGGAAGGACAGCGGGGTCGCCTGCGGCAACCCCTTCTCTTTCTGCCAAATGCAAAAGGGTCGCCGCGGCGACCCTTTTTGTTTGCGTGTCGCGAGGCGTTACGCGTGGGCGGCGCGAAGACGGAGGGCGAATTCCTGGAGCGCGGCGATACCGCTCTCCTCCGCCTTGCGCAGCCAGACCTGCAGGTCGGCCACCAGTTGCTCGGCCGACACGTTGGTGCGGGTCCAGAGCATGCGCAGCTCCTCGCGCATCGCCACGAGCTTGGCCAGGTACGGGCTCGAGGCCAGCGCGCCAGCCACCTGCGCCTTGACGGCATGCGGGATCTTGTCGTCGTCGCGGTGGAGCCAGCGACGGGCCATGCGCATGTCGTCGAGTCGACTGGAGGTCTCGCCCTCGCCCTTCAGGCGCTGCACTTCGGCACGGCTGGCGTGACGAAGGTTGCGCGCGTAGTTGGCCATGACCTCGTAACGGTTGGCGATGATCGCCTCGAGCGTCTTGTCGTCGGCGACCGGCCTGACGGCACCGAGCTTGAGCTGCGGCGCGGTCTTGCGCACCGTGGCCAGGCCGAGCATCTCGAGGCCGCGGATGTATGCCCAGCCGATGTCGAACTCGTAGGGCTTGACCGACAGCTTGGCCGAGGTCGGATAGGTGTGGTGGTTGTTGTGCAGTTCCTCGCCGCCGATGATCACGCCCCACGGCGAAACATTGCGGCTCGCGTCGGCCGCCTCGAAGTTGCGATAGCCCCAGAAGTGGCCGATGCCGTTGACGATGCCGGCGGCGGTGATCGGGATCCAGAGCATCTGCACCGCCCAGACGGTTGCGCCGATTGCGCCGAAGAGCATCAGGTTCAGGATCAGCATCAGGCCGACGCCTTCCCAGCTGTAGCGCGTATAGAGGTTGCGCTCGAGCCAGTCGTCGGGCGTGCCGCGACCGTACTTGGCGAGCGTTTCCTGGTTCCTGGCTTCCGTGCGATACAGCTCACTGCCTTGCAGGAGCACGGTCTTGATGCCGCGCGTCTGCGGGCTGTGCGGATCGTCGACCGTCTCGCACTTGGCGTGGTGCTTGCGGTGGATGGCGACCCATTCCTTGGTCACCATGCCCGAGGCCAGCCAGAGCCAGAAGCGGAAGAAATGCGAGGGAATTCCGTGCAAGTCGAGGGCGCGGTGCGCCTGGGCGCGATGCAGGAAGATGGTGACGGCGGCGATCGTGATGTGCGTCGTGAACAGGGTGTAGGCGACGATCTCCCAGCCGTTGAAGCCGGAAAAGCCGTGCCCGAGCCAGTCGACCACGGCGTTGAACACAGAGATCAGCACGTCCATCCAGAGCCTTCGTCACTCACGTTGAAGAGCGTCGATTCTATTCGACGGCTCCGCGCCGATACCCCTCGAAAACGACGGGAAATCACGGCCCTGTTGCCGATATGGCCTCGCCTTGCCGCAAATCAACGCCGCTGCCAGACGGCGGCGAAGAAGCTGTCGGTGTGGTGACGCTGTGTCCACAGGCGCAGATCCTGGCCGTCGACGAGTCCGTCGGCATCTTCCACCTGCGCCTTGCGAAGGCATTCGGCCGCGGAAAGCCGCATGAACGCGGTGCCGTGCGCGGCCTCGAATTCGTCGGCCACCGCCTCGTTCTCGGCATCGAGGACGCTGCAGGTCGCGTACACCAGACGGCCGCCCGGCTTCACCAGCTGCGCCGCGGCCGCGAGGATGGCGCGCTGCTGCGGCGCCAGCGCCGCCAGCGTCTCGGCCGACTGGCGCCACTTCAGGTCGGGATGGCGGCGCAGCGTGCCGGAGCCGGTGCACGGCGCGTCGACGAGCACACGATCGACCTTGCCGACCATGCGCCCGACCCGCTCGTCGCGCTCGTGCGCGATCTGCGCCGGATGGACATTGCCCAGGCCGCTCCTCTGAAGACGCGGCTTCAGCGCCGCGAGCCGATGACCGGAGACGTCGAATGCGTAGAGACGGCCCGTGTTCCTCATCTGCGCGCCGAGCGCGAGCGTCTTGCCGCCGGCACCCGCGCAGAAGTCGACGACCGTTTCGCTGCGCTTCGCGCCGAGGGCGAGCGCGAGGAGCTGGCTGCCCTCGTCCTGGACTTCGACCAGACCCTGCTCGAACAGGTCGAGCTTGAGCAACGCGGGCTTGCCTTCGACGCGGATGCCGAGCGGCGAATACGGCGTCGCCGCGGCCTCGAAGCCTGCGTCCGCGAGCCGGGCGAGCACCTCGTCGCGATCGGCCTTCAGGGCGTTGACGCGCAGATCGAGCGGCGCGGGCCGGTCGTTCGCTTCAACCCAGGGCCAGAAGTCGGCGCCGAGGCGCGCTTCGAGCGGCTCGGCGAGCCACTCGGGCAGGTTGTGGCGCAGGCGCGCCGGCAGCGCATCGCGGTCGAACGCCCGGCAGCGCTCGGCCCACTCCCGCTCGCGCTCGTCGAGCGCGGCGCGCAGGACGCCGTCGTTGCCTTGCCAGGCGAGGATCGCCAGGCGCCGCTCGATCTCGCCCCGGCCGCCGTTCGCCGAGCTCGCGAGATGGCGATAGAGGGGAAGCCGCCTCATCAGCTCGAACGCGCCGTCGGCGAGCGTCTTGCGGTCGCGCGCGCCGAGCATGCGCTGCTCGCGGAAGAAGTCGGCGACGACGCGATCGGCCGGATGCTCGAAGCGCAGCACGCGGTGCACGAGCTCGGTGTCGGCCTCGAGCAGGGCGTTCGGATGCATTGCAGCGATTATCCTTGGCAGGCCCGCGAGCGCCGTCCGACGGTCCGCGCGCGCCGACTTCGTGACCCGCCGCACCGCTTCCTCTCCCGCCAAGCCGCCCGGCCACATGCTGGCGCATCGGCGTCTGATCGTGTGCGCGATCATCGGCACGATCGTCGGCGCGGCGTGGCCAGCCGACTTCTCGCTGCTCACGCGTTTCCTCCTCGGCTGGAACGTGCTGAGTTGGACTTACCTGGCGTGGGTCGCGATCAGCCTGTGGAACGCCGATTCGGGGCACACCAAGCGGCTTGCCCTGGCGCAGGCGGAGAGCGCGCCGATCGTGCTGATGATCGTCGTGCTGGCTTCCGTGGTCAGCCTCGTCGCGATCGTCTTCGAGCTCATCGCCGCCAAGGCCGCAGGTCCTCATCACATGGCCACGCCGCTGCTCTTCGCGTTCGCCACCGTCGTCGGCTCGTGGCTGCTGCTGCCGACCCTCTTCGGGCTCTCCTACGCCGCCGCGTACTACGGCGAGGAGCCTGACAACGGCCTCTCCTTCCCTGGCGCGACCAAGGGCTTCGAGCCGAACCACACCGACTTCCTCTACTTCTCGTTCACGATCGCCGTCACCGCGCAGACCTCCGACGTCGGCATCACGACGCGCGCCATGCGCCGACTGGTCCTGTTGCAGTCGATCCTGTCGTTCGTGTTCAACACGACGATCCTGGCGTTCTCGATCAACGCCGCCGCGGGATTCTTCAACTGAGCTTGACGCCCGTCTCGGGCCATATCGCCTGCGCCTCGCCGTCGAGGTGGCGCACGACACCGTCGGTGCAAGCGACAGCGTCCTCGACCAGCCAGCGGATCGCGCGCGGATAGAGCTGGTGCTCCCGCGCCAGGATTCGGGTCGCGAGCGAGCCTTCGGTGTCGTCTGCGAGCACCGGCACGACGGCCTGGCCGATGATCGGCCCGTGGTCGAGCTCGGTTGTCACGAAGTGGACGGTCGCGCCCGCCACCTTGCAGCCCGCCTCGATCGCGCGCCGATGCGTCTCGAGCCCGGGGAATGCCGGCAGCAGCGACGGATGGATGTTGACGAGGCGCCCTTCGAAGCGGCGCACGAAGTCGGCGCCGAGGATGCGCATGAAGCCGGCGAGCGCGACGACGTCGGGCGCGTGCGCGTCGATCCGGCGTGCGAGCTCGGCATCGAAGTCGCTGCGGCTCGCGAACGCCCGGTGATCGACGACGTCGGTCGCGATGCCGTGCGACCGTGCGAAGGCCAGGCCTGCGGCGTCGGCGCGGTTGCTGACGACGGCGGCGATGCGTGCGTCCCAGGCCTCGCTCGCGCAGGCGCCGACGATCGCCTCCATGTTCGAGCCTCGACCGGAAATGAGGATGACGATCTGCTTCATCGGCGCGACCAGTGTATCGGCCGCCCCCTGGGCGGTACCTACAATCGACGCCTTTTGACAAGCGCGACTTCATGAGCGATCAACCCGTCACGACGAGCGCCGCCACCACCACGGAGGCGGCCGCGGCTGCGCCTGAAGCGCGCCGCCGCGTCCTCTCGGGCATGCGCCCGACCGGCGCGATGCACCTCGGCCACTATCACGGCGCGCTCAAGAACTGGGTCCGGCTGCAGGACGAGTACGAGTGCTTCTTCTTCGCCGCCGACTGGCACGCGCTGACGACCCACTACGAAGAGCGCGAGGTGATCGAGACCTCGGTCTACGAGATGGTGACCGACTGGCTCGCCGCCGGCCTCGACCCCGACAAGGTGACGCTCTTCATCCAGAGCCGCCTGCCCGAGCATGCGGAGCTCTTCACGCTGCTCGCGATGGGCACGCCGCTCGGCTGGCTCGAACGCATGCCGACCTACAAGGACCAGATGGAGCGCCTGAAGGACCGCGACCTCGCCACCTATGGCTTTCTCGGCTATCCGCTGCTGCAGGCGGCCGACATCCTGATCTACAAGGCCGCGTTCGTGCCGGTCGGCATCGACCAGGTGCCGCACGTCGAGATCACGCGCGAGGTCGCGCGCCGCTTCAACCATCTCTACGGCCGCGAGCCCGACTTCGACGAGCTCGTCAAGGCGGCGGTCAAGAAGTTGGGCAAGGACAAGGCGAAGGCCTTCGAGGCCGCGCGCCACGCGTACCGCGAAGGCGGCGACGTCGCCGCGCTCGAGCTCGGCCGCTCGATCATCGCGGCGAGCGGATCGCTGTCTGCCGGCGACCGCGAGCGGCTCGACGGCCATCTGCGCGGCACCGGCAGGACGATCCTGATCGAGCCCGACGTGCTGCTCACCCAGACCTCGAAGCTGATCGGCCTCGACGGCACGAAGATGAGCAAGAGCTACGGCAATTCGATCGCGATGCGCGAGGAGCCCGCCGAGGTGGAGAGAAAGATCCGCCGCATGCCGACCGACCCGGCGCGGGTCCATCGCAGCGATCCGGGCGATCCCGAGAAGTGCCCCGTGTGGCAGTTCCACCAGGTCTACTCGAACGCCGAGACCCGGGCCTGGGTGGTGCACGGCTGCACGACGGCGGCGATCGGCTGCCTCGAATGCAAGCAGCCGGTGATCGATGCGATCGTGCGCGAGCAGGCGCCTTGGCGCGAGCGCGCCGAGACCTATCTCGCCAACCCGAAGCAGGTGCACTGGATCGTCGAGGTCGGCACCGAGCGGGCGCGCACGGTGGCGCGCGAGACGATGCGCGAGGTGCGCGACGCGATGGGCCTGAGTTACTGAAGCGAGGCACCCGGCTCGGTCAGCGTCGCGAGGCGCGACGTGCCTTCGTCGGTGCCGGTCGGGCAGTCGACTCCTTCTTGCCGAGCTTGCTCTCGGTGCCGGCGAGCAGGCGCCTGATGTTGGCGCTGTGGCGCCAGACGAGCAGCAGGCCCATCACCGTGACGGCGGCCGCGATCGGACCGGGCCCCTCGGTCAGCAGCTGCCAGAACGGCGCGAACAAGGCGGCGACGATCGAAGCCAGCGACGAGTAGCGGAAGAACGCGGCGATGATGGCCCACGTGACGATCGTCGCGCCGCCCAGCAGCGGATCGATGCCGAGCAGCGCCCCCGCAGCGGTGGCGACGCCCTTGCCGCCCTTGAAGCGGAAGAACACCGGCCAGAGGTGCCCGAGGAAGGCGGCGAGCGCGACCATCGCGACCGTGCCGTCGCCGAGGCCGTACTTCGGCCCGAGGTAGACGGCGAGCGCGACCGGCACGTAGCCCTTGAGCGCGTCGAGCGCGAGGGTGAGGATGGCGGCGGCCTTGCTGCCCGAGCGCAGCACGTTGGTCGCGCCGGGATTGCCCGAGCCATACGTGCGCGGGTCGCCCAGACCCATCGCCTTGCTGACGATGACCGCGAACGAGAGCGATCCCACGAGGTAGGCGGCGAGCGCGGCGAGGACGGGCAGGAACGGGGCGAAGGTCATGGCGGTTCGAGGTGGGGCCGATTCTGCGCCGGGGCGCTCAGATCGCGCACGACACCGGCGTCGCGCCGACATG
>CAJDUN010000078.1_pt1 | contig 14648 bp, 29 predicted proteins | sample 7390741 | NCBI WGS metagenome assembly CAJDUN01 (sample SAMEA7055660, study PRJEB34461) | soil metagenome | biome: terrestrial ecosystem; feature: Peninsula; material: soil | place: Antarctica | collected 2016 | reverse complement strand
TGATCAACCCGATCGCCATGGAAGAGGGCCTGCGCTTCGCCATCCGCGAAGGCGGCAGAACCGTCGGCGCCGGCGTCGTCGCGAAAATTCTCGAATAGGACTGCGTGCCGGCATCGCCGGCGCCCCCTCCCGCGGCCTCGTCGCCGCATCGCTCTTTGAAAGACAGTTCATGGCCACCAAGCAAAAGATCCGAATCCGCCTCAAGGCGTTCGACTACAAGCTCATCGACCAGTCCGCGCTGGAGATCGTCGACACCGCCAAGCGCACCGGCGCCATCGTCAAGGGCCCGGTGCCCCTGCCGACCCGCATGCAGCGCTTCGACATCCTGCGCTCGCCGCACGTCAACAAGACCTCGCGCGACCAGTTCGAGATCCGCACTCACCAGCGCCTGATGGACATCATCGATCCGACGGACAAGACGGTCGACGCGCTGATGAAGCTCGACCTGCCGGCCGGCGTGGACGTCGAGATCAAGCTTCAGTAGCCGACCGCTGCTATACTCGTAGGCTTTCCCGCTCTCGGGCGAGGAAAGAATTGAATTTCCGCCGACCAGCGGGAAAGCAAACGTCAGCCCGGCCAATCGATGTCGGGCGTTGCAACAAAGGCTGCGCTTCGCGTGGCTGGAGAACATTCATGAGCACGACCTCGAAGCCGGCGGCGCCGGCAACGTCTTCGGCGAAAGAGCGCCTGGGCCTCCTGGGCCGCAAGGTGGGGATGATGCGCATCTTCACCGACGACGGCGATGCGATCCCCGTCACCGTCCTCGACGTCTCTAACAATCGCGTCGCCCAGGTCAAGACCGCCGCGACTGACGGCTATGCCGCGTTGCAGATCGTCTTCGGCGACAAGAAGGCCTCGCGCGTCAGCAAGCCGCTCGCCGGCCATCTGACCAAGGCCGGCGTCGTCGCCGGCGAACTGACCCAGGAATTTCGCGTCGACGAGAGCGTTGTCGCCGAATACAAGCTCGGTGCCCGAATCCCGGTCGGCGTCTTCGCTGTCGGCCAGCTCGTCGACGTGCAGGGCACGACGATCGGCAAGGGCTTCACCGGCACCATCAAGCGTCACCACTTCAAGTCGCAGCGCGCGTCGCACGGCAACAGCCGCTCGCACAACGTGCCCGGCTCGATCTCGATGGCGCAGGACCCGGGCCGCGTGTTCCCGGGCAAGAAGATGTCGGGTCAGCTCGGCAACGCCACCCGCACGACCCAGAACCTCGACATCGTCCGCATCGACGAGGCGCGCGAGTTGCTGCTCGTGCGCGGCGCCGTGCCGGGTGCGAAGAACGGCCACGTGGTCGTCCGTCCGGCCGTCAAGGCTCCGCCCAAGGGCGCTGTTGCCAAGAATTCGGCCAAGGGAGCTGTCTGATGCAAATCGAACTCCTGAACGAGCAAGGCCAGGCGACGTCGAAGGTCGACGCGCCCGACACCGTCTTCGCACGTGACTACAACGAAGCGCTGGTGCACCAGATCGTCGTCGCTTTCCAGGCGAACGCGCGTCTCGGCACCCGCGCCCAGCTCGACCGCGCGATGGTCAAGCACTCGACCAAGAAGCCCTGGCGCCAGAAGGGCACCGGCCGCGCCCGCGCCGGCATGACCTCGTCGCCGCTCTGGCGCGGAGGCGGACGCATCTTCCCGAACAGCCCCGACGAGAACTTCACCCAGAAGGTGAACAAGAAAATGTATCGCGCGGGCATGGCGGCGATCCTTTCGCAGCTCGTGCGCGAAGGTCGGCTCTCGGTCGTCGAGTCGCTGACCGTCGACACGCCCAAGACCAAGGCGCTGGCGCAGAAGTTCAAGTCGATGGGCTTCGACTCGGTGCTCGTCATCACCGACCAGATGGCCGACAACCTGATCATGGCGTCGCGCAACCTGGCCAACGTGCTCATCGTCGAGCCCCGTTACGCCGATCCGCTCGCTCTCGTGCACTACAAGAAGGTGCTTGTCACCAAGGGCGCGATGGAGCAACTGAAGGAGATGCTGGCATGAGCACGGCACCCGACACCTCGAAGTCCAAGGCCGACCCGAAGGTCGACGCCAAGGCGAAGAAGGCCGCCGCCGCAAAGCCGTCCGCGTCCGCCAAGCCGGTGAAGGCTGCCAAGCCCGTTGCCGCTGAAGGCGCTGACGCTGCCAAGCCGGCGAAGAAGCCAGCCGCGAAGAAGCCGGTCGTGAAGAAGGCGAAGAAGCCCGCTGCCGATGCGACCAAGCTGTCGCCGCACCTGGAGAGCCGCCTTGCGCAGGTCCTGATCGCGCCGATCGTGAGCGAGAAGGCGACGATGGCCGCGGAGAAGCACAACCAGGTGCTCTTCAAGGTCATGCGCGACGCCACCAAGCCCGAGATCAAGGCCGCAGTCGAGCTGATGTTCAAGGTCACGGTCGATTCGGTGCAGACCGTCCAGCACAAGGGCAAGACCAAGCGCTTCGGCAAGGGCACCGGCCGCCGCGATCACGTCAAGAAGGCCTACGTCTGCCTGGCCGAAGGCCAGGAGCTGAACTTCTCCGGGGAGGGCGCGTAATGCCCGTCATCAAGGTCAAGCCGACGTCGCCGGGTCGCCGCGCGGTCGTCAAGGTCACGCATCCGCACCTGTACAAGGGCCGGCCCGAGGCATCGCTGCTCGAGCCGCAGATGCAGAACGCCGGTCGCAACAACAACGGCCACATCACGACGCGCCACAAGGGCGGCGGCCACAAGCACCACTACCGTGTCGTCGATTTCGTTCGCAACAAGGACGCGATCCCGGCGAAGGTCGAGCGCATCGAGTACGACCCGAACCGCAGCGCCCATATCGCGCTGGTGGTGTACGCCGACGGCGAGCGTCGCTACGTGATCGCCCCGCGCGGCCTCGAGGTCGGCTCGACCATCCTGTCGGGCGCCGAGGCGCCGATCAAGGCGGGCAACACGCTGCCGATCAGGAACATCCCGGTCGGCTCGATCATCCATTGCGTCGAGATGCTGCCGGGCAAGGGCGCGCAGATCGCCCGCTCGGCCGGCGCGGCAGTGACGCTGCTGGCGCGCGAGGGCACGTACGCGCAGCTTCGGCTGCGCTCGGGCGAGGTCCGCAAGATCCACATCGACTGCCGCGCCACCATCGGCGAGGTCTCGAACGAAGAGCACAGCCTGCGCCAGTACGGCAAGGCCGGCGCCAAGCGCTGGAAGGGCATCCGCCCGACCGTGCGCGGCGTGGCGATGAACCCGGTCGACCACCCGCACGGCGGCGGGGAAGGCCGCACCGGCGAGGGCCAGGCTCCGGTCTCGCCGTGGAACACGCTCACCAAGGGCTACCGGACGCGCAACAACAAGCGCACGCAGACGATGATCGTCGCGCGTCGCAAGAAGTAAGGAACGAGCATGACGCGTTCACTCAAGAAGGGTCCGTTCATCGACCACCATCTCGCCGCCAAGGTCGAGAAGGCCGTGGCGACGAAGGACAAGAAGCCGATCAAGACCTGGTCGCGCCGCTCGACGATCCTGCCCGACTTCATCGGCATCACGATCGCGGTGCACAACGGCAAGCAGCACGTGCCGGTCTACGTCACCGACCAGATGGTCGGTCACAAGCTCGGCGAGTTCGCGCTCACCCGCACCTTCAAGGGCCACCCGGCCGACAAGAAGGCATCGAAGAAGTAAGGATGGCCACGATGGAAACCAGATCGATCGTTCGCGGGGTTCGCCTGTCCGCCGACAAGGGCCGGCTCGTCGCCGACCTCGTCCGCGGCAAGAAGGTCGACCAGGCGATCGACATCCTCAACTTCACCCAGAAGAAGGCCGCCGGCATCATCAAGAAGGCGCTCGAATCGGCGATCGCCAACGCCGAGCACAACGACGGCGCCGACATCGACGAGCTGAAGATCACGCAGATCTACGTCGAGCAGGGTGCGACGCTCAAGCGCTTTTCGGCACGGGCCAAAGGACGAGGCAACCGCATCAGCAAGCCGACCGCGCACATCTACATCACCGTCGGCAACTGAAGAAATGACACCCCTACGCTCACTTCGTTCGCTGCCCCCCGAGGGGGAGCGTCAACGTCTTCGGACGGCCGTGCGCCGCTGACAAGGACACCATGGGACAGAAGATTCACCCGACGGGCTTTCGCCTCCCGGTCACGCGCAACTGGTCGTCGCGCTGGTACGCGTCGAACAAGAACTTCGCGACGATGCTCGCCGAGGACCTCAAGGTCCGCGAGTACCTGAAGACGCGCCTGAAGAATGCCGCGGTGTCGCGCATCCTGATCGAGCGTCCGGCGAAGAACGCGCGCATCACCATCTTCTCGGCACGGCCCGGCGTCGTGATCGGCAAGAAGGGCGAGGACATCGAGAACCTCAAGGCCGAGCTCACGCGCCGACTGGGCGTACCGGTCGCGGTCAACATCGAAGAGGTCCGCAAGCCCGAGATCGACGCGCAACTGATCGCCGACTCGATCACCCAGCAGCTCGAGAAGCGGATCATGTTCCGACGCGCCATGAAGCGCGCGATGCAGAACGCGATGCGCCTGGGCGCGCAGGGCATCAAGCTGATGTCGTCGGGACGCCTCAACGGCATCGAGATCGCGCGCTGCGAGTGGTACCGCGAAGGTCGCGTGCCGCTTCACACCCTCAAGGCCGACATCGACTACGGCTTCTCGGAAGCGAAGACGACCTACGGCGTCATCGGCGTGAAGTGCTGGGTCTATCGCGGTGACCGCCTCGCCAACGGTGAAGCGCCGAACATCAACACGCCTGCGGGCGCCGAAGACGATCGTCGCAATCGCCGCGGCCCGCGCCCGGGCGGCCCGGCCGCGCCGGGTGGCCGTCCGCGTACCGGCGGTCCGTCGACGGTGGGCGAGCGTCCGCTGCGCGCTGCGGCCGGTGCCGAGCGCACCGACAAGTCGCTCGACCCGGGCGCCGTCGCCGCCGCGCCCGACGTGAAGGTGCCGGGTGCCGGCACCGACGCGCCGAAGGGTCCCGCCGTCAAGCGGGTGCGCAAGGCCGCGACGCCTGCTCCTGCCGCCGATGGCAAGGGCGACGGCAAAGGAGAATAAGCATGCTGCAACCTGCACGCAGAAAATTCCGCAAGGAACAAAAGGGCCGCAACACCGGCGTCGCGACGCGCGGCGCCAACGTGTCATTCGGCGATTTCGGCCTGAAGGCCACCGAGCGCGGCCGCCTGACGGCGCGCCAGATCGAGGCGGCTCGCCGCGCGATCTCGCGCCACGTCAAGCGCGGCGGCCGGATCTGGATCCGGATCTTTCCGGACAAGCCGATTTCGCAGAAGCCGGCCGAGGTCCGCATGGGCAACGGCAAGGGCAACCCCGAGTACTACGTCGCCGAGATCCAGCCCGGCAAGGTGCTCTACGAGATCAACGGCGTTCCCGAGGAGTTGGCGCGCGAAGCGTTCCTGCTCGCCTCGGCGAAGCTGCCGCTCAAGACCACGTTCGTCATGCGCCAGGTCGGCGCCTGATCGGATAAGGAACATCCATGAAGACGTCTGACCTCCGCGCCAAGGACGCTGCCGGCCTCGAAAAGGAAGTGAGCGAACTGCTCAAAGCCCATTTCGGCCTGCGCATGCAGAAGGCGACGCAGCAGCTCACCAACCATTCCCAGCTCGGCAACACGCGCCGCGACATCGCGCGCGCGAAGACCATCCAGGCCGAGCAGAAGCGGGACGCAGCGGGCAAGCAGCCCGCGGGCAAGAAGACCGGAGCCAAGAAATGAACGCCGACGTGAACACGAGCGCCGAGACGCCGGCGGCTGCCGCCCCGGCCGCGCCGCGCGCCAAGAACACGCGCACCCTGATCGGCAAGGTCGTGAGCGACAAGCGCTCCAAGACGATCACCGTCCTGATCGAGCGCCGCACCAAGCACGAGCTCTACGGCAAGATCGTCGCCAAGTCGAGCAAGTACCACGCGCACGACGAGAAGGGCGAGTACAAGATGGGCGACGTCGTCGAGATCGCCGAGAGCCGCCCGATCTCCAAGACCAAGTCGTGGGTCGTGACGCGCCTCGTGCAAAAGGGCATCACGGTCTGATCCGGCGAGAGCCGCCGTTTCCTTCCAGACGAACCATGATCAAAGTCGGTGACAAGCTGCCAGCGGGCAATCTGCAGGAATTCGTCGAGGTCGAGGGCAACGGCTGCTCGATCGGCCCGAACACGTTCGACGTCGAAAAGATCAGCGCCGGCAAGACGATCGCGATCTTCGGCCTGCCGGGCGCGTTCACGCCGACCTGCTCGGCCAAGCACGTTCCGGGCTATCTGCAGGAAGCCGATGCGCTCAAGGCAGCCGGCGTCGACGAGATCTGGTGCGTCTCGGTCAACGATCCGTTCGTCATGGGCGCGTGGGCGCGTGACCAGAAGTCGACGGGCAAGGTCCGCATGATGGCCGACGGCAGCGCCGACTTCGCCAAGGCGACCGGCCTCACCTTCGACCTGACGGCGCGTGGCATGGGCGTGCGCTCGCAGCGCTATTCGATGCTCGTCAAGGACGGCGTGGTCCAGACGCTCAATATCGAGGCGCCGGGCAAGTTCGAGGTGAGCGATGCCAAGACGCTCGTCGGCCAGGCGCAGCAGCTGAAGCGGTGAACACCGGCCATTTGACAGAAAATCGGCAGCCGAGCGATAATCATTGGCTTCGCTAGCGGATTCGTGCCGGGTTCGGCACGAGACGATGGGCGAAGCGCTCGAATTCAAACCCCCGCGCGGGGCCCAAGACTGATCGCCGGGCAGGCAACGTCTGCACGGTGGCCAAGTTGGGAAGAAGGACAACATGATTCAAATGCAGTCGCGGCTCGACGTCGCTGACAACACGGGCGCCAAGTCCGTCATGTGCATCAAGGTGCTCGGCGGCTCGAAGCGCCGCTACGCCGCGATCGGTGACGTCATCAAGGTTTCCATCAAGGAAGCCGCGCCGCGCGGGCGGGTGAAGAAGGGCGAGGTCTATTCGGCCGTCGTCGTTCGCACCGCCAAGGGCGTGCGCCGCCAGGACGGCTCGCTCGTCAAGTTCGACGGCAACGCCGCCGTGCTGCTGAACGCCAAGCTCGAGCCGATCGGCACGCGCATCTTCGGGCCGGTGACGCGGGAACTCCGCACCGAGCGCTTCATGAAGATCGTCTCGCTCGCACCGGAAGTGCTCTGAGCGGTCGCTGATCAGGAATATTCGCGATGAACAAGATTCGTAAGGGCGACCAGGTGATCGTGCTGACCGGCCGCGACAAGGGTCGCCGCGGCACCGTGCTGTCGCGCGTCGACGAAGAGCGGCTGGTCGTCGAGGGCATCAACGTCGTCAAGAAGCACGTCAAGCCCAACCCGATGAAGGGCGTCACCGGCGGCGTCGTCGACAAGACGATGTCGATCCACCAGTCGAACGTGGCGATCTTCAACGCCTCGACCGGCAAGGCCGACCGCGTCGGCATCAAGCTGCTGAGCGACGACGAGAAGAAGCAGCGAAAGACGATCGAGCGCGGCGTGCGGGTGTTCCGCTCGAGCGGCGCCGAGATCAAGGCTTAAGAGGCGACCATGGCTCGTTTGCAAGAGTTCTATCGCGACACGGTCGCCCCCGACCTGGTCAAGAAGTTCGGCTACACGTCGGCGATGCAGGCCCCGCGCATCACCAAGATCACCCTGAACATGGGCGTCTCGGAAGCGGTGTCGGACAAGAAGGTGATGGACCACGCCGTCGGCGATCTCTCGAAGATCGCCGGCCAGCGGCCCGTCGTCACCAAGTCGAAGAAGGCGATCGCCGGCTTCAAGATCCGCGACGGCGTGCCCATCGGCTGCATGGTCACCCTGCGCGGCGTGCGCATGTACGAATTCCTCGACCGCTTCGTCACGATCGCGCTGCCGCGCGTGCGCGACTTCCGCGGCATCAGCTCGCGCGCCTTCGACGGCCGCGGCAACTACAACATCGGCGTCAAGGAACAGATCATCTTTCCCGAGCTCGAGTACGACAAGATCGACGCGCTGCGCGGCTTGAACATCTCGATCACGACGACCGCGAAGACCGACGAGGAATGCCGCGCGCTCCTCACGTCGTTCAAGTTTCCGTTCAAGACCTGAAGGGCATCCGAACGTGGCCAAAACGTCCCTGATCCAGCGCGAGCTGAAGCGCACCAAGCTCGTCGCCAAGTATGCGAAGAAGTACGCCGAGCTCAAGGCGGCGGCGAACGACGCCCAGAAGTCCGACGAGGAGCGTTACGCCTCGCGCCTCGAGCTGCAGAAGTTGCCGAGAAACGCCTACCCGACGCGCCAGCGCAAGCGCTGCGGCATCACCGGCCGCCCGCGCGGCACCTTCCGCAAGTTCGGCCTCGGCCGCAACAAGATCCGCGAGCTCGCCTTCAAGGGCGACATCCCGGGCGTCGTCAAGGCCAGCTGGTGAGCCTGATGAAGCCCGATGGCGCCTCTCTGCGTTCGCTGCCCCCCGAGGGGGCCACCGGCCGGCTTGGGAGCGGCCCGGCGCCGTCCGGCCGCCAAGGAGTCAATTGATATGAGCATGAGTGATCCGATCGCCGATATGCTGACCCGCATCCGCAACGCGCAGATGGTGGAAAAGCCGAGCGTCGCGATGCCGTCGTCGAAGTTGAAGGTGGCGATCGCCAAGGTCCTGAAGGACGAAGGCTACATCGACGACTTCCAGGTCAAGGGCGAGGGTGCCAAGCCCGAACTCGAGATCGCGCTGAAGTACTACGCCGGCCATCCGGTGATCGAGAAGATCGAGCGCGTCAGCCGTCCGGGCCTGCGCGTCTACAAGGGCTGTCACGAGATCCCGAGCGTCATGAACGGCCTCGGCGTCGCCATCGTCACCACGCCCAAGGGCGTGATGACCGATCGCAAGGCGCGCCAGGCCGGCATCGGCGGCGAAGTCCTGGTCTACGTGTCGTAAAGCGCGGCCGAGTCGAGAAAGAGCAAGTCATGTCACGCGTAGGAAAAATGCCGATCGCCGTCCCGAAGGGCGTCGATGTCATCACGAACGCCGAGACCATCAGCGTCAAGGGATCACTCGGCACGCTCGTGCGTCCGGTGAACTCGCTGGTCACGGTCAAGAACGAAGACGGCAAGCTGATGTTCGTGCCGGCCAACGATTCGCCCGAGGCCGACGCGATGTCGGGGACGATGCGCGCGCTGGTCAACAACATGGTCGGCGGCGTCACCAAGGGCTTCGAGAAGAAGCTCAACCTGGTCGGCGTCGGCTATCGCGCCACCGCCGCAGGCACCAAGCTCAACCTGCAGATCGGCTTCTCGCATCCGGTGTCCAAGGAGATGCCGGCCGGCGTGAAGGTCGCCTGCCCGACCCAGACCGAAATCGTCATTTCGGGGTTCGACCGCCAGGCCGTCGGCCAGGTCGCCGCCGAAGTTCGCGCGCTGCGCCCGCCCGAGCCCTACAAGGGCAAGGGCATCCGCTACAGCGACGAGAAGGTGACGATCAAGGAAACGAAGAAGAAGTAAGGGGACCGAGATGCTCAGCAAGAACGACCAGCGCCTGCGCCGCTCCAAGCAGACGCGCACCCGCATCGCGCTGCAGCGCGTCGCGAGACTCACGGTGCACCGCACGAATCTGCACATCTACGCCAGTGTCATCTCCGACGACGGCGCGCGCGTCCTCGCCAGCGCGTCGACCGCTGAGGCCGACGTCCGCAAGGACCTCGCCGGCGACAGCAAGGTCTCCGGGAAGGGCGGCAACGTCGCCGCCGCAGCAATGGTCGGCAAGCGCATCGCCGAGAAGGCCAAGGCCGCCGGAGTCGACAAGGTCGCCTTCGACCGCGCCGGTTTTCGTTATCACGGCCGCGTCAAGGCGCTGGCCGACGCCGCGCGCGAAGCCGGCCTCCAGTTCTGACGGCCGGCATCGGCAGTCCAAGGAAATAGCCCATGGCAAAGTTTCATCCCCGCGCCCAGACCGAAGGCAACGACGACGGCCTGAAGGAAAAGATGATCGCGGTCAATCGCGTCACCAAGGTCGTCAAGGGCGGCCGCACGCTCAGCTTCGCCGCGCTCACCGTGGTCGGTGACGGCGACGGCCGCGTCGGCATGGGCAAGGGCAAGGCCAAGGAAGTACCGGTCTCGGTGACCAAGGCCATGGAGTCGGCCCGCCGCAACATGATCAAGGTGCAGTTGAAGAACGGCACGATCCATCACAAGGTGGTGGGCGAGCACGGCGCGTCGCGCGTCCTGATGGCGCCGGCCAAGCCTGGCGACGGCATCATCGCCGGCGGCCCGATGCGCGCCGTCTTCGAAGTGATGGGCGTCACCGACATCGTCTGCAAGAGCCTCGGCTCGTCGAACCCCTACAACATCGTCCGCGCGACGCTCGATGGCCTCAAGCGCTGCACCACGCCGGCCGAGATCGCGGCCAAGCGCGGCCTGACGGTCGAACAGATCGTCGGCTGAGCCGGAGAGACGCCATGAACGCCACGTCAACCGCCAAGAAGACGGTCAAGATCAAGCTCGTGAAGAGCGTCGCCGGCACGCGCGAGTCGCATCGCGCGACCGTGCGCGGGCTGGGCCTGCGCAAGACCAACAGCGAGTCGACGCTCGAAGACACACCCGCCGTGCGCGGGATGATCGGCAAGGTCTCGTACCTGGTGAAGGTGCTCTGAGAGCGCCTCGAGGATCAATGAACATGGAACTGAACAGCATCAAGCCGGCCGACGGCGCCACGAAGCCGCGTCGCCGTGTCGGCCGCGGCATCGGCTCGGGCCTGGGCAAGACCTCGGGTCGCGGCCACAAGGGCCAGAAGTCGCGCTCGGGCGGCTATCACAAGGTCGGCTTCGAAGGCGGCCAGATGCCGCTGCAGCGTCGACTGCCCAAGCGCGGCTTCAAGTCGACCACGCAGAAGTACAACGCCGAGATCTCGCTCACGTCCCTGCAGCGCCTGGGCGCGGCCGAGGTCGACCTCCTGACGCTCAAGCAGGCCAAGCTGGTCGGCGAGATGATCAAGAACGTCAAGGTCATCAAGAGCGGCGAGCTGACGATGAAGGTCTCGCTCAAGGGCATCAACGCGACGGCGGGCGCGAAGGCGGCCATCGAGGCGGCCGGCGGCTCGATCGCCTGATTTCGACACCGATCCAAGACACGAACGTGGCAACCAACGCGAATCAACTGGCCAAGAGCGGCAAGTTCGGCGACCTGCGCCGGCGCCTGTTCTTCCTGCTCGGGGCGTTGATCGTCTATCGCCTCGGCGCGCACATTCCGGTGCCGGGAATCGATCCGAACCAGCTGCAACAGCTCTTCCAGAGCCAGCAGGGAGGCATCCTCAGCCTCTTCAACATGTTCTCGGGCGGCGCGCTGTCGCGCTTCACCGTCTTCGCGCTGGGGATCATGCCGTACATCTCGGCGTCGATCATCATGCAGCTGATGACCCACGTGCTGCCCTCGCTCGAGGCGCTCAAGAAAGAAGGCCAGTCGGGCCAGCGGATCATCACCCAGTACACCCGCTACGGCACGCTCGGCCTGGCGCTCTTCCAGTCGCTCGGCATCGCGCTCGCGCTCGAGGGCTCGCCCGGCCTCGTCATCTCCCCCGGCTTCGGCTTTCGCCTGACGGCGGTGGTGAGCCTCGTCGCCGGCACGATGTTCCTGATGTGGCTCGGCGAGCAGATCACCGAGCGCGGCCTGGGCAACGGCATCTCGATCCTGATCTTTTCCGGCATCGCCGCGGGCTTGCCGAGCGCGCTCGGCCAGTTCGGCAGCCTGATCACGCAAGGCTCGTGATCACGCAAGGCTCGATGTCGATCGTCGCGGCGATCTTCATCACGCTGCTCGTCTTCGCCGTCACCTTTGCAGTGGTGTTCGTCGAGCGCGGCCAGCGCAAGATCCTCGTCAACTACGCCAAGCGCCAGGTCGGCAACAAGGTCTACGGCGGCCAGTCGTCGCACCTGCCGCTGAAGCTGAACATGTCGGGCGTCATCCCGCCGATCTTCGCCTCGTCGATCATCCTGCTGCCGACGACGGCAGTGAGCTGGTTCGCGACCGGCGACAGCCTGCGCTGGCTGAAGGATCTCGCCTCCCTGCTCGCTCCCGGCCAACCGATCTACGTGATGCTCTACGCCGCGGCGATCGTCTTCTTCTGCTTCTTCTACACCGCGCTCGTCTTCAACAGCCGCGAGACGGCGGACAACCTGAAGAAGAGCGGCGCCTTCATCCCGGGCATCCGTCCCGGCGACCAGACGGCGCGCCACATCGACCGGATCCTCTCCCGGCTGACGCTTGCCGGCGCGATCTACATCACGCTGGTGTGCTTGCTTCCTGAGTTCCTCGTCCTCAAGTACAACGTGCCGTTCTACTTCGGCGGCACGTCGCTCCTGATCATCGTCGTCGTGACGATGGACTTCTGGGCGCAGGTCCAGAGCTACGTGATGAGCCAGCAGTACGAGTCGCTGCTGAAGAAGGCCAATTTCAAGGCGAGCTGAGCTCGTCCCACGCAAACCAACCAAGATCGAACGAAGGACCCCCGACGCGGAACGCATGGCGAAAGACGATGTCATTCAGATGCAGGGCGAGATTCTCGAGAATCTGCCCAACGCCACGTTTCGTGTGAAGCTGGAAAACGGCCATGTCGTGCTCGGGCACATCTCGGGAAAGATGCGGATGCACTACATCCGCATCCTCCCGGGCGACAAGGTCACGGTCGAGTTGACGCCGTACGACCTGAGCCGGGCACGCATCGTGTTCCGCGCCAAGTGATTTGGAGAGAGAAATGAAAGTCGCAGCATCGGTCAAGAAGATGTGCCGCCATTGCAAGGTGATCCGGCGCAAGGGCGTCGTGCGCGTCATCTGCACGGACCCGCGTCACAAGCAGCGTCAAGGCTAATCAGGAAGCAACATGGCACGCATTGCCGGCATCAACATCCCGCCCCACAAGCACGCCGAAATCGGCCTGACGTCGATCTACGGCATCGGCCGCTCGACCGCGCAGAAAATCTGCGCCGCCGCCAACGTGCCCTTTGACCGCAAGGTGAAGGACCTGAGCGACACCGATCTCGAGCGCATCCGCGAGGAGATCGGGCGCATGCCGATCGAGGGCGACCTGCGCCGCGAGATGTCGATCAACATCAAGCGGCTGATGGACCTCGGCTGCTACCGGGGCTTTCGCCATCGACGTGGCCTGCCCGTGCGCGGCCAGCGCACCAAGACCAATGCGCGCACCAGGAAGGGCCCGCGCAAGAGCGGCGCGCTGGTCAAGAAGTGATCGGCGCCGTCGTCGCCTCCAGGAACAGTTCGAACAAAGGTCAGCAGCATGGCTAAGCCTCCCGTCAGCACCGCCGCCCAGCGCGTGCGCAAGAAAGTCCGCAAGAACGTCGCCGACGGCGTCGCTCACGTGCACGCGTCGTTCAACAACACGATCATCACGATCTGCGATCGCCAGGGCGCGGCCCTGGCGTGGGCGTCGAGCGGCGGCCAGGGCTTCAAGGGCTCGCGCAAGTCGACGCCGTTCGCGGCACAGGTCGCCGCCGAGACGGCCGGCCGCGCTGCCCAGGACCAGGGCATCAAGACGCTCGACGTGCGCATCAAGGGTCCCGGCCCGGGCCGCGAGTCGTCGGTGCGCGCGCTGGCCTCGCTCGGCATCCGCATCAATTCGATTTCCGACGTCACGCCGGTGCCGCACAACGGCTGCCGACCGCAAAAGCGCCGTCGCATCTGATCGACCCGTTCCATCCGCCGGTCGAATGTCGACCGGCACGTTCGACGAGGCCTTCGGGCCTCGCTAAGCCCACCGTCTGAGCGCCGACAACAACACTCGCCAGACTCGCGCGGAGACCCTGCTCGCAGGATCTTGCCGCGTCAGATGATCCAGAAGGAAACCACGTGGCACGCTATCTCGGCCCCAAGGCCAAACTCTCCCGTCGCGAAGCGACCGACCTCTTCCTGAAGAGCGCGCGTCGCCCGATCGGCGACAAGGCGAAGTTCGACTCGAAGCCCGGCCAGCACGGCCGCACTTCCGGCACGCGGACGTCCGACTACGGCATCCAGCTGCGCGAGAAGCAGAAGGTCAAGCGCATGTATGGCGTCCTCGAGCGCCAGTTCCGCCGCTACTTCGCCGAAGCCGAGCGCCGCAAGGGCAACACCGGCGCGAACCTGCTGATGCTGCTCGAGTCGCGCCTCGACAACGTCGTCTACCGCATGGGCTTCGGCTCGACGCGGGCGGAAGCGCGCCAGTTGGTCTCGCACCGCGCCATCACGGTGAACGCCGGGGTGGTCGACATCGCCTCGTACTCCGTCAAGGCCGGTGACGCCGTCGCCGTGCGCGAGAAGTCGAAGACGCAGCTGCGCATCACCGATGCGGTCAAGCTCGCCGAAGGCCAGGGCATGGCCGCGTGGGTGCAGGTCGACGGCGCCAAGCTCGAAGGCATCTTCAAGAAGGCGCCCGACCGTGACGAATTCGGTGGCGACATCAAGGAAGCGCTGATCGTCGAGCTGTATTCCCGATAGTTGGACGCACACCGAAGATCGGCGGGCCAGGCCCGCCGCTTCGCCTTTCTCTTTTTGGGCCGCTGCCGATTGCCGGGCACGCAGTGGCGACATCCCAAGCCCGGCGCAGTCCATCAGCCTTATCGGTGTAACGAGCCGAGGGTATTGAGAGGAACAGGACTTCCATGCAAACGAATCTGCTGAAACCCAAGGCCATCAACGTCGAGCCGCTCGGCGGCAACAGGGCGAAGGTCACGCTCGAGCCGTTCGAGCGCGGCTAC
>CAJDUN010000119.1_pt1 | contig 14686 bp, 13 predicted proteins | sample 7390741 | NCBI WGS metagenome assembly CAJDUN01 (sample SAMEA7055660, study PRJEB34461) | soil metagenome | biome: terrestrial ecosystem; feature: Peninsula; material: soil | place: Antarctica | collected 2016 | reverse complement strand
CGATCACCCAGTTCTTCTGCGCCTCGGTGAGCTGCGCCCACGCGGTGTCGCGCGGGATGCCGGCCTCGCCGGCGTACTTCATCAGGTCGTCCTGGATCTCGGTCCAGGCCGGCGTGCCGATGGTCTTGATCGCGCCGTTGCGCAGCGTCTTCCTGTGGTCGGGAATGACGAGGCCGAAGTCGACGCCGATGACGCGGCCGAAGCCGCGGCAGGTCTCGCACGCGCCGTAGGCGGAGTTGAACGAGAACAGCGCCGGCTGCGGATCGGCGTAGCGCAAGTCGCTGTCGGGGCAGTGCAGGCCGGTGGAAAAGCGCCAGAGCTCGGCGTCGCCCTCGCCGCGCACGGCGTAGACGTTGACGCGGCCGCCGCCGCGCTTCAAGGCCGTCTCGATCGCCTCGACCGCGCGCACCTTCTCGGTCGACTGGATGCGAAAGCGATCGGCGACGACGTCGAGCAGCTTCCTCGGTCCGGTCGGCGACGCGACCTCGCGCTCGGCATGCACGCGCGTGAAGCCGCTCGCGGCGAGCCACTGCTCGACCTGCTCGGCGCTGGTGTCGGCGGGCAGCTCGACCGGGAAGGTGAAGATCAGTCGCGGCTCGTCGAGGCCTTCGCGCGCCTGCGTCCGCTCCAGCAGGTCGGCGTAGATCGTCTCCGGCGAGTCGTGGCGCACGCGCTGCGCCGTCTCCTTGTCGAACAGCTCGGCGGCGCGCGCGAAGAGCAGCTTCAGGTGGTCGTTGAGCTCGGTCATCGTGCCGACCGTCGAGCGCGAGCTGCGCACCGGGTTGGTCTGGTCGATCGCGATCGCCGGCGGCACGCCCTCGACCTTGTCGACCGCCGGCCGATCCATCCGCTCGAGGAACTGGCGCGCGTAGGCGCTGAAGGTCTCGACGTAGCGGCGCTGGCCTTCGGCGTAGAGCGTGTCGAACACCAGGCTCGATTTCCCCGAACCGCTCGGCCCCGTCACGACCGTCATTTCGCCGGTGCGGATGTCGAGGTCGAGGTTCTTGAGGTTGTGCTGTCGGGCGCCGCGGATGCGGATGACGCCGGAGGTCATGGAGAGGGTCTTTCGCGAGGGGAGCCGAGCATTCTAGGGACCGCTCCGGGCGCCGGCCGGCGGTTCCTCAATGGCCTTGCGGGCGACTTTCAAGGCTGCGCGCCCACTCTTTTCGCGCCTCGCTAGACTGGGGCTTTGCCGCGGGGCGCACCATGAAGATCGATTTCGTCTCCGACGTCGCCTGCCCGTGGTGCGCCGTTGGCCTGAGCTCGCTGGAGATCGCCCTCGCCAAGCTCGATCCGAAGATTCCGGTCGAGCTCCACTTCCAGCCCTTCGAGCTCAATCCGCAGATGCCGCCCGAGGGAGAGGACGCGACCGAGCACCTCTCGCGCAAGTACGGCGCCCCGCCCGAGCAACTCGCGAAGAACCGCCAGCACCTGCGCGAGCGCGGCGCGGCGGTCGGCTTCACCTTCGGCGACCGGCCGCGCGTCTGGAACACGTTCGACTCGCATCGCCTGCTGCACTGGGCCGGGCTCGAGGGCAAGCAGCGCGAGCTGAAGCACGCCCTGCTGGCGGCGTATCACACGCGAGCCGAGAATCCCGGCGCGCGCGATGTGCTGCTGAAGGCGGCGAAGGAGGTCGGACTCGACGAGATGCGCGCGGCCGAGGTGCTCGACTCCGACGCCTACGCCGCCGACGTGCGCGCCGCCGAGCACCACTGGCAGCAGCTCGGGATCAGCTCGGTGCCCGCCGTCGTCATCGACGATCGCCACCTGATCTCGGGCGGCCAGCCGCCGGAAGTGTTCGAGCAGGCGCTCGCGCAGATCGCCGCCGGCGGCTGAGCGCCGCTGCGCTAGAGTCGGTCGGCTGCTTCGAGCCGCTGCCCATGACTGCCTGCTTCGTCCCATGCTGATCGCGATCGCCGCCCTGCTCGTCGTGATCGGCATCGCGACCCTTGTGCAGGCCCTGCGCGCGCTGGCGCGGGCGCGCCTCTTCGGCTTCCTGTTCCGGGCGATCTTCGCCGTCGTCTTCATCGCCGTCGGCGCCGTGCTCGGCGTCGCCGCGCTCGGGCTCGAAGGCATGCAGGCGCTGACGCACGAGGAGACCGCCGCGAAGATCAAGGTCGTGCCGACCGGCCCGCAGTTCTACCAGGCCACGATCACCTTCGCCGACGGCCGTGTCGAGACCTACGATCTCGCCGGCGACGACATCGAGATCGCCGCCCACATCGTCAAGTGGACGCCGCTCGCCAACCAGCTCGGGCTGAACACGTCGTACCGGCTCGACCGCATCGCCGGGCGCTACCACTCGATCGAACAGGAGAACACGGCGCGGCGCACGATCTACGCGATCGGCACGCCAGCGCTGGTCGACCTCGTCGCCCTCGGCCGGCGCGTGCCGCTCGGGATGTTCTTCGACGCCGAGTACGGCTCGGCGACCTACGTGCCGGTCGCCGGCCCGGCCGAGCTCGAGCTCAACGTCTCGACGACCGGCCTCCTGCTGCGGCCGCTGCCGACACCGATCGTTCTCCCCAAGAGCTGAGAGAGACACACCGATGAGCGACACGATCGAGACGATGCTCCGGGCCGGCGCCGACGGCGCGCCCGCGCTGCGCGCCCCCGGCCGCACGCCGCTGTCCCACGGCGCGCTGCGCGCGCTCGTCGCGACGACGGTGGGCTCGCTCAACGCCGCCGGCGCGGGTCGCAATGACCGCGTCGCGATCGTGCTTGACAACGGCCCCGAGATGGCCGCCGCCTTCCTCGCCTGCGCCGCCGGCGCGACGAGCGCGCCGCTCAATCCGGCCTATCGCGCCGACGAGTTCGAGTTCTATCTCTCCGACCTGAACGCGAAGCTGCTGATCGTCGAGCGCACGAGCGCGTCGCCGGCGATCGCGGTGGCCGAGAAGCTCGGCGTGCGCATCGTCGATCTCGTCGTCGACGACGGCGCGCCGGCGGGCAGCTTCCGGCTCGAGCCGCGCGCGGCGGCGGGAAGCGTCGCACCGGCCGCGAACGGCGGCTTCGCGCAGCCTGCCGACATCGGCATGGTGCTGCACACCTCGGGCACGACGTCGCGGCCGAAGATCGTGCCGCTCTCGGTCGCCAACCTGTGCGCGTCGGCGAGGAACATCCGGACCGCGCTCGCCCTGGGCTCGAACGACGTCGGCCTGAACATCATGCCGCTCTTCCACATCCACGGCCTGATCGCCGGCGTGCTCGCACCGATCTCGGCCGGCTCGACGGTCTACTGCACGCCCGGCTTCAACGCGCTCAAGTTCTTCACCTGGATGGACGACGCCAAGCCGACCTGGTACACGGCCGTGCCGACGATGCACCAGGCGATCGTCGCCCGCGCCAAGGGCAACGCGGAGACCATCCGCAGGCACCCGCTGCGCTTCATGCGCTCGTCGTCCTCGTCGATGCCGCCGCAGGTGATCCTGGCGCTCGAGGAGGCGTTCGGCGCGCCGCTGATCGAGGCCTACGGCATGACCGAGGCAACGCACCAGATGGCATCGAACCCCTTGCCGCCGGCGGCGCGAAAGCCGGGCAGCGTCGGCCTGCCGGCCGGGCCGGAGATCGCGATCATGGGCGGCGCGGGCGAGCTGCTCGCGCACGGCCTCACCGGCGAGATCGTGATCCGCGGCGCCAGCGTCACCCAGGGCTACGAGAACAATCCGACGGCGAACGCCGAAGGCTTTCGCAACGGGTGGTTTCGCACCGGCGACCAGGGCACGAAAGACAGCGACGGCTACCTCACGATCACCGGGCGGCTGAAGGAGATCATCAACCGCGGCGGCGAGAAGGTGAGCCCGCGCGAGGTCGACGAGATCCTGATGGACCACCCGGCGGTCGCGCAGGTCGTCTGCTTCGGCATGCCGCATCCCAAGCTCGGCGAGGAAGTCGCCGCGGTCGTCGTGCTCAAGCCCGGCAGCACCGCGACCGACCGCGAGCTGCAGGCCTTCGTCGCGACGCGCGCGGCCGACTACAAGGTGCCGAAGAAGATCCTGTTCATGGACGAGATCCCGAAGGGCGCGACCGGGAAGCTCCAGCGCATCGGCCTCGCGGCCAAGCTCGGTCTGGTCTGATGAGGCGCAGCGCCCGCAGGGTCGCCCCAAGGGCGCTGCCGCCCCCGCGAGGGGCAGCGAACGAAGAGAGCGTGGTGGCTTCGTGAGATTCGCGATCGTCGGCGCCGGTGCAATCGGCGGCCTGCTCGGCACGAAGCTCGCGCTGGCCGGCGAGGACGTCACCTTCATCGCCCGCAACAAGAACCTCGCCGTGATCTCGGCGAACGGCTTTCGCCTGATCGACGAGAGTGGCGCCGAGCACCACGCCACGAGGGTGAAGTCGGTCGGCGACGCGGCGACGATCGGCGCGCAGGACGTCGTCCTCCTCACCGTCAAGGCGCATCAGGTGCAGGACGTGCTGCCCCAGCTCGCCCGTCTCGTCGGCCCCGGGACGATGCTGGTGACGATGATCAACGGCATGCCCTGGTGGTACTTCCAGGGCCTGGCCGGCGAGTGGAACGGGCGCGCGCTCGAGAGCGTCGATCCGGGCGGCGTGCTGGCGCAGGCGATCGACCCGGCGCGCGTGATCGGCTCGATCGTCTATCCCGCGGCCGAGCTGGTCGCGCCGGGTGTCGTGCGCGCCATCGAAGGCAACCGCTTCACGATCGGCGAGCCGAGCGGCGAGCGCACGGCGCGCATCGAAGCGCTCTCGAAGGCGCTGATGAACGCCGGCTTCAAGGCGCCGATCGCGCGCGACATCCGCGCCGAGATCTGGGTCAAGCTCTGGGGCAACCTCAGCTTCAACCCGGTGAGCGCGCTCACCGGCGCGACGCTCGAAGGCATCTGCCGCGACCCCGACGGCCGCGCCCTGATCGCGTCGATGATGAAGGAGGCCGAAACTGTCGCGAACCGGCTCGGCGTGACCTTCAAGATCTCGATCGACCAGCGCATCGCCGGCGCCGAGGCCGTCGGTGCGCACAAGACCTCGATGCTGCAGGACGTGCTGCACGGCCGGCCGCTGGAGATCGAGGCGCTGGTCGGCAGCGTCGTCGAGCTGGCGACGATCACGGGCGTCGCCGTGCCGACGATCGAAGCGATCTACCGCGCCACCCGGCTGCTCGACCGCACGCCTCTCGCCGACCGTTCGACCGCCGGCGCCTAGGGCGGAGATCACCCGAAGGGCTGGAGCCCGGCAGGCCGTCGGGCGGCGTTGCGCGCTCGCCGTTCACAGCAGCAGGAACGCCGCCGCGGCCACCGCCGTCGGCAGCAGCGCGCCGAGCAGCAAGCCGCCGGCGCCGATCGACTCGTCGGCGAAGCCGCGCCGCAGCAGCGACACGCCGGCCGGGTTCGGCGCGTTGGCGATCACCGTGAGGCCGCCGCCCGCGACGGCACCGGCGACGAGCATGTACTTGGGGCGTTGTCGGTGAGGGCGGTGAGCCCGAGCGCGCCGAAGAAGAGCGCGAGCGGCTGGAGGCTCTCGACGATCGGCCGCAGCCACCAGGCCTGCAGGCCACCGAGCACGACCAGCCCGGCGAGGAAGAAGCCGACCAGCAGCGCCTCCTTGACGATCAGCGGCTGCTGGTAGCGCTCGTAGGCCTGCGTGAAGCCGAGGAACATCAGGAACACGGCGAGGAACGCGACCGGGTGATGCGCCAGGAGGATGACGGCGGCGAGCATCGCGAAGTGCACCGCGACGACGAGCGGCGGCACCGCCGGCTCCTCGGGGCCGGGCTTCGCATCGGCCCGCGCATGCAGGTGCCTGCGCAGCACGAGCGTCGCGACGGTCGCGTTCACCAGCACGGCGAGCGCCGCCTTCCAGCCGAACAGTGCGGCCATCGTGGCCGTGTCCCATTGCCAGGTCGAAGCGACCATCAGCACCGGCGGCGCCGCGTAGGCGGTGAGCGTGCCGCCGATCGAGACGTTGACGAACAGCACGCCGAGCGCGAAGTACTTGGGCGGCTCGGACAGGTCGGCGCGGAACACGCTCGGCGCGAGCATCAGCGCGGCGATCGTCATCGCCGCCGGCTCGGTGATCAGCGAGCCGAGCAGCGGGATCGCGGCCAGGCCGAGCCAGGCGCGCGCGACCGGTGTCGGGATCGGCACGACGCGGCCGACGACGTCGACCGCAGCCATCACCGTGCGCAGCACCGGCCACGAGGCGGCGACGACCATCACCACGAAGACGAAGAGCGGCTCCTCGTAGTTGCGCGACTCCGCGTAGGCAAGCGCCTGCGAGCCGCCGCCCACGAGCGCCATCGCGACGACGAGCACCATCGACCAGAAGCCGAACACGACCTCGACCTCGCCGAGCAGGTGGAACAGACCCGCGTGGCGCGGGAAGCGGCGCGAAAGGCGCTCGAACTGGCGGGCGGCGAACGTGTGGCAGAGCGCCACGGCGAAGAGGGCGAGGGCGATGAGCTCGATCGTGTGGTCGGGTGAAGACGTCATGGTGGTGTCGATGACGCGTGGCGGCCCGACCATCGCGAAAAAACCTGCGGGACGACATCGCGCCGCCCGGCACCCGCCGCGAGTCTACGCAATCACCGGCGCCTCAGCCGAACAGCTCGCGCGCGCGTTCGCTCGCACCGCGCTTGACGCGCCCGGCGATCGCCACCGCCGCCGGCGTCGCGAGCAGCCGCTCGAAGACCTCGCGCACCGACGCCGGCGAGACGTCGAGCGCCTTGGCCATGAGCTCGGCGCGCGAGCGGACGCGGCCGTGCACGAAAAGGTCGAGCGCCGCGTCTTCGAGCCGCCGCGACGGCCGCTCCACGTTGCGCAGGGTGCGCACCGCGATCTGCCTTCTCGCCCGCTCGAGGTCGTCGGGCCGGATCGTCGCGGCCTGGTCGCCGAGCAGACGCCTGACCTCGACCAGGAACTCGTCGAGCTGCGCCGGCGCCGTCGACGCCTCGATCACGAACTGGCCCGAGAGCTCGCCGACGTCGGCCGAGCACGAGGCGTAGTAGACGAGGCCGCGGCGCTCGCGGATCTCGTCCATCAGCGGCGAGCTCATGCCCTCGCCGAAGAGCGCCGCGGCGACGACGGCCGGGTGATAGTCCTCGCGCAGCGACGCGATCGGATAGCCGAAGACGACGTGCGTCTGGCTGTAGCCGGGCTGGACGCGCGAGGCGACGCCGCCCGAGTACTGCGGCGGCTCGACCCGGTTCTCGTGGCCGGCGGGCATCGCGCCGAACGCGCGCTCGGCCGCGGCGACGACCTCGGCGACGTCGATCCGTCCGGCGACGCCGACGACGACGTTCGCACCCGAGTACTGCTGTCCGACGTAGCCGAGCAGCTCGTCGCGCGTGATCCGCTGCACCGTGAGGCGGCTGCCGATCACCGGCTGCGCGAGCGGATGGGTGCCGTAGCAGAGCTTGTCGAAGAGCTTGTCGGCGATCGAGAGGACGTCCTCCTCGTCCTCGGTCAGCTCGTGCAGGATCACCTGACGCTCGCGCTCGAGCTCGCTCTCGGGGAAGCTGCCGTGCTGGACGATGTCGCCGAGCATGGCGATGAAGCGCGTCGCGTCCTCGGCCATGCCGCGCATGTGGTACGCGGTGTGGTCCTTGTCGGTGTGGGCGTTGACGTCGGCGCCGAGCCGCTCGGCGTCGAGGTTGATCTGCTGGCAGCTCCTCGTGCGGGTGCCCTTGAATGCCATGTGCTCGACGAAGTGGCTGATGCCGTTCAGGCGCTTCGGCTCGTGGCTGCTGCCGGTGCGCACGAAGACGCTGACGTCGACGCTTTGCAGATGCGCGAGGCGGATCGCGACGATGCGCACGCCGTTGGCCAGGGTCGCGACGGTGGTGTCTGGGTCGCGCAGGTCGTCGCTCGTCACCGGCGTCATTATCGACGCCGGCCGACCCGCGGCCGGCATCAGTCGCCTGCCCGCCCGGTCAGTCGCGCGGTGAATCCCTGGTTGGAGCTGAAGGCCAGGTCCACCTCGCGGCCGTGGAAGTCGAGCGTGGAGGTGGTGACGATGCCTTCGGCAATCGAGCGCGACACGATCTCGAAGACGTGGTCGTTCAGCCATCGTCCCTTGACGGCCATCGGCTGACCGGCGTCGTCGTCGTGGCCGAGAAAGAAGCCGTCGAGGCCGATCGGGCCGCCGAGCCGCCGCGGCGCGCCCGCCGCACGGTCGAAGAGCACCTCGTAGCGCGCCTGGCCCGCCACGAGATCGATCCGGAGCGAGCTCAAGGCGAACGGATTCGCCGCGAACTTCCACGTTTGCCCGGAGACCGAGGCCGCCAACGGCGACGCCGGGGAGGCGCTCGTCGGCCGCTCGACCGCGGCCGCCCGCACGCGCTCGGCCAGTTGCGCGACGCCAGCGTCGTCGGCGGCCAGCGGCACCCGCGACGCGGCCGCCGCGACGATGCGATCGATCAGGGGCAGGAACGGATAGTGGCGCCTGCCAGTGACGACGGCGACGACGTCGAGGTCGGGCAGCACGATGATCAGCTGGCGCAGGAAGCCGACCGCCATGACCGCGTGCCGATCAGGAATCGACCACCAGCCACGCGCGTATCGGAACGGCACGCTCGCGCCGAGGCGCATGTCGACCGAGGCGTTGAAGACCTGGTCCGCCCATCCTGTCGGCAGCAGCTGTCGACCGTCCCACTCGCCGCGATGCAGGTAGAGATAGCCGATCTTGGCCATGTCGCGCGGCTGCAGGAAGAGGCCGTAGCCGCCGATCCGAACGCCCTGCGGATCGGCGCGCCAGCGCACGTCGGCGATGCCGAGCGGATCGAACAGCGTCTTCTTCGCGTAGGCCAGCGTGTCCATGCCGGTCTTCTTCGCGAGGATCGCCGACATCAGGTGCCAGGCGCCGCTGTCGTAGTTGAAGCCGATGCCCGGCCGCTGCGCCATCGGCCGGTCGAGCACGAAGCCGATCCAGTCGCGGCTGCGCTCCATCTGCAGCATCGAGGTCGGCCGCGCGTCGGTGAGCGGCTCCTGCCAGTCGAGGCCGGAGGTGGAGTCGAGCAGCTGCGCGATCGTCATCGCCTGCTTGTCGGCATCGAGCCGGTCGATCGTGCGAAAGGCGAACGAGTCGAGCACCGGCTCGTCGAGACGCGCGACGTCGCCGCTCTTCGAGGCGATGCCCGCGAGCGTCGCGACAACCGCCTTGGTCACCGAGTTGACGGAGTGGCGCAAGCCCGGTCGAAACGGCGCGTAGTAAGCCTCGGCGACGATCCTGCCGTGGCGCACGACGAGCAGGCTGTCCATGTCGTTGGCCGCGCCGAAGTCGACGAGCTCGGCGAGCGCCACCGACGCGACGCCTTGCGCTTCGGGGGTCGAGATCTGCCAGGCGGCAGTTGGCCAGGCCGTCGCCGACGGTTCGGCGCCGTCTGCCGCGGTGGCGCTCTGCGCGACGCCGGACAGCGCAAAGGCGAGCGACGCCGCGACGAGCATGCGCTCAGCGCTTGGCACGCTAGTGCCTGCGCACATGCAGGGATCGGAACCGACCGACCACGCCGCTCGGAAAGTAATACACCGAGAGCACGAACAGGATGCCGAGCCAGAGGAGCCAGCGCTCCGGGGAGACGACCTGGCTCAGGAACGGAACGCCCTCCACCGCGGCAGCGGCGATCTTCATCAGGTCCTGCAGATAGTTCTGCGCCAGCACCAGCAGAACGCTGCCGACGACCGCGCCGTAGATCGTGCCCATGCCGCCGATGACGACGATCAGGAGCACGTCGAGCATCACTTCGAACGACAGCGTCGTGTCGGGCCCGGTGTAGCGCAGCCAGAGGGCGAGCAGCACGCCGGCCGCGGTCGCGAAAAGCGCGGAGATCACGCTCGCGAGCGTGCGGTAGACGACGGTGCGGTAGCCGATCGCCTCGGCGCGGAAGTCGTTCTCGCGGATCGCCTGGAGGACGCGCCCGAACGGCGAGTTGACGATGCGCAGCAGCGCCAGCACGAGGACGACGGCGACGACGAAGATCAGGTAGTAGGTGACGAGCCGGCCGTCGACCGTCGTGCCGAGGAACGGCGTCGCCGAGTACTCGGTGCCCGGCTGCAGCGCCTCCGGCACCTTGAAGGTGAGGCCGTCCTCGCCGCCGGTGAAGTCGGAGAGCTGCGAGGCGAGCGACGCGAACGCCGAGGCGACGGCGAGCGTGATCATGGCGAAGAAGATCGCCCGCACGCGCAGGCTGAAGAGGCCGATCGCGAGCGCGAGCACGAACGAGACGACGAGTGCACAGGCCGTGCCGAGCGCGAGCGCCGGCCAGGTCGGCCCGAGCCGCGTGGAGGCGATCGCGATGCCGTAGGCGCCGATGCCGAAGAACATCGTGTGGGCGAAGCTGACGATGCCGGTGTAGCCGAGCAGCAGGTCGAAGCTCGCCGTGAGGACGATGAAGACGATCACCTTGGCGGCGACGTTGAGCGCCTTCGTGCCGGGGAACAGGAACGGCGTCAGCGCGAGCGCGACGACGATCGCGACGAGCACCGCCGCGAGCCAGCGGCTGCGCGGCAGGTCGTGCGAGAGAAGTCGCGTCAGCACGGGCGATGCGCGCTCAGCGGTTGACGACCGGGTAGAGGCCCTGCGGCCGCCACAGCAGCACCACGACCATCAGGCCGATGCTCGAGAACATCGCGCCCTTGGGGGCGATGAAGCCGACGTAGTTGGTCATCAGGCCGACGAGGATCGCGCCGACCAGGCAGCCGACCGTCGAGCCGAGGCCGCCGATGATGATGACGATGAAGAGCAGTACGTTGACCTGCGCGCCGATCTGCGGCGTGACGATCTGCTGGTTCATGCCCCACAGGCACCCGCCGAGCCCGGCCAGCGCCGAGCCGGCTGCAAACACGCCGACGAAGAGGCGCCGGATCCGGTAGCCGAGGCTCTCGACCATCTCGCGGTCCTGCACGCCGGCGCGGATCAGGAGTCCGATCTTGGTGCGGTTGAGCGTCCAGAGCAGCAGCACGAGCACGACCAGGCCGACGCCGACCGAGACCAGCCGCAGACGCTCGACGGTCGCCTCGCCGATCAGGATCGAGCCGCGCAACGCCTCGGGCGGCGGCAGCGCGATCTGCGCCGGACCCCAGACGACCTTGATCAGCTCCTCGCCGACGATGGCGCCGCCGATCGTCACCAGGATCTGCTTGAGGTGCTGTCCGTACACCGGCCGGACGATGACGCGCTCGAAGCCCAGGCCGATCGCGCCCGAGACCGTCATCGCGGCGAGCATCGCGACGGCGATCACGCCGAGGTTCGCGGCCAGGCTCGGTGCCGCCGCGCCGGCCGTGAGCGACGCGAAGACGCTGGTCGCGACATACGCGCCGAGTGCGATGAAGAGGCTGTGGCCGAAGTTGAGCACATCCATCAGGCCGAAGACCAGCGTCAGGCCCGAGGCGGCGATGAAGACGATCATCCCCATCGCCAGACCGGCAAGCGTGAGCGTGAGCCAGGTCGACGACGAACCGACGAGCGGCCACGCGACGAGCGCGAGGACGGCGACCAGGAGGAGCGGGCGCGTGTCGAACGCCGACCGCGGGATGGCCTCGTCGCTCGTGCTCATTGATGCGCGGCGAGCGAGAGGCCGAGCAGGCGCTGCTGCAGCGCCTCGTCGACAGCGAGCTCGGCCATCGGGCCACGGTGGACGACGCGGCCGTCGTCCATCACCGCGACATGGTCGCCGAGGGCCTGTGCCATCTGGAAGTTCTGCTCGACGAGAAGCACGGTCACGGCGGTGCGCTTGAGCTCGAGCAGCGCGGCGATCAGGTTCTGCACGATCGCCGGCGCGAGGCCCTTGCTCGGCTCGTCGATCAGGAGCAGGCGGCGCGGCTCGATCATCGCCCGCGCGATCGCGAGCATCTGCTTCTGACCGCCCGAGAGCTTGCCGGCGGGATGGAGCCAGAACTTCTTCAGCGCGGGAAAGAGGTCGAAGAGCCAGTCGAGCCGGGCGCGGTCGAGCTGGTCGACGGTGCGTGCGGCCCGCGCGGCCAGCAGCATGTTCTCGGCTACGCTCAGGTCGGCGAAGATGCCCATGTTCTCGGGCACGTAGGCGATGCCCTGCGACGCGATCTCGGGCGTGCGCACGGCGGCGTCGCGTCGGCCCGCGCCCTCCTCCGACGGCCCGCCGATGCGCCGGCCGTCGAACACGATATCGCCCTTCGACGCGGGCCACAGGCCCATGATCGTGCGCAGCGTCGTCGTCTTGCCGGCGCCGTTGCGGCCGAGCAGCATCGTCACCTCGCCGGCCGGCACCTCGAAGTCGACGCCGTGCAGGAGGTGGTACGCGCCGACGTGCGTGTGCACGCCGGCAAGCGAGAGCAGCGGCCGCACGCTCACGCGGGCTGCGCTTCCGGCGCGAGACCGAGGTAGGCCTGGCGCACGACCGGCGAGGCGATCACCGCCTCCGGTTCGCCGTCGGCGACGAGCTGGCCGTTGTGCAGCACGACGATCCGGTCGGCGAGCTCACGCACGACGTCCATCTTGTGCTCGACGAGCAGGATCGTCTTGTCACTCTGTCGCTTGAGCTCGCGGATCAGCTCGAGGATCACGGGCACGTCGGCCGTGCTCATGCCGGCCGTCGGCTCGTCGAACATGTAGACGCGCGGCTCGAGCGCCATCAGCATCGCGACCTCGAGCTTCCTCTGGTCGCCGTGCGGCAGGCTGCTCGCGGCGGCGTGCTCGCGGCCGGCCAGCCGCACGCGCTCGACCAGCTCGTGGGCGCGCCGGACGATGTCCTGGCGGTCGAGCCAGACCGAAAAGAGGCTCAGGCCCTCCTTCCTTCGCGACTGGACCGCGAGTCGCACGTTCTCCAGCACGCTCAGGTTCGGGAAGAGCTGCGTCAGCTGGAAGGCCCGCCCGAGGCCGAGGTGGGTGCGCTCCGACACCGGCTCGGTGGTGATGTCCTTGCCCCGCAGCCAGACCGAGCCGGCACTCGCGCGCAACTGGCCGGAGATGAGGTTGAAGTAGGTCGTCTTGCCGGCGCCGTTCGGGCCGACGATCGCGGTGAGCGTGCCCGGAGCGAAGGCGCACGAGACGCCGTCGACGGCGACATGGCCGCCGAAGCGGATCGTGAGCCCCTTCGTCTCGAGCACGTCGGCGTCGCGCCCGCTGCCGGCTACCAGCGTCAGCGCTTGTTGCGGATCGGCACGTTCATCTCTTCCGGCTTGATCTCGCGCACGAGCTCCGGCACGCCCCAGGCGAACGCCGGGTCGGCCTTGATGCGGAAGTGGTACATCGACTGCATCGCCTGGTGGTCTTCCTTGCGGAAGGTCATCTTCCCCTTGGGCGTCTCGAAGCTCATGCCTTCCATCGTCTTGATGAGCCTGTCGGTGTTCGTGTCGCCGCCGGTCTTCTTCAGCGCGTCGACGATCGCGATCGCCGCGCTCATGCCGCCGGCGGTGAAGAAGTCGGGGGGCGACTTGAACTGCTTGTAGTGGTTGGCGACGAGCCACTCGTTGACCGGGTTCTTGGGAATGCCGAAGTAGTAGTAGAGCGCGCCTTCCATGCCGGGAAACTGCTTGTACGAGACCATCGCCGGCAGGATGTTGCCGCCGGTGGCGACGTCGATGCCGAAGCGCTTCTTCAGATCGAGGGCGGCGAGCGCGCCGAAGGGCGGCGTGGCGCCGGCCCAGATCACGAAGATGACCTTCTTGCCCGGCTTGTCCTTGAGCGCATCGACGACGCGCTGGATGCCGGCCGTGAAGTCCGTCGTCGACTGCGGCAGGTATTCCTCGTGGACGATCTTCGCCTTCTTGATCGCCTCCTTGAACGCCTTGACCCCGTCGCGGCCGAACGCGTAGTCCTGAGCCAGCGTCGCCACCGAGACGCCGTCGCCATCGACGGCGACCGCGTTCGAGATCGCGTCCTGCGAACTGTTGCGACCGGTGCGGAAGATGTACTTGTTCCACTTGTCGCCGGTGATCGAGTCGGCGACGGCGGGCTCGACCAGGAGGATCTTCTTGTACTCCTCGGCCACCGGCAGCATCGCCAGGGCGACGCCCGACGAGGTCGGGCCGACGGCGATGTCGGCCTTGTCGTCGCCGTAGGCGGTGGCGAGCAGGCTCTTGCCCACGTCGGGCTTGCCCTGGTCGTCCTTCTCGATGACGACGAGCTTTCGGCCCGCGACGGTCATCGTGCCGCCGGTCGCGTAGTCGAGACCCATCATGAAGCCGGTCTGGGTCTGCTTGCCGTAGGCTTCGAGCGGGCCGGTCTTGCTGTAGACGTGGGCGATGCGGATGTCGCCCTTGGCCTGCGCGAGGACCGTGGACGACGCCAGGACGCCGCACGCGACGAGGGCCGCGAGGGCCGAGCGGCGCACGATGCGCGAGAGAGGAAGACGAGGCTGCATGGAAGACTCCTGGACAAAGACCGGACCGCCGCGAAGTCTAGGGGATCGACCGGCGTTCGACCGGTTGAACGCTAGAGCTTCATCTCGAGCCGCATCTGCAGGTTGACGAAGGTCGGCGCCGTCGTGCGCGAGCTCTCGCGCACCGGGATGCCCTGGAAGTCGGGACCGTCGATGGCGCCAATGTTCTCGACCACAAACTCGCCGCGCACGGGAACTGCGACCAGGTCGCTCACACGACCCTCATGCACGGCGATGTACTGTGCTTCGGTCAAGTCCACTGGGGAGCCGAGCGCCGTGGCGAAGTTGATGCGCGCCGCCGCATCCTCCCAGCCGTCAACGACGCGCATCGGCAAGGCTTCGGCCGCATCGCCGCTTCCGTAGCCGAGGGCAAGCCACTGC
>CAJDUN010000050.1_pt1 | contig 14688 bp, 13 predicted proteins | sample 7390741 | NCBI WGS metagenome assembly CAJDUN01 (sample SAMEA7055660, study PRJEB34461) | soil metagenome | biome: terrestrial ecosystem; feature: Peninsula; material: soil | place: Antarctica | collected 2016 | reverse complement strand
GTCGAAGCTTGGCTCGCCGACCACGGCAAGTCGATCGCGCTCGACCTCGGCCGCTTCCCGTATCCGGCCCACGAGCCGATGGCGTTCTGGGGCGACGACGCCAAGCTGCGGCGCTGTCTGCAGGAAGCCGTCCACCCATGAGCACGCCGTTCCGCGAGGTCTACCGCGCCGAGCAGCTGCCGGTGCTGCAGAACCGCATGTTCGCGACCGCGCAGGCGGCGCGGGACTGCGCGCGCGGCGATGTCGTGCTGGTCCAGTCGCTCGAGACCGGGCTCGTCTTCAACCAGGCCTTCCGTCCCGAGCTCGTCGAGTACGACGCCGACTACCAGAACGAGCAGGGACTGAGCGCTGCGTTCGCTCGCCACCTGGACGCGGTGCTCGACCTGATGAAGAAGCACTTCGCCGGCCAAAGCCTGGTCGAGGTCGGCTGCGGCAAGGGGCTCTTCCTCGAGCGCCTGCTCGGTGCCGGCTTCGACGTCACCGGGCTCGATCCGACCTACGAAGGCTCGAACCCACGCGTCATCAAGGCCTTCTTCACGCCAGAGACCGGCATCCGCGCCGACGGGCTGGTCCTGCGCCACGTCCTCGAGCACGTGCCGGACCCGCTGGCGTTCCTCGCCGGCCTGCGCGAGGCGAACGGCGGCGGCGGCAAGATCTACATCGAGGTGCCGTGTCTCGACTGGATCGCCGCGCACCAGGCCTGGTTCGACATCTTCTACGAGCACGTCAACTACTTTCGCCTCGTCGACTTCGAACGGATGTTCGGCACCGTGCACGAGGCCGGCCATACCTTCTCGGGGCAGTACCTCTCGGTCGTCGCCGATCTGGCGAGCCTGCGCGCGCCGCGCCGTCCTGCCGACGACACGTTCGCCCTGCCGCGCCGCTTCACGGCGGCGATCGACGCGAGCCGGGCGCGACTCGAAGCGAACGGGGTTGGCGGCGCGATCTGGGGCGGCGCATCGAAGGGCGTCATCTTCGCGCTCTTCATGGAGCGCGCCGGCGTCGCCATCGACACCGTCATCGACATCAATCCGGCCAAGCAGGGTCGTCATCTCGCCGCCACGGGCCTGCGCGTGCAGTCGCCCGAAGACGCGATGGCGCACCTGAAGCCCGGAGCCGACGTGTTCGTGATGAACAGCAACTACCTGCAGGAGATCGAAGCGATGACTGCACATCGTTACCACTGCCTGCCGATCGATCAAGGGAGCGAGAGATGAACGAATTCGAGCGCGAAGTCGCGGGCCGGGTCGAGGCCAATGCGACCGACCGTCCGCTGCAGGTGGCGGCTGAGGGCTTCATGAACGCCTCGATCGCGGCGAAGTACTCGTACAACTTCTCCTGGCTCGGCCGGCCGATCATCCAGTACCCGCAGGACATCGTCGCGATGCAGGAGCTGATCTGGACGCTGCAGCCCGAGCTGATCGTCGAGACCGGCATCGCCCACGGCGGCTCGCTCATCTTCTCGGCCTCGATGCTCGAGCTCAACGCAGCGTGCGGCGGACCGGCTGATGCGCGCGTCGTCGGCATCGACATCGACATCCGTGCCCACAACAAGGAGGCGATCGAGGCGCATCCGATGTTTCGCCGCATCACGATGATCGAAGGCTCGAGCGTCGCGGCCGACCTCGTCGCGAAGGTGCGGGCGATGGCCGCCGGAAAGAAGAGCGTCCTCGTCTGCCTCGACAGCAACCACACCCACGGGCACGTGCTGGCCGAGCTCGAGGCCTACGCGCCGATGACGACCGTCGGCAGCTACTGCGTCGTCTTCGACACCATCGTCGAGGACCTGCCCGCAGCGCTCAGCTTCGATCGTCCGTGGGGCCCGGGCGACAACCCGAAGACGGCCGCGCGCCAGTACCTCGCCGCGCATCCGGAGTTCGAGATCGATCATCGTGTCGACGCCAAGATCCTGATCGGCGTCGCGCCGCACGGCTACCTGCGGCGTGTCCGCTGAACCGACCGCTCCGGGCGAGGCTGGGCTCGTCTACGCCTGTCTGACCCACGTTCCGCTCACGCTCGACTTTCCGCCGTGGGTCGCGCCGATCCATCTCGGCGGCGCCCAGCACGCCGGCGCGCTGAACCTGCGCGACCTCGCGCCCGACTGGAACGCTTACCACCCGCAGCTCGGCTCGACCGCCGGCGCGTTCGCGCTCGCCCGGCTGGTGCGCGAGCGCTTCCCGCAGGCGACGCGCGTCGGCATCTGCCAGTACCGAAAGTTCGTGTCGAAGGATCGGATCAGCGGAACGCGCGATCCGCGCTATCGCGTCATGGACGTGGTGCCGAAGTCGATGATCGATGGGTCTTGTCTCGGCGCGGCGCTGTGGCCCGGCGACGCGCAGTTCCTCGTCACGGCGCCGCGCCGCTTCACGCGCGTGCCGTGGCACCGGCGCGGATACCTGAAGGAGTACGCGCGCGACCACTGCGTCGAGGACCTGCTGCGCTTCGCTGGCGAAGCGGTCGACCAGGGCGTGCTCGACCGGGACGAGGTACTCGACTTCTTCCGCGAGGACATCATCGTCCCCGGCGGCGTCGAGCTCGGTGTCTATCCGGCGTCGTTCTGGCTCGCGAGCACCGAGAGCCTGGAGCGTGTCGTGCGTGCCTGCGTCACGCGGCATCCGACCGTGCGCGACGGCTACCAGGCGCGCCTCTGGTCGTTCTGCTGCGAGCGACTCGGCAGCTGGCTGCTGCTCAAGCGCCTGCGCGCGGAGGTCGCAGCCGAGGCGGGCAGCGGCATCGAATGGATCTCCCGCGCGCGCTGGGCGAAGCGCTTCTGCGGGCAACTCAATCTGGTCACCGAGACCGATGCGCATACCGGCTACACCGGCGGCACTTGAACCTGAGACTCAGAGATAGCGCGCGTCGCTCCAGGCGCCGCCGTCGCGCAGCATGTGCATCGCGTAGCCGTGGCCGGCGCGCTCGGCGTCGACCCAGCGCCGTGCCAGCGACATGCGCTCGGCCTTGAAGCGCTTGCGTGCGAGCCAGTTCATGCCGACGCGGGCGTAGAAGTAGTCGCGGTCGCCGAGGTCCTTCTGGCCGGTCTCGAGCTTGATCGCCTTCTGGGTGATCGAGCCGAAGTGATGGAGCAGCGCATCGCCGACCGTGCCGACGGGGATGTGGTGGCGCCGGCAGCGGACCAGGAATTCGACGTCCTCGCGACCGCCGAGGCGCCGGTCGGTGTCGGGGAAGCCCACCGTCTCGAACACCTTGCGACGCACCGCGAAGCAGACGCCGTGGAACCAGCCCGGTCGCAGCGTTCCAGCCATCGCCTTGACGAAGGCGGTTGAATGCGCGGCGAAGTCGTAGTCGAGCGGGCCTTCGGCGAGCGCCGGGCTGACGACGTCCAGGCCGTGTCGATCGGCAGCGGCGAGCATCGCGTCCATCGCGCCGTCGCTCACGACGACGTCGTTGTTGAGCAGAACGGTCCACTCGCTGCCTTCGGTCTGGGCGAGCAGGGCGCCCTGCGTCCAGGCGCCGCCGCAGCCGAGATTGACGGCGTTTCGCACCGATCGGATCTCGGGATGCGCCGCCAGCCAGGCTGGCGTGCCGTCGCTGCTGCCGTTGTCGATGACCAGGATCGCGTCGGCCGGCGTGTCGTGAGCGATCAGGCTCGCGATGCACTGCTCGGTATAGCGCAGCTCGTTCAGGACCGGGATGACGACCGTGTAGCGCATCGGGTCGCCGGCGTTCAGGGCTTCTGGCGCGGCACGCGACCCATCAGGTAGAACTCGTCGTTCGGTCGCATCGAGCTGACGTTGGCGATCCGGTTCGACAGGCCGAAGAGGCCGGTGATCGCGGCGATGTCCCAGGCGTCGTCGGCGGAGAAGCCGTGCTTCGACAACTCCTCGAAGTCGGCGTCGGCGACGCGATGAGATTCGAGGGCGACCTTCATCGCGAAGTCGAGCATCGCGCGCTGGCGCGGCGTGATGTCGGCCTTCAGGTGGTTGACCGCGACCTGGTCGGCGATGAGCGGGTTCTTCTCGTAGATGCGCAGGAGCGCTCCGTGGGCGACGACGCAGTACAGGCACTGGTTCGCGCCGCTGGTCGCGACGATGACCATTTCCTTGTCGCCCTTGGTGAGGCCCGACTCGCGCAGGAGCAGCGCGTCGTGGTACGCGAAGAAGGCGCGGAACTCGTCCGGCCGGTGGGCCAGGCCGAGGAAGACGTTGGGGACGAAGCCGGCCTTTTCCTGCACGTCGAGGATCTTCTGGCGCACGTCGGCGGGCAGGTCGGCGAGGGCGGGCACCGGGTAGCGGCTGATCGGCCGGGTCGCGGCTGGAGAGGTCGGGGAAACGGTCTTGTTCATGGTTCAGTTCCTGAATTGCAGTGCGTGGAGACGCGCGTAGAGGCCGCCCTTGGCGAGCAGCTCGGCATGGCTGCCCGATTCGGCGACGCGGCCGGCCTCGAGGACGAGGATCCGATCGGCGCGCTCGATCGTCGAGAGCCGGTGCGCGATGACGAGGCTGGTGCGCCCCTTCATCAGTCGCTCGAGCGCCTGCTGGACGAGCCGCTCCGATTCGGAGTCGAGCGCCGAGGTCGCCTCGTCGAGGATCAGGATCGGCGCGTTCTTGTAGATGGCGCGCGCGATCGCCAAACGCTGCCGCTGGCCGCCCGAGAACTCGGTCGCGTTGTGGCCGACGACGGTGTCGAGCCCCTTGGGCAGCGACTCGGCGAAGTCGAGCAGCGAAGCCGCGGCGAGCGCGGCGCGGACCCGTTCTCGGTCGGCCGAGCGGCCGCCTTCGGCATTCGCGCCGAGCGAGACGTTGGCGGCGACGGTGTCGTTGAAGAGGACGACGTCCTGGCTCACGAGTGCGAACTGGCGCCTGAGCGCCGCGACATTCCACTCGACGAGGGGACGGCCGTCGAGCAGCAGCGTCCCCGAGGTCGGCTCGATGAAGCGCGGCAGCAGGTTGACGAGCGTCGTCTTGCCCGCCCCCGACGGGCCGACGAGCGCGACCGTCTCGCCGGCGCGCAGTTCGAGCGAGACGTGGTCGAGGGCAGCCGACTGCTCGCTGCGGTAGCGCAGCGTCACGTCGCGCAGCTCGATATGGCCGGCGGTCGTGCCGGGATCGAAGCTGCCGCCGGTCTCGGATCGGGTGTTGTCGATCAGGTTGACGCCCTTGTCGAGCGCCGCGAGGCCGCGCGTGATCGGCCCGGCGAGCTCGGAGAGATGCTTCATCGGCGGCACGAGCTGGAGCATGGCCACGATGAAGGCGACGAAGCTGCCGACGGAGGTGCCGCTGCGCCCGCTTTGCCACAGAGCGACGACGATCACGGCCGCGAGGGCGATCGAAGCCATCACCTGGGTGATCGGCGAGCCGGTCGACGCGGCGATGATCGACTTCATCGACAGACGCCGGAGCTCGTCGCTGACGCGCTCGAAGCGCGAGGCCTGCGACGGCTCGGCGCCGTGCAGGCGCACGCTGCGCCAGGCGAGGACGTTCTCCTCGACCACGTAGGCGAGCTCGTCGGTCGAGTGCTGTCCCTCGACGGCGAGGCGGTGCAGTCGGCGGCTGAACTTCCTCATCACCAGCGCGACGGCGGGCAGCAGGACGGCGACGAAGAGCGTCAGCTGCCAGTTCAGCCAGACCAGGTAGCCGAGCAGGGCGACGAAGCGGAGCGAATCGCCGACCAGGCTCTGCAGCGAGTAGACGAGCTGGCCGGCGCCGTTCTGGACCTCGAAGGTGAGGGTGTTGACGAGCGAGCTGGCGGTGTTGCGCACGAAGAGCGTCGGCTCGGCGTCGAGGACGCGCCGGAACATCGCCCGGCGCATCGTCTGCGTGCCGCGGTTGGCGGCCCAGGCCAGGCCGTACTGCGAGACGAACCCGGCGGCGCCGCGGATCGTGGTCAGGCCGACGACCGCGATCGGCACCACCCAGAGCGGGATCGCGCTCTTGTTCATGCCGTCGTCGAGCAGCACCTTCAGGAGCGCCGGGATCGCCGGCTCGGTCGCCGCGGCGACGAGCGCGCCCGCCACCGCGAGGACGAAGCCGCGCCTGCAGTCGGAGAAATAGGGCCAGATCCGCGCCAGGCGCTCGCGAAGCGTGCGATTCGCGGTCGACGGTTGGATCGTGTCGGCGCCGGGACCGGTTCCCGCGTTCGAGGAGGGAGCGTCGGTCTCGGGCACATGCGTTGCCACGGCCGGAGCAGCGCGATCGTTCATGCAGGGAACTCCGGCCGCGTCTGCGGACTCTGCATGAACATCAGCTTCACGTACTTGTAGTAGGCATACTCAGCGTTGTAGATCGCAAGCATCAATCCGTGCCGACCGTCGAGGAATCCCAGCTTCAGCAGATACGTGCGAACGAAGGCGAACAGCCCGTGCGCGAGCGCCTTCGTCAGGCTGCCGGTGCGACCGCGTGCCTGCATGTCCCGGGCGCTCCCGCTCGAGTAGCGGTCGAGCTTCTCGAGCACGTCGTGGACGTCGGGGTAGCTGTGATGGACCAGGCTCGCGGCAAGATCGCCGATCGGGCCGTCGACCGTCATGTGGGCGTGCAGGAAGTCGTCGGTGAAGCCCGATTTCGTGCGCCGTCCGAGCCTGAGCGTGCGATCGGGTCGCCAGCCGCCGTGATGCATCACCCGGCCGCAGAACTCCGACCAGCGCGGCAATCGGTAGCCGTCGAACGCGTTGCTCGCGATCGCGGCGACAACCTCCGCCTGCAACCCGGGCGGGATGCGCTCGTCGGCGTCGAGCGAGAGCACCCAGTCGCTCGTCGCCATCGAGAAGCCGCGCGCCACCTGCGGCCCGTAGCCCGGCCAGTCGGTGACGACGACGCGCGCGCCGGCCGCAGCAGCGATCTGCGCCGTGCGGTCGGTGCTGCCCGAGTCGAGCACCAGCACCTCGTCGGCGAATGCCGCGCTGGCGACGCAATCGGCGATCCGCGCGGCCTCGTTCTTGGCGACGATGACCACGGCGAGCGAAACGTTCGGGCGCATGTCGTGGTGGGTCGTTGTGCGGACGCGGCGATGCGGGTGGCGATCGTCCCGATGCTTTGAAAAGAAAGGCGCTGCTCTCGATGCCGAGCTCCTGGACATTGTCCCAGATTCGTTTTTCTCGCCGCGTGGCGTGCGCCGGCCTGCTGGCGCTGCTCGCGCTCCCCGCCGCGGCCCAGTTCCGGGTCGAGATCTCGGGCGTCGGCGCGACCCAGCTGCCGATCGCCGTCGTCCGCTTCCGCGACGAGGACAAGAGCAACCAGTCGCCCTCGGCGATCATCCGCGCCGACCTCGAGCGCAGCGGAGCCTTTCGCGTCGTCGACGCCGGCAGCGCCGCGCTCGACGAGACGGCCCGGCCGCAGATGGCCGACTGGCGCGCGCGAGCAGCCGACGCGCTCGTCGCCGGCTCGGTCGCTCGACTCGCCGACGGCCGGTACGACATCCGCTTCAAGCTCTGGGACGTGGTCAAGGGCGGCGAGATCGGCGGCCAGAGCCAGGCCGTGGAGGCGGCCGACCTGCGCCTGGCCTCGCACCGCATCGCCGACTTCATCTACGAGAAGCTCACCGGCGAGAAGGGCGTGTTCTCGACCCGCATCGCCTACGTCACACGCGCCGGGCACCGCTACACGCTGCGCGTTGCCGACGCCGACGGCGAGAACGGCCAGGTCGCGCTCAACAGCGGCCAGCCGATCATCTCGCCGGCCTGGTCGCCGAACGGCAAGGAGCTCGCCTACGTCTCCTTCGAGCGCCAGAAGGCGGTCGTCTTCGTGCACAACGTGGCCAGTGGCGAGCGGCGCGCGATCGCCGATTTCCGCGGCTCCAACAGCGCGCCGGCGTGGGCACCCGACGGCGAGCGGCTGGCGGTGACGCTCTCGCGCGACGGCGGCTCGCAGCTCTTCACCATCGGCCGCAACGGCGAGGGGGTGCGTCGGCTCGCCACGAGCCCGGCGATCGACACCGAGGCGGAATACACCGCCGATGGCCGCTATCTCTACTTCACGAGCGACCGCGGCGGCGCGCCGCAGATCTACCGCATGACGGCCAACGGCGGTGGCGCCGAGCGCGTCACCTTCAGCGGCAGCTACAACATCAGCCCGACAGTCAGCCCCGACGGCCGCACGCTGGCCTACGTCTCGCGCTCGGGCAACACCTTCAGGCTCGTCGTCCTCGACCTCTCGACGCCGGGCGCGCAGCCGGTGCCCATCACCGACACCAGCGACGACGAGCATCCGAGCTTCGCGCCGAATGGCCGGCTGCTGATCTATGCCACGAAGGTCCAGGGGCGAAGCGTCTTGATGACGACGACGCTCGATGGGAAAATCAAGGCTCGCCTGCCGTCCCAGACGGCCGATCTGCGCGAGCCGGTGTGGGGCCCTTACGGGCGTTAGTCGCAAACCCACCGCGGCGTCATCTCACTCGAAGCAGGCAAAGGAACCCACCATGAACAACTTCCATCGTCACCTCCTCACCGCCCTCGCGGTCGCGTCGCTCGCTGCGTGCTCGAGCGTCGGCCTCGACGACAAGGCGCCCGTCGAATCGCGCACCGGCTCGGCCGTCGTTGCAGGCAACGGGACCGGCGCGAACTCGGCCTCGAGCTCGCAGACCCGGGTCGTGCCCGTCGACGTCACGTCGACGGCGAACGCGTCGATGTCGAACCTGCCCCGCGTCGTCTACTTCGACTTCGACAGCTACGTCGTCAAGCCCGACTACCAGAACGTGATCGAGGCCAACGCCAAGGCGCTCTCGGCGGATCGCAAGCGCCACATGGCCGTCGAGGGCCACACCGACGACCGCGGCAGCAGCGAATACAACCTCGCGCTCGGCCAGCGTCGTGCCGAGGCCGTCGTGAAGTCGCTGACGCTGCTTGGCGCCGAGCAGAACCAGCTCGAGGCGGTGAGCTTCGGCAAGGAGCGGCCGGCAGTGCAGGGCGAAGACGAGGCGGCCTGGGCCAAGAACCGCCGCGCCGAGCTGGCGAGCCGTTGAGCATGGGCGCGATGCGCGGCCGTGCCGCCGTGGCGGCAGTCTTCGTCGCGCTCGCGGCGTCGGCATCGCTGCCGGCGCACGCCGGCCTCTTCGATGACGACGAGGCGCGCCGCGCGATCCTCGACCTGAGGAAGCAGCTCGAGGCCAGCAACGATCAGGCGCGCGCGCGCCAGAACGACCAGATGACGCAGATGGCGGCGCAGCTCGACCAGCTGAAGCGAAGTCTCCTCGACCTCAACAGCTCGATCGACGCGCAGCGCACCGACAACGCCAAGCTGCGCGGCCAGATCGAGCAGCTCACGCGCGACGTCGCCGAGGTGCAGAGGAAGCAGACCGATCTGCAGCAGGGCGTCGACGAGCGCATCCGCAAGGTCGAGCCGCAGAAGGTGACGGTCGACGGCAAGGAGTTCAGCGTCGACCCGGAGGAAAAGCGCGGCTACGACGACGCGCTCGCGGCCTTCCGCAAAGGCGATTTCGATCGTGCATCGCTCGGATTCAGCGGCCTCCTGCGCCGTTTTCCTTCGTCGGGCTATCGCGATTCGGCGCTCTTCTGGCTCGGCAACACGCAGTACGCGAAGCGCGACTACAAGGAGGCGATCGCGAGCTTTCGCACGCTCGTCTCGTCGTCGCCCGACAGCCCGCGCGCGGCCGAGGCGCTGCTCGCCATCGCCAATTGCCAGGCCGAGCTGAAGGACACGAAGTCGGCCCGCAAGACGATCGACGAGCTGCTCAAGGCCTACCCCGGTACCGAAGCCGCACAGGCCGGCCGCGAGCGCCTCGCGCTGCTCCGGTGAATGCCCCCGCGCTTCGGCGATGACCGCACTCGCGCCGGTCGCGATCGCGCCGGGTGCCGGCGCGATCGATGACGACGCCGATCTCGAACGCCGCTTCGGCGGCCTGCGCCGGCTCTACGGCGACGCCGCCTACGCGCGCATCCGCTCGGCGCACATTGCGATCGTCGGTGTCGGCGGCGTCGGCTCTTGGGCGGCAGAGGCGCTGGCGCGCAGCGGCGTCGGCGCGCTGACCCTCATCGACCTCGACCAGGTGGCGGAATCGAACGTCAACCGTCAGGTGCAGGCGCTCGGCAGCACGATCGGCTTGGCCAAGGTCGAGGCGCTGCGCCGGCGTATCGCGGACATCCATCCCGGCTGCGCGGTCGAGGCGGTCGAGGAGTTCGTCGACGAGACGAACTGGCCGATGCTCCTGGCGCGTCGCGCGGAGGCGGTCGTCGACGCCTGCGACAACGTGCGCGCCAAGGCGGCGCTCGCGGCATGGGCGCGAGAGACGGGCACGCCGATCGTGATCGTCGGTGCCGCAGGCGGCAAGCGGGCCGCGGAGCGGGTCGAGGTCGGCGACCTCGCCGACGTGACACACGATCCGATGCTCGCATCGCTGCGCCAGCGGCTGCGCAAGTCGCACGACGCGCCGCGTGCCGGGGCGATGGGTCTGTCGTGCGTGTTCTCGCGCGAGCCGGTCGTCCTGCCCGCCGGCGATGCGTGCGACGTCGACGGCAGCCTCAACTGCCACGGCTACGGATCGAGCGTCGCGGTGACGGCAACCTTCGGGATGGTCGCGGCGGCCCGTGCGCTGGAAGCCGTGATCGCGGCGGCCCCGCGCTAGGCGCCACGACGACGGACGCTAGAATGCGCGGCGCTGCGCGAGCCAGGCCGAGCGCACCCGCCACCTTATAATCATGGGCTCGGAGGGTTGTTAGCTCAGTTGGTAGAGCAGCGGACTTTTAATCCGTAGGTCGTGGGTTCGAGCCCCGCACAACCCACACCAACCTTCCGAGATGTCACCGTTTTCGGGCTCTTAGCTCAGTTGGTAGAGCAGCGGACTCTTAATCCGTAGGTCGAGTGTTCGAGTCACTCAGGGCCCACCAGGAAAGACGAGGCCTCGCACGTAAGTGCGGGGCCTTTGTCATTTCTGGCCGTGACGAAAGCGTGCCACTTCGAGCACTTTTGCGTCACGCCCTGTCTCGATCCGAGACGCCGCGACCAACAGGTTCTCTGTAGCGAACTCGGCATAGCGGTCGACCATCTGCCTCGACTTCCAGCGCCCAGGTCCTTCAGTTCGTCGCAGGACGTTCCCGCCTGTCGATGCCAAGAAGCCCAGGTATGCCGTAGGTCGTGAAAGCGGAAGTCCTTGATTCCCGCCCGCCTCAGCGCCGCGTGCCAGCCGGTGTTGGACAACTGCCAACGGATCGGCTCGCCTTGGCGCGTGAAGCAGAAGCGGGGATGCTTGCCCAGCTGCTCTCTCGACACTTGCACTGCATCCACATTCAACGGTACTCCCCGAGGTGTGCCGTTCTTGGTCTGGTTGAGCCAGGCCGTATTCCGGCTCAGGTCCACCCGGTCCCATTCCAGGCCGGCGATCTCCGACGCTCGACACCCTGTCGCCAAGGCATAGCGCACCAGAGCCGCCATGTGAGGCGAGCAGCACGCGACAATCGATCCGCCTCCGCCCGCGTCAACCACCGATCCCGCTCGACCTCTCCGCCCATCATTCGAATCTTCGGGATCGTGTCCAGCCACTGCCACTCGTCGCGTGCCATCCGCAGGAGATTGCGGACGATTGACAAACGGCGGTCAATCGCGGCGGGCTTGATGCCCCGCTTGAACTCGCCTTGAACGATCCGCCAGACCACGTCGTGCCCCAGCGGCGGTCGGCGCGGCGACCGTGCCGCCGCCCCTTCCACGGCACGGTGGACCCGCGGATCGGCTTGCCCTGCACATCCAGGACCGTCCCCGAGAGCCGCTCCTGCACATAGGCTCGCAGCCGCCCGTTCTGCGCAGGCTTGGCTACCTTGGGTGGGGCGCTCGGCTGCTCTCTCGGAAGAGGCCGCGGTGTTGGGTGAGCGCGCCAAAGTCACGGCGTTCCTCATCAATCGTGGATATTGGTGGGGGTGCTCGCGTACCGTGACTCAAAAAACCGGACGTGCGAGCGCGCCACGAATTGCAAGCAGCTGACCTCAGTCCAGCTTCCGTTTGCGCACCGCCGAAAGCGATGAAGACCGACTCGCATGTCCCGCGGCAGCCGCGGTCAGCGCCGCCTTGGTGTGTTCGTCAGCTTCCAAACGGCTGCGCATGCGCAGCTTGACGCTGTGTATGTGTTCACGCATCAATGTCTCGGCACGTGGTCCGTCACGCAGTTGGATGGCTTCGACGATGCGATGGTGATCGTCGTGGCTGCGTCGAAGCCACGGGTAGTCGTCCCAGGAAACGTTGCGATGAGAAGACACAGGGATGTTGTGGCACATCCTCAGCATCTCGCCGAGCATTCGGTCCGGAGCCACGCCAACGATGGCTTGGTGGATCGTGGCGTTGACTTCTATGAACACGGGCCTGTCGGCGGCCAGTAGCCGTCCCTTAGAAATGACCCGGTCACCCTCAGCCAACGCGGTCTCGCAGATCGCATTTGCGGCTTCGCCCATGCCATGTTCCGCAGCGGTCCGGGCTGCCAACCCTTCAAGTACGCCGCGCAGATCGAATATCAAGTCAAGGCCGACTGGGTCGACGCCACGCACGCTGTAGCCCCGGTTAGGTACGTAGTCAAGCAATCCGCCTGCTGCCAAGCTGTGGAGTGCTGTCCGAACCGGCGTGCGCGAAACGTTTAACAACGCGCAAAGCGATTCCTCTTGCAGCCTTTCTTGCGGAGCAAAGCGACCGTCGAGCAGGGCCCGGCGCAGCAGTTCCGTGGTGCTCTGGGCAAGCGTGAAGGTCGATGCGGCGCCGGGCGCTGAAGAATCGCGACCCATTGCGATACCCGTTTCGACAACTCTGTGCGGTCGATCCACAACCGCCGGCGGGTCGCGTCTGGTCGCGGTAGGCATGGGTGCTCTTATCGAAATCTGTGCGCGTTCTGAAGTTTGTATCCAAAGCCCGGCTTTGACAACCTGAAATTGAGGCATGGGCCCCATGGTCTTCCCCAGTTTGGATACAAAACCGTTGACAGTTGGATCAAAGCTGGCAACCATCGAACCGCGCACGCGGCTGTGCAACCCTCTTCACGGAAAGCCGCACCAGTTTTCCCCAGCAGTCGACATGAAGACAACTCCGTCAAACGTCCAGACCCCGCAGAGCCCTGCTGACGCGGACAACGCCATCGAGCGGATCACCTCGGAGCGTTCGCCACATTTCGAACCCTTCGGCTGGCATCACTGGCCACAGTCACCTTGGTTCTCCTACCAGTTCCGCCGCGGACTCGGTGAAACCCAGGAGGGCGGCGGAGCGGTCAGCGAGGTGTTCCAGGCCGCGTCACGAATCGACCCTGCGAGCGAAGAGAGTTGGCACGTCGAGTGGAAACGGATCGCGGATCGCAACTTCGAGCGCGCCATGAATGCGGAAGGTGCCGGTCACATCCGTACAGCGATGAACTGCTTTCTGCGAGCCGCCAATTACTACCGCCAAGCCGAGTTCTTCCTACAACCCCACGATCCGCGGCGCCTGGCGACCTTCACGAGGATGGAGGAGTCGAGCCATGGCTATCTACGCCACCTCGACCCCGCGGGCGAGGTGCTGGAGATTCCCTACGAGAACGGCGCCTACTTGCCCGCCTACTTTGTGCGCGCTCCGTTTCCAACGCCTCGTCAGCCCGTGCTCATCTGCATGGGTGGCCTTGACTCGATCAAGGACGAAATGTGGTTCATGCAGGCCCACGGCTGCTTGCAGCGCGGCATCTCGGTGCTGATGATCGATGGTCCCGGGCAGGGCGGAGCGCTGCGTCGCCAGGGGCTCGTCAACCGACCCGACACCGAGGTGCCCGTCGGACGATGTATCGACTATCTCGCAACCCGAAGCGATGTCGACTCCGCGCGCATCGCCGTCTGCGGCTCCAGCCTCGGCGGCTACTACGCGGCCCGAGCCGCCTGCTATGAACACCGGCTGGTGGCTTGCATCTCGCATGGCGCGGTCTTCGCGATCACCGACATGTGGGGCAACGCGGCCGAGGACCATGGCCTCGCGACACACATCAAGTGGGTGTTCGGCAAGCCGAGCATGAAGGCGGCGATGGAGAAAGCGAGCGAGTTCACGCTCGAAGGTCATCTGGAACACATGCGCTGTCCCTATCTGGTGATGCACGGCGGCCACGACGTGCTCACGGTGTCACAGGCGCGCAAGGTCTACGACTACGGCATCGCCAACGGGGTGGACTGCACGCTGCGCCTGCTGGAGGCCGAGGAGACCGGAGCCGAGCATTGTCAGCACGACAATCCGACGATAGGACAGGAGATCCTTTGCGACTGGCTTGCCGACCGCTTCGGCATTGATCAACGCGCGTTATTGCGCACGTCGTCGAATCCGCTGATCTGAATTCACCCGTCCGAAGGAGTCGTCGATGAATCTGGGCGTAGACACCGTCCGAGCTGCGGTGTTGGGCATCGACCTGCACCGCGGCCATCTCGACATGGCGGTCGCGACCATGCCCGCCGCGCCCGATGTGGCCGAGCGTGTGGTGGCTGCCAACCACGTGCTGTTCGACTGGGCGCGCGGGCAACACATTCCGGTGATCCACGTCGTCACACAGTACCGAGATGCCGAAGAAATCCGACTCAACGCCTTCTGGCGCACGCGGGCCGAGGACCTGCGCAACCCGCGCAGGAACGTGATGGCGCACAACCTGATCGGCATGCCCGGCGGCGAGGTCATGCCGGGGCTGATGGACGCCAAGCGCGACTGGCTGGTCAACACCAAGAAGCGCTACAACTGCTTCGTTGCCACTGACCTCGAGTTGCTGCTGCGCTCGCATGGCATCAATACCCTGATCGTCACTGGC
>CAJDUN010000048.1_pt1 | contig 14830 bp, 14 predicted proteins | sample 7390741 | NCBI WGS metagenome assembly CAJDUN01 (sample SAMEA7055660, study PRJEB34461) | soil metagenome | biome: terrestrial ecosystem; feature: Peninsula; material: soil | place: Antarctica | collected 2016 | reverse complement strand
GTCCCCGCAGGCCCCGCGGGGCCGGGCGGGCCCGCGGGGCCGCCCGGAACGAGCGGCCCGGTGGTCGCCGGGGCGACGGTCGTCGGCAGCAATGCGCTCACCAACACCAGCGCGATCAATGCCAACGCAGCCGCCTGGGCCGCGCTCGAACCGACGATCACGGTGACGAACGTGACGATCGCCAGCCCGCCGGTGGTCACGTTCTCGGTCGCCGACGGCTTCGGCAAGCCGGTCGTCGGGCTGGGCAACGCCACGAAGAAGAGCACGGACACCGTCGCCAGCCTGCCCAACCTCGCCTTCTCGCTCGCCAAGCTCGTGCCGGCGAGTGCCGGCAGCCCGAGCAAGTGGGTGAGCTACATCGTGACCACGGTGCCGACGACGACCGTCGCGGCGGCGCCGACGCGTCCCGGCACCGACAACACGGGCACGCTGGTCGACAACGGCGACGGCAGCTACCAGTACACCTTCTATCGCGACATCACGAAGATCGACGCGCAGGTCGCGGCGATGACCGTGTCGGCACCCAACAACCTCGCCGACCTTGGCGACCTGAGCTACAACGCGGCGCTGACCCATCGCGTGACGATCCAGCTCTCCGGCAACGCGCCCGGGACCGGGACGAACACGCCGACCGGGGCGACGTCGAGCATCGCCGCGGTGCCGATCAGGGCGCCCTTCGACGCGATCTACGACTTCATTCCCGCCACCGGCAAGGCAGCGACGGCGAGCGACCCCAACCGCATCATCGTCGCCAATGCCAAGTGCCAGGAATGCCACCAGAAGCTCGGCGGCATCCCCGGCCTCGCTCCGTCCGCCGACTCGGCGGGCTTTCACGGCGGCAACCGCAACGACGTCTCTTACTGCGTCGTCTGCCACACCGACCAGCGCAAGTACGGGCGCACCGAGGCCGTCGCCGCCAGCGTGACCGGCGCCGTGCGCACGTTCAGCGCCGCCGGCACCTACGTCGTCGACGGCAGGGCTGTCGGCAACCTGCCCAACCTCGTCCACAAGATCCATGCCGGCCCGCTGCTCGCGCAGCAGAACTACAACTTCGCCGGCGTCACGTTCAACGAGACGACGTATCCGCAGGACCTGCGCAACTGCACCAAGTGCCACGACGGTTCGGTGACCTCGACAGCGCCGACGCCGCAGGGCGACAACTGGAAGTCGGCGCCGAGCCGGCTGGCCTGCGGCGCGTGTCACGACGGCATCAATTTCGCCACCGGCACCGGCGTGACGATCGCCGACGCCGCCAAGGGCCTGACCTCGACCACCCTCGGCTCGACCGGTCTGGCTCACCCCGCGGGCCCGCTGTCGGACGACTCGAACTGCGCGCTCTGTCACAAGCCGTCGTTCATCGATACCGATCTCAACCACCTGCCGGTGACGCCGCCCGCGCCCGACAATGCGCTGCTCGCCGGTGGCACCAACGTCAACACCAACGCGGCCTGGATCGCATCCAATCCGGCGCGCTTGCCAAGCGGCGCGCTCGCGGTCTCGTACGACATCAAGAGCGTCTCGCGCAATGCGAGCAAGCAGCCGGTGATGGTCTTCAGGATCCTGCAGGGCGGCGTCCGCAAGGACCTCAATGTGTTCGCCAGCGCCGCCGTCAACCCGGCCGACGGGCAGAAGGAGATCTGGGACAACTACATCGGCGCGCCGAGCGTCTACTTCGTCTACGCATTGCCGCAGGACGGCATCGCCGCGCCCGCCGACTTCAATGCCACGGCGAACAGCTACCTGCGGGGCCTGTGGAACGGCACCGCGAGCGGCTCGGGCGCCGGAACGCTCAGCGGGCCGGACGCGAGCGGCTACTACACCGCCACGCTGACGGGGGTGACCATTCCCGACAGCGCCGTGATGCTGACCGGAGGTCTCGGCTACTCGTACAACAACAAGTCGACCTTGCCGCTGACGCAGACCAACCTGCCCGCGTTCCCGACGGCCGCAGCGACCGGCAGCGGCCTGACCGCGGGCATGCCCAACATCACCGGCGGCCTGATCGTGATCGCGAGCAACGCGCAGAAAGTCGCGACCGGCTACACCGGCCGGCGCCCGATCGTCGAGGACGCACGCTGCAATTCCTGCCACCAGCAGCTCGGCGCCTTCACCGAGGACGCGTTCCATGCCGGCCAGCGCAACGACGGCACGACCTGCTCGTGGTGCCACAAGCCGAACCTGACGAGCAGCGGCTGGTCGGCGGACTCGACCAGCTACATCCACTCGATCCATGCCGCATCGAAGCGGACGGTGCCGTACAACTGGCACGCGTCGAGCGCAACCGACGGCTTCTTCAATGTCGGCTACCCGGGCGTGCTCAGTCAGTGCACCGCTTGCCACCTGCCGGGGACGTTCGATCTGAGCGCCTCCACCTCGGTCGCGGCGCTCGACAACCGGTTGTTCAGAACGGTCGCCACCGGCACCCTCGCGGCATCGCTCACGAACTCGCCGTACATCTCGCTCGGCGTGAACTACGGCAGCGGCTACAGCAACACGGCTGCCGGCGTACCGACCGACGCCGCGCCGACGACGCTGGTGACGTCGCCGACCACCACGGCCTGCTTCGCATGCCACGACAGCACCGACGACATCTCGCACTTCAGGCTCAACGGCGGTGCGGTCTACCAGCCGCGCAGCGTCGCGCTGACGAGCACCAACGAGACCTGCATGATCTGCCACGGCAGCGGCCGGATCGCCGACATCGCCGTGGTGCACAGCAAGTAGCCCCGTGGAGGTCACCACGCCGAAGGGCCGATCGGGATCGCAGCGTCGTCGCGCGGTCGCGTCGACGCTGCTCTTCATCGGGCTGGCCGGCGCCGGCGGCGTCGATGCGGCGCCGGCAGCGTCCATCACCGTGCAAGCTCCGGGCCCGCAAGGACACTCGTGGGCAGCGGCGAGAAAGAAGGCAGACTCGGTCAAGCTCGTCGACATCAACAGCGCCAGCCGCGCCGAGCTGAAGACGCTGCCCGGCATCGGCGACGCCGAGGCCGAGCGGATCGTTGCAAACCGCCCGTACCTGTCGAAGACCGAGCTCGCAAGCAAGAACGTCCTGCTGCTCGGGCCGTTCATCTCGCTGCGCCATCGGGTCGTCGCCCTGCAGGCGACAACGGCTGCGAGCCACCGTTAGCCCCGCCCGTCGCATGCGATCCGACCCGTCGCCCCTGCGAGGCCAAGCCGGTCCGGTTCTGCGATTTGCCGTTGCAACGCTGCTGGCCGTCACGGCCTTCGCCTGGCCAGGACCGGCTCGCGCCCAGGGCGGCGCCGTGCCGGCGGTCGGCGCGGCATCGGCGCAGCCGGCCGCTTCGCCCGCAGCTTCACCCGCAAGTTCGCAGGCAGCGACCGCAGCAACGCGGCCGACCGCCGCGTCGCTGATCGGTCAATACACCGAGAAAGGTGCCGACACCTGTCTCGAATGCCATGGCGACAACGATGGCAGCTACGTGGCAACGGCGATCTTCAAGGGACGGCACGGCCACCGCGGCGACGCGCGCGCGCCGTTCGGTCCGCACGGGTTGCAGTGCGAAGCCTGCCACGGGCCGGGCGCAGCGCACGCGCGCAACAAGAAGCCAGCGTCGATCAACACCTTCAAGGCGGACTCGTCACTGCCGCTGGAGGCGCGCAACGCGACCTGCCTCTCGTGCCACCAGGGCGGCGTGCGGACCGCCTGGCACGCTGGCGCGCACGACCGCAGCGGACTCGCCTGCACCGACTGCCACAAGATGCACGTCGATCGTGATGCGGTGCTGACCAAGACCGGCCAGCCCGAGGTCTGCTTCACGTGCCACAAGCAACAGCGCGCCGACTTCCAGAAGACGTCGTCGCATCCGGTGCGCACGGGCCAGATGCGCTGCAGCGACTGCCACAACGCGCACGGCTCGTCGGTCGTCGCGATGCTGAAAAAGCCCACGGTCAACCAGACCTGCTACAGCTGTCACACCGACAAGCGCGGGCCGTTCCTCTGGGAGCACGCGCCGGTGGCCGAGGATTGCACCTTGTGCCACGTGAGCCATGGCGCGGTGCGGCCGGACCTGTTGAGCAAGTCGCCGCCGCTGCTGTGCCAGCAATGCCACACCGCTGCCGACCATCCTTCCGTCGCGCGCACCGGCGCTGCCTTGCCAAGTGCCGGCGGCACGGGCGCGATCTTCGTCATCGCCGGCAGCTGCACCAACTGCCATTCGCAAGTGCACGGCTCGAACCATCCAGCCGGCGCGAAGCTGATGCGATGAACTGCGAGCTGCCATGAACGAAAGCGCACGATGAGAAACCTCCGTCCGCTGCCGCTGCTGGCCGTATTCGGCGTTCTCTCGATGCTGACGTCGACCGCGCGCGCCGTCGACACGGCGCAGTGGAAGTGCGAGACGTGCCCCTACGACAAGGCCGGCGCGAGCGGCAGCGTCGAGGTCGGCGCAGGCAACGTGTCGGGCGACTCGCGTCACTTCGGCGACTTCACCGGCCTCGCCGGCAAGAGCGCATTCGCCATCGCCGGCGGCGACGTTCGCTTCCGCAGCGAGGGCGGGCTGTTCGGCAGTGCCTCGGGGGTCGACCTCGGCCTCGCTTCGCGCTCGCTTACCGCCGAGCTCGGTCAGGAAGGGGTGTACACGCTTCGCGTCGGCTACGACGAGATCCCGCACCGCCTTTACGACGTCGCATCGACGCCTTTCATCGGCCAGGGCCAGGCCTTGCAGACGTTGCCGGCCGGCTTTCCGGCGCCCAGCACGGCGCTGATGCCGCTCGCCGGCACACTGCAATCGGCTTCGCTCGGCACCAACCGTACACGTTACGACATCGGCGCGAGCTGGAACACGGGCGAGCGCTGGACGCAGCACGCCAGCTACCGGCACGAGCGACGCGAAGGCAGCGTCGTGATGGGCGGCTCGTTCTTCTCGACCGCGTCGCAGCTGGTCGCGCCGGTCGACCAGACGACCGACCAGATCGAGATCTCGACGTCGTACGCCGGCCGCCGGATGCAGGCCTCGATCGCCTATCAGGCCTCGCTCTTTCGCAACAGCGACGACTCTCTGACGTGGAGCAATCCCTTCACGCCGGTCTTCCCCGGCGCGACCCGTGGTCAGCTGGCGCTGGCGCCGGGCAACCAGTTCCACCAGATCGTCGCCAGCGGCGGCTACGACATCCTGCCGCTCTGGCGCGCCAGCGGCGATATCGCGTTCGGCCGGATGACGCAGGACGCCGCATTTGTTCCGGCGACGCTGAACGCGAACCTGGCCGCGCTCGCGCCGGCCCTGCCGGCGAGCTCGCTGCAGGGGCGCGCCGACACCTTCAACTCGACGCTCAACCTTTCCGGCAACCCGCTGCCGGCCTTGCGCGTGAACGGCAGCTGGGCTCGCAACAACCGCGAGAACAAGACGCAGACCGGCAACTACCCGGCGCTGTCGACCGATATGTTCCTCGGCGTCGGCACGCGATTCAGCCCGGCCTTCAGCTTCCGTCAGGATCGCTTCAAGCTCAACGCCGACTACCGCTGGCAGAAGGGCCTGACGGCCGCCGCGGGCGTCGACTGGGACGAGCGCGAGCGCTCCTACCAGGACGTCGTCAAGACCCACGAGGCAACCGTCTGGGCGCGCGGGACGATGAAGCCGCGCGACAACCTGGAGCTGTCGCTCAAAGTCGCGCACGCCGATCGCACGCACTCGACGTACGGCAGCGCGACCTGGGTCGAGCCGCCGCAGAACGCGCTCTTGCGCAAGTACAACCTCGCCGACCGCCGCCGCAACTCGGCGCTCCTGCGCGCCGACCTGGCGCTCGGCGAGAAGATCAACGTCGGCCTGCATGTCGACGTCGCCGAGGACGACTACACCGACGCCACCCTCGGCCTGCAGAACAGCCGAAGCCTCGGCGTCGGCGCCGAGGTGGCCTACGCGATCTCCGAGCAGACGCATCTGCATGCCTTCGCCGACGACGAGCGAGTCCGCTCGCGCCAGGCCGGAAGCGAGGCGTTCGCCGGCCCCGACTGGATCGGCACCAATCGCGATTCGGCGCGGATCCTCGGCGTCGGCATGACGCACGCGGCGTTGCAGGGCAAGCTCGAGATTCGAGCCGACCTGTCACTTGCCCGATCGCGCAACGACATCGCCGTCGATACCCTCGCCGTCGCTTCGCAGTTCCCGGGTGTCGTCTACTCGCGCGACAGCTTCAAGCTGAGCGCCACCTACCGGCTGCGCGACAACCTCTGGTTGACGGGCCGCTACTGGTACGAGCGCCAGGTCGCGCAGGACTGGCATCTCGACGGTATCGCACCCGACACCGTCGGCAACCTGCTCGCCCTTGGCGAGCAGTCGCCGCGCTACCGGGTCAACGTGCTCGGCGTCAGCCTGCGCTACAAGTTCTAGGCGCCGGCCGGATGAATCCGTACGTCGTCTTCCTGCTGTACCTGGCGGCGATCCTCTCTTTCGTCGCCATCACCCTCGGGCTCAACGCCGCGCTCGGCCCGAAGCCGGTCGCCTCGGCACTCAAGCTGATGCCGTTCGAATGCGGCGCGACGCCGGTCAGCACCGTCAACGTCAAGGCCGTGCCGATCAAGTACTACGCGATCGCGATCATCTTCGTCCTCTTCGACCTCGAAACCGTCTTCCTCTTCCTGCTCGCGCTCGGCGCGCAGCCGCTCACCGGCTTCATGCTGTCGACGCTCCTGTTCTTCCTCTTCCTTCTCGTGCTGCTGCTGCTCTACGTCTACAAGGCGCGGCTGCTCGAAGCCGTGACGCGCTGAAGGATGAACGCGCGCACCGTTCCCATCGTTCCGATCGGCCCTCAGGGCACGAAGGACGCGGCCTTCGAGTACCTGACGACGAGGAAGGACGAGCTCGTCGGCTGGGCGCGCAAGTTCTCTCTCTTTCCCTACCCGTTCGTCACCGCCTGCTGCGCGATGGAGTTCATGGCTGTCAGCGCCTCGCCGTACGACACCGACCGCTTCGGCGCCGCCCTGCCGCGCTTCTCGCCGCGCCAGGCCGACCTGCTGATGGTCGTCGGCACTGTCACCCACAAGCAGGCGCCGGTGCTGCTCAAGGTCTACGAGCAGATGTGCGAGCCCAAGTGGGTGATGGCCTTCGGCGTGTGCGCGACGAGCGGCGGCTTCTACCAGAACTACGCCGCCGTGCCCGGCATCGACCGCGTGATACCGGTCGATGTGTACATCCCCGGCTGCCCGCCGCGGCCCGAGATGGTGATCGACGGGATCATGCAGCTGCAGGCCAAGATCGCGCAGTCGAGCCACCCCATCCTGACCCGAACCTTCTGACCGTGGCCGCGACCGAACTCGACACGATGCGCGAGCGGCTCGTGCCCGCCGCAGGAGCGGCGACGCTCTCGCACGGCACGCTCGCCTTCCAGCTCGCACCGGCCGAGCTCATGCTGACGGCCCGGCGCCTGCGCGACGAATTCGCGTTCGACATCTTCCTCGACGTCACCGCCGTCGACTGGCCTGCGGACGCGCTGCGCTTCGAGGTCGTGCACCACTTCTATTCGACCCGGCACAAGGCCCGCGTCCGTCTCAAGACGCGTGTCGCCGAACTCGATGCCGTCGTCGACTCGCTGGTCGGCCTGTACGGATCGGCCGCCTACATGGAGCGCGAGTGCCACGACATGTACGGCATCGGCTTTCGCGGCAACTTCGACCTGCGCCCGATCCTGCTCTACGAGGGCTTCGTGGGACACCCGCTGCGCAAGGACTACCCGAAGCAGCGCGAGCAGCCGCTCGTGCGCTACCGGAACTGAGGCCTCGCGTGGACCCCGCCTTCCCCAACCCGGTCCGCCCGATCTTCGAGCAGCCGCTGCACGACGATTCGGTCATCGTCAACATCGGTCCGTCGCATCCGGCCACGCACGGCACGGTCCAGATCATCGCCGAGCTCGACGGCGAGCGCGTGCTCAGGACCGACGTCCACTGCGGCTACCTGCACCGGGGCTTCGAGAAGGAGTGCGAGGACCACACCTGGCACAACCTGATCCCGTACGTCGACCGGCTGAACTACGTCTCGGCGCTGGTCAACGACTTCGCCTACTGCGACGGCGTCGAGCGCCTCATGAGCATCGAGATCACGCCGCGCTGCCGCTACCTGCGCACGCTGCTCAGCGAGTACTCGCGCCTCGTCGACCACCTCACCTGCATCGCCGCCGGGCTGATGGAGATCGGCGCGATGACCGCGTTCCTCTACCTGGTGATGATCCGCGACTACATGTACGAGCACCTGGCCGCCCTCACGGGCGCTCGCGTGACCTACTCCTACGGCCGGATCGGTGGGCTGGCGCACGACCTGCCCGAAGGCTGGCTCGTCCGCCTCGAGGCGATCCTGGTCCAGTATGAGGAATTCGTCAGCCGCGTCCACGCGCTCGTCGACCGCAACCGGATCTTCATCGACCGGCTGCGTGGCGTCGGCACGATCTCGACCGCCGATGCGCTCAGCTTCGGCTGCACCGGCCCGATCCTGCGCTCGACCGGCGTGCCGCGCGACCTGAGGAAGGACACGCCCTACCTCGCCTACAGCGAGCTCGACTTCGACGTGCCTGTCGGCATCCAGGGCGACAACTACGACCGCTACTTCGTTCGGATGCGCGAGATGGACGAGTCGGTCTACATGATGCGCCAGCTCGCGCAGATGCTGCCGGACGGGCCGATCAACGTCGACGACCGGCGCTGCGTCTTTCCCGAGAAGCATCTCGTCTACAGCGAGATCGAGTCGCTCATCAACCATTTCAAGCTGGTGATGGAAGGGCCGGCCGTGCCGCCGGGCGAGGTCTACTGCGCCCACGAGGCGCCGAACGGCGAGCTCGGCTTCTACATGGTGAGCACCGGAGGCGGCACGCCCTACAAGGTGCACGTCCGCTCGCCGAGCTTCGTCCACATGGGGGCCGCCAGCCGCATGCTCGACGGCGGCCAGCTCGCCGACATCATTCCGACCTTCGGCTCGATCAACATGATCGGCGGGGAGTGCGACCGGTGAAGCACCTTCTCGACGAGTTCGAGACGATGCGCCGGCGCTTCCCGCCAGGCTTTTCGTCGTCGCTGGTGCTGCCGTGCCTGCGCCGCATCCAGGAAGACCGTGGCCACGTCGCGAACGAAGACATCGACGGCCTCGTCACGTACCTCGGCGTGGCCCGGATCCAGATCGAGGAAGTGCTCTCGTTCTACACCGAGTTCCGGCGCGCGCCGATCGGCCGCACCCACCTGCAGGTGTGCCACAACCTGTCGTGCACGATGCGCGGGGCCGAACGCGTGATCGCGCACCTCGCCGATCGCCTCCACATCGCCCCGGGCGGGACCAGCGCCGACGGCCGCTTCACGCTGTCGACGGTCGAGTGCCTGGGCTCGTGCGGCACGGCGCCGGTCGTGATGGTCGACGAGGCGTACCACGAGGACATGACGCCGGCACGAATCGACGCCCTCCTCGCGGAGCTCGCACGATGAGCGGGACGAAGCTGCTGATGACCTTCCCGGTCACCGCGACCTCGCACGGACTCGCCGACTACCGCGGGCGCGGCGGCTACGCGACGCTCGAGAAGGTCCTGCGCGAGATGCGCCCGGACGAGGTGACCAAGGAAGTCGCGGCGTCGGGCCTCCTCGGCCATGGCGGCGCGGCGTTCCCGGCCGGCCGCAAGTGGGGCGTCATCCATCTCAACGACGGGTTGCCGCACTACCTCTGCGCCAACGCCGACGAGGGCGAGCCCGGCACTTTCAAGGATCGCTGGATCCTCGAGCACGCGCCGCATCTGCTGATCGAGTCGATGGCGATCGCCGCCTACGCGCTGCAGGTCCGCCACGCCTTCGTCTACATCCGCGGCGAGTTCGACCTGCCCTATCGGCGCATCGCCGGCGCGGTCGACGAAGCCTACGCCGCCGGCTGGCTCGGCGAGGCGACCTGTGGCACGGGCTTCGCGCTCGACATCGTCGTCTACCGCGGCGCCGGCTCGTACGTGTGCGGCGAGGCATCGGGCCTGCTCACCTCGCTCGAAGGCAAGAAGGGCTATCCGCGCAACCGCCCGCCGCGCCTCACCGTGCGCGGCCTCTACCAGCAGCCGACGGTGGTCAACAACGTCGAGACGCTTGCCAACATCACCGGCATCGTCCGCGACGGCGCCGAGGCGTTCCGCAAGGTCGGCACCGCGAAGAGTCCGGGAACGCAGCTGATCTCGATCTCGGGCCACGTCCAGCGGCCCGGCGTCTACGAGGTCGAGTACGGCTATCCGTTCGCGACGTTCCTGCGCGACGACTGCGGCGGCGTGCTCGACGGCTGCGGCCTCAAGTGCGTCATCCCCGGCGGCATCTCGACCAAGGTGCTGACCGCCGCCGAGATCGAGCCGCTGACGCTCGACCACGCCAGCTTCACCGCCGCCGGCTCCGGGCTCGGCTCGGGCGGCATGATCGTGATCGCCGACGGCACGTGCATGGTCCGGCTGCTGCAGGTGCTGCTGCGCTTCTACCACCACGAGTCGTGCGGGCAGTGCACGCCGTGCCGCGAAGGCATGGGCTGGATGCACGCCATCATCGACCGGATCGTCGCCGGCCGCGGCGAGGCCGCCGACATCGATCGGCTGGTCGCGATCTCGAACGCCAACGACGGCACGACGATCTGCGGCATGGGCGACGCGGCCGGCTACGCCACCGTCGGGATCATCGCCAAGTACCGTGACGAGCTCGAGCACTGGATCGTGCACGGGCGCTCGCGCAACGACGGTCGCCTCGAGGCGGGCCACGCCGAACTCGCGCGCGAGGCGGTGCTCCATGGTTGAGATCTTCATCGACGGTGAACGCATCGATGCCGACGACGGCCATACCGTGATGCAGGCGGCGCGCGCGAGCGGCCGCGAGATCCCGTACTTCTGCTGGCACCCGGAGCTGTCGGTCCCGGGCAACTGCCGGGTGTGCATGGTCGAGGTCGAGAACGAAGGCGGCGCGGAGGGCTGGCTCGACATCGCCTGCAACATGCCGGTCGTCAGGGGCATGCGCGTGCGCACGGACAGCGAGCGCGTGCGCGCGCGGCGCAAGGAGATCCTGCAACTCCTGACGCTCAACCATCCGGTCGACTGCGGCATCTGCGACAAGGCCGGCGAGTGCAAGCTGCAGGACTACCACTACGCGTACAACGGCGCCGCGTCGGTGTCGCACGAGAGCAAGGTCCACGCGAGCAAGCATCACCTGCTCTCGGAGCGCATCGTCCTCGACAACGAGCGCTGCATCCTCTGCTCGCGTTGCGTCCGCTTCACCCACGAGATCTCGAAGTCGCATGGCCTGGGCATCCAGAACCGCGGCGACCACTCGCTGGTGCGCGCCGTCGAGGACGGCGCCTTCCAGCGCGATCCGTACTCCGACAACGTGATCGACATCTGCCCGGTCGGCGCGCTGCTGCCGCTGCAGCACCTGCATCAGACGCGCGTCTGGTATCTGGAGCCGACCGCGTCGATCTGCCCCGGCTGCGCGCGCGGCTGCAACATCGACATCTGGCACCGCCGCGCCGACTGGAAGCTGAACCGCCTCGACCCGGGCGCCAACGCGCGCATCGACCGCGTCACGCCGCGCGAGAACCCGGCCGTCAACGGACCGTGGACGTGCAACAAGGCGCGCGACCTCGCGACGATCTTCGGGCGGCCGCGCGCGACCGAGGCGCTGCATCGCGGTCGCGTCGTCGCTCTCGAGGAGGCGCTCGAGCAGGCGCACCAGCTGATCGCCGCGGCGCGGCATCCGGTCGCGCTGGTCTCGACCTGGGCGTCCAACGAGGAGCTGGCCGCGTTCCACGCCGCCCTCGGCCAGCGCATCGACTGCTACGTCAAGACCGACTGGCTGCCGCTGCCGGGCGAGCCGATCGAAGACGACATCCTGATCAAGCGCGACAAGAACCCGAACCGTGCCGCCGCGCAGGCGCTCTACCCGTCATTGCCGCCCGATGGGGGCGCCGCACTGGGTGCGAGCGACCTGGTGATCGTCTGGGGCGAAGGCTGCGACTTCGCCCTGCTGCCCGCCGCAGCGAAGGTGATCCAGCTCGATTCGTGGCGCGAGTCGCAGCACGGCGCGGCCGAGGTCTTCCTGCCGGTCAGCGTGCAGACCGAGCGCAGCGGCCACTACACGAACTTCGCCGGCGTCGTCAGCCGATTCGAGGCGTGCTTTGCCAAGCCGGCGGGTGTCGGCGACGCGCAGGCGCTGTTCGCCGCGCTGGCCGTCGGCTCGTCAGTGAGCGCGTCGTGACGCAGGACCTGGTGGTCTCGCTCGTCTTCATCGTCTATGCGATGGCGATGCTGATCACCTTCGGGACCGTGCTCACCTGGGTCGAGCGCAAGCAGGCGGCGGTGATGTCGGACCGCATCGGCGCCAACCGCGCCTACATCCGCATCCCGTTCACGCAGGTCAAGCTGGTCTGGTGGGGCCTCTTTCACGGCATCGCCGACGGCCTGAAGATGCTTCTGAAGGAGAACTTCAAGCCGCGCACCTACGACCAGGTCGCGTATGCGATCGCGCCCTGGGTCGTCTTCACGCCGGTGCTGCTGGTCTTCGCGGTGATCCCGTTCGGCGGCGTCATCGATCCCGGCCGGATCTTTCCGCCGCTGGCCGGCTGGTTCGGTGGCCGCACCTATCCGATGCAGATCGCGCGACTCGACGCGGGCCTCCTCGTTGTCTTCGCCTTCAGCGGCCTGACGATCATCGGCACGATGCTCGCCGGCTGGTCGTCGGCGAACAAGTTCTCGCTGCTCGGCGGCCTGCGCGCCGGCTCGCAGATGATCTCGTACGAGCTCGTCATGGGCCTGACGGTGCTCGGTCTGATCCTGATCTTCGGCAGCATCGACCTCGGCGCGATCGTGCATCGGCAATCGGCCGTCGTGCTCGGCTTCCTGCCGGCCTGGGGCGTCGTCTACCAGCCGTTCGGCGCCGTCCTCTTCATGACTGCGGCCATCGCCGAGAACAAGCGCATCCCGTTCGACCTGCCCGAGGCCGAGTCGGAGCTCATCGCCGGCTACTACACCGAGTACACCTCGATGAAGATGGGCCTCTTCATGTTCGCCGAGTTCATCGAGATCGCGATCGTCGGCGCACTCTTCACGACGCTCTTTCTCGGCGGCTACAACCTGCCGTACATGAACGACGCCGGCTTCGCGTTGCCCGGCGGCGCGACGATCGCGCTCGGCCACGGCACGGTCGTCGCGATCCAGCTCGTCACCTTCCTGGTCAAGGTGCTGCTGGTGTGCAGCTTCCAGATCCTGGTGCGCTGGTCGCTGCCGCGCTTTCGCTACGACCAGGTGCTGTTGTTCGCCTGGAAGTTCATGCTGCCCCTCGCGCTCGCCAACCTCACCATCACCGCCGTGCTGCTGTGGCTGGTGCAGGGAGGACTCCGGTGAAGGTCTCCTACCCACGCAAGAAGTACTGGAACGCGCCGACGCTGACGCTCTGGGAGCGCGCGTACCTGCCCGAGATCCTGCGCGGCCTGGGCATCACGAGCGCGGTCTTCCTGCGCAACATGGGGCGCTGGCTGACCGGCCGCAAAGGTGCGCTCACCACCTACTACCCCGAGGAGACACGCTTCGACTACGCGCCGCGCAACCGCGGCAAGCACGTGCTGACGCAACGGCCCGACGGCAAGCCGCAATGCATCGCCTGCAACATGTGCGCGACCGTGTGTCCGGCCAAGGTGATCGAGATCGAGGCCGGCTTCGATCCGGCCGACCTCGCCCACCCGAAGTTTCCGATCCGCTTCGAGATCGACTATTCGCGCTGCGTCTTCTGCGGCCTGTGCGTCGAAGCCTGCCCCGAGGACGCGATCCGCATGGCGAAGGAGACGCCAGGCCTGCCGGCGGCCGACCGCCACGAGATGTGGCTCGGCCTCGAGGAGTTGCTGTCGTGGAACCCGCAGCGCGACGTTGCCAAGCCCTATCCGGCTTCGCCCGATGCGAAGTCGATCGGCGGACGGGCATGATCGAGGCGCTCCTCGAGAACATCGACACGCTGCTGCTGCTGGTGTGCGCCGTCGGCGCCCTCGGCAGTGCGGCGCTGATGCTCGTGCTGCGCCAGCCGATGCGCGTCGCGATGGCGCTGATCACGACCATGGTCCTGCTCGGCGTGATCTACGGCCTGCTCGGCGTCCACTTCGTCGCCGCCTTCCAGGTGCTGATCTACGTCGGCGCGGTGATGGTCTTCATGGTCTACGTGATCATGCTGCTCGAGGTGCGCGAGTCGGATGGCCCGCGCTACTCGCGCTGGTTGATCCCCGGCGGCTTCGGCTTTCTCGTGCTGCTCGGGGTGATCGTCATCAGCATCTGGCGCCCGTTGCCTTCGCCGACGGTCGCGATCGGCACGGTCGCCTACGGCATTGCCACCTTCTCGACCTCGTTCCTGGGCGAGTACTGGCTGCTGTTCGAGCTCACCTCGGTGCTTCTGGTCGCCGCCGTCGTCGCCGCGCTGGCGGTGATCCGCGTCAGCCGCGACGCCGATGAGCGCAGGCGCCATGGATAGGACGCAACTGCTCATCGGCGTCGCCGTCGCGCTCTTCTCGCTCGGCCTCGTCGGCGTCATCGTCCGCCGCAACGTGCTCGTCATGCTGATGTGCATGGAGCTGATGCTCAACGGCGTCAACCTCAGCCTCGTCACCTTCGCGCAGCAGACCGCGACGACCGTCGGTGCGGTCCTCGTCTTCCTCGTCTTCGTCGTCGCGACGATCGAGATCGCGCTCGCCATCCCGATCGTGCTGCTGCTCGTCCGCGACAAGCGCACGCTCGACCTCGGCGCCTTCAACGACCTCAAGGGATGAGAAGGCCGCCACGATGCTGACCGCGATCGTCCTGCTGCCGCTGCTCGGCTTCGTCCTGAACGGCGTCCTGGCGACGCGTCTCGGCGGCA
>CAJDUN010000056.1_pt1 | contig 14842 bp, 16 predicted proteins | sample 7390741 | NCBI WGS metagenome assembly CAJDUN01 (sample SAMEA7055660, study PRJEB34461) | soil metagenome | biome: terrestrial ecosystem; feature: Peninsula; material: soil | place: Antarctica | collected 2016 | reverse complement strand
TTCTGGCCGGCCAACTACAAGAAGGACTGGGCCGTGATTCGAAAGATCGCCGATGCCACAGGTGCGCCTTACGATCGTGCGGCGTTCGACAGCGAGGCGAAGAAGGAAGAAGAAGCGCTCGCCAAGAAGAAGAAGCCCTGACGGGCCGACCCGCGGCGTGTTGAGCGACACCGTCGAGCCGGCCGGCGGCGGCGCGGGCGGCACCGCCCTCGCCATCGAGGGCCTCCACAAGGAATATTCGCGGGGCAAGCCGATCCTGCGCGGCATCGACCTCGTCATCCCGTCGCGCGGACTGACCGCGATCATCGGCCCCTCGGGCACCGGCAAGAGCACGCTGATCCGCTGCATCAACCGGCTGGTCGAGCCGACGTCGGGGCGCTTGCTGTTCCATGGCGAGGATCTCGCCCGCCTGAGCGGCACGGCGCTGCGCCACGCACGCCGGCGCATCGGCATGGTTTTCCAGGAATACAACCTCGTCGAGCGGCTGACGGTGATGGAAAACGTGCTGAGCGGGCGGCTCGGCTATGTCTCCGTCTGGAAGGCGTGGATGCGCAAGTACCCGCGCGAAGATGTCGCCGATGCGTTCCGGCTGCTCGACCGCGTCGGTCTGACCGCCCAGTACGCCCAGCGTGCCGATGCGCTTTCGGGCGGGCAGCGCCAGCGCGTGGGAATCGCGCGTGCGCTGATGCAACGTCCGGCGCTCCTGCTCGCCGACGAGCCGACCTCGTCGCTCGACCCGCGCACCGCGGTCGAGATCATGGAGCTGATCGCGGAGCTCGGTCGCGAGCTGGCCATTCCGGTCATGGTCAACATCCACAACGTCGAGCTCGCACGGCGCTTCGCCGAACGCATCATCGGCATGAAGGAAGGCGCGATCGTGTTCGACGGCAAGCCCGACGAACTCACCGAGAGCGAGCTGAAGTTCATCTACGGCGGCGAGGACTGGCTGTGACGGCCGGCGTGGGAGGGATCGGCGGCTCCCCGGGCGACGCGCCGGCCACATCCGTTCGCGACCCGTTTCCAGTCGACTGGACGGCGCGCGCCGTCGCCCTCGCCGTGCTGGCCTACGTCGTCTACGCCGTCGCGCAGCTCGATCTCACATGGGCGCGCTTCCTGATCGGCCTGCACGAGGGAGCGCGGCTGCTGTCGCAGATGGTGCCGCCCGATTTCCATCGCTGGCCGCTGCTGCTGCAAGGAGTCGTCGAGAGTGTCCAGATCGCGGTCATCGCCACGGTGTTCGGCGTCGTCCTCTCGTTGCCGCTGGGCTTTCTCGCCGCGCGCAATCTGATGCCGACCTGGGTCGCCGCGATCACGCGGCTCTTCATCGCCCTGTGCCGGTCATTTCATCCGGTCATCGTCGCCATTCTCTTCGTCAAGGCGATCGGCTTCGGCGCGGCACCGGGAATCCTGGCCCTCATCGTCGCTTCGATCGGCTTCGTGTCGAAGCTGTTCGCCGAGGCGATCGAGGAGATCTCCCTCAAGCAGGTGGAAGCCGTCCGTGCCACGGGCGCGGGATTCCTGCACATCGTCATCTACGGCGTGCTGCCGCAGGTCAACGCCCGGTTCACCGGCTTTTCGCTCTACCAGCTCGACTCGAACGTGCGCAACTCGACGATGGTCGGCATCGTCGGCGCGGGCGGCATCGGCGGCACCTTGTTCACTGCGTTCCAGCGCTTCGACTATGCGTTCGTCTGCGCGCTGCTGCTTTCGATCATTGCGCTGGTGATGCTGGCCGAGCTGTTCTCGCAGGTGTTGCGGCGGACCTTCCTGTGAACGTGCAGACGGTCGCCATCGGCAATGCCGCCGAACGCGAGTGGTCGCGCTTCACGCCGCGCCAGCGGATCGCCCGCTTCTGCGTCTACTTCGCGGTCGTCGCGGCGCTCGTCGCGTCGCTTCGCACGGTCGAGGTCATTCCGGAGTTCCTGGCGGACGCGCCGACGCAGATGGCGGACCTGCTCAAGCGCATGTGGCCCATCGACTATGCGGAATACCGGCGTGGCGCCGGTGCGGCGATGCTCGAGACCCTCAACATCGCCTCGCTCGGCACGCTGATCACGTTGCTGATGGCCGTGCCCGTCGGCGTCATGGCCGCGCGCAACATCACGCGCCTGCCTGCGCTCAATTGGCTGGCCCACTTCATCCTGGTGGCGTCGCGCTCGGTGAATTCACTCGTGTGGGCGCTGCTGTTCGTCGCCATCTTCGGCCCTGGTGCCCTGGCCGGCACGATGGCGATCGCCTTTCGGTCGATCGGCTTCGTCGGCAAGCTCTTCGCCGAGTCGCTCGAGGAATGTCATCGAGGCCCCGTCGAGGCGCTTCGTGCGGTGGGTGCACCGCGACTCAGCATCCTGCTCAAGGGCTACTGGCCCCAGGTCAAGCCGGCGTTCTGGTCCCTGGTGCTGCTGCGCTGGGACATCAACGTGCGCGAATCGGCCGTTCTCGGGCTCGTCGGTGCCGGGGGGATCGGCGTGGCCCTTCAGAACTCGATGGACTTCTTCCAGTGGAATCGCGTCGCGCTCATCCTGCTGATGATCCTTGCGGTCGTCGTGCTCGCCGAACTCGCCGTCAACGTGATTCGTCGTCGGCTCATTTGAAGCCGAAGGAATCGGCACCTGTCATGGCACAGCTCGCGCAGCGCCCGCTCGCGGCCATGGGCCCTGCAATAGATTCGGATGCAGCGCGCGGAGCGCCATGTCAAGCCACTATCGCGAGGATGCAGACAAACGACTTCACATGACGAAGTCGTCGCCGCATAGTTGTGGTTATTGCCCAGGAGATGCCCATCATGAGCGACGACGCGACATCGAAGACCGGCAAGTGCGCGGTCACGCACCTGACCACCGCTTTCGGCGCCCCGGTGCCCGACAACCAGAACAGCCTGACCGCGGGGCCGCGTGGGCCACTGCTGGCGCAGGACGTATGGCTGAACGAGAAGCTCGCGAATTTCGTGCGCGAAGTGATTCCCGAGCGGCGCATGCACGCCAAGGGCTCCGGCGCGTTCGGCACTTTCACGGTCACGCACGACATCACGCGCTACACCCGCGCCAGCCTCTTCAGCGAGATCGGCAAGACGACCGAAATGTTCGCGCGCTTCACCACCGTGGCCGGCGAGCGTGGCGCGGCCGATGCCGAGCGCGACATCCGTGGCTTTGCGTTGAAGTTCTATACCCAAGAAGGCAACTGGGACATGGTCGGCAACAACACGCCGGTCTTCTTCCTGCGCGACCCGCGCAAGTTCCCCGACCTCAACAAGGCCGTCAAGCGCGACCCGCGCACCAACCTGCGCAGTGCCACCAACAACTGGGATTTCTGGACGCTGCTGCCCGAAGCCCTGCACCAGGTGACGATCGTGATGAGCGATCGCGGCATTCCGGCGAGCTACCGCCACATGCATGGGTTCGGCTCGCATACGTACAGCTTCATCAGCACGAAGAACGAGCGCTTCTGGGTCAAGTTCCATTTCGTGACCCAGCAGGGGATCAGGAATCTCACCGATGCCGAGGCCGAGGCGCTGGTCGGCAAAGACCGTGAAAGCCACCAGCGTGACCTGTACGAGGCGATCGAGCGCCGCGAATTTCCGAAGTGGAAGATGTTTGTCCAGGTGATGCCCGAGGGCGACGCGGACAAGGTCCCGTATCACCCCTTCGACCTGTCGAAGATCTGGCCGAAGGCCGACTATCCGCTGATCGAAGTGGGCGAGTTCGAGCTCAACCGCAATCCGCAGAACTTCTTCATGGATGTCGAACAGGCCGCTTTTGCGCCCGGCAATGTCGTGCCCGGGATCAGCTTTTCGCCAGACAAGATGCTGCAGGCACGCTTGTTCAACTATGCCGATGCGCAGCGCTATCGCCTGGGTGTGAACTACCACCAGATCCCCGTCAATGCGGCGCGCTGCCCGGTGCACAGCAATCATCGCGACGGCTACGGGCGCATGGACGGCAACTACGGCAGCCTGCCGCACTACGAGCCGAACAGCTTCAGCCAATGGCAGGAACAGCCGGCCTACCGCGAGCCGCCGCTGAAGATCAATGGTGATGCCGATTTCTGGAACTACCGCGAGGACGATGCCGATTACTTCAAGCAGCCAGGTGACCTGTTCCGCCTGATGTCGGCCGCGCAGCAGAACGTGCTGTGCGAGAACACCGCCAGAGCGATGGGGGACGCCCCGGATTTCATCAAGCAGCGCCACATCGACCATTGCAGCAAGGCCGATGCGGCGTATGGCGCTGGGGTCACCAAGGCTTTGGGATTGCCAAGGCCTGCAGCTCGCTGACTTCGGGCCGGAAGGAAGTCCCCGCTGCGCTCGGCGGCGCGCTTCACCCGGCGTCGCCCGGTAGCGCGACCACGGAACGCCAACTCCTGAACGTGGGCACGATCGCTCCGACGCGCTCCCGGTACTCCTCGTACTGTCGTCCCCACTGACGTTGGAGTGCGCGCTCCTCGAATTGAACGCCGATCCAGACGTAGACCGTGCAGCCGGCGGCGAACAGCAGATGGTCCAGGGTCATGGTCGGCGCGCTCCACATGCCGACCAGGAGGCCGGACATGATCGGGTGGCGGTCGAAGCGGTACATCCATCGCTCCTTGAACGGCGCCGGGGCGAGCGGCCGTCCGCGCAGGACCTGATAGACCTGCTGCAAGCCGAAGAGCTCGAAGTGATTGATCGCGAACGTGGCGGCGAACAGGTACGTCCAGCCGGCCACTGCCGCGCCATACAAGGACCACCGCAACATCGGTTCCTCGACCGACCAGACGATCCGGGGCAGGGGCTGCCACAGCGCCAGCATCGGCAGAAGAACCAGCCCTGTCGCGAGCACATATGTGGAGCGTTCGCAGGCGGCCGGAATGATGCGCGTCCACCGTGCCTTGAAGCCTGGGCGCGCCATCACGCTGTGCTGAAGTGCGAACGCGAGGAGCAGAAGCAGATCGACCGTGAAGCCGGTGACCGGCGCCAATTCCCCCAGGGGTCCGCCGGTGAAGCGCCAGACGCCGAGCATCGTCAGAATCAGGCCGAGCAGCGCCGCCACGCCAATCGTGTAGGCGACCACGCCGTAGATGAAGACGGCGACGCGATGGCCGGGCGCGCGTGATGGTGCTTGAGTTTCGGGGCTGGTTTTCATGAGGCTCGCGCCGCGAACATCGCGAAGGTCTGTGAAACGATCTTTCCCTGGCGGACGACGAAGGTATCGGTGCCAAGGGGCAGTTCCGGGTCCACGCTCCAGGTGATGTAGGCCACGTCGCCTGCGACACGCAGGCTGCGCAGCGCAAAGCGGCTGATGGCCTGCTGCGGCAGCGCGGCGATGAAATGCTCGAAGAAGTCCTGGATCTCGCGCTTGCCACGATAGGTCTTGTCCTCGCTGAGGAAGCAGGCTTCATCGTCGTAGTCACTCAGGATCGCAGCGATGCCCTTTTGCTCGATGAAGGCCTGCAGGTGGCTGCGCACGACGGTCTCTGTCATGGTGGGTGGAGTCATGGTGAATGGGTTCGTCAGAGTTGAGGCCAGGTTGTGCGCGCGTCGTTGCGGTCGCTCGCGAGGAGTACCCATGGTCCCGAAAACCGCAAGGGTCCGATCTACCGGGAATCGCCAACACTTGATCGCAAGTCGTTCTTCGCCATTTCTGTGCATGCGGGATCGGCGACGTTTCGCCACAATCGATCGCGCACCGCAATGAACCAGGACATCCTCTCCGACGTGTTGCGCAGCGTCCGTCTGCGCGGAGCGCTGTACTTCCACGTCAGCGGCACGCGCGATTGGGCCGCCGAAGCGCCGTCTAGTCGCGAGATCGCCGCTGCCGTCATGCCCGGCTCGGAACACGTGATGGAATACCACGTGGTGCTGTCCGGCACATGTTGGGGTGCCGTGCTGGGCGGCGAGCCGGTTCGCCTGAACGCGGGAGATCTCGTCATCTTTCCTCACGGCGATCCGCATGTCATTTCCAGCGCGCCAGGGATGCGGGCACCGCCGAATGCCGCAGGCTATTTCGAGCGGATGCCGCAGCGCTTGCCATTCGCGCTGCATCTGGATGCGCGCGAGGTCTGCCCCGGAGCGGTGACGGAACAGCCGGGCGTCACGACGCTGGTGTGCGGCTTTCTGGGCTGCGACCTGCGCCCGTTCAATCCGTTGATCGCCGCGCTGCCGCGGCTGCTGCATGTGCCGGCGCAATCCGGCCAGGACTGGGCCGTGCAATGCGCACGACAGGCTGCGTCGGAGGCCGTCGAGCGGCGACCGGGCGGCAATGCGATGCTCGAACGCCTGAGCGAAATGACATTCATTGAAGCCGTGCGTCGCTACCTCGGTTCGCTGCCTGAGGGAAGTTCGGGTTGGTTGGCCGGAACGCGCGATCGTTTCGTGGGGCGGGCGATGGCATTGATGCATGCGGCACCGGCCGAGCCATGGACCGTGGACGAATTGAGCGGGCGCGTCGGACTCTCTCGTTCCGCGCTGCACGAGCGATTCGCCGACATGGTCGGGCAGACGCCTATGCAGTACCTCGCGAACTGGCGCATGCAGGTCGGGGCGGCACTCCTGCGAGACACGACCGCCACGGTGGCATCGGTCGCGCTGGAGGTCGGCTATCAGTCCGAAGCCTCCTTCGCACGCGCGTTCAAGCGGACGGTAGGCAAGCCGCCGGCGCTCTGGCGGCGGCAGTCAGAGGCTCGCCCGCAATCGTGATGACGGGTCCACGTTTTCCTGATCCCGCGCGGGATGCCAGACTGAGCGTCTTGCGACGTCCGTCGAACGTCTCAAAGAAAAAGCCCTAGAGCATTGATTCTCAAGGGCTTTTTGATCTTCCCGGGCCTTCACGGGACCTTGCCGGACGGTCAAATGGTGGAGAGGAGGAGGATCGAACTCCCGACCTTCGCATTGCGAACGCGACGCTCTCCCAGCTGAGCTACCCCCCCACTGCGAGCGCGAGTTTACCGCAGCGCTCGAGCCGGTCTCACCGCGACCGGGAGCGCATAGTGTCGCCCAATGCGGTTGATTGAATGGCGGTATTGCAGCTTCACGGCGAAAGCGCTAGCGTCGGCAGCAGCGGTCCGGCACGCCGGACGGGCGGTGCGGTGTGACAGTCACTCGAGGAGATCGACATGGGCTTGAAGGGATCGAAGACCGAACAGAGCTTGCGCGACGCGTTCGCCGGCGAATCGCAGGCGAATCGCCGCTACCTCTATTTCGCGAACAAGGCCGACATCGAGGGCCAGAACGACGTCGCCGCGCTGTTCCGCTCCACCGCCGAGGGCGAGACCGGGCATGCGCACGGCCATCTCGAGTTTCTCGAACATGGCGTGGGCGACCCGGCAACCGGCCTGCCGATCGGCACCAGCCGGCAGAACCTGACGGCCGCCGTCGCCGGCGAGACGCACGAGTACACCGACATGTACCCGGGCATGGCCAAGATGGCGCGCGAAGAGGGCTTCGACGAGGTCGCCGACTGGTTCCAGACGCTGGCCAAGGCCGAGCGCTCGCACGCCAACCGCTACCAGAAGGCGCTCGACGCGCTCGTCGACTGAGCGGGCGCACCGTTCCGACCAAAACAAGGGCCCTCGCGGCCCTTGTTTGCTGAAGGCTTCGACGATGACCCTGCGCGAAGGAAACCTCGAGGCGCCGACGCGCCACCCGATCGATTGGCAGGCCGCTGACTACCGCGACGAGGCGAAGTGCTTCGCCGAGATGGAGCGGGTCTTCGACATCTGTCACGGCTGCCGGCGCTGCGTCAGCCTGTGCCAGTCGTTCCCGAACCTGTTCGACCTCATCGACGCCACCGCCGACGGCGAGGTGCACGGCGTCGCCAAGCAGGACTACGCCAAGGTCGTCGAGCAGTGCTACCTGTGCGACCTGTGCTACATGACGAAGTGTCCGTACGTTCCGCCCCATCCGTGGAACGTCGACTTCCCGCACCTGATGCTGCGCGCCAAGGCGATCGCCTACGGCAAGGGCGAGGTCGGCACCGGCGCGAAGGTGCTGGCGGCGACCGACGTGCACGGGCAGCTCGCGGGGATTCCGATCGTCGTGCAGGCGGTCAATGCGGCGAACCGGACGAAACCGGTGCGAAAGCTCCTCGACGTCGCGCTCGATGTCCATCCCGACGCCTGGCTGCCGGCGCTCGCGACGACGCGCTTTCGCACGGCCGCGAAGGACGGCCGTTCGATCGAGGCGGTCGCCGGCGAGCGCACGCCCGGCAAGGTCGCGATCTTCGCGACCTGCCACGTCAACTACCACGAGCCCGGCATCGGCCACGACCTGCTCGCCGTCCTGGCGCACAACGAGATCGCCTATGAGATCGTCGACAAGGAGGCCTGCTGCGGCATGCCCAAGCTCGAGCTCGGCGACCTCGAAGGCGTCGCCCGGCTGAAGGCGAAGAACATCCCGGTCCTGGCGCGCTATGCGCGCGACGGCTTCGCGATCCTCGCCGCCGTGCCGTCGTGCACGCTGATGTTCAAGCAGGAGCTGCCGCTGATGTTTCCCGACGATGCCGACGTGCTGCTCGTCCGCGACGCGATGTTCGACCCGTTCGAGTACCTCGTCGCCCGTCACCGCGACGGCCTCCTCAAGACCGACTTCAAGCAGCCACTCGGCAAGGTGAGCTACCACGTGCCGTGCCACAGCCGGGTGCAGAAGATCGGGCGCAAGGCCGAGGAGATGCTCAAGCTGATCGGCAGGACGGTGACGGTCGAGGTCACGACGGTCGAGCGCTGCTCGGGCCACGCCGGCACCTATGGCGTCAAGACCGAGACCCATCCGGTGGCGATGAAGATCGGCCGGCCGGTGTTCAAGGCGATGGCCGTCGCCGACCCCGACTTCATCAGCTCGGACTGCGCGCTCGCCGGGCATCACATCGCGCAGGGCATGGCCGAGAACGGCGCGGTGAGCGCGCAGCTGCGTCATCCGCTCAGCCTGGTGCGACTCGCCTACGGGATCGACCCGCCATGAGCATCACGCGCGCGAGCCTGCTCACGCTCGAGGCCTACGCCAAGATCCGCACTTCGAGCCGGGCCGAATTCATCGTCCATCGCAAGATGCGCACCGTCCATCTTGGCGAGCACCTGAGCGTGCAGTTCGAGGACGAGACGACGATCCGGCGCCAGATCCAGGAGATGCTGCACATCGAGAAGATCTTCGACGAGGCCGGGATCGAGAGCGAGATCGAGGCCTATGCACCGCTCCTTCCGGACGGCTCGAACTGGAAGGCGACGATGCTGATCGAGTACCCCGATCCGAACGAGCGAAAGCGCGAGCTGGCACGGCTGATCGGAGTCGAGGATCGCGTCTTCGTCGAGGTCGAGGGCCAGGCGCGCGTCTACGCCATCGCCGACGAGGACCTCGACCGCGAGAACGACGAGAAGACCTCGGCGGTCCACTTCCTGCGCTTCGAGCTCGCCGCTGCGGCGCGCGATGCCGTGCGCGCCGGCGCCGGCGTGCGCCTCGGCTGCGATCACACCCACTATCCGGCGCACACGACGATCGCTCCGGAGACGCTCGCCAGCCTTGCCGGCGACCTGCGCTGACGGTCGATGGCGAGCCCATCGCGGGATTAGTATTTTGCTATTGGAGATGTCAAGGCGATAGCCTAAAATGCATTCCTGTCGCGCCCACCGGCGCTCTTACACGGAACAGGAATCTGCATGAAAACGATCGGCGACAAGCTCGAAGCCTTCAGCGTCAACGGCGTCAAGCCCGGCTTCAACCAGCACGAGGAAAAGGGCGTCTCGGCCTTCGAGGCGATCACCGAGAAGAGCTTCCCGGGGAAGTGGAAGGTGATCTATTTCTGGCCGAAGGACTTCACCTTCGTCTGCCCGACCGAGATCGTCGGCTTCGACAAGCTCGCCGGCCAGTTCGCGGAGCGTGACGCGGTCCTGATGGGCGGCTCGACCGACAACGAGTTCTCCAAGCTCGGCTGGCGCCGTGACCACAAGGATCTCTCCAAGCTCGGTCACTGGAGCTTCGGCGACTCGCGCGGCTCGCTGGTCGACCAGCTCGGCATCCGCGACAAGGCAGAAGGCGTGGCGCTGCGCGCGACCTTCATCGTCGATCCGGACAACGTGATCCAGCACGTGAGCGTCAACAACCTCAACGTCGGCCGCAACCCCGAGGAAGTGCTGCGCATCCTCGACGGCCTGCAGACCGACGAGCTCTGCCCGTGCAACCGCACGGTCGGCGGCGACACGCTCTGACCCGGGCGCTTTCCTCCCCGATCCCGGCCCGCCTCGGCGGGCTTTTTCTCGACTTCACGGAGACGACACCATGGAATTCCTGGACGCCATCAAGGCGCTGATCCCCGACTACGCCAAGGACATCCGCCTGAACCTCGACGGCGCCATCGGCCGCTCGAGCCTGGCGCCGGCCGACGCGCTCGGCGTCGCCCTCGCGGCCTCGTTCGCGGCCAAGAGCAAGCCCCTCGTCGATGTCTTCAAGGCCGCCGCGCCCGCGGCCGAGGCCAACGCCGCGCTCACCGCGGCAGCGTTGATGGGGATGAACAACGTCTGGTATCCGTTCGTCGAGATGACCGCCGACGAGGACCTGAAGACCCAGCGCGCCGAGCTGCGCATGAACGCCTACGCGACCTCGGGCGGCGTCGCCAAGAAGCAGTTCGAGGCCTACGCGCTCGCCGCCTCGATCGTCGGCAAGTGCCAGTTCTGCATCGCCTCGCACTACGCCTTGCTGAAGAAGGAGGGCCTCACGACGCAGCAGCTGCGCGACATCGGCCGGATCGCGGCGGTCGTCAACGCCGCGGCGCAGGTGATCGCTGCCGGCTGACGGCTACGCGCCGCGCCGCCGCCACCAGCCGTCGAGGCTGTAGAGCGCCAGCGCGGCCCAGATGCAGGCGAAGCCGGCGAGCCGCGCGGCGGTCAGCGGCTCGCGGAAGAGCCAGATGCCGAGCACGAACTGGAGCGTCGGCGAGACGTACTGGACGAGGCCGAGCGTCGTGAGCGAGAGGCGACGCGCGGCGGCGGCGAAGAGGAGCAAAGGGACCGTCGTCGCGGGGCCCAGGCCGACGAGCCAGGCATCCGTCGCGAGGTCGGGCCCGGGAAAGCTCGTCGCGCTGCCGCCCCACCACCAGGCCATCGCTGCGACGGCGACCGGCGCGAGGATCATCGTCTCGAGCGTCAGGCCCTCGAGCGCGCCGAGCACGGCGACCTTGCGCAGGAGCCCGTAGGCGCCGAAGCTGAGGGCGAGCGAGAGGCCGATCCACGGCAGGCGACCCGCGCTCGCCGTGAGCCAGACAACGCCGAACGTGGCGAGTCCGAGCGCGATCCATTGCGCCCGCCTGGGCCGCTCGCCGAGCACGAAGTAGCCGAGCGCGACGTTGATCATCGGCGTCATGAAATAGCCCAGGCTGGCGTCGACGACGTGGCCGTTCGAGACCGCCCAGATGTAGATCATCCAGTTGATCGACAGCAGCAGGGCGCTGGCGACGAAGCCGGTCATCACGCGCGGGCTCCTCGCCGCAACGCCGAGCCACGCCCACTGCCTGCGCCACGTGAGCACGATGCTCATGAGGATCAGCGACCAGACGATGCGGTTGGCGAGCACCTCGGGCGGCAGCGCGCCCGGCTGGAGTCGGAAGTAGAGCGGGAAGAAGCCCCACCACGTGAAGGCGACCGCGGCCGCCCACACGCCCGCGTTCGCGCGGGACGGTGCCGGGGCGACGATCAGCCTTTCTCGAGCAGGTGCTTGCCGTACTGCTCGCGCAGCCGGTTCTTCAGCATCTTGCCGGTGGCGCCGAGCGGGATCGCGTCGACGAAGATGACGTCGTCGGGCGTCCACCACTTCGCGATCCGGCCTTCGTAGAACGCGATCAGCTCGTCGCGAGTGAGCTCGGAGTTCGGCTTCCTGACCACGACCAGGAGCGGACGTTCGTCCCACTTCGCATGCTGGGCGGCGATGCAGGCGGCCATCCCGACGCCGGGATGCGCCATCGCGATGTTCTCCAGGTCGATCGAGCCGATCCACTCGCCGCCGGACTTGATCACGTCCTTCGAGCGGTCGGTGATCTGCATGAAGCCTTCCGAGTCGATGCTGGCGACGTCGCCGGTCGGAAACCAGCCGTGGCCTTCGGCATCGGGCACGAGCGGATCGCCGCCCTCGTCGCGGAAGTACTTCTCGATGACCCACGGCCCGCGCACCATCAGCTCGCCCGACTGCTCGCCGTCCCAGGGCAACTCCGCGCCGTCGGCGCCGACGATCTTCATGTCGACGCCGTAGACCGCGCGACCCTGCTTCGACTGGAGCGCGAAGCGCTGCTCGGGCGGCAGCTCGGCCTGCTTGCCCTTCAGCGTCGCCACCGTGCCGACCGGGCTCATCTCGGTCATGCCCCAGGCGTGCAGCACCTGCACGTCGTAGCGCTCCTGGAACGCCTTCATCATCGCCGGCGGGCAGGCCGAGCCGCCGATGATCGTGCGCCGCATGGTGGAGAACTTGAGGCCGTTGGCCTCGACGTAGCCGAGCAGCCCCTGCCACACCGTCGGCACGCCGGCCGAGAGCGTGACGCCCTCGGCCTCGAAGAGCTCGTAGAGCGACTTGCCGTCGAGGCCCGGCCCCGGGAAGACGAGTTTCGAGCCGTTCATGCAAGCCGCGTACGGCAGGCCCCAGGCGTTGACGTGGAACATGGGCACGACCGGCAGGATCACGTCCCGCGCCGAGCAGTCGAGCGCGTCGGGCAGCGAGATCGCGAAGGTGTGCAGCAGCGTCGAGCGGTGGCTGTAGAGCACGCCCTTCGGATTGCCGGTGGTGCCGGAGGTGTAGCAGAGCGACGAGGCCTGGCGCTCGTCGAACTCCGGCCAGGCAAAGACGTCGCTGGCGGCGTCGGCGAGATCCTCGTAGCAGAGCAGGTTGGGGATGGTGGTCGTTGCCGGCATGCGGCTGCGGTCGGTCATCGCCACGAAGGTCTTGATCGTCTTGACGCGCCCGGCGATCGCCTCGACCAGCGGCAGGAAGGTGAGGTCGAAGAAGAGAGCCTGGTCCTCGGCGTGGTCGGCGATGTAGACGACCTGGTCCGGATGCAGGCGCGGGTTGAGCGTGTGCAGCACCGCGCCCGAACCCGACACGGCGTAGTAGAGCTCGACGTGGCGGTAGCCGTTCCACGCCAGCGTCGCGACCCGGTCGCCGTCGCGAATGCCGAGCGCGGCGAGCGCGTTGGCCATCTTGCGCGAGCGTGCGGCGATCTCGCGGTAGGTCGTGCGATGGATGTCGCCCTCGACCCGGCGCGAGACCATTTCCTGCTCGCCGTGATGCCGCTCGGCGTGCACGAGGAGCGTTGAGATCAGCAGCGGCTGCTGCATCATCGAACCGTACATGGTGTCTCCGTCGGGGGTGATGTGTCGTGTGGGAGCGCGGCGCGTCAGCGCTTCGGCGCGGTGGGCTTCTGGCCTATCGCGCTGGGATCGACCGGCTTCAGGTCGCCGCAGTCGGCGCCGACCCACTTCGCCTTGATCGTCATGTGCGTCGTCTTCGCCTCGCCGCGGAAAGTGTAGGTGGAGGTGGTGCTGACGGTGTAGTTCTCGGCATTGGCGAACACCGCCTCGCCGTCGCTCGTCGACTCGGGCTGGGTGCAGGTCGAGTGCCACTTCCAGCCGCTCGCGCTGCGGGTGCTGTATTCGGTCTTGCAGGTCGTCGCGCGCGACTGCCATCGGCCGGCATCGAGCGAGGACTTGTCGAGGCAGATGCGGTTGGCGCCGTCGTTGCCCATGGCGACGCCGTTCGCCTTCATCTGCGCCTGGATCTTCGCTCGCACCTCGGGCGACAGGTTCTTCATCGCGTCGGCCGGCGGTCCGGCCTGGCGGCCGTCGATCTGGCGATCGCTGCGCACATCCCACAGGCCCGGCTTGATCGGCGGCGTCTGCGCGGCGACGAAGGCGGGCGCGAGCGCGGCGGCCAGAACGAGAGCACGGCGAAGCTCGGGCGCGGTCATCGGCGGGGTCTCCTTGGAGGGGTCGGCACATCGAGAGTGCCGGACGTCGATTCTGCAATGCGGGAGCCGGGCGGGCATTGGCGCTCGCCCTCATCCCCGATCGGCGGCCTTGCGATCGATACTGTATAAACGTATGGGGTATCCGCTTAGCTCCAGTCAAGCTAGGATTGGCGGATGGAAGTTCCGGTAGCAGGCCCGGTGGCGGGGGCGGACTATCCGCGCAACTGGACCGAGTTTTTGGACTGGTTCGGCAGCGAAGAGGCCTGCCTGTCGTATCTGCTGATGTGCCGGGACTGCGGCCGGCAGAGCACCGTGACGGCCGGCACCCTCTTCGACAAGACCCGCACGCCGCTGCGCGTGTGGCTGGCCGCGGCGTGGTACCTGACCAATCAGAAGCAGGGAGTGAGCGCTCTCGGGCTGCAGCGCGTGCTCGGTCTTGGCAGCTACCAGACGGCCTGGACCATGCTGCACCGGTTTCGCCGCGCCATGGTGCGCCCTGGCCGCGAGCGCCTCAAAGGCCAGGTGCGGTGGAGATACTCGAGCCCAAGGGGTTCGGGCGAATTCGCCTTCGCCGCATCGCCGATGACTCGGCGTCTTGCGTGATCCCGTTCGTGCAGGAAGCGGTCGAGCCCGGCGCCGAGGTGCGCACCGACGGCTCGGCCGCCTACCGGTCGCTGAGCGAGCTGGGCTACGAGCACCGGCGCACAGTCATGCTCGGCTCGGACGTGCCCGCGCACGTGTCGATGGCCGGCGTGCATCGGGTGGCCTCGCTCGTCAAGCGCTGGATCCTGGGCACCCACCACGGATCGGTTCAACCAGAGCATCTCGACGCCTACCTCAATGAGTTCGTGTTCCGCTTCAACCGCCGCACCTCGGCCTCGCGCGGCATGCTGTTCTATCGCTTGCTGCAGCAGGCCGTCGTCACCGAACCAGTG
>CAJDUN010000047.1_pt2 | contig 14864 bp, 26 predicted proteins | sample 7390741 | NCBI WGS metagenome assembly CAJDUN01 (sample SAMEA7055660, study PRJEB34461) | soil metagenome | biome: terrestrial ecosystem; feature: Peninsula; material: soil | place: Antarctica | collected 2016 | reverse complement strand
GGTCGAGCGGCGGAAATCGGCACTCGCGAGGAAGTATTCCGCACCCCCGACCATCCGTACACCTGGGGACTTCTCGGGTCCGTGCCGCGGGTCTCGGGCCAGCGGGTCGCTCGGTTAACAGCGATCCCGGGGTCGCCGATCTCGGCCTCAGACGTGCCCTCTGGATGTGCCTTCGCGCCGCGCTGCCCGCATCGTTTCGAAGCCTGTGTCCAGCGCCCGCCTCTGGAAGCAGCAGCGGGCGAAGGGGAGCACCTGTCTGCGTGTTGGCTGCCCTTCTCCGACCGCGCCCGCCTACGCAAGTCCGACGCGATGACCGTTACGACAACAAAGGAGCCCACGTGACGAGAGTGGACGAGCCTTTGCTGCGATTGACCGACGTGGTCAAGGACTTCACCGTCGGCGCGGCCCGGCACGGGCTTCGGCATGAACGGCTGACTGCGGTCAACCGGGTGTCCGTGGAGGTGCAGCAGGGCGAGACGCTCGGCGTCGTCGGCGAGTCTGGGTGCGGCAAGTCGACATTGGCTCGAGCCATCGTCGGTCTCACCCCGATCAGCTCCGGGCGGATCGAGTTCGACGGCGCCGACATCACCAACTTGTCGCGACGTCGAATGCGGCCCGTGCGCCGACAGATGCAGATGGTCTTCCAAGATCCCTACGCCTCTCTGAATCCCCGACGCCGGGTCGGCGACATCGTTGCGGAGCCCATGAAGGTCCACGGCATATCTAACCGGGCGAGCGTGCGCCGCAGAGTGGGCGAGCTCTTCGAACTCGTCGGGCTCAGCGCACGGCACGTCGACCGATTCCCGCATGAGTTCTCCGGTGGTCAGCGTCAGCGGGTCGGCATCGCGCGCGCCCTCGCCCTCAACCCCCGGCTCATCATCGCCGACGAGCCCGTGTCCGCACTGGACGTCTCCATCCAGGCGCAGGTGCTTAATCTGTTCGCGGACTTGCAAGACCAGCTCGGCCTGACTTATGTGTTCATCGCGCACGACCTCGGTGTAGTCCGCCACATGTCCCAACGGATCGCGGTGATGTACCTCGGTGAGATCGTGGAGCTCGCCGAGGCCGAGACCCTGTACGCCAACCCCGCGCATCCCTATTCGGAGGCGCTGCTGTCGGCCATCCCTGAGGTCGATGACGGGACTGTGGTCGTTCGACGTGAGCGCATCATCTTGCATGGCGACGTGCCGAACCCGATCGACATGCCAACGGGATGCCCGTTCGCACCACGTTGTCCGAGGGCGCAAGAGCACTGTCATGTCGTGCCTCCCGTCCTGCGAGAACTTCCGAACGGCACGATGGTGTCGTGCCACTACCCGAGCATCGTGACCCCATCACCGGAGCTGAGTCCTGGAGAGAACCCGACGTGACCGGTACGGGGGAGATCGCTGATGGGTTGGCTTGCCGAGGTAGCCGACGAGGACACCCATGACTTCTCGAAGTGGGCCGAGGGAAGGAAGGGCCAGCCGGTCTCCACGCGAGGGGAGCGCGGCTGATGGCCTCGCGAAGTTCTTGGAGGGCACTGCAGGCGAGCTTGATCCACCGCCCATGCTGAGCCCCATACAGCTACCGACGGCGGCCGAGGAAGTAGCGGACCGATTGATGACCGCTATCGCCATGGGGGACTTCCTGCCCGGCGACCGGCTCCCTCCCGAGCGCGAGCTGGTCGTCACGTTTGGGATCGGCCGCGCGGCGATCCATGATGCGCTCGGCCGTCTCGAGGCGATGGGGCTGGTCGACGACCATCTCGAAGGCTGCCACGTACGCGACGCCATCGAGGGCGCCGCTGTCAGCGGATCTTGATGCGTCCGAGCCGCTTGGCGTTGGCCACGGCCTTGCGGTGCACCGGCGCCATGCCCTTGCCGAGGACGTCGAGGGCGGCACGCTGCAGCGCCGCGGCCGACGCCGTGCCCGGGCGCTTGCCGCGCGACATCGACAGCATCGACGCGAGGTAGCTCGCCGCCAGGGTCTGCTGCGACCGGGCCGTCTGCGTCGCCATCGCCTTCCACGCGTCGGCGAAGGCGTCCTTCTTCTCGGCGAGCATGAGCTCGAATTCCTTGCGATCGCGCGGCGTCAGCTTCGGCCCCGCGAGCGCCATGCGCGCCATGCGATGGGCCACGACCTGCGGCACGGCCACGGCGAGCTCCGCGGCCTGGGCGGCGAGGGTGTGCGACTTACTCTTTCGGCGGGACGGCATGACGGGCTCGGTGCCCGCGACTGTAGACCGCTTCGGGCTCAGTGACCGAAACGCAGCCGGACCGGCGCCATCACGAGGGCAAAGAGATATCCGTGGCGAAGCGGTCCTTCTGGCCCCGTGGTGCTCAGGGCCGAAGGAAGATCTGCCAGGCGACCGCAGCCTGTGCGAGAAAGCCGACCGTGAACGCGAGCGTGCGCACCCACGGCATCGCGAACGCATAGGCAAGCGCGTGCACGACACGGGCCCAGAAGTACACGATGGCGGCCTGGGCGATGACCGGGCCCGAGAGGCCCGCGGCCACGGCCACGCCGACGAGCGCCGCGAAGACCACGAGGTTCTCGACGGCGTTGGTGTGCGCCCTCTTCAGGCGGTCGGCCCACAGCGATTGCGGCTTCGTCACGGTCGGATAGCCGACCGTATCGAGCAGGCCCCACTTGACGATGCGATCGAGGACGTAGGGGATCCAGAGCAGCCCGGTGAAAGCGGCAACGTAGGCGAGGTACAGCAGTTCGGTCTTCATCGGGTTTTCCTTGGTGGGTCGGGGTGCAGGTCGTCGATCGGTGTCGGCATGGCGGGATGCCTGGGCGATGCCTGGCCGGCGCGCGCGGTCTTGACGGCTTCGGGCGCCATCGCCAGCCACTGCGCGCGCGTCAGGCGATAGAGGCAATGTTGGCGCACGGGGCTGTCGGCGGGCACGTTCGGATGGTCGAAGGTCGGGCCGCTCTCGGTCATGCCGATGCGCTCCATCACGGCCCGCGATCGACGGTTGCCGACGGCCGTGAAGGAGACGATCTCGTCGAGGCCGAGCCGCTCGAAGCCGATGCCGAGCGCGGCCTTGGCGCCTTCGGTCGCGTAGCCGCGGCCCCAGTGGGCGGCGGCGAGGCGCCAGCCAACCTCGACGCAGGGCGAACACGGGAGCGTCGGTGCAGGCACCTCGAGGCCGACGAAGCCGATGAATTCGCCGCGGCCGCACAGCTCGGCGGCCCAGAGGCCCCAGCCGCGCTCGTCCATGCGCGCGCGCCAGCGTGCCACCGTCGCCGCGCTCTTCTCGCGGCTCTGCGTCGATGCGAAGTACTCCATCACCCTCGGATCGGCGTTCATCGCCGCGAACGGCTCGACGTCCTCGTCGCGCCACGGGCGCAGGTGCAGTCGCTCGGTCCGGATCTCGATCGGCGCCGTCATGCGGCCGCGATCATGCGTCGCGTGTGAGCGCCGATCATCGAGGCGCGGGCGGTGCGGCCTGCATGCGCGCCGTGACCTCGATCTCGATCCTCATGCGCGGATCGGCGAGGCCGGCCGAGAACATCGTCGCCGCCGGCCGCACGTCACCGAAATACCGGCGCAGCACGGGCCAGCAGCTCGGGAACAGCGTCGCGTCGGGCAGGATGTAGTGGACGCGCACGATGTCGGCCATCGTCGCGCCGGCCTGGGCGAGCGCCGCCTCGATGTTCTTCAGGCACTGCTCGGCCTGTTCGACGACGCTGTCCGGGATCGTCATCGCGGCGTAGTCGAATCCGGTGGTGCCGGAGACGAAGACCCATTCGCCGTCGACGACGGCGCGCGAATAGCCGATGTCCCGCTCGAAAGTCGAGCCCGAGCCGATCAGCCGGCGCGCCATCGCCGCGCTACTTCGTCTTGCCGCCGAACGCGAGCAGCAGGCCGCCCGCGACGATGGCGCCGACGCCGGCCCAGACCGGCACGTTGACGGTCTCCTTCTCCTTGACGGAGAGCTCGAGCGGCCCGAGCTTGATCGCGGTCTTGTCGCGCGTGTAGCTGAAGCTGCCGTAGACCAGGCCGAGCAGTCCGGCCACGATGAGGACGAGGGCGACGATTCTCATGATGCGGAGGTCGGAAGCGGGACTGTCATTCTGCGCCTCGATCGCCGGCGTCAGGCCGAGCCGCCGTGCAGGATGCCGCCGGCGGTGCACGGGTCGGGCGCACGGTCACCTCCACGACCACGCGACCACGCGATCGGGCGCGAGCGCCGTGAGCTTCACGCCCATCAGGCCCGGGAAGAGCGGGTCGAGCAGCTTCTGCAGCGCAGCGACGTCGTTCACCGTGAATCCTCGATCGTCATGACGGCGGTCCCTTGAGCTCGAGGACGTTGCCGTCCGGATCGTCGAGATAGAGCGAGGGCCCGTTGCCTTCGGCGCCGTAGTTCGTCTGCAACTCCGTGCTTCGCGCGACGCCGTGCCGGCGCAGGTGGGCGAGCAGCGCCGCGCCGTCGAACGGCTCGACGCGCAGGCACAGGTGGTCCATGTTGCGGCCGGTGGTCGAGGCGGCGGCGCCACCCGGGCGACCGAGCGGCCCGTCGATGGCGACGAGGTCGATCATCGACGCGCCCGCACGCAGGTGGACCAGGCCGAGGTCGTCGCGGCGCCGGTCGACGCGGCAGCCCAGCACGCTCGCGTAGAACGCGATCGAGCGATCGAGATCGCGAACGCGCAGCACGACGTGGTCGATCCGCTCGACGACGAAGCTGGCGCCGGCCTCAGGCATCTGCACGATCGGGTCTGCGCGATCCGGGGCCGAGCTCATCGCAGCTCCAGCGTCATGAACACCGAATTCGGATCGTCGGTGTAGTCACCGAACGGACCGCAGCGCGTGAAGCCGAAGCTCTCGTAGAGCCGGTGCGCCGGATCGAAGTCCGGCTGCGAGCCGGTCTCGAGGCTGAGGCGCCGATAGCCGCGGGAGCGCGCCGCATCGACGATCGTCGTCAGCATCGCCCGCCCCGCCCCGCGACGGCGCAGCCGGTCGGGCGTGCGCATCGACTTGACCTCGCCGTGGCGGTCATCGAGCGCCTTGAGCGCGCCGCAGCCGAGCAGCGCCGTCCCGTCCCAGGCCGACCAGAAGGTGACGTCGGGCCGGCGCAGCCTGTCGAGGTCGAGCGCGTGGACGCTCTCGGGTGGCGAGATACGGCGCATGCCGGCGAGGTGCTCCTCGAGCAGCGCATGGATCTCCGGGCGGGACAGGTCGTCGATCTCGATCTTCATGGATCAGCGTAGGCCTCGGCCGCCGTCCGGAGCCTTCAGTCGACGCGTCGCACCGACCGGACCCGGATCGGCTGCGACAGCATCTGCTCGGCTTCTCCCTTCGCATGCAGGGCGCGCACGACGTCCATGCCGGTGACGACGTGGCCGAACGCGGCGAAGCCCTGGCCGTCAGGGTTGCGGCCGCCGCCGAAGTCGAGCTCGGGCTGATCGCCGATGCAGATGAAGAACTCCGAGGTCGCCGTTCCCGGCTGGCGGCGCGCCATCGAGACCGTGCCGTCGAGGTGGCGCAGGCCGGTCTGGCGCGTCGTCTCGTGCGCGATCGGCGGCAGGCGCGGCGGCTGGTCGTCGGGCAGGGCGAGACCCCACTGCACGACCTCGATCGGGTGACGGGTGCCGGCCGCCTGATTGCCGAGTGTGACGACGCGATAGACCGACGCGTGATCGAGCAGCGCCCGATCGACGTAGGCGAGGTAATTCGCGACCGTCACCGGGGCGACCGCGCCGTCGGTCTCGATCACGAAGGCGCCGAGCTCGGTGTCGACGCGCGTGCGGACGATCGGGCCGGCCGTGGCGATCCGCGGGATGGCCATCGCAACGACGGCGGGCACGGCCAGGAAGGTTCTGCGCTTCATCGCGACAACTCACCCACGGCACGAAACTTCATGTGCTGCCCTCGTCAGGCGCGGGCCAGGGTGATCGCGTCCTCCGGACAGGCCTGGACGCACAGGCCGCAGCCTTCGCAGGCACCGGCGTTGACGAGCGAGGCCTGCTGCCAGCGATGGGCGAGGCCCTTGAGCCGGCCGCGCAGGCCGAGGCCGGCGCGCTGGTCCTTCGGCAGGGTCGCCACCTCGAACACCGACACCGGGCAGACGCGCACGCAGTCGCCCTTGCCCTCGCAGCGGTTGCGATCGATCACCGGGCGAAACACGCCGGCTTCCTGCTTGCATTCGGGCGGGCGAGGCCGCGCGGCCACGGCCACGGCGGCGGCGTTCACGGCGCGCTCCCGATGACGCACCCCGGTACAAGGAAGATCTCGAAGGACTTCATGATTTCGGGTTCATTGTGGTCCTGCGCCGTGCGGCCGTGGCCGGCCGGGACGTCCTTGCAACCTTCGGCTTTGGCGCGGGCGCGGCGAGCACGGTCGCGCGCAGGAGCCGCTGGATGAGCTCGCGCTGGTCGAGCTCGTCGTCGATCCGGAAATACGGCTTGGCGCCCGGGAAGGGCGAATGCTCGGCCGAGCGGCCGAGCACCGCGCGGCCTTGCGCTGTCGGCTTCACGTACAGCTGGTTGTCGCAGACGAAGGCGACGACGGTGCCGTTGAGGTAGAGGGCGTACTCGCCGAACATCTTGCGGTACGTGATCTCCGGGCCCAGCCCGATCTGGGCAGAGACGTATTCGACGAAGTCCTGCTCCGAAGGCATGGCGTCACGCGCTCGCGGCGCCGCGTGAGGCCGCACGATCTGCCGGCCAGTCGCTTCGCAGCAGGCCGAACATCTCCACGTCGTTCGCTTCGCCCTTCGTGACCCAGCGCTGGCGCAGCAGTCCCTCGCGCGTGAATCCGAGGCGGCGCAGCAAGCCGGCCGACGCGGTGTAGCGGGGATCGACCTCGGCTTCGACGCGGCGCACGTTCATGTTCGCGAATGCGTGGCCGAGCAGCGCGCTTTCGCGCAGGAGGCGAACCGTGAGTCGTTCGGATTCGATGGGCCCGGGATCGACGAGTGGCATCGGCGCTGGCGAGGCAGGTGAGGGTCGGCTCAGGACGGTGCGACGGGCTCCGGTGCGCGCTCGACGAGGCACGAGAAGCAGCCGCGCTTGGCGTTGTGGAGATGAATGTAGCTGACGCGCGGATCGGCGAACTGGCGCTCGATCTCGGCGCGCACCTCCGCGCCCGCGCACACCTCGGCGCCGACGATCATGTGGTCCTCGTCGTAGGCGCGTATCGAGATCTGGCGCAGGCTCACGTACTCGGGGATCTCGCCGGCGCCGAGCGCACGCTGCCGCGCGCCGCGCCTCACGTAGATCGGCCCCGACGCGCGATACGGCGAGTGGACGGGCTGGTGCTCGAAGGGCAGGAGCAGCAGTTCCTCGCCGGGCTCGGCGTCGGCCAGGCCGATCCGGCACGGGAAGCCGGGCTTGGCCGTCGCCGTCACGCGGCGGGCGCCGATCGCGTCGAGCGCGTCGGCGGAAAGTTCGAACAGCGGGTCGAAGGCATCGGGCGAGAGACCGACGAGGCGAAACGAGGACATGACAGGCTCCGGAGAGAGGCGATCGCCAGATCCTGTGCTGCATCGGTCCCGATGGCTCGCTGGAAACGGACTCCGAGCTTGCGGTGCGGGCGGCGCCCCGGATCAGAACATCGTGTTCGGATGCGCCGACTCGGCCGGGATCATCTGGAGCACGTCCCAATGCTCGACGATCCTGCCGTCGTCGTCGAGCCGGAAGATATCGATGCCCGCCCAGTCCCGGTTCGTCTCGCCCGGCCACTGCTGATGGCAGTGCAGCACGACGAGGTCGCCTTCGGCGAGGCAGCGCTTGAACTCGACGCGCTTGCCCGGGTACTCGCGCGCCATGCGCTCGAAGTAGGCGACGAAGGCCGCCTTGCCGTCGGCGACGTGCGGGTTGTGCTGGATGTACTCGGCGCCGGCGTAGCGCTCGATGGCCTCGGCCGGCCGGCCGGCGTTGAACATCATGTCGTAGAAGGCCATGACGTTGCGCTTGTTGCGTTCGAGGATGTCGTTCATCGGACCTCTTGCCTAGGGCTTCGTGGGCAGCGGGTGACGTGGCGCGCCTGCACGATCGGGCGAAGCGCCGGCGCAGCGGGCACAGATGCAGACCCGGTCACGGGCCGCCGTGGGGACCGACGCCAGCAGCCCGGCGTCGAACGACGCCGCCGCGCACCAGCAGGGCGATCCGTCGGCGTCCGCCGAAGCCATCGCACATCGGTTCGGCCCGCCGCAGAGCGGACAGGACGACAGGGGGCCGGACGTCGTCACCTCTCGCTGCCTATCGACGCCACTTCGGCGATGAAGGAAGGTCGGGGGGTCATGGGCCGGACTTCAGTTTTCGTTGGTAGTGCAGCGCCCGGGCCTCGTCGCCGAGGGCGCGATAGAGCGCCTCCAGCTCTTCGTACACATAGGGATCCGGCTCGCCGTCGGCGTCCCCTGTGCGCTCGAGCGCGAGCTGGATGGCGATCGCCTCGTCGTACTTCTTCTGGTCGCGGTAGGTGCGAGCGATCATCCAGTCCGCGATCCGGACGTTGCGGGTCCGGCCTGCTCGCTCGTGCGCCGCGCGCGAGAGCCTGAACTCGTTCAGCGCGGCGTCGTAGTCGCCCTTCAGGCGCCTGGCGTAGCCGACGTTGTTGCGCAGCGATGCCTCCCAGCCCTTGGCCTCCGGCTGATCCGACTGCGCCATGTACGCCAGCGCGCGTTCGTTCCAGGCGAGCTGTCTTTCCGGCTCGACATCGACGACCGGCATCATGTGCAAGGCATCGACCGCCAGGAAGTCGAGCCGCGCCTTCGCCGCCAGCTCGTAGGCGCGGAGGAAGCTGGCGCGCGCCCGCTCGACGTTCTCGGGCGTTCGCAGCTCGGCCGGATGGACCGGCGAACACCAGGTCCGGCCGAGCTCTAGGAAATACCTCACCTGCACTTCGGCGGAGGCCTGCGAGAGACCGGGCTCGATCGTCGACAGCACTTCGCGCGCCTTCTCGAAGTCGAGCCGCAGCCCGTGCGTGCGCGCGATCTGCGTCTGCAGGATCAGCCGGTCTTCGTCGCTCGCGCCGTCGAGCGCGGCGCGAAGCCGCTGCTCGCTGAGCTCGGGCTGGCTGTAATCCCACAGGGCATTGATGTTGATCGACATGGCCGCCGGCGCGATGGACAGGAGGAACAGAACAACGGCGACAGCTCGCATCAGGCCGACTTCATGTCGACAAGGACCCCGCATAGTGGGCTCCCGCCAGCACGAACGGGATGGCCAGCTCGGGGATGAGGTAGCCGAGCCAGACGGCTCGAGGCGACGGCAACCCGACCTTGGCGATCGAGACCAGGCGACCGATCCCGGCGAGCAGGACGCCGAGCGCCAGGAGATAGATCAGGAAGCCTTGCTGGCGCACGGTGATCCCCGCCCACAGGCAGATGACGCCGGTCGAGAAGTAGACACCGGCCATGAAGCGATGCACGTTGTCGAGCCGCGGCGAGGTGTCGGGCTGGCCGAGGTAGAACTGCAGCGAGCCGCCCAGGATGGCGATGGCCGCGACCAGGAACAGGCAGACCTGCACGACGTGCTGACTGGCGCTGAGCGGCGTATCTGGCGACATGTGTTCGACCTCGGTGAGGAAAAGTATTGCGTCGGCGCCTCAGGCGGCGACGTCGGGCGCGGTGAGCGAGTAGTCGAGTCGGTACACGGCGCCGACCACCCCGGTGGCGCCGTCCTGCTCGAGCCGGGCGACACCGAGCTCCTGCTGCGCCAGCTCCGTCAACGCATCCTCGCGGCAGCCGATGACCGCCAGGAGGCTGGCTGGCGTGGCCGAGCCCGACCCCGAAGCTGCCCGCAACCGAGAAGAAGCCTCTCGACATGTCTCGATAGCCGGGCATGATCTTCGTCGTCCACGGGCTCGGGTGGTTCAGTCGCTCGAGATAGGCTGGCGGGGAGAGCGTTGCGAGTTCCGCGACCTCGTACAGGACGAAATACCTCGGCCGCCGCTGCGACGCGACCCACCGCCTGCCGCGCATGAATTCCTGGATCGACAGCCGCTCGGGGAGATGCTCGTGCGTGTGCCAGTCGTCGAGCTCGGGGATGGCGTCGGCCACGACGTCGAACGTCAGGAGCATCGCGGCTCGACCGAGGAGAGGCATCGCGTGACTTCGGGTTGAACGAGGGAAGGGCCGCCGCTGCGCCGCTCAGGGTCGTGTCGGGGCGCGCTGGGCGGGATCGTAGAAGAATTGCTCTTCGGCGGTGGATTCTCCTCCCAGCGCTGACAGGCCAGCTCCTCCATCTGCGTCGTGCTTCCGTCCAGAATCGAAGCGGAAGATCCAGCGGACGACCGCGTTCGAGCAGTTCACGAAGACCGGCCTCACGCACGTGGACCGAGCGCGCCCGGGCGAGCACCTCGCGCTCGCGTGCGACGAGATCCGCCTCGCTCCTGTCCTGCCGCCTGCCCACCGGCGTGGCCGTGGCCGCCCAGTGTGCTGATCGACCTCGCCAAAAGCAAGACTCCGGCGCCCCGGGTGCGTGCCGGCGCCGCCAACATGCATGCGAACCGCCGGCTGTTCGGCGGATCGCAGTGACGCCCAGCCGTGAAGATGCGGTCATGCATACCGTGATCACGCTGCGCGTGGCGGCGCCGGACAAGCCCGTGGCCGGGGCTCCTTGCAACGGGTGCGGCGTCTGCTGCACGCTGGCGCCGTGTCCGCTCGGCATCCTGGTGAGCCGCCGGACGCGCGGCGCGTGCGCGGCCCTGACCTGGTCGGATGACAAGGGCCTCTATCGCTGCGGGCTGATCGAGCGTCCGGCGACCTTCCTGCCGCGCCTGCTTCGTCGATGGGCGCCGGCGCTCGCGCGGATGGCACGCCGCTACGTGTCGGCAGGCTCGGGATGCGACTGCGATGCGCAGGCCGTGCCGAAGGCGGGCATGCCGAGGTGAACCTGCCCGCAGACGCGGCACGCGAGCGAGAACGTCACCGCCCGGTCGACTTCGCCTGGAGCAGGGCACCCATGCGCTCTTGGATGAGGTGGATGGCCCTGAGGGGCCGGATCATGACCTTGAAATCGACGATCTCGCCGGCGTCGTTCCACCGGATGAGGTCGACACCGTTGACGAGCGTTGCGTCGATCTGCGTCTCGAACTCGAGCACCGCGTCCGACTCGCCGACGATCTCCCGGACGTAGCGAAAGCTCGGGTTGAAGAACACCTCGAACGCCACCGACAGGTACATGGCCGCGAGTTCTCTGCCCCGCTGCGGCGAGTGAACCACCGGCGAGTGGAATGCCGCGTCCTCGGCGAGCAGCGAGGAGAGCTTCGAAGGGTCGTTGTCGCTCACCATGCGGTGCCAGCGCTCGAGCGGATGTTGATGCATGCGCACCTCCAGGGTTCGGGGACGGGGCGATCGCGAGTCCCGGTCCGACATCCCTCGATCCGGGCCGGCCGCGTGGCTGCTTGATGCGGTCGCCGTACCACGAGCGGCGGACTGCCCATGGCTGGCCCGCTCAATGGACGGATCCGGGTTCACAGCCATCGACGCACTCTTGCCTTGTACGACTCGTACTCGCTACCGAAAAGCTTCGAGAGCGCACGCTCTTCCGGCGCGATTTGAAAGCGACTCATGTAGAGCACGAAGGCTGCCACCCCGAGCAGTGCCCACGCCGAAGACAGGAAGATCGCCCATGCGACCAGGACCAGCGAGAGACCCAGATACATCGGATTTCGAGTGAAACGGTAGATCCCTGTGCGGATCAGCGAGGAGGCTTCTTCCGGCTTGGTGGGGTTGAGGGTCGTTCGAGCGTGGCGAAACGACAGTACACCTGCAACGCTGCAAGCAACACCTGCCGCGACGATCGCGAGCGACAACGCCCATTGAACGCCCGAGGGCATGACCATCTGCGGAGCGAGCCGGGAGATGCCCCAGATGATGATCGCAGCGGCGACGGCCACCACCGGCGGCGGAATCTTGGCTTCGATGGACATGTGCGCAGCTTTCACGGGCTATCGTTTGACATGAGCGGCCTCCGGGACATCCGCTCCAGCGAGGGGTTGGGGCACCGTTTTGACTCAGAGCTCGATTCGATAGCGTAAGGCCGGCGTTCCACCGCAAGCCTGCGGTCTTAGAAATTCTTCGACCACGACGCCGTGGTTGGCTTCGATGACGTGCCGTGAAGCGGTGTTGTTCGGGTCGGTGGTGATCTCGACATACTGCAGCCCCTCGGCTCTGGCCTCCAGAAGTAGCAGGCGCGTGCCTCGGTTGCGTAGCCTCGCCGCTGCTTCCACGGGACGACGGCGTAGCCAATGTGCCCAAGAATGTGGGTCGGACGTGCGCTCGTGCCGGGCTGCCAGCGAAAGCCGATCGGGCGCATGGGGCGCGAAGCGGATCTTGGAACGTGGAAAACGAGTCATTGGGCGTGAGCGTGTCGTCACGGGACATTGCCGAACCGACGATGGAGGGCTGCCGCCCAGCCCAGCGTGCCCACCAGCAGCAACGTCAAGCCGACGAAGAACGCAACCTGCGGCAATTCTTTGGTCACGCTGGCATTGGCCTGCACGACGAGCCAGTGCACGAAGCACAGGAACGCCAACAGAAGGAAGGCCAGCCAGCCGGTTCTCTCCGAGAGAACCTGGAGCGTTGCAGCCCGGCGCTCTGGCGCCAGCCAATAGGACTTGTTGGGCAGGTTGACCAGCCGCGGCGGAAGGACCGAGGCCAGCCTGCCTGACAGCGCCACGACCAAAGGCAAGGCCACGACCAGCGCAACCATGAAGCCGAGGTATGCCCCGCGCGACATGAACCCACTGGCTTTGCCCGAGGCGGCGAAGTGCGACGCAACGACGTCGGGCAACGCCTGCCCGCTGAACCAGACGAACAGGGCGGCTGCAACGACCGAGGGAATCAGAGCTGCCGGCACGGCTCAACACCCCTGAGATGTCTCCCACCGGTTGAAACGAGCCGGGCGCAAATCCCGCGAAGTGTCCTTGGGGCCGTCGACTCGATGAAAGGGTCAGGCCTCGCCGCCGATGCAGCAGAAAGAATTACCTGCTGCAGCATGGCGAGCCCGGGAGCGAGCGCAGCTTCAAGCAAGCGATGAACACGCCGACCCCAGCCTGCGCGAGGACCAGGACCCAGAAGAGGCCAGGATCGTCCCGCCGCCGCGCGGCGAGGACGCCGCCGCGCCAGGCGACTTCGCCTGTACGGACCGAGTTCGCGGACAAGAGCAGCGCGAACAAGGCGAGGATGAGCAAGAAGTACTTCAACACAGTGGCTTATGCGAATACGTTCGTTTGCAGGGCCTGGCGTTTGACATGAGTCGCGTGATGGAATGACGTGACCGCTGACGCATGCTGCTAGACGCGTCGGAACCGAAACTCGCATTTGCGCTTGCCCATGCGCTGACCGGTGCCCGAGGTCGGCTCGAACTTCGCCCGGACCCTGTATACGTAAGGCTTGCCGCGGTACGCGTGGTTGACCGAGTAGTCCGCGTTGCTGACGATTCCCTGCAAAGTGAGACTGGCAGAGCCGTCTTTCCCGATCGGACCGCTCAGGAAGTGCCAGCCTGGCTCGCCCTCGGTGCCATGTGTTCCATGGATCACTCCTGCCTTCACCTCGGCGGGGAACTGATGGACATAGCCTTTGGCATCCTCGTCTTCGTTGTGCGGTGGGCAGGTGAGGGTGACGCTCCACATTCCATCGAATGGCGAAGCATCTCCATCCGCGGCTGGCGTGACGTCATGGTGGCCCATGACCAACGCAGCCAGAAAGAGCTTGGGGATGATGGACTTGCCTGTGATCATTTTGGGACTGACGTTTGACTTGAGCGGCCGACCAAGCGGCGTCAGGACGGCGCCTCTCACTGTATGCGGCCCCGCGTGTTAGCGGAAGAGCAAAAGAGTGACGAAAGCCAGCACTGCGATTCCTACGGTCCCGTAGCTGATGCAAGTCAGCCAGAACCGGACGGGTTCTCGATTCCTGCAGATCAAGCGCGCACATGTGCGTCGATCCTCGTCGCCGCCAGAGAAAGGGCCGAGCACGAGGACAAACTTCGTCTCATTCATGCGATGAGCTTTGCCTCGTCAGAGCCGCTCAGGGAAGGGGCCCGATGCGGGAAAGAAGCGACCGCTTGTTGCGATAGGCGCTGAATACTCCGTCTACACCGAGGACCGCGAGCACGAGGGAGACGATGCAGGCGCCCAGGGGCGCGGTGTCCCAGGCCACGAAGAGAACCAGAAACGCCAGCGCAACGAAGAAGATGCCGAAGGCCACTGAGACGGTTCGACCGGTTCCCGTATCCACGATCTGCTTCCTTCGTGCCCTGCTGAATGCGACTTTCGGATACTAGTGGAGTGCGCCGATTTGTTCAGCACTTACGTATGAGCATGCTTGCTCAATGCCGCCTTGGCGCGCGCGACTTTGGCGAGGATGTCGGCGGCGGTGGCGGTCCAGATGAACGGCTTGGGGTCTTGCCTGTGATGCTCGATGTAGTCCTCGATCGCTTGTTCGAGATCGGCCACGCTGGCCAAGCTGTCACGCTTGATCCGGTTCTCGAAGATGTCGCGGAAGAACCGCTCGACCATGTTCAGCCACGAGGACGTCACGAGGACGCCGGGTTTCCCTTCCAGCCCTTGTCCCTCAGGAAGGGCGTCGCCATCTCGGTCAGACCGCCCTGCATGTCGACGACCGTGCCGTACTGGTCGAACATGACGACCTTGGTCGTCGCCCTGATTTCGTCGATTGACGCCATGGAATCCTCGCGGTGCCAACGCTGCCCCGGGTCGGGTCTCGGGCCGGAGTGTCGCCACTACGTTGGGCAGCGCCAAAAATCCGATGAGGTCGGACATCCGTGCCCCGCAAGATGCGGGATGACGTGGCGGGATCGAAGTCGATCTCGGACGTCAGCAGCCGTTGGGCCTGGCGGATGAGCTCGTGCACCATCGTGCCGAGCTCCGGTGCGCGCGGAGTCGGCTTGACGCCGGTGGC